>Ga0179591_1152276_pt1 | contig 12557 bp, 25 predicted proteins | sample CZOMad2_1_08_16f_FD_182891 | JGI IMG/M metagenome (GOLD analysis project Ga0179591, IMG submission 182891) | Vadose zone soil fungal communities from Angelo Coast Range Reserve, California, USA - CZOMad2_1_08_16fungal (PacBio error correction) | ecosystem: Environmental > Terrestrial > Soil >... | reverse complement strand
CGCCCACAACTATTCCCTTCCGTCCCGCCTTAAGTATGATTCTTCCTCTGTTTTCTTCCACGTGACGTCTTTTTCTTCTGGACCAGTTTCCCGCCTTGTAATTCCTGCGCCTTTCAGTCGTCTCCCCATAGAACCGACGCCCGGGGAGTGAGAGATGAAGTTCATTTTTTGAGCTGTTTGGTTCTTTCCTGCATTCGCCCTGATTTCCTCTTAGTGCTTCGATCCCTCCGTCCTTCCGGTCGCATGCAATTGGATGCTTTTTTTGGTTTTTTGTTTTTTATTCCCTTTTTTTTGCCGCTAGTTCCCCCATCCCTTTACTGAGTTCCTCGATCTGCCCTTGCCGAGATAAATGTCAGTACCTAGTACGAGACCTGTTTCCTGTTTTGAGAATATTCCCTCTTTTTAGGCTCCTGTTCTTGTTTTTGCGGCAACCCCGCAGACTACCCTCCCTTTTCTCTTCCCTAGTTCATCAGTCCCCCTCGACTTGTACCTCTTTCCACGTCCTCAGCTAATCCGTATACGTCTGAGGGCGCCGTTAGGGCCTTCGTCGCGATCTTGAGTCGAAGTCTTTTTCTCGAGCCCCTTGCCTACGTGTTGGTATTGTTGATCTTTTGTCTGTATCTGCCCGTCCCTCCGCTCTCTTTCCCTATATCTCTCCCCCTTGGGCTCCTTACACTTCCTCGTCGAGCTAGTGCGAACCTTTCCCAGAAGAGATGCCTAGATCTTCCCTTCCCCATTCGCTGGGTTCTCCGGAGACGCCGCCGCGTTCCTTTTTAATCTTCATTCGTTCACCCCCTTTTTTTTGACTCCCCCCCGGTCGGTTTGTCCCCGGGCCCTGCCCCACCCCCAATCTCCCCTCCTGAAGAATTTTTGAAGACCACTCGCGTTCTTTTCCAGACGGTTCCAAATACCTTTTCCGTTCTGTCCCAACCCCCCAACCGTTCCTTCTTTTACGATTTTCGAATTTTCAGCGCTCCATCTGTATGTTAGTCGAGTGGGAGAATTCTCCCCTTTTCGTGTCTAGCTTTTTCTCATTGTGTTTTTTGCGCCAGGACATTCTCGCAGATCGAAGAGCTTCTTTTTTTTTTCGTTGACTCCCCCCAGACTCCTTTAGTCACCCTTTGGTGTCTGATCTCGGTTAATTCTTTTTCTCCGGCTACGGAACTACATCTCCCTGATCCTCCCGTTTTCCCTTGGACTCACATTTCTTTCTTGTTTTCTACCCCTATCCTTCCCCTAGATCCACAGTTGTCCTCCCCGACTGCTGAGCCTCTTTCCTCTTTCCTTGCATTAACTGAGGCGCCCGCGTATTTCCAAAAGTTCCCCCGTCCTCCAGTTGCCTCAGCTTCCATTTCTCCACCCGTTCTTCCTGTGTATAAAATCGCAACCCCCCCATGATTGCCTTCCCTACAATTTTCTCTTCTTTCCCCTTTTGAATACGCCTGCGTCGGCCCCCGTAGGAGGATGTGACTCGTGGTTTTGGCCCTTCGCTTTCCGGCCCAGTGCTACTCCTACCTTCCGAATTCTTGCCCCCTAATCTTTCCCCAGCCTCTCCTCCCCTGATGGATCCATCTCCTCTTCCCCCCTCCCCCCGAAAAACTTTTTCTAGTCTTTGCGAGAGTCCCCTTCGTCCTCTGTCTACATCGACCTCTGTCCGAACGCCAGATAGAGTCTTTCCTCTTTCCGCTGATCTTTCAGCACTTGTGCTATATATCTTTAATATCTCCGACGCTGGATGGCTTCTCAAACGACCCCGGTCTAAGACCTCTCCGTACAGGGATTAAGTTTTGCCCCGCCCCATCTCTCCCCGCGCGCAATTTCCTCTTGCCAGAACTCGAGTTCTTAGCTTGAATTCTCTTTAATGCATTCACCGTCTCTCCTCTGCCTCCGTCAGTCTGCCGCTTTTTCACGTCATCCCAGACATGAGGACCCGTGGCCCCCCACCCTTTTACCAAGCGCACGAACCATCCTTTTCTTTACTGTCCCTCTCATTAATTCTTTCCTTTTTACAGCGCGCTGGTCTTCGATCCGAACCGTCTTACTTGAGCGCCTACTTTTCCCGTGCAATGATTGTCCGAGTAGCTTCCCCCCCCCCTCTTCAGCGAGGATTCTTCTTTTGCGGTTCTGGGAACACCTCATTTCTATGAAGCCTGTAACGCAGTGACCAAGCGTTTTGGCTTTTCCTCCTCATTAGTCGGCTCTCTCAAAACCCTCTAGCCCGGTTGATCGTACAGATTAGTCCTTTCCCCCGCGAGTCCTCTTTTTCCCGCCGTCCTTTTGTGAGCCGGACGCCCTCGTTCCCCCCCCTCCCCCAAGCCGTCCCTCCCTTTGACGTGGGACAATGCGCAATGAAGTGACTCATTCTGACTATACCCTTCTTTCCCTCCTCCTTTTTTTTTGCTCTTCCTTTTTCCCAGCGGTCGTCCCGGGAATTTCGTTGAGCACCCTCCCAGGATCCTGGTCCTCACTTGCTTTGTTAGTCCCTGTCTTCGTCGCTTTCGCGAAAAGCCTTGCATCCTCCACTTCTTCGCGGGCTCATGACCCTTCTTGCCGAATTCTCGACCCCCCCTTGCTATATGTTTGCACCTTCTCCGAACCTTTTTTTCGACCCGCCACGTTCTGTTTGTTTCCCCCCTGGTAGTTTTTTTGCCTTCCTTTCCCCTTGAGGGTCCACCTTGTCAAGGGAAGCCCTGCAAAGCTCGTTTCTCGTTTTTTCGATATTTGAAACTCCGTTCAACGGTTACTACTGATTTATACTTATCCTTTGTAGGCTCGTCGAGACTGAACTCTCTTGTTCTAACTTCACCATACTTAAGACTCTTGACGAGATTGCGCCCGAACAGTTCGGTGTCGGCCTCCCGCGGTGTTTCTTGGTTTTGCTTTTTTAAAGTTCTTTACGAATTCGATCAAATTTATACAGAGAATCAATTTCCGGCTGCCATCATCTTTTGCTTACCCTAGATGTTTTCCGCCCTGGCCTCGCTTCGAGATGACTCCGACGATGGTTCCCGGTTTGCCACTTCTCTTTTTTAACCGTTGAGAGAGTCTTCTACTTTTGTTCGTGGAACCCCCAACTCCTCCCTGTATTCTTTATTCCCGCGGGGACCCTCTCCCCCTTTCCTAGCCACTTCTCTTAGAACGCCCTTTTGCTTAACCCTGATTTTCGCTCTAGGCACCTCTCTCTCCTCGTTTGTCACAGAATTTCTCTTGTTTTCTTGATTCCCTTTTTCAGCGACCCCTGCATGAGTTAACCCCTGCCTTCCCTTTCTCCTCTCTCCCCCTCCTCTTTTCCCCCTCCATGCATTTAACCCCTGCTACCCCCCCCCCCCTTTACTGTTACTTCTTGCCTTCCCCGACTGGAGGGAAACTTTCGGCACCCCCTCACCCCCCCCTACTCGAGGATTGATCAATTGGTTTTCTTTCAACGCGATTTACCCCTCCGGCCTCCCGGCCCCCAGTCCTTTTCTTTCTCGACACTTATCCCGCCCCCCCACTTCCCCCTAATCTGACCACACTCAAGCTCTTCCTTTTCTCCCTCTCCACTGGCCTTCTTCTCATCCAACCACTCACACGCCCCCCCCCTGGCACGGACTCTGCGACCATTTCCTATCCCCTCCCTCAATTTCCCTTTTCTCCTCCTTTCTTTCCCTTCTTTCTCCCTTATTGTTTCTCCCAATGCGTTTTTTTCCGCTCCCTTTCTCACCTCCCCATACCGATTTTTGTTTTCCTTTTTTTCAATCGCCCTTATCCCAGGCCCTCCTACCCTTCGTTCCTTCCTACGTTTTTTTCTTTTTCTTTCCCTCTCCCCATTTGATCTTGTGACATCCGCCCCATCGAGTGACCCTGATAGTTTTCTTCTCCCATTCCCCATTCTTCCCCCCCCGGAAACTACCTCTTCCCCGACTTTCCCTCTAGCCATCCCCAACCCCTTCTTCCCTTGTGGCCTTTTTTCCCCCCTTTTCCCCCCTTCCCTTCCCGTCCTCGTACACCCCCCCCGAACCCCCACTCTTTTTCTCTTTCTTGTAGAGTCTTTCCCTTCTTTATCCTGGTCCCTCCTGACTTTTCTTCTTTCTACCTCTTTGCAAGACCCTGTCAATTATAGCTGTGATAACGACCCCCGTTTTTGCCCACCCAAACGTTTTGTGTCAAGACACAGATCGCCCCTTCCGGATCCCTCCCGACCAGAACCCAGTTCAAGCTCTTTGCTCTACCCCTGTCTTTTTCTTCCCCTTATCTACTGACCTTCTCTTCACCAACTTAGAATTTAGCATCAGGAGCAATACCATTGCACCGCTCTTGCCCTATCCCTCCTTCTTTTCTTTTTGAAAGCCCATGTCTTCCCTTTTGAACCTGATCTTCATTTCTCCCCTTTTGTACAAGGATACCAATAGGGGCCATCCTGCCCGTCTCCACCAGTCACTCCGTGTCGTTAACCTGCCCCTTACTCCCCTCCCTTACTGTCCTCTTCCCTTTTGATCGGTCAAGATGACCTTTCTTCTTTTCCGGTGACCCGCAGCCCCCTCTGCAAGTGTACCTCTCTGCGTCAACTCCCCCTGGAAGTCCTTCACCTGATTTTCTCAAGTTTGCCCCCACCATTATTTTGTCACTTCCTTTTACACTGAACTTATCTTTTTACCTAATTCGCTTGCTTTACTAACACTCCCCCACCACCTGCACCTCCCCCCTTTTCCGCCCCCCCCCCTTCCTTCCGCCCCCACCTGAATTACTTCTCTGTCGTGGCTCCCTACCTCCCACCCACAGTCCCCACCAAAACCTTTACGCCGGCCTTCTCTTTATGTTTTTCACACGCTCTCCTTTCCGCATGTGACTCTTGGACGCTGAGTTTTCTGGTCGATGAAACCTCTTCCTTTCCTTTCCTTCTACTGGAGAATTCCTCATCCCCCCTGGCCTTTTCAGGCCGATCCCCTCCCTTCTTCTCCTCTTTTCCCTCCGTCCATCCCCCCCCCACGCTCCATTGCAGCCTCATGCTCCCTTTCTTCCCCTCCTCCCCCTCACCTCTGACATCCCACACACCCCCTCACCCTTTTTCCCCTTCCACCCTGAGCATTATATTCCTTGATTCTTTTTATTTTCCCCACCCATTACTCCAGCAAGAATCTCTCCCCTCTTCCCTGCACGGCCTCCACCTCTTCGAAATCCGACAGCGTTTAGGTTCTTCACCCTTAGGATCGTTTTTGCTCCCCTTTTCTACCCTTTCGAACTTTTTTCCTCTTTACCACTCTGTGATCCCCCTTTGATACCCTACCTCTCTTCTAGGAGTACATTGCTGGCCGCGTTCCTGGGTTTTCCCACTCCCGTCATGTTCCGATAACCTATATTAGGGATCTTTCATGCTAGCCCCCCAGCCCCCTCCCTCCTCCATGTGTTTTCCCCCTTCCGGACAGTTTTGTCATTTCAATTTCACTGTCTATTTTTCGGCACCATCTCCTTTTTTCTGTTTTCCAAGTTCCTCCTTTTGACTTCCTTTTTCACCCTTTTTATGCTCCGTTTTCCCCTCCTCTTCTTTTTTTCCCTCTCTTTTTCTTCTCCCCCTCTATTCCCCTTTTCTTCGAGCTCACCCCCTTTCTTTCCCTTTCCACGTCCCCCCCCTCTGCACCCGATGCCAGCCCTTACTACATGTTTTCTTCTTTTCTCCTCCCCCTCCTCCCCTTATGTCACAGCCAGGCGTGCATGCCTCGAGGTTTTCACACAACCCCAAGTCTCCGTCTCCCATTTCCTAAAATCCCGACCGACGTTACTTTCTCTTTGACTCGTCTACGTTTATTTTTTGTTTTCCCCTTCCTCGGCATTCCTTTTAGTCCTTGTCTTTTCATCCCCCAAATTTTTTTCCCTGCACAGCGCCCTTCTCTCCCTATCTTCTCAGCATCCTCCCTCGATGATCTTCTTAGTGACTTTTTCTCAGTTCTTCCCCTTCCCTTCCACTTTTCTCTTTCCCCCGAGTGTCTTCGCATCTAGATTTTTTTTTTTCACCTTTTCGGTTGTTTGGTCCTTCCTTCTCGCACACGTCAGAACACGGCCAAGTTTGGACGTTTGCAAGCTTTCCCTCTACTTCTACTGTTTTGCATCCCTTTCTATGCCTAAGTCTCTGTTTCCCCTTGCCCTCTGTTCCCTACGCAGTCTTGCTCACCGCTCACACACGCCTTCACCCCGTGCCCGGAAGAGGATTTAAGCGAGCGTCTGTTTTTTCTTTTTTATTTTTTGTCCCTCTCCTCCTCTTTTTTTTCCTCTCGTATTTTCTTCCTTTCCAATCCTGAGTTCAGCCCTCTCGTCCACACCCCTCCCCAGCTTCGTAGTTTTACAGACACCTTCTCGTTCGTGGTTTGCGACAATGCGTTTGGTTTTCCCACCCCCCATAAGTTCCCTCTCGTTGAGAGCTCTTTACTGAAAGCAGCTCACTGGTTGTCTTACTCCTGTAATTCCTTTTTCTTATTTTATCAGTTTTTTTTTTGCGAACTTCCTTAAGCCAGGTTCGGCTTTTTCTCACCCGATGCCCTCTTCTTTCAAACCGTTCTCCCCCTAAGGTTCTATCCCCATCAAGGGCCGAGACCCTCATTTTTCTTTCACGCCCCTTTCATCCGTCAGGACCACTCAGCCATTCTCCCCCCTCGCCCCACTCTCTCCACTCTTCTTTTACCCCCCTAAACGAGAGGTCTTTTCCGCGCAGGATCCCTACGCTATTTTACGAAGATTCTCTCAGCCCCTTATCCGAATGCGGTCTTGCTTTTGTTAGCGGAGGATAGCCTAAGTTTTTTCCTTTTTCGCCTCTCCCTATTCTGGGCACTTCTTCTTTTTCTTCGACCCTCCCTTCCTCCCAAATCGCCCGCTTGAGACAGAGCTACGTTGCCAGGAGTCCCTCTATTGACTTGATTGCAATCTCATTTCCCTCCTGCTAGGAAGTGCAAGGTGTTTTGTCTTCATTTACTAATTCCCCTGCAGTACGCTTCCTTCGCTTTCCCTATCCGCTTTCTCTCTTTCTTCTGGTCCGGTTTAGCTTCTCTGTCTCGCCTCCCTTCCACCTATGTCAGAACCAAAGACTCTCTTGTCGTTCCACTCTCCTCACTTTAAAGAGTGTCACACTTTTTCTATATCACACTATGTACCCTTCCTTTCTCTCTTCTTTTTTTGATAACCCCCGTACTTCTTGATGCGCTCTCCCATTCTTTTCAACCACCCACCCGCTTTCTCCCATTTCCCACCTGCTCATTTTTTCCCAGTCTTGTGTTCCCTTTTCTAACCCGAGCGTTTATTTTCCCCCCCACTACACATAGTCCTTAGGTAGGCACCCTTTACCTCGCCCAGGACGACCCCTCCCTTCTTCGTCCCCCGCAGCCCCCACTCCCTTTTATTGAGACCCTAGTGGCCCTTCTCCCTCATTAGGCGTTACTTCTCTGCCTTCGTCCGTCTAGCTTTTTCCCCGTGTTCCCCGTCTTTCCCCCCTCCTCATCCCCTCTAATCACTATGTTGTGAAGTTTCTGTATGTACCAGTCTCCTTCCTCCTACATCTCTGACAGGAGCAGCCGTTCATGCTATAACAAGTGAGGTGTTTTACCGCAAGCTCGAATAGCCAAGTTTTTTTCCCCTTATTTATGTCGAGCCCTTCCCTGGCTTTCTTCTATGTTTTCCTATCTCCTGCCATTTTCTTCTTACAGATACCCCCTTTTCGTAAAGACAAAGTTTGTACTCTTTCTCCTCTTTGTCTCCTCCCGGGATTTTTACAATTCCCCGTTCCCTTTTTTTCTTTCTAGTACATGTCCCTGGTTCGATCTCCCCTTCTCCCACCCAGCCATTCCTCTTTCCTGCCCTAAACTCACTTGTAGTGGTAGTGTTTTACCCCTACAATCAGTCCTCTCTAACTCTCTGTGACGTAAGTCTTGTTATGTACCCATTCTTCTTAGTATTCACTTATTGGTTACTATTCCACCACTCCACGCCCAATTTTTGTCCTGAATACTCTACTCTCTTTTTTTTCCCTCCCCTCCCCTTTCCTTTTTCCGTTCTTTCGCGCACCTGTGCCCTTCCTCTGTCCCCCGGCTCCCTCCATTTTCGCCGGTTTTCACCAGCCACTATTCAGAACCTTTTTTAGTCTCCTCTGAAATGATTCTCCCGCCACACCCCCCATTTTTCTCCCGCCTCCCCTTTTTTTTCTCCAGCGCGCGGTTCCTGAGTCTCAGAAATGTACTTGCTGTTCATGCCCTTCCTTTTTTCCCTCGAGTGTTCCTCCGGCTCTCGACTCGTTTTATAAGTTCATAACGGCTTTGTCCTTCCTCTCTTTCCTTCGAGAGGACTTCTCCTAAGACTCCCTTGATTCCCGGTTCTTTTCCCCCACGCCCTGGAATCCGCGCGAGAACTCTCCCCTCGCGGATTTCTGTTGTGGACACGCCCAGACGAACCTCTTTTTAACCTTTTCCAGAAGGAAAATTCCCCCTCCGCTTTACCGTTCGGATTCCTTTTCCCTTCTTTTCGAATCTTCCCATCTCTTCCCACCATCGAGAGACTTTCTCCCCCCTTTTAATGCTCCCCTTCTTTACCCTCTACGAAATTGTTCCCATCCCAGATCGCAGCCTTTTTTTCCCTTACCTCTCTGACGGCCTCTGTCTCCTTTTACCAGTGATGTTTTTTTCTTCTTAATCTTGGAGACATCATCCTATGCCCCCCCCCCTCCTTTTTCGCTCCCCCCTTCCCCACCTAACCACTCTCCTTGCCCCGACATCCCTTTCCCTAGACGTCCGGACCCGTGCTTCGACTTCTTCATCTGCCCCATTCCCTTTCCGATCTCTTGCATACGGCTCCTTTTTGTGACCCCGTCCGATGGTCCATCCGCTCCTTTTCTCTTTTATTTCCCTTTCACCACTTAGCTGTGACGTTAGGCCCCCCCCCCCCCCCTAAGCCCATCCTTTTTCCCTGTTCACTCCTTCTCCCTAGATTTCCTTGCCACACGCCCCTCAGTCTGATGGTTCTTTTTTTCTTTCCAGGGCCGCTTGACCTTCTATGGGCTCCCGCAAAAAGAAACCTGACCGTTCCCACGCGTCTTTCTTTTTTTTTCCGTCTTCTTAGCTCGCAACCCCCCATTTTTCTCGGCCGGCTTTGCTTAGTTCCTCGCTGATGTTCAGTATCGGGACCTGTTCCTTCGTCTGGGTAGAGGTACTTTCGTTCTGATTCGAAGCCATGCCAGTGTTCGACCCGACTTTTCTTAGACTAAGTGAACTGTTGTGTTTTCCTGTTTCATCTAATATTGCATCCCTCTTCCCTCGGTCCCCCCTCATTTCTTCCCTGTACCTTGTCCCCCCTCTTACGGCATTGTTGTTTTGGCCGTGAGATTATATCCCTTCTCCCCGTTGATTGTCGCCTACACATCCACGCTTTGCTAGCCTTAGCCATCTCTATTCAGACTCTTTTGGTCGACCTGCTCCACATTCGCCCTTCCATCTACGCCGCTTCTCCCAGCTTCTTTACGGTTTCCCTACAGTTGAGTACCCCCCCCTAGCGCTTTTCTTCGCCTCCCTTTTTTCTTTTTTCTCAAACTCTGCTTCCCCCCTCCAAGAGAATTCCTCAGTGTGTCCTCTCCTAAATTAGTGACCATATTTTCGAACCCTCTTTCCCCCCGACTGCCCTGCCCTTTTTAAACTGAAGCCCCCTGACCCCCCACTCCTCCTTTCCAGAAAATCCCCCCCATCCGAGGTTGCTCTCTTTTTTGACCGTTTCGTCTCCTTGCGCCTCCACCTGGAGGGTGGCTCCCCCCCTTGATTTTCCTCCGGTCCCTCCTCGCACCTAGCTAGCGCTTTTTAGCTTCCTTATGGCCCTTACTTGCACTCCTCGCCCCACCGCATCGTTGAAGCCGTGACCCTTACAGTAACCCTCCTTTTTCCCGAGATTTTTTAGTGCGTTAACCCTTTCCTCTTCCTCTAGTTACCTTTACTCCACGGATTCCTTCGGACCTATAGATTCCCTTCTCCCCCTCTACTTCACTGACTTCCTTCCTTCTCTCCCCTAACCCTGCTTGACTATCAAGGACCCTCCAATTCCACCTTCCCTAATCCTCAACCGCCGATGTCCAGATCTCCACTTAACCTCCTCTCCCACCTTCCTACTTTCTGTCATCTCCCTGCGTCGTTCTGTTTAAGCTTCGCGTGTTTATGTGGTTTTTGCCCTTTTTTTCTCCCCCTCGCTTCCTCTCTTTCCCTCCTTACCTTTGTACCGAAAGTTGCACTTTTCCCCCCCTCACCCCTTGAAGAAGAGGCTTCCCCCGCGGAAAGTTCTTTACAGCCCCTCCGATTTCGTCCCCCCGTCCTTGCCTTCCCCCTAGCACGATGTCACTCGGCTCTTGTTCTTTCGATAGGGTAATGTGCCATGTCTAACCCCCCCTGCGCCCTGATTTCCTGCTCTGGTTTTTTCCTTGCTTTCTCTTTCCCCCACAACCCTCTGTTTAACCCCGCAACCCTTTCTGATTCTTTTTTCACATGCATTTTCGTCCTCTCAAGCGAGGGACGCCAATTGCCTTTTCAGCCTCTGACGCCTCGTTCATAGATTTTCCTTTTCTCTTTCTTTCAATGATAGACGTCTCTTTTGTTATTTTCTTGTAGCTATACCTTCGACCCCCCGATGCAGCATTCCAGATTACACCCTCTCTAGCACCCGACTTTTTGCTGCAATTCCCATCCTGTTCATCCACTGTTCTGTTCGTTTTCCCAAGACCTGGCCCCGCCACTTAGCCCGCCCGACCGTCAACTTCCTGATGAATCCTAGCCCACTCTTTTCATTTTCTTTCCTGAACTTCTCTCATACTTACCCCCTCTCCTGCACACGGAGAAAGCGATTTTTGTCCATTTTCTCGCCACCCCTTGACACAAGGTTCCCTCTTGATCCTTCGCGCTCTTCATTTTAATTTTCCTTCTCAGCCTATTTCTTTCATTAGAGATTCCTACCCCCCTTTTTTTCTATGCTCCTTTCCTCAAGTTCTCCGCGCCCCTTCCCCCCCTCCAAAGACCCAGTTCGTAAGTCCCACCCCGACACACACTTTCCCCGTATTCCCTGGAATTGTTCTCCCCCCTAACCCCTCGAAAATTCTCGTTACTCCCCCGTTCCCCCCGTCTGCAGATTGCGCCCTCTCCTTCCTTTTTTTCCTCCCCCCATTGGACCCTCTTTCCTTTTTCCCCCTTTTGTGAGTTACTCCCCTCCCGCCCCCTTTTCTTATGCACATGTTTCGTGCAGGCCCTTTCTCCCCTCCGTAAACTTTTTCGAGTTTCCATGCTTCGCCCTTTTCGGGCGCTTTTATGCCTCGTTTTGTTACCTGCCACTCCTTTCAATGAGAATATTTCGCTTCCATGTTCCATCTTTTCCCTTTTCAGGAACCTCTTCTACCCCCCTATTCCACTGTTTGATGGCCGATCTAATCATCCTTATTCCAGCAGGACCCTTGTTTATACGAAAGCCCTTCCTCATGTCTTACCGACCAGACCCCCTTTTTCCTTTTTTTCCTCCTTCCCTTCATCTCTCTTCTCTCCCCCCCCCTTATCTTTCCCTTTTCCTCTCTTCTTCCCTCTCACTTTTTCTTCTACGCCCCGGTTCACCAGGATGGCCCTGAACTTGCTCGTTTGTTCTCACCGTCGAAAGAGAAGGAAGGTTACCCCGCCGACGCATGTTTACCGACCTTTGGCACACCCTTTATGGGAACTATTCGATTTCCCCCCGTTTCCCTTCCCCCGAACCTCACCCCTACCAAATAAGAACTTCCCCTTTCTTTTTTTTGCCCCTCTTATGCCTTCCCCCAGATCCCAGCCCTCCCCTGGTCCCCCCTCCGACCCACCCATTCCCTTCCGCCCCATAGCTCTCCTTTCTCCCGAACTTATGTTAGCACTCCCTTATGCCACGCCCCTATACCGACCTTATCCTAATGCCATCCCTTTTGCGAAGAAATCCCTCCGCGGCACCGCCACTTACTATTCACATCCCTTGTCTCCTGAGTTTTTACAATTGCCTCAACTTCTTTTTTCTCCAATAACCCTGTGCACCACCGTAACTTTTAAGCTTTCTCGTCTTGGCAGGACTACCCCGAGCCCCCTCGACCTGCCCATCTTGTCCTATCCGGTCATTTGACCACCTCCTTGATCCTGGCTCGAGGGTATTGTAGACCCCCCCTATTCCTCTCTCCCCCCCTCTTTCTTTCCCCTCCCCCTCTTCCGGTATGCCCGGTTCGTTCCGCACCTCGCGCCTCCGATATGTAAAACTTTTTCTCGACGCACAGAAAGAATTTCCCTAACACCCTCTACTCTTAGACCCCCCCCTCTCCCCACCTTTTCCTTCGCCGCGGCCAAGCTCCGCGGCTCCCACTCTCCCCTTATAGAAGTCCAACCACCCACAATTTACGTGCGGGCCGTTTTAGTTTCCCCGTCACCCATCTCTTAGTATTCCTAGTTTCACGGAGGTTAGACTCCTCTTGTCACTTTTCATTATGACCGAGAGCCCTGGCCCCCTCTTTCTATGTGAGACCTCGACCTCTTTTTCTCTCTCTCTGCCGTACCTTTCGATTCCCCTCTTAC
>Ga0179591_1322072_pt1 | contig 12558 bp, 10 predicted proteins | sample CZOMad2_1_08_16f_FD_182891 | JGI IMG/M metagenome (GOLD analysis project Ga0179591, IMG submission 182891) | Vadose zone soil fungal communities from Angelo Coast Range Reserve, California, USA - CZOMad2_1_08_16fungal (PacBio error correction) | ecosystem: Environmental > Terrestrial > Soil >... | reverse complement strand
TATGTTTTGTTCCCCATCGTTTTTTTGCGCTTGCCGCAGTCCTGTCACTTATTGCCCGCGACCGTTGTGTCTGGTATTTCTTTGAGAACTTTTTCCCTGTTAGACCAGTTTGGTGCTGCACTTTCGGTACGTCTCCCGAGTTTCTCCGGCTCTATTCCCCAGGGCTTAGGCCGATGCACGGGACCAACCCACGACTTGTTTGCCCCGTCAACATTTGCAGATGCAGTGCCGCCCTCTTCGTCCTTCCTGACCCACTTTTGCGCCTTGGTCCCATTTTTGCAGAAAGTCCCCCCCCCCTTTTTCATTTCTGATTTCTTTTTTGACGGCGACCGAATACTTCTGCGGATCCTGTTGTGCCGGAAAACCACTGTCAAGCGACTACTTTTCCTTTTTTTCCCTTTTGCCACCAGGACGTGGCTTGGGATTTGTTAGCAGCCGACATTTTTGCCATCACTCCGGCCCGTTCTTATCCAATATCCCCCCTTCCCTAGCGGCAATCGTTTTTTTTCCGCGTCAACCGGATCGCGATCCTTTTAGGCCTTCCTTCACCGTCCTGCCCCTGTTAATGTAGTGCAGCTCGTTTGGCTCTGCCAACCTCCGGCTCCCCTTTCCCCTCGCATGCTGCCCCCCGAGGACACATCCCGTCCACTCCCTGACGTCCGTTTCCCTTGGTGTTTTTGTGTTTTTTTTGTTCCCCTGCACCGCTGGCTCCTCCCCCCGCCCCTTGCTGTCCCCCCCCTTCTTCGGCGCAGCTGCATCCCAGACGAGTGGCGGTTCCCGAACCACACGACCCCGAGTGTCACCAGCTACAACTTTTTGCCAGGAACAACCGCCTTTTCCCCGCTTGGGCACCCTCACCTGCACCCTTCGCTCCCTTCAAGTCTCGGGTGACCAACACTACTCGGCCTCCCCCGAAGATGTACCGCCGGTGTACTCGTGTTTCCTTTTTCTTTTCTGATGGGCTACCTTTTTGGGGGTTTTTTTTGTTTGCATCCCCTTACAATCCTCCGGTGGGGCCTCCTTCGGTCGGAACCGTGTTAAACAATGACGGACCCCATCAAGATTATCCACACTATGTTGATGTTTTCAGCTCTCTGTTGGTTGTTGTCCTTCTTTGTGTCCCCCTACCTGGAATGACCCCCCGTTCCTTGCCGGTCGGCCTTTGTCTGTGGGTTTGTTCTACTTTGTCGTACGGCGACTGGGCAAGTTTGTTCCGTCGGGTTGCCTATGTCTAGATGACTTCTAACGTCCCCCTTCCCATGATTTATTTTGTTTCAGGCTGCGTCCTTTTGCCGATATAGGCGTGTTTCTGGCCTGGTTTCGCCCTCGCCGCCTTTTACACCAACTTTCTGTTTTTTTGACAGGCTGCTCGTTCTTTTTTCACCCGAAAGCATCTTTTCACCCTTTCGGGTCTTTTGTCCCACTCTGGCGCATCCTTCAATTCTCTCCCTAGTGGAATGCGCCTTTCTTCGGAGCGAGCTTGACCTTTTGCCCGAAATAGCATTGCTTTCTTTTCCCCCCTTTGGTGGTGACACTTTTTTTAAGGTTCGCGAGGAGGCGCGGTCCCCTTCTTCTCCTTCCTTCCCTCTCTTTCTCTTCGGGGTTCCGAAGGGTGTTCTCGATTCGGGAGATTCTTCGCGTTCCAAGGTTTTTTTTATGTTGGTTACCGTATTCCGCCTTTGTTTTTTATTTTTTTGGGCCCCCCATTTCGCTGTTGCGGAGCTTTTTTTTTTTCGTTAGGAAGGGTTCCTCCCCCCCTGACGTTCTTGGTGTAGTACAGCCCAGCCCCCACCCACATTTCGACAGCGACCCCGCGACCGATACTTCTGCTTGGGTATGCTTTTGAGCTGGCTTCCCCTTCGATTCCTGTAGGTCGTCTAAAGTTCGTAGACCCTCGTTCTTTCACCCCCTTGGAGGTGTGGAACGGATCGTCCCGCTTTGACATTCCTTTCTGCAACCCCCCCTCTCTTGCCGACCCTGGCCGTTTTTTAACTTTTTTTCCTTACTTGTGGTGCGTGACCCGTTCCAACTTATTTGCTGTGTGATCCCTACCCCTATTTCACCTCGTGTATCGTTCTATCCTTTTTTCTTTTTTTTTTTTTTTCACCGACCTTTTTCCCTGTCCCTGCGACCCCTGGGGACGTTCACCTTGTCCCCCACCTAGGTGTCATTGTTCGACGACCGGTTCAGCCTTCCTACAAGCAGTTTCCTGTACAGGACATGCCCTTTTCCTGTCGGGCCCGATGGTTTTCCACGTAGTTCCTAATTCTAACTCCTTACGTCCGCCTTACTAAGAGTGATGTTCCCACCCCGTTCTGTATGTCACTCTGTTTCTTACCTTCTGTCCGGTGCTGGCAAGTTTGCAGACCTTCCCCCACCTTTTTTTCAGGACCTTCATCGGAGTGACCACCTTTCATTCTCACCTTGGTTGCTTTGCTTTTCTGTTCCCTCCGTACCGGCAGGACTTTTCCACCCCCCTGCTCTTCCCAGTGTACTCCCCATGCCGATTTTACACACTTCAGGGGTTCGATACACCCTAGTCCCCCCCCCACAAGGCTACGTAGTACGTGCGTTTCGACTCCTTGTAGTTGCCAAGGCCCCCTTATACTTTTCGTTCCCTCTCTCGATGTTGTTCTCTTAATTCTTCCTCCTTCTCGAATCTGACGGTCTGGCTATCTTTGGTTACTTTTGTGTGAGTGGCAATCATTCCTCTGTGATATCTTTCCATGCCTGGAAGACACCTGGTGTGGCCGTGTTGTGGTGTGCAAATCTCGGCCTGTTATTTTACCCCTCCTCCCCGTCCCCCATGTTTGCGTGTCCCTGACGAGGCTTGGCCGAGGTCTGCGGGTTATGGTTGCCGTGTCTGCTAGTCTAGCATCTGGTATTTGAAGGACCGCATTTTATTCGAAAGGACAGCGTTCAGTACCATCCTTCCCCTTCTCCTGTCAATTTTGGCTTCCCTCGGTGCAAGGTTTGCCGATTTTCAGCCCGTGGATAGTGGACCTTTCCTGGACTCACATTTGTTTGCGTTTTCTGTTTTGTGACCTTTTAGCTGTCGACGGACGTCTCGATGTTTTGGACGGGACTTCCAATCTTTTACCTCTCATGTCCCCTTGTTGTTCGACTGCGGTCCAGGCAAGCCGCGTTTTTTACGACACGCATTTTGTTAGTTCATCGGCTGTGCTCGGCCGCTTAATTTGGGTTTTCTCGTCCGCCCCCCGTTTTCTCATTGAACCATTGTGAACCGTCCTTTTCGGTGCCTCTTTTGTGATTGCAGATTTTCAGGGCTTTATCCCAGGGTCTTCCAGGTCGCCCCTTCCTTTTTACCGCCGCTTCCCGCTGGTTCCCTTTGTCCCTCTTTTATATCTTTCACTCTCATCACTTTCCGCGAACGTGAATTTCCCCGGAATAGAACTGAAGATCAGCCCGTAGTTGGCTGGATAGCTTTTAGGTTCTTTTCGTGGTGGATGGGCTTAGCCCCCTGCTTCTTGACAGGTCGTTTCCGCATGTCTCCGGCTCCCAGCACCGTTTTTTCCAGGCCACGCCATTCGCCATTTGGTGGTAGAAAATCTTCTGGCTTTTTCCCTTTTTGTGTGTGTGTCGTTCCCTTCTACGATTCTAACTCTCGCCCTAAAGTATGCCTCGGCGACGCGGTTGCCTCTAAGTCTGGAGATCCCTTCAAGGTCTTTTTTTTTTTTCTCTGAGTGTCTCTTTCTTTTTCGTCGTCTCGAGGAAAGCGCCGTTGCTACCGCATTCCCGGCCAATCCTCTCTTCCCCCTTACATTCTTGACTTTCACTTTTTTGACCCGACCCAAGTGCCCCGTCGATTCTTTTTCCGTTTCCCTTAGTCTTCGTTCAGATTTTTCCACCCCATCACAGCTTGTGTACCCTGCCTTTTCTGTCGACCCCCATTACAGCCCTCCCCCATACCGGCAGCCCCAACCACTGTTTTTTCCCACCAACCAACCTCCTCTTTTTTTATAGTCGTCTCTATCCCTCTCGGGTGGCAACCCCTTTCTCTCCATCGATGACTTGTGTCAAAACTAGTTTTAGCAAGTCATTCTCCCCTTGAGACTGGCCCTCGTTTCCCCGCGTATGGTCTGGTGGAACACCCCGCCCCACATCCATCGCTCTTTGATACGTCCCCCTTCTCACTTACCCCTTCCTGTTTTTGCCACCCGGTGTCCCAAAATTTGACACGCTTCCGAGGCCGGGCATGCGCTTCGGCCCACTTTCCGACCATCGCCCCTGTCATCCCTTCTCTTAAGCCACAATTTCCCTCTCTCCATCGTAATGGGCGTTGAGCATTCGGTGTTTTAAACTCTCCTTACTCTATCACATATGCTCGTGGGTTCATTTTTTTCAGCGTGTTCCTGTCGTTTCTGATTCTTTTCTTTTGGGAAAGGACTCTCTTAGCTTTGGGTGTGATGCTTAATAGCTAACATCTTAGGGTCTCTTTTTTTTTTTGCCTGTGTGTCCATGTTCGCCTTTTCCGCAAGAGTACTCTACGTTGCTGGGTGGTGCTCGGTTACTTTGCCTCTTTTTTCCTTGGCGTAGTGTCTTTTTTTTTTCCGGGTCGCACCCTATGTCCAGCGCTGTAAGCGCGGTTTCCAAGCAGGTTCTTAGGTACTCGCGTTTGCCGTCGCTTTCTTTCAGCTCAGAGTTGCCTCTTTCCTTGATCTTGGCGGCGTCGGAGGCTTTGGGGACTGCCCCGTCACACCCCTCCTGTTGGCCCCCTTCGCGCTGTCTGTTATTGCGTTGTGCGCGCCCCGCTGATTGCGAGGGCTGGTTTCCCCCTCCGCACCAGACGCCTCGTAATCCTCTGATCCGTTGGTGTCCCCTGCATGGCGGGCGTTTTTTGGGCGTCCAAAACGATGGCTTCATTTGTTTTTTTTGTTCGGACCACGTTTGGTGTTCGGGGTGTCCGCATTCTGTTTCCCTAGTCTTCCAACCTCTTAATACAAAGTTCTTCTTTCTTGTGGGTTGCTCCGCCATCGCCAACATCGATGGAGGTTTGTCAAAGTTCTGCTTTAAGTATCAATTTTGTCCCACTCTCTGGGTATTCCTTTCTACGTTTTTTGAGTTAGATCTCCCCCCCCTTTCTTTTACCCGCGATTTCCTGACGCGCCGGCCGAAAACTTGCGCCTATGGAAGGCGATGGTTTTTTTTGACGGTTGACGGACCCCTCTCCCAAGGACAGCCCGTGTCCATGTCTCTTTCATCCCATTTTCCCCCTTCCTCGTGGGGTGGACCCCCACAAACCACGTAACGTGGTCGCCACGCCCCCTTTTCAGATGCCGCTCTCCCCTTTTCTCTGCGCTCCCTCCCTTGCTTTTTTTTAACAGGACGGCAATTTACAATGCCGATGGGTTTGGCGTTGACCGCCTTTTCTTCCGGCTTTTTTTTTTTTTTAGGGTGCGGTCCCCCCCTGCCGATTTCCTCCGTTCGCCCCCCCCCCCACTGAATTTTCTCCGGTGACAATCTCTACAGCCTCCTCTTCATAAGGTCCCAATATCCAACGGCCTGAACAACTTTGTCTTTCTCAACGGTCCTCGCGAGTTTGTGCATGTCCGTGCTGCCCTGATTAGCTTTTCCCTCTGTTCCACATTCGCTGTGCGGCGCGGTCTGACCCCTTCCCTGTTTTTTCAACTTCCCCCCTTTAAAGCCACAACACCCTTTCCCCCCCCAGACGACCAGCAACGTGGTGCGGTCCCCCAGCCACTTCACCAGCTTGCACCCTTCCTCTGATGTATTTCTATTCAGTGTATATCTCATACAGCCTATGTTAATTCTTCCACACAACTCCCTACTTCTGACGAGGTCCCCCCTTACACACAGATGAGCACTCGTGGGACCCCCTCTCCTCTGTCAATCCCGCGATTGACCTCGCTGGGAACAAGAATGGCTTGCCCCTTCACCGTGTAAGCTGGTTATGTTGCGCGCGGGCTTTTTTCTGCTATACGGCTTCGTTTTGGTCTTTTTTTTTTGCGACGAAGCAGGTGATTCTCCGGTTCCGATTTTTTGTTGGGACCTTGTGGGACACCCCGTAAAAAGGTGCGTGCATCGTTTTCCTTGAAGAGGTGCATAAGAGATTTGTGGTTCTCGGTTCACCCTTCCCCTCTGTACTTTTTCCTTTCCTGGTTGACTATTGCGACCCAAGCAGGGTTTTTTTCAAATCCTAGTTCTGGCTGTAAGAGTGACATATTGACGCTTGTGACTTTCCATTCCCCTCGAGGGGGGTTGTGCTCCCCCGTTGGTGAAGTTTGCTGTTCGATATAGTTTTTTTTTTTTCACATCTCGACCTCTTCCGGCAACACCTCTTGCATTGAGTTTTACAGGCGGTTTTTTTTCGGCGTTCGGTCACCCCACGCCCGCTTCTTTGTTTTGTGTGGTATCTATTTGTCCAGCTGGGTCTGCTCTGCTTTTTTCCCTATGAATTCTTTTCCCTTTTCAATTTGAGTTGCTAGAGAGGGACTTTCTTGCTTGCCCCTGAAACCTCCGCAGTTCCCTTCACCAGGTTTTAGGTTAAGCTCTTTTTGATTGCACTTTTTCCGCCCCCTGGGGCCTTGACGTTGCGTTTTGGGTTCCTGCGGGCAAGTATCGCGACTGGGCCCTCTTGAGTTTTTAAGCTGGAAAGTCTGGTGTTGGCGCCCCGATCGTGTTGGGAGGGTTGGCAAAGAGTGCCTGCCCTGGCAAGGGGCGGCTGCGGCCCTTTTCCCGAGGTGTGTCAGGGGCTGACCCCACGTTCCGCCGAACGACGTTTTTTTCTAGTAACAGGCTTTTGCCCCTAAACTACAGACCAAGCCTCTACAATGAAGATTCGCCCATTCGCGATTGATTATGAGTTCTTCCCTTCCATCTTTTAGTAGTTGGGGTCTGTGAAGTCGTCTTCAATGACCTTGGCGTGTCCCCGGTTCCCCTGGAACGGAAACCACCCTTTTCTCCAGCTTCCGTCTGCATCACAACGCTTTTCACCCCCAGGTTCCGCTTTCTTTCACCTGGTTTTACAAGTGGTCGTGATTTCATTCAAAAAACGGTCTCTTATAAGGCTAACACGATCACCTCCCCGTTCTAAGATTTACACCGCGGGCTTTTGGCGCCTCGAAAATTTCTTTCTTTTTTTTTTTTTCCACCATTGTCCCAGTGGAATTCAAACGTGCCACACCCTTTCCGGGTCTGGCATGTCTGTGCCTGTTTCAGAGCCGTGTCCCGTACATTTTTTGTCCCTTTTAATGTTCACTCAGGAAGAGGGGTGCCCGTCATACTTGTTCTTTCCCTCAACGTGGTACCCTCCCCCGCTACCCTTTTCTTCCGGCCAGTAATGTTCTCTCCAACGCTGTTGGGCTTCGCTTTTTTTTTGCCGGCTAGTCCCCCCACGCCTCTGTCCTACCTTTAACATCCGAACCGCACACCGAGTCCCTTAAATTTTCGCCAGTTTGGTTGTTTTTGGAACCTATAACTTTCCTCCTTCCACCGGACGTCGCGTTCTACACTTTCCAGTTTGTGCCCACAACCGTGGTTGTCGCCAACAGGCCGCCCGCAGCCGACCCTTTCTTTGAAGTCGACCCTTTGACCTCCCTTTTTCTCTCTCTTTTCCTCTCTCCTTTTGTGCCTCTCTCTTTCTCCATGATCACTAGTCTTACCGGCGTACCTTCGGCTTCTTTGCTTTCAGTATCGAACCAGACGTCTCCTCTTTCCTTGAAGGAAGTTATCAAACTGGGTTCCCCATAATCGACGGCTTGGACACTTCTTCGCCTTGATCGTGCCCGTCCTTTCCACTGGTTCTTCCATTTGTAACATTTGGATCTCTTGCGGGTTTGCGGGGTGTGCTTTTCGCACCTGTTATTGGCGTCGCCGCCGTTACCAGGGGCATCGCTGCACCCTTGGTTAGTAGCTACGGCCGTATATCATCCTTCCAGTATTGTGGTCTTTTCTCCAGACGGAGGCCGACGTGTCTCCTCGTTTTTTTAGGAAGGGGAAACATTCCTGGCAACGACCTTGTCTTCGGGATAAGCAGACCTTCCAGAAGGCTGCCCGCCGCTGACCGGGGTGTTGGCACGTGAACACGAGTTTTTTTCATTGTTTGTCGTTCCTCTGGTGGCCGCCTCTTGGGCTACAGACCGGGTCGGCACTACCGTTTGGGACCGATCATCCCCCCCCGTATATCCCTTGACCGGGTCTGCGGCACTTGGTACCCGTTGGATTGCACTCTTTCCTGATTATCGTGTCTATTTGGATTGACAAGCCTTGTCCTTTTTCAAGTAGTTTCCCATTGACATCTTTTTGAACTTTGACCGGTAAGGTCCCCTGCTCTAATTGATACGCTTGCCGATCTTTGGTAGAGGTCTTTGCTCGAGCGTTGTGTTTTCTGTAGCCCAAGCGTAGTCTGAAACGTGTTCCTCCCGACCAACTGCTTTTTCCCGCCCCGTGCCTGCACTTTTTGCCCATCGCTGTGGGCGGTCCCCCACGAAGGATTTTTGAGCTGCACTACGAGGACAGAGAGATCTTTTTTCCCCCTCTGTCAAAAACCAGTCCTCACGCCCGTTTTCTGGCTTTAGCCGGTGGCTCGCTCTGGACGACCAGTCCCGGATCCGCTGTTCTCGTTTAGGCCGCCCGTCCCTTCCCCCCTCGACGAATTTGCAGCCTTTCCCATGCCACGAATCCCCTTTGGTCGCCTATTCGATCGCGAAGAGATTACCGTCCTAGTTCCTCTCGTTCTTTTCCCGCCAGTCCCATTGCACCTCCCTTTACACTCCAATGCATCGTGGTTGACGCGGTCGGCCTGAATTCTAACAATCATCCCAAATGTCCTATAGAGACTGTCCCCACCCTTCGGCCGCTTTTGTCTTTTTTTTCCCCCCAACTTCCTAGCTGGCCGATTGACGGTTCTCTCGCTCATCGAGTGCACCACACCCTCCGAAATCCGATGGAATGTAAAAACAATGTTTTCTCGTCCGTTCCGGAACCGGAAATTCCTGTGTCTCATGGCGGTGAACCCGATTGCCACCACCTTTTTAAGCTTGTTGTTTTTGCGCAGGTCCCCCCACCCCCCTTATGTAATAGGTAACACTGTTGTTGACCCATTAACTAATCATTTTTTTTTTTTTCTTTTTCGCAGAATCGGCGACGTCATTCCTACTTTGCCCCCGCCCAGTTATGCATTAGTACTCTCAGCAAGATATTTCTTCTATTTTTTGTTTTTTTTTCTAATTTCAACTGTGTTCCAAGTGGGCGGTTGAGTCGTATTGTGTTCCCCGTGCGGTATATTTTTTTTCAACTCTACTGTGCACCCTTCTCTCGCAGCGTTTTGTCATGGCCTCTGCATGTCACTGTTTCTTGTTGGTGCAGACCGAAACTCGTGTGGTGCTGCGATCGTTAGCAGCAACGTCAGATGGTTGCGCGGTGATTTTTTTTGTCGTCTGGGTGGCTCTTGGAAAGAAGCCGACTTTTCAGTTTTGTTTTGTCTTTGGTTCCACGGGGAGCTTTTCCTTTTCCGCATGTCCGTGAAGTTCCACAGTTTTTTTTTGCCCCCCGCTTCGCGCCACGATGTAACGCTGCTGATGAGGATGACTTGACCTGAAAAGCTCCCGCTTGCCGTTGAGCGACTGCGTTGGCGCTAGTACGGTTATATTGTGTTTCGACGATCGTGCTGAGTGGGTGTCTGCTCTCCCCTCTAGACAACCTCATTTTGGGCCAAGGCACGTCCGGAGGGCACTTCTTCGTTGTTGCCGACCGTCCCGTTTTTCTGCGGTTCTGTCGTTTCCGCCATTCTGATCCCGCCACTGCTGATTTTTTTCTCTCTCGTAGACGGTTGGAACCGTCTGTATTTGGCAGTTAACAACTTGGCGCCTTTTTCTGTTCGCACCAGTCGTTGGTTTAATTTGCTATTTTATGGGCAGCCACGCCGTTCGCTTGTCACTTTGCTGCCCCAAATTGTAAAATTTTTGCAGTCTGTTCGTGACGTGCGCCCCCACTTAAATTCGTGCGTGTTTTTTTTTTTTTCACAAGTTTCTGCTGCGATAGTCCGAGCCGCTTCTCCCCCGTTAATAGCGGCTCTCTCTTTTCCTCAAGAATGTTTTTAGCGGGACTCGACCCCCGATGATTTTTAACGCTTTGTTTTTGCCGACCACGAAACGTTGCACCCTCTTCCTTCCTCTCTTAATGCGATGTCTTTTCACTTTCTCCTTCAAAAGTGATTCCTTGTCCAGTCGAGGTTAAGCAGCCTATCACCCTTTCTGCTTTACCGATCCTTCAGTCACGGGAAACCCCCTCCAGTGTGAGATCCCCCATGGTCCCGATGTCATTGATCTTTCCTGTCCGCCCCCTGCGGTGAAACGGTTCCTATAGTCAAAAAAAAAGCGGCTCTTTCTTTCTTTGGAAGCCTCCCGTCATTCTGGGAGGCTTGGGCCGGCTTAACACCTCGCTTTTCTTCCCTTGTCCCCCCAACCAAGGAATGCACCCCGAGACCTTCAGTCCTAAGCCGATCGTCGTCCCTTGCACAATACCCCTATGGCCCCTGATCGGGCCTCTCCACTTCAAGCGATTTTTCCCTGCCGCCGGTACCCTCCATGCTGTCGAGTTTTTTTTACGCAGCGCGTGGCGCGACTTTTCCCAGTTCACCCGTCCCAGTCCCTCCAAATGCCAACCCCGTATGCCCACCCCAGAGAAAACCGCTCTTCCTCGTGGGTTTTTTTTTCCCATTGCGCCGTCCCCCCATTTCGACAATAATTTTTTCTCCCTCTTCGCGCGCGACGCTCCCAATCACAGCCGAGTGGTTTTCGGCCTAAAATTACCTCCATAAGCTCCCGTCATTATTTGTCCTCAATGGGGTACAACGGCGCAGTTTTCTGTGATCCTCCCCGCGTATGAAGTATTTTTCCACAATTAGAGTGTTCCGTCCTTTGACGCGTTAATATGCGCGATTGCTTGTTCGGTAGGCTACCGGTGTTGCTTCTAAGCTCCTTCAGAGCAGCCCTTTTCATACCTGCAGTATTTAGTACTGGCGTTTTTTCCCAAGGGGTGCGGGCCACCCAAGGCCCTGTTGCGATTTTTTACCCTAGTGTCCTTGTCCCCGCGATGCTTGTTTTTCGCTGATTCCTTGGTGTAACCTAAAGAAAGCAGGGTAATGTCACGGCGGATTGAGTTGACCACTCCCCCTCCTTTTCTTCTCGATGGTCTTTTTTACTTATTTTGCGGTAGGCCCTCTTGCTCTGCTTGATCGTGAAACCGTCGAAACTTTCTGAGGGCGGTGTGTGTCGCGTTCTGGTCTTTGTGCCTGTCGATGAAGTTTCCGGTGCTTGTGTTCTTAGGTGTCCCTCCGGAAGTCGGTACTCCACCAAGTTTTTTTTCTTGGAGTTCGTTTTGATTTGCGACTTTTGGCGGTCACCCCACACTCACGCTTGTAACACTGGGTTTTCAGTGTTTTTCTCCTGTTTCCCGGTCCTCGTATGTTTCCTTTCCCGTTTTTAAATTCTGCTGCCCGGTTGCTTTTTTATATTCCCTGAGTTCTAGTGCCACTTTTTTTCATACTCCTCCGCCCGTGGCAACCTTTCCGTGACGTATCGACCCTTTTGTATTAGCGGCGGCATGTGTTTTTTTTTTGGGGGCTTCTTTGGCTTTCGAGCCCCGGCAGCACCCTTTCGATACCCTAGGTTTTAGCGTCGCACGTCGCTGTCCACGTATGATTGGCGCCCGCCCCGATTTGTGTGATTCGGACCCCCCCCTTTTGGGGCGACGATTTTTTGTTCGGGGCGGCCAACTTTCTTTTCTACGCGGTGGTTGGTTGTCGTTTTGCAAATGACCAGCAAACCACTGGATTCCCGGACCGTTACTCCTGCTCCGCTACGGCGTCTCTTCCTCTTCTCTGTTTCTTCGGTAGTTCACTTTGCTGTCTTTTCCGTCTTTCCCTTCTTACGAAGTCTACAGCGGGTTTTGTACCAGGGCGGAACATGTACATACCTTTGTTCTCCAACCCTTTTGATTTCTCACTCCAAAGGAGACACACGGTGGCTCGTTCGTTTTTCTTGGGTTCCCCTTGGTTTTCCGCTTCCTCCCAAAATTTCTTTGCCTTCGTCCCGACCCTCTTCCGCCCCTCTTTCTGCCCGGGGCTGGCCGGCCCTCTTCTAAGAAACCCGTATGGTTGATCACTTTGTGGGGCCGTCACTGCCCAACCCTGTGCTCCTCGTTCCCCGGCGTGCCTTTTTTCCCGTGCCCGACTCGTTTTGTTGAGTGTTGATATTTTTTGGGGAAGATGTTACAGACTATCAGTCTCGTTAGGGAACGGACTAAGGTTGATAAACTGATGCCTCTTTTTACTACACGCATGCCGACGATCTGTCAATGTCCCCTTCCGTGGAGCCACCGTAGTGGAACCATAGTACCTGAGTTTGTAATCTTTGGCTCGCTCATTCCTCATCTCCGGTAACCGGGTATTGCCACCAGGGTTGCACACCTACCAGGTCCCCTCTCCACGCCCCGTCTGACCCAGTTCCCCCCCCCCCCCCCCCCATATGCCAACTTTTCGGTTGGTCCCACTAGTGGAGCGTATCCGGGCCGACC
>Ga0179591_1236828_pt1 | contig 12558 bp, 14 predicted proteins | sample CZOMad2_1_08_16f_FD_182891 | JGI IMG/M metagenome (GOLD analysis project Ga0179591, IMG submission 182891) | Vadose zone soil fungal communities from Angelo Coast Range Reserve, California, USA - CZOMad2_1_08_16fungal (PacBio error correction) | ecosystem: Environmental > Terrestrial > Soil >... | reverse complement strand
TTGGTAGCCTCTGCACGCCTCCCGATTTTTCATTCGATGATCGCGACAAGCGGGCCTACTCCGGCTCTCTAGCGCCTCCCTAGACCCAATTGTCTCTGCTTGGACCTGCCGGAGTCCCCTTGCATCTTTTCCGCAGTCCCCCCATAAGAGTCGAGAGGCTTACGGCCCGTTCTGGCGGAGCGTTTTTTCAACAATACCGCTTCGTGATCTCGTCGCTCAAGGATTCGGGGCATCTCCCTTTCTTGCGACTATTTTTTCTCCCCATTGGTTTTTTTTTTTCGAGTTCCGGTGTGTTTCCGCCCAAAAGAAGTTTCTGCTCTCCTATCCGGAGCGCTTTAATTGAAACGGCGCGGTGGGTTTTTAGGTAGACACGCTCTGTCCTGTCGCCCCCTTTCCCCCTCCCTGCCCGGATTCGGCTCCCTGGGGGCTTTTGTTTGGTTGTTTCTTTTTCAAAGTCTTTGGGCTGCACTGTTCCTACCCGGCTGAGAGGCAACTAACAGAATTTGGATTGAGGACGGCTTTTGGGCGGTCCCGGCTTCACGACTTTTCCTCCCATTAACATCTCCTGTTGCCCCAAGTCAAGGTGTCGTTTTTTCGATCTTTGGTCCCACCACGCCGAGCTGTTCACAAGGCGGCCCCACTCTGTTTTTCACTTCCGTTGTTTTTCTAGCTCGTTTTTTTTTAAAATTGGCCCCACATTCATTTTGTACATTACACCATTCACCCGGTAGAGGTTTTCCCGTCGGCCTCGACTTGACCGAGGCAGTCCACCAAAAACCTGACCCTTTTTCTGCTGAAAAGTCCTTTTTTGCCTTTTGGTTGTTTTTCTTTTTAAAAAGCTGCACGACTTAGGTGAGCAGTATTATAGGGCATATTAAAGGAACAGCTCAATCAGTGTTGGTTGTTATTCCTGGCGTTTTTTTTTCTGCTTTTTTTTTCGTTCAGGGAAATTTGCTCCTGCCGTTGCGCGGGAGGCTTTCCGTTCGACGGTCGTCGCCACTCTGAAATCTTCTCCCGCTTCCTTTCTGTTTCCCTGTTTCCGCGGTTTTCGTCTTGAGTTTTTCTACCTCTCCGTTTACCCGCTTTTTTTATGGCGATTCCTCGCCTGGATCCTTTTTTGTTTTTCTTCCCCCCCGGCTTAAATCCGGCGATGATGTTTGGGAAACTGAAGGTTCCTCCGACGCCAATTTTGTTGTGCTCTCCGGTTTTTTTCTGGATCTTTTTTTTTTTTTCGTTTGCGGCATTTCCCCTTTTTCCTTACCCCCAAGCACCTTCGTTGTCAGTGGGGCGTTTCCCTCTTTCTTAGGGGGCGAGTCCTCGGCTCTTCGTTTGACAAAAGTCTTCGCCGTCGCGTTTTTTCTCCCCGTTTCTCCCTGCCTCTTCCACGTATCCTTTTTTTTTGTCCCTGGTGCGTTCCATCGGAAACCTTATTCCGCTTCTTTGTGGTTTTTAGTTTGGCGGGCCCGTGTTGTTTAATTATATCTTGACGAGTTTTCAGGAGGTCTTCCTTGACAACGTCTTATGCTCTACCTCCTTTTTCGGTCCTTTCCTTTCCCCTCACGCCTGGTAGGATTTGGAGAGGTATTTTTTGTGCATCGCCTTCCAAGCCGATCGACCGGGGCATATCAATGCTTTCCCTGCTCCCTTTCCGTTGTCGGGATTTTTTTATGTTGTTCTCCTTTTTTCCGGGCAACTTCCTTTTTCCCGGTTGGTCTCGGCATGTGTCTTTCGGTTTCTGGGAAGAAGCGGCGTCCGTCCACAGGGGTTTCCCACTCTATTAAGCTTTTTCCGTGAGTTCTGGAAGTCCACGTCTCTGGACCTCCCCCCGGATGGGGGGTTTTTTTGCTCTGATGGATATTTGGAGTATAAGGGGGACTGTATTCTTCTTAACCTCTTCCACCCACTCCGTTTCTGCTTTTTTGGGCCGCTGGCCCCTAGAGATTATCGGGCGATCATTCTTGATTGCGAAGGCAACATGAAAATAGTCTCCAGGTCCGTGTTTTTTCACTCATTTTTGGTTTTCCGCCTTTGTCTGGGTCTTTTTTCGGTCAGAGTCATGGGCTCTCCGTTTCCCCTTTTCATGATCTTTAACAGGGGGAAAAGGGATCCCCTTCCCAGGGTTTTTTTTCCACCTCCAGAGGTTTCCGTGTTCCAGAGAGTGCGTTACGATTTTTGAAAATTCTTATTCAGTCCGGAGGGCCACTCCGCCGCCTTTGTTCCTACCGGGTTTCCTTTCCCCCCTGACTGTCTTCCTTCCCTGAGTTACACCGGATTTTTCAGCCTGGAAGGGTCCTGGTCACGTCTTGAGCCTGCAAGGGTCGTTTTTCCAACCTTTTTTCTCCACTGGAGGTTGGTCTTTGTGGTGGGTTGGACGGTTGGCACCCTCCCCTCTTCTTTTTAATAATAGTTGTTTTTTGAGAGGATTGATTGCCCTTTTTCCCCCCACACCTTTTGCCCGCCCCCCAGGTTCTTTCTTTTCTACTTGTTGGGTCGCCACAAGGCCCTTTTACGTATCGCGGGGAAGTACCTCCAGCGTCTTTTACCCTTTGTTTCCCCCCTCTTGTCGGTCCCCTTTGCGGACAATTTTTTCTAAAACGTGTTTTGCTAGGCCCCATTCGGTGGATGCACGTCATATACGCCTGCCCTTCAGGGCATTCTTCCCCAGCAAACAGTTTGTATGCCTTCCCCTTCCCCCTTGGACTGGCTAAGGTCACTTTTGTCCGTTTTTGCTCGTTTTTCTTTCCTGTTTTTTTTTCTTCAAAGAGGATCCTGGGCGGAGTAAGATCCGGATAACTGTGTTTTCTTACCGGCCTACTCCGTGATTGTCTCCAACCCGCGTGATCCCTGGAATTGGGAAGTAATAAGTCTCTTTTTACGTGTTCGTTTCCCCTTTTTCGCAGTCTGTTAGTCCTCATACTGACCAAAGTGGGCCGCCGAACCCCTCGACCCTTGTAAGATTTCTCCGGAAAACCAATAGCTTCTTCCCCCGTAGTCCTCCACCCCCAATTTTCTTCCAACGGCCCATTCATTTTTGGGGACGTGCAGGTTGTCCCGCTTTTTCCCCGCCCATCTTCACGTCCTTCGCCCCATTTTTTTACCCCACCCTTTTCGTCGGTGACGCTTTTTCCTCAGAGATTTTTACCTGCACTTTTGCGGTGGAAGCACCACCGGGGCAAGTCTTGGTAGTAAACTGGCTCCTCCCCCCCCCTCTTTCCCTCCCCCCCCCCTTCCCTTTCTAGTTCAGGCCCCTCCGTTCTCCAACGGGAGAGCCCCTTGCACATTTTTTTTTGCGAGCCGGCGGTGGAAGGTTGCGAGTTCCGAGTATCCTTTTTCCCACATTCCGACCCTTTTTTTCTGCGAAAAGTTCCGAAACTGTTTTCGAATCCCCCCCCTCTCATTTGTTCTGTTCCAACCCTCCTGCATGCTTTTTCCAAGATAACTGAATGAATAGGACCTCCCGCCCTCCCTCGGCCTTTCCTTACGGGGCCTTTCCCTCCAAACGCGGTTTCTATTTTTCCCCCGAGTGTTATGCTCCTTAGATGCCCCCGGGCAAAAGTTCGGCAAATTCCTCTGTCTGTCCGCTTGTCTTTAAAATGCTTTTTCTCGTGGAACGTTCGCCCGTCCTCATTTTTCACCGCCACTTGTCAGATCTGATGAGTTGGTTTTTCCGTGTTTGCGAAAACGTTTGTGGGACCTTTTCCTCCCCCGGGGCCGAAGACAAGGAGTATCCTTGGAGGAGACCCCCCCACCAGTGCGGGAGATCCCTAACCTTCGGTCCCCCTTTTCTGGTGTCCACCCTTTTTTTTTTCCTCCCTTCCCGCCGTCGAGGCCTCCCCCCCCACCCCGTATTCGTACCGGGTCGTTTCGCGCCTAGTGTCTATGCGAAAAGTCCGAACGGTCCCGTGTCCTTTTTGGCAATTTTTTTTCTTTTTTTTTCCTTGGGCTTTTACCTTTTCAGAAGTTCCCGTCCCTCCCTCGCCGAATCCCCCATTTAGCAACACCCATTCCCGCTCCATCAGAGAAACACAAACGGAGTAGGCACAACCAACGTGCTTTTTAGCTTTCCCGTCCTTTTGCCCCCCCTACTCCTTTCTTCCCGACTTCGCGGTCTTTCTCAGAAGGGCCCTCATTGCCTCTCACAGGGTTTTTTGTCCGTTTTTTTTTTTGAGGACTGGGCTTGTTCAGGTCTGCAGGGCCCTCCCGAATCCCCCCTCTCCCTTTTAACTTTTTTTCCTGTTACCTCTGCCCCACCCCCTTTCGATGCTTCCTACACCGTGGGCCGAGACCCCATTATTGCCGTGTCATACCGCCCTGTTCGGCTTGGCAGATTCTACCGGCCCCTTGCCATTTGCTTCTCTTTGTAACCTGGCTAGGTTTTTTCAGGGCTCGCCCACGACGTCTTTTCCCCTCACAGGCCTTCTTGTTTCTTTTGTCCCGGCCTGCTTTTTTTTTGTCTTTCGTTTCCAGCCCCTTGGTTTGTTTCGACCCCTTCCGGCCCAAGTATCAGACTTTCGCCGAAGCCGCTGCAAGGCTGTCCGCCTGGCTCCACGTTGAGATTTTTTGGTCCGACGACATAAACGAGCGGGGGGGCACGTTTACGGTCCTCTCTCTTATGCTCGGCTTTCTCTTTTTTTTTTTTTTTTTCCCTTCTGTGTTCCTACCGCAACCGCATTCTGAGAAAGCCAGAGTCTTGCCCCAGACCATCAACGCGTCTTTTATTTTAGACACTAATTCCCTTGATTACCGCCCTTTCTTTATTCCCTACCCGGTATTTGACGTCTGCTCTCCAGTCCTAAGGAGGTACTCCGTAGAATTCTGGATTTTGTCCCGCTGATGTCGGAGGACGTTTTTTAACGTGATTCCTGCTCATCCCGCCGAGTCACTCCCGGGTTCTGGGGAGCCGTCCTTCTTTGCAGAGCCTGTCGATGGAGCGCCGGCTTGCGTATCCCTTTTCTGACGGGTTGCGCGGTTTTTTTTATGTCGACTTCTAATATTTACACCTCCGTTTTTTGTGAAGTCTTCAATTTTTTTTTTTAGTCCTCTCAACCCGCGCCGTACCGTCCCCGCTTTATCGCAAGTAGGCGCTCCTATTCCTCGTTCGGTTGCATCCGTTGAGGTACAGGGAGATGATCGTCCTTCGCGCGAGAACCAGGTCTTAGTCTTTCCTTCCGAGCTGACCCCTTCCTGCTCCGCCCTGGTGCTTTTCCCTATCCTTTCTTTTGGTCTTTTACCCAGTTCAACCAAATACAGCTTTTGATGATTTTTTTGAGTCTATTAGTGTACACCCTTTCGTTCTCCCTCCCATCCCCCCCTTCACTATGGATGTGTACTTTCTTCTTCCCTGGTATGTCTCGAGCGGCGTTTTTGTCTTTTGACAACTGAGGTCCTTTCTTGCCGGCGAGCTTTTTCCAACCCCCCGGAGGTTTTCCTTGTACGGCTCTTTCGTTATCGGTTCCTCGTCTCCCGTTTTTTTTGTTTGCCCCGGACCCAAAAGTCCCTTCTCCATGGGGCTCGGCCGAACTTGCTGTTATGGTCTTGGGCGGGATTTTACGTTTCCCCCACAGGCAAAGGGGCTGGCCGTTGACCCGCAAGGATTCGGGCGCCCCTCTTTACAGGTTTCTGCGACTTTGGGGGCGTGGAATGGGTTGCACTCGCTCCATGACCAGGCCTGCGCAGAAGGTGGCTTGCTTTTTTTATATTTTTTCCAAAGCGTTTTTTTATGACCATTTCGTGCCAAGATTTTTGTTTTTTCCTGTCTTTTTTTTGTCGAACTCTCGGTCCACTGGGCGCAAGAGGTGTTTTCCTTAAACCCTCCCCCCCGGTACTGGGTTTTTCTGTTTCGTAATTGCCCAGGCTTGCCCAGCTCACCCTGACCCTGGCATTTCGCCTGTTTTTTTTGGCGTAAACCCCGTCCCTCATCGGGTGTCTGAAGTCTCGTTGCCCCCCCCATGAACGGAAGTTTTTTTTAGAAGCCGTTGTGGTGGGTTTTGCTCGGACGGCCTTTTGTGATGGTCTTCTTCTTCCGGTCCTGGTGTTGTTTGCCCCCTTTTTTTGAGGGAGGCGTTGGTTCCCTGTTCTCCCCCGTTTAGACAAGGCCTCCAAGCACTCTCTCCTGTTCGAGGCACGCAGTTGCTTTTTTTTCACGAGGTGGCGCTAAATCTCCCCCGGTAAGATATAACTTTGGTGTTCCTTGATTCCTCGCCGGCTTGTCGGTCTTCCCCACGGGTTTGGCCTCGTGGCCGAGATGGCACGGAAGTTTTTTTCGACGCACTTTGTGGTTTTATCCAGCCTTTCTCCTGGATAGCCGGATTGATTGGTCCCGGGATTTACCCGTTCCCCTTTTTCCCCCCTCTCAGTCTTCCGCTTACTTTTTTTTCGTTATTCCTCCTTTTGATCCTTAATAGGCTCCCCTTTTTTGACAAGTTTCTCGAGAGGGTTCATTGGAAGTTAGCGCCGGCGTCTATGCTTAACTTGTCCTTCCCCCAACCCTTTTAGTTACTGCTCTTCCTTTTTTCCCTGAGTTTCGGGCTTTTGAGATGTTCATTATTATTCCCGACGAGGCTTTTTGGGAAGCGTAACCATGCATATTGGCTTGCTTTTCCTTCCACCCCATTAACTCCGCCTGTCTATTGGGTCCCTTTCCTGACTTCCGGCTCGTCTTCCACTCCATATCGCGTTTTCTCATCACCCCATGGTGGCCCGGGTTGGTTTTTTAGCCTGCTAATGGACCTGGTGTTGAGAGATGTTCTTTGACCTTTGCCCTCCCCCTACCAGGCTTCGGTTTTTTTTCTCCCCGGCACCTTTTTTTGCAAGCCATCTTTTTTTATTCTGAAAGGGAAGCTCTGGACGCCCACGGGTTTTTTCAACAATTCGTCGTGGCTTGTCCTTCCTTTTGTTCCCCGTGGGATTTTCCTCCCTTTCACCCCTCGCCTTCCCACGACAGGATGGGCGGGTTGTTGCCCGCGTATATGGTTGTATCCGTTGGGAGATTTCGTCTACGTCCCGAACGGTGGGCGTCGTGTTTTCTGCGGGTTCCTTTTGGTTTTCCCCTTTTCTTTTTGGAGCTTTTGACGCCAGGGCCTTGCTAAGGCGCACACGGGACCTTTTCTCCTATGCACTTATTTTTTACTTGTTTTGTTCCTCCCCCGTTGCCTTTTTCTTCAGCTCATTCGGTTGGGCTAGGCGGGTATCCCAGTGACTGGAAAGACCCCCGTGTCTCGTCCCCCGTTTCCCGTCTTTTTTGCCCGATGTGCAGGAATGACCAAGCATCTGGGGCTTCAGGTGCTCTTGGGTTTTTGCTGAAGGCCCCTTCTCGTTCGCCCTTTTGGCATTTTCTGGACTTTTTTTTTTTGGCCCCCCCGTTCGTTCAGGCCCCTTTCCGCCCCTTTTTTTCACCGGTTGGATTGCGACGGCAGGAGGTGAAGCGCGTCCTGACTGTTTTTCACTGGGTTGCTGTGCTTCTCCACAACAGTCGATCCCTGTGGCGGTCCTTGTTGGGTGCCCGTTGGGTAATCAATTTCCCTCCTTTTTCCTTCTCTCGTTTTGGTTGTTTTCATTTCTCTTGTTACTGCCCCCCCCCCCTTTGACAAACACCACAGTTTGCCGCCCACCTTGGAGGGCCCAGACATTAAGAGAACTGGGCCCCTTGCCGTACCTTCTGTTCACCTTCCCTCTCCCCCCGGGCTCCCCCAATGGCCGTTTCCGGCCCTTTGGGGAACCGGTGAACCGTTGTTCTTTTTTCCTCCTTCTTGGCTGTTCTGTCCCCCGCGGTTCCACTCGAAGATCTAAGAACCGTCACGCACAGATGGGCTCCCGGCCGTCCCCCCCGTTTTGCCCTGTCTTTTGACGTTTGTTGCTCCGTTGTTACAAAGCGGATTCGGACCCGTCCTGGGTTCCCTTTTAGTGATTTTCTGGCCAGAGATTTAAAGCCGCCCCGCGTTGCCCTTTTTAGATCCCCCTTTTTTTTGCGAGTTCCCGTGGTGCGTCTTCGCAAGGCTCCGTTTTCGCGCACAACCAACAACTGTCCCCCACCCCTTCTCCCGTCTCACCCTCTCCTTCGTTTTATCGTGAGATCACTCAAAAACCCTAGGTCCATACCCGGAGCCTACCCATACTCTTCCTTTTTCTCCCCCCGTCCCCCTTTCCTGTTTTCTGTCAGTAGGGACGTCCGTTACTCCGACACAATCCTTTTTCCACCTTAGCGGAAAAGACCCCCCCCACCGGTGCCCCCTTTCCACCGTGGCCTCCTTCCTTTCTTCTCCGACTGATTGAACACCTTGCTTGCGGAAGACCGGCAAGAAGGGTATTGCAAGGGTTCCATCTCTCTCGGTCCCCATGGCAGTCTTTTTAGTGCGCCCCCCTCTGTTGAAAGTAGATTGTCCCCCAAGGACAGGGGCGAGTGAGCTTGCGGTGGTGTCCCAGTTAGAGATTCCATGTTCCACCCCCCCAAGTCTGGAGTGGACGCTCCGTACAGGCGTCGGTCGTTTTGTCCCTTTTTGCTCTTTGTTTCCCCGGCTCCCAACAACCTCCTGGGGTTCTGGTCAAAGATACCGAATGACATCTCCAAAATCTCACCCTCCATTCCTTACAGTGGGGTTTGATCTTTCTCATGTCCCCCGGTACCCGGGTCGATTTTCCCAACTCCGGGCGGTGCTCCATAGGACCCCCCCCTCCTTTTTTTCGGCAGGAAAACGTCCTTCACCCTGCGCGTTCTTTCCTCGTGTTACCTCATGGACCTGGGTTTCTCGAGACTTTCGCACGTTCTCTACTCCCCCCCCTGCCCCATTTGGCCTTCTCTTTGCGCGTTTTCCCCTTGTTGTTGAACGTGTGGAACTTCCCCTGCCCGCCGAGCCTTGCCGGGCGCAGGAGCGGCTGAGAGCACCAAGTTTTCTCTTTTTTTTGTGCTCCCGACGGACTTTTTGTTTCCCCCCCCCTTTTTCCCCGCGTCCCTGCTTTTTGTTGGCACACCAGCGGGGGCGAGGATCTTCGCCCGACCACACCGAGGATAGTTACCGGGTTAGAAGTCGAGCCCTCCGTCGCCTCTTCTCCCCCCTGCCCGCCGTTTTCCCGTTTCCCGTTCACCGGTGCCTCGTCGTAGATTGGGCGGGGAGGCCCTTTTTAACTCAGCCGAACCGCCTCCGGACGGCAGGCTCACCAACCCCTTCCTTTCTCCTGACCAGCATCCACCCTGCGTCCCTATCCCCAACCCCACACCGTGCTTTTTTGTATTTGATTCCCCTTTTTTTGCAATATCTCCTGCATCAGGTTCACCCATGAGATTTGAGTAAGGCCTCTGGGTCCCCCCTTTCCAGTATTCCTTTTTTTCCGGTTTTTCTTGGAGGCCCTTGCTCTCAACAGTCGAGGCCGACCAATCACCCCTCTACCGTTTTATTTAAGTCCACACCAATTCCCCCCTCCCCCTCTCTCCCCCCAGGTTTTTGTTTTGCTTCCGTCCCCTTTCCTTGTCATGTAATCTTGGTCACAGGCTCGGCGGGATTTGGCCCTCAAGAAGACCCCCTGAAGACATTTTTATTTTCGCTTCCCTTTCCTCGTCCTTTCGTGCCCTGCCTTCTTTCCCCACTTTAGGCGCAAGCCTTCTGGTAGGTCTCCAGGGCCTTTCCTTGTTCGGGCGGGGAAATTGAAGGGTCGCACACTTTCCCCTCCCCCCCCAAGCCATTTCGGCCTTTTTCCTCTCTTGTTCTCCCCTGCGCCGGTCTTGACCTCACAGGTCCCGGGCTCGCTGGGGGAGGTCGACCGAATACCCGGCTCTGCTTCAGGTTACTTTCTGAGGGTTTTTTTCTGTTCCTCCCCTCTCCCGTTTTGTTTCCCCCCCCCCCCACCTCTTTTTTTAGAAAGCAGTCCTTGGTCCGTAGACTCCCATTCTTCAATTTCGATGCTCCTTATTGTCTCTCACAGCATGTCGATCACTTCCCCTTTTTCTTTTTTCTCCCTGTCCCATTACGCTCGTAGCCCATGTATCTTCCTTTTATGGAAGGGGTGACCAGATCGCTTTTTTTCTGTGCTCAGATGCCGGTTCGCTTCGCCCCTAAAGTCGTGGTCTTTCCTGGTGTTTTCTTTGGTGGATGCCCGCGACTGAGCCATGCGTGGAGAGGATTGTGATAATCGACTGACTTCGTCGCGGGTGTTGGATCCTTTTCCTTTTCCTCTTCCGTTGTTTTTTGTGCTTCTTTTTCCGGTTTTTCCCTTCCTCCCTTCCCTACTCAGGTACGTTTTTTTTTCCCCCCTGGCAGCTCCCCATCGCGGGATACATAGGAGGACCCCCCTGAGCAGGAGATGCTTTTTTTCTTGGTTTTTTCTCTTTCTCCTCCTTTTTACCCCATCCTCTGCTCCTCTCTTTGATACGAGGATTCTTGCGGTGAGCTCACCTTCAAAACCTCTTGTCCCATCCATTGTGTCGCTCAAGGACCTACCGGAGGGCCCCGAACCTTTGACGGGCTTTTGATGTCTGCCTAGTTTCTTTGACCTTTCCCTCTCTGTGGGTGGGCTTCCCTTTTTTCCCCGCTTCGTAGGTCTGGGCGTTCGCCCTGGGCGGCGCTTGTACCTCCCGAGTGCGGTTTTTGGTCGAGCTCCGCTGCGGGAAGCTTTAACTGCTGGCTCCTTTCGGTCTAACGGCTGCTATTCTTTGGCGTCGCAACCGGGCAAGGGCTGCCCGCTGAACCCTCAAAGGCTGCCGCACTCCACTAAAAGGCTTTTTTTGACCCCTTGCGGTTGTCGTGAATTCTTCACCTCACCTTCTGTCCCCCTTTTACCACCAGTTTGCTCCCCCTACTTTTTGTTGCCTTGAAAGCGGAGCTGTTGCCACCCCCTTTTTTTTCGTTTTTCATTGTGTTTCTCCTTCTGTTTTTTTCTGACGCTTTTTTTCCACTGAGCAGTTGTCCTTAATAAACTTCTGGGGATCTGGTCGGCGACAAACTTGACGGTAGCCCACGTTTCCCCTCACCCTTTTGGCTTTGCTGTTCTCGTCCATGCCCCTGCAGTTTTCCACTGGCAGAGCTTTAACCTTTAAAACGGAAGCCCATGACTGCAGTGGTGGGTCTTGCTGTTATGCGGGCTCCGGAGCGACCTTTTGCTCCTTTGCAGTCGTTTTTTTGGGCTTTTTTCCTTCGGGCCTGCCCTCTCTCCCGAGACCCGGTCCTTGGTTTATTGGGGCGCTTTTTTTTTTTTTTTTTCCTGGACGAGTGGGAGGGAAGCATTACGATTTTTGTGCTTTTCTTTATTCCCCTTTTCCGCCGCGCTTTTGGTCTTGTCACACAACCAGTTTTCCGTTTTTTCCCCCTCCTTCAACTCTGATGCCGCCGGTCGGTCTGGACGCACACGTGTTTTTCTGCAGGTCCTGATCGTTTGATGATAGGAAAGGACCCCCCGGTCCACCCCCTCGTGCTTACCCCTCTCACTTACTCTTCACGCTTTGGTTGGGGACGTCTCGTTTTTTGAGTGAGTCCCTCGGCTCCCCCTTTGGGGACCACGCGGGACTTTTTTTGACCGATGGAGGACCTGCGCTATTTTTTCTCTTTTTCTCCGCTGGCGTGCCCTGACCCCTTTTTTCGTTGTCCCCTTTCCTCCTTGGCAGATTTATGTTGTTCTAGGCTTTTGAGCTTCTCTTATGCTTGCAACCGGGGCAGGAGGTTGCTCGGCAACATCTCGAGATAACCCTCCCTTCCGGAACTTTTTCCCCCTACCCTCAGGCTTTGATTTTTCCCTTTCCGTCTCTTCTTGAGATTCCCCCAAAAGGTTTTTTTTTTTTTTTCTTCCTTCAGTTGCATTGAATCCAAATGGAAAGTCCTGTGCTCTGCATTTTTTCCCTTCCGTCTTTTTTTTACCCTTGTTTGCCCTACCCCCCCCCTTCTTCCCGTGGGTCTTCCTTCCTGTCCCAACTGTGGGGCACCTCCCTTCTATTGTGCGAAAAGGCAAAGCGTCCGGTGGCCAGGTGGTTCCCTTTTCTAGCTTGGTTTTTGTCGGAGTCCCCGCGTGTACCCCCCTTCCCCCGGGCCGTCTGCCTTTTTTAGTGATTTGGCGCCTCCGTCTTTGTTTCGTCTGTGAGAGCTCTTCTCTCGTACCCCGAGTGTCCTTTTCCTTCGGTTTCTCTCCTTTGTCCCTTTGACTGCGGATTTCCCGTGGAGCCAAGCCTTGCTCTGCGCAAACGGGGACTCGCATATCACGGGGAGGTCCTTTCCCCCCTTTTTATGTTTTTCCCTTTGTTTCCTCGGCTGTCATCTCTTCCCCCCAAGAGGCTTTTCTCCCCAGTTATCCCTCTTGGTCCCCTGAACAGGATAGGCCTCCCACCTTTTGAAGAATGGCGGCCGGCCCCAGCCTGGCCCGGCTTTGACTTTGTTTATTTTCTCTTATTGTTGGTCGGTCAGCTCCTTGTCCACCCCATGGAAGTGGCCGGGAGTTTTTAAATCTTTTGCCTTCGGTGCCCGGACTCGGTTGGGCCGGGCCCGCCGGACACTGCGTTTTTTTTTTTGTCTTCATCCACAGTTCCCCCCCCCCCCCTGGCCTAACCGCGGGTAAGGGTGTTTTGCCGGGGGTCCCCACCCA
>Ga0179591_1282296_pt1 | contig 12559 bp, 12 predicted proteins | sample CZOMad2_1_08_16f_FD_182891 | JGI IMG/M metagenome (GOLD analysis project Ga0179591, IMG submission 182891) | Vadose zone soil fungal communities from Angelo Coast Range Reserve, California, USA - CZOMad2_1_08_16fungal (PacBio error correction) | ecosystem: Environmental > Terrestrial > Soil >... | reverse complement strand
TTCAGTCAGTATTCGTATCAAAGAGGAGAGGTCCAGGTGGGTTTTTTACACATTTCCCCTTCCTTCATTCCTACTGCTCCCCTCATGTTCTTTCTCACCCTCCAATTGTGCGATTTTTTTTTTTCCGGGCAATAGGGTCGTGGATAAGTCGGTACCACATTCAATACTTTAGCCTCTCTCTCCTCTTGTAATTCCGGAGTGCAGCCCATGAACCCCAGCACGCTACATATTGTATTTGACATTCACTTCTTTTTTATTTTTCCTCGTGCTCTGCTTCCTTTGATCCAACGGTCGTCTGTACATATGCTGGAGCTTTTTTCCTCCATCTCTCTTCGCGGTTTTCCCCCCCAGTCCTCCCCCTCCTTCAATCAGAATTTTCCCCAACCTTTGCTCGAAATCAGGGGGCACCCCTCAAGTTTCCTGTTCGGACCCTTGTGATGCCTTGTTTCCTCGTTTTTCCATCCCGATCTCTTCCCTACGAGTTTCTTTTTCTCGTTCCCATGCATTAGCAATACGCACTTCCTTTCAACCATTTTCCTTTCTTTCATTGATCATTTCATCATTCTTCCTTCCTGACATTCGAGGACCCGTTTCAGTTTACCGGTGGCACAGCAGGTCTGAGTTCTTTATCTGTTTCCACGTTTTCCCTCCCCCTCATTTTGCTTCCGAGTTTTCTTTAACGGGGCTACCGGAATAACCCCTCACCTACCCGACCAGCACGCCCTTGCACCGTCTCGTTTCTTTTCCATAAAAAACTCTTGTGTCTACGGGCTCCTGTCTTCAATCTTGCATGGATCCCTACCCTCTTTCTGGGTCAGATTGTCCGCTTCTAGGTTTTTTTTTTCGATAATTTTCCGATCTTAAGCCCCCTTCTTTCTTTATCCGACCCCCCAATTGTATGCGTGCCTGCCGGCCCCCCGAACCCGCGCACCTTATCACCATGAGGACTCGCATTCACTCTTCCAACCCCCCCCCTTCCGTTTTTGATTGAAGAGGGCTTGCTGTATCCTCTCTGCTTGTTTATTTCAACATTCCGAGGTTTTGCGTCAGTTATTTAGCTTTCCACTACAACTAACCGCCTTTTCCTTTGGTATTGGAAGTTGTCGTCCCCCTTTATTATTTCCGGCTGTCGATCCATACACGATTTTTTCCTATTATGTATGGCACAATCCTAGGATTATTTAATGACCCGGCAGATGAAGCGTTGCGAATCTGATTTTCCCTTTATTCGTTTCCCTCACTCCCCAATTCTCCTTTTCCCTTTCCCCTTTGACATGAATTAAATATTTCTGCCTCCCCCTTTTCCTCCTCTGTTCTGGTGTGTAGAGATCAAATTACACCACTGATCCCTGAAGATGGGCTCCATTCCCCCCCCCCCTTTTCCCTCTCTTCGTCTCCACTTTCTTTGGGCCTGATTCCTTCTACAGACGTGGGCAACTATGGACCGTCATGAATATTCGGGTTGAGCTCTAATTTTTAACTCCCGTTCCCTTCCCCTCTCAACTACGTCACCTGCTTTCCCGAACACGGAAGACTCGCCCCCAGCTCCCCAACGTCCCAACCGAACAAAGTAAGAATCGTATCTTTTTATTCTTTTCTTTTTCTTTTTTTATGGGGGACCCCGGTCCTTTGGATCTGCACGACCTCTCCACTTTTCCCGTCCTACATTTTATGAGGGGGTGAGATTGAGGATCCTTCCCCTCCCCCCCCCCACCCCTTTTTTGCTTTTTCTTTTGCACTTTATCCAAATGATGTGGGGGCCGACCCCCCCGACCTCCAAATTGGCCCCCTACAATCCCCTCTCTCCTTGTTACGTTTCGTTTTTTTTAACCTCCCTTTGTTTTTTTTCGAACTCGCCGTGGTTTTTTCATTCGGGGTGTTAGTGATTCTTTTTCCCTCCTTTCCTTTGCTTCTTTTCCTTCTTTACCTATTAACCGGTGTTGTGAAACATTCCCACTCTTTATATCATATCGTGCAATTCTGATTGACCTCTCCTTCAAGCCCTGTCTCGTCAGAGGAAGACCATTTTCTGATCTCTGCTATCACGAACCACATAAGAAGTCTCCGTATGAGAACCCCCCCCCTTAAGTTTCCCCCCCTTCCCTTTTCCTCCCCCCTTTTGGGCCCTATACCGCGCGCCGTCATCAGTTCATTCTTGAACCATACCGCTTCCTTGGTCCTTAATCTTCTGGTTTTGTGTCCTTTTGTTACCCCAAATCCGGTTTTCGGTTCTGACACAGTGCCCGGGTTCATATAATATAGTCTGACAATACCCCCTTCACTTGCCTTAGGTTACCCCCCCTACGATACCCTTCTGTGGACGTTGCTAACCCCAAGGGCGCACCGTTTCCCGCAAAAGCGCTGCGGATACCCACTTTCCCCCTTACTTTCCCTCTTCCTCCTGGTCCTCCGTGCTTTTTGCTGGGACGTTGATGTTTTTTATGCCTACCGGCCATATTCAAATTTGGTCCAGTTTTTGTTCCCGTGGACAAAATATCGGATTCCCTCCCCACCCCCCTTCTTTCCAGGTTCTTCCTGTCCCCTTCCCCCTGTTCCTTGACTTAATTTCCCTTTTGAAGAAAGCAGGTTGCCACGGCCCAACCCCCCCCCTGAAGTTTTGTTTCCTTTTCCATTCCTTTTTCCTACAGGACTGTTCGTGTAGGTGTTTTAGTCTTCTTTTGTCCCCCCCATTTCGAGCAGCACATCTTGGTTTTGAGATACCAAAATCCCGACCTTTCCCCCACTTCAGCCCCGAACGACGCCATTATGTCCATTTCAATCTTTAATAATATGGCCTCTGATTCACCCTCATCTTCCCCCCCCTTTTCAGAGGCCCCTGGATTGTGCTTAGTACCACCTCCATTATAGTAGAAACTCTGTCCGTGTCTTCAGTCCCCCCCCTTTTTTCTTTTTCTTGCACCCCCCCTTTTTTGAGAGAACAAGTAATTGTCACAAACGGTCTTCTACAGGTAAGCCTTGGATCGGTGCCCCCTGTGCAGTTTTTCGAGCTTGTGGTTTCCCCCCCCCCCCCAATGTTGCTTCTCGTTCCCCCTTCTCCTTCTTCTCACACACACGTGGATTGAAACCCCTTTTCGTTATATGTACCTCCCCCGTGTTGAATTCCGACTCTAAGTCGCAAACGACCTCAAACACCGTCTCCATCCTAAAGCTTTTGATCCCCGATTTTTGTTTATTTGGTTTCCCCCCTCACCCATGCCCTTGACTACTTTCTTAGAGCCCCCCCTTTCCTCATCCTGAACCAAACCCGAACCTAGTCACATGACACTCGAAAACCCAGATGTAGTGAAGTCTCGAGTTTGTTTAATCCTTTTCCCTGCTGTTACTTCCAGCTCCCCCTCCCCGGACGTACTCTTCCCCCTGTGATAATATGTTCCTCCTACGTTGTGTTGAGTCAGATATCCAGTCCTCCTCACCCTTGAAGGTCCCCCCTTTTCTTTTCTTCCCCCTTTTCCCGGACTTCGGATTCCTTTTACATCTTCCCACTAGCCACTTGTTGTGCCTGCTGAGGGTTTGAAGGTTCTTCCGGGTTGAAGGATGGCCGGTTTTGAATATTCCTCCCCCTCCTGCTCCTCATTCATTCTTCCCTTCATTTGATGGTCCCCTAGTCCAATAATTGACCCTACCACCCCAATCATCTGAATCTTTGTTTTTTATACTTTGTGTTATCTCTTTGCCAACCCCCCCCCCGTTTTTTTCCGGTCCCCTGGTCGAAATCTCTGGTTAGATCTCCCACTAATTAAGACCAAGAAACGTGTGTTTGGGACAAATCAGTGCTCGATTCCCACCCCTCAGTACAGAGAAAGGAGGCCGATACTTGTACCGATTGCATGACATTACTCATAAGAAGTACTTGGCACACTCCCAACTCACGGGTCTTTCATACATTCGCATGTGACCCCTTCCTGACAGAGTAATAGGTCGCCATAGGAACTTTTTGTCCTTTCCCCTTTGTCCCGGATTCCTTTAACTCTGTAAGTTTCTACCAAGAGAGACCGTACCTTCTTTAAGTGGTCCACATTGGAGATGTAAGTTTAGGGCAAAGGCCGTTTACCGTCTCTTTTGAGGTCCCGTTTCCAGTTCCGAACCCTGTGCGAGATTTTTAATTTTTCTTCCATTTTTTCCCTTCACGACTACCCCCTACATACCCAGCATTATTTGCCCCCTGAGAGGTGCAAACCTTAGTTCTCTAAGGCGCTTCTTCAAAGAGTATTGACTGAAGTTTTTTTTCCAGATCCCATTTAGTTGGGACGAAGGATCAGGGATCACGTGAGGAGGCGAGATGTCGACAGTTTTTTCCCGGTTTTTGACGAGTCCCGGAAGACCCTGGGAGGGAGACCAATGGACGCAGGCAGTGCCTGTCCATCAACCAGCCACCTGCCAGGCCCTTAAGACACGGACTTTGAACTTTGTCCACTTTCCCCCCATTGTCCCCCCCCCCCCCAGGTTAACTTAGGGGGGGATACGTATGCTGGCCGCCCTCGGCCGGTACCGTTTGGAGGTTTCGTTTTCTCAATGGAAGAAGGGTGCTATTTTTCCTTTTTTTCTAATATTCAAATAAACCACCTCGGATACCGTGATTGGTTCCAGTTGGTCCTCCTATCTGATTTTTTTTCCTGTTTTTCTAATACCATCTCACCGATTTCTCTTCTGTTTTTTCTTTGCCCCCCTTTCCCACCCCCCTAGCCTCCCCAGGCCTGACCTATGGTTTTTGCGCCTCAAAATCTACGGAGGCTATCCCTTCCCCCCCCGCAATTCTTATTTTTTCCCTTAAATTGGTCCCGGAAAAACCTAAAGTGTCCCCCAGACACCCTGATCCAGGTTATTATGTCGGTGTATCTCTAAATCCCCCCCCCCCCTTTCCGTCCGTCCCAAGCTTGAACTTCGGATAGTTCGGATAGCTCTCTGGAACGGTTCTGTCTCTCTTTCTTTCCTTTTTCGTGGTTTTTTCACCCCCCCCCCTTTTCCATGCAAGAACCCTTTTGTCCCCGTTTGACCCTCCCCTTTTAGCAACGTAATGCCCAAATAGTCCCAGTACTAAATCCCAGGCAGAAGACCGTCCCCCTTCTGTCCCCAAACTTTTTACCCCCACCCCCCCCCTAGTTCTCTCGTCTATATTGCAGGGTGTCAGATGTTGAAGGCCCCGTTTGTCTATCCCGCGTCCCGGAAGACCTTCCACTTCCTTCCTTTCCAGATTTGCCCTTCTCTTTCGCGACATCTCCTGGGTTGGGAATTTATTTATTTCAACTTCGCCATGGCCAAATCCCATTCCCCCTTTCCCCCCCTCCAATATCCCTTCTTTCCGCCCTGGTTTTTTCCCTTATCGTGGGTTTTTTGCCCGTTTTGGGTTCGGCTTTGTTCTCTTACTTTTCGATTATCCTTTTCCCTCTTTTCTTCACTTGCTTCATATGGGACTTAAACGGGGGTTGAGTTCACAACACACCCAATTTAATTATTCCATCGACGTGAGCTAACCCCATATATTTTCTGATTTTCTTTATGACCTTATCTTTTGCCTCCCCCTTGTGAGTTTAATGTTTAATGAATTCACGCCATGCCCTATTTCATCCGTTTCTTCCTACCCCCCTTTTAACCAACCACCTTAAACAAGGTCCCATTGAAGAGAGCGCTTTTTGCCTTCTTAATAAGGTGATTAGCTAACATACTCGTTCATGCCCCCTGCTGTTCCCCGTTTTTGTTTCCTTTCGGAACCCGATATAAGGTCGTGAGGTGTCGACCTCCCTCTCTATTTTCTCACCATTCCCTTTCCCCTTTTCCTTTCTTCCCTCAGCTAAATACTGCCTCCTCCCCCCTTCGTCTACAGCTCCAACCTTTTCAGAATCTCCAACTGCTCCTCCCCACCACTTTTCTTTTATTAAGAGGTATTTCGACGTCTGTTTTTCCTGTGCTCCGGCCTTTCCTTCCCCCCCTTCTGTCCCGTGCAGATCGAAGCTTGATCTGGTTGTCCGGTCGTTATCTCTCTAAAGTATATCTCACTGCTAATTCTCCACACCCCCCCCCACATGGGTGGCTCCCCCCCTCTCTATCAGACAGCGTCTTTCCACACAAGTGTATTTACTATCAGGGTATCTTTAGGTAGTAGGTATTTATGTTTCTTTGAAGGCTTTATAGCCATTCCCCCCCTTACCTCCCCTTTTTCCCCTTTTCCCCTCCACTAGACTTTTTTCACGACCACCTGACAGCTTTCAAAGCTTTCTTCCGTCTTCTCACCAGGATTTTGTTTTTATGATTCACCCCTCTCCACCTTGTGCGCATTTGCTGGAAGTCGTAACTTACTCCCGAGAAAATCTTTCTTCCTGTAGGAATTCCCTTCTTCTGTGGTTCCCATCCTTTTTTTAGCCCGGTACTGTATCTTTTAGAGGAAATTGGGTTTGAACCTATTTTGAAAGACTAGAATAAACATAGACGCTTCCCTTGGTATATTTTTCCCCACCCCCTCGTTTTTAGCTTTCGGTTCCCCCCGCGAATAGGCCCCCCTCGTGTTGTGCCGTTGCAAGATACACCCCCACACAATCATCCCCAACCCAGGTTATGTCACCCTTACCTCTTCCCTTCCTTGGCCATTAAACCAAGTAAATGCATACTTAGCGCCCCCACTTTTACTTGGCCTTTATTCCCCCCACCACTCCACTACCCTAGCACGAACTCCCGCTCTTCCACCTTCTTCCAGATCGGTATCTTATGCCTGAAGTAGTGAAATAAAACTCCCCTTCCCTACGTCACGTGACATGCCTCTTTCCGCCCTAGTTTTTGGTTTTGGAGAGCTTTTTTTTTTGTAATTTCCCCATTTCCCTTTCCTATGATGACTTCCTTAGTCAATTTATTACCCTGGAGTAATGAGCCATATTGTGCCCCCGTTGAGGGACTTTCCTTGGATAAGGGTTTTCCGCTGACCCCACCTAATTTCTTACCCCTGGCACCTTGTCCACTTTGGATTTCTCTTGAAGTGCGACAACTGGCCCTCTTCTTTCTCAACCCTTTAGTCTCAGCCTATGGGTTTTCCCTTCTCTTTTTTTTCTCTTTTCCTTCTTTAACCTTCGGTTAAGCCATCGTTTTTCCTCCCGTATATTATAGATTTTTTCTAATGCATGTACTCATTTTCATCCGTTCCCGAAAACTGACCCTGTCGATTTTTCTGTTCCCTCTGTTCCCCTACTTTTTTTCTCCCCGTTCGCGACAAGCACCCCTAGTAATGGTCTTCCCCGCGCATCTTTTTTTCCGTTCCGCACCTGTCACGTTTTTTGCAAGTTCACATTGGTTCCCTCTTCTTACAATCGTTTCCCATCCCTTCCGCCTCTGCTTGAACTGTTCCTTAGTGATTTCTTCCTTGTCCCGTTCCCTTGTGCCCCCCTCTTCCTCCCTTCTAGGGTTTGTCATTACGGTCAAAAATGTGCTTTAAGGTTGCCCCCTGACTCCCGTCCTCCCCAAGACAAAACCTACCTCCACCATTTCTCGTCCATTCTTCTTTTTCCCTCAAACTTTCCCTTTTCGTTCCCCTCTTACAAAGTCTGATATGTACATCCCTATCTTTCAGCTATCCTGTCTTCTTTCGATCATTTTTGCGCTAGTTCCCTTTCATTTTGTCCCTTTCAGCCACTTCCTCTTTTTCTCCCCCACCCACAAGGGCAGCGAAATAATGACAAGCAGCCATCACAAATCATCTTTTTTTCTCCTCCCACGTACTCTTAAATCCCAAGAGACCTTTTTCCTCTTGCCTTTGGTTCCCCTGTACTTTAATTTTGAGATTAGATTTAGAGTACTGGACTTATCCATAACCCCCCCCCCTAGAAACGCTACTTGGTTGTTGGAAGTTTTTTCCCCCCTATATTGCCCCTGTTTCCCCCCCCGACAAGATTTTTACCTCTGTACGATTGACCCGGAGATGCCGCCTCTCCTCCAAACTGTCCCTCTTTCTGCTTCTCTGATTCTAATTTCCAAACTTTTTCGGCCTTACTTGTGTGAAACTTTTTTTCGTTTTTGCATCGTGAAAGTTATGTTTCTGTTATTTTTCTTGGGTTATTCCTTATCCAATTAATCTTAGGAAGATGCAGGCTTTGCCCTCTAAAAATTCGGACGTGTCTCCCCCAACCTCTCCTCCTAGACAATGATGGGTTGCCACGCCTTTCCCGACTTCGGGTTGAGTCGTAACTTCTCCCCCTTTATGCATCGCCCCCCGATATTCCCCGACCCCCTAAACTGACCCCTCTTTTCCCCCTCGTCACCCCACTTTCAAACCGTACACCCCGTTAGAAAAATAGATTTATTTCATTTTGTGCTATTTCTTTTTTCCCCTTTGGGTTCTTTTGTTCAGGTCTTGTCTCGTACTTGTGCTTGTGGTATCCGGTCTCCCCTGCCTGCTATTTTTGTTTCTTTTTCGGTCTTGTTCTCACAGGGCTTTTCCGACATGTTTCACAATTAGATGCCAACCCCCAAAGCCCGTTACCTCCCCCCCAACTAACCATGTTTTCACGCTTTTTTTGTTTCTGGTGTGGTTTTTAATCATTTTTTTTTCTCGTCTCTTGCCGTTTTCGTAGGATCATTAGCCAGCCGTCCTCTATTTTCCTTAGTCGATCCCTACTGGACCCCTTTTTTCCTTTGCCCGTTGCAACCCCCCTTTCTTATATATAAAACTTCCCGGAATGAGCGATCGACCCTGACTTGTCCTTTGCACTCCCCTCATAGGGCCGGGTACCTATTACGGCTCTTGACCCCCCCCTCTAACCCCCCCCAATATCTCTGGACTCTAGTTCACCCATGTCCCACTGTCCGAACCCCGTTTTAAGGGTCAACCCTTCAATCACCCCTGCTTCTCCCGCGACTTTTTTCAATCAGTTTTATTTTCCCATACGCGTTCGGCTTAAAGTAGCGGTTTTCCCCGAGTAAAACACAAGGTGTTTCCCTCTTGTGCTAGTCCAGACCGGTTTCCAATATCACCTTCCCATTCCCCCCGAATTTTGATTGATTTTTGTTTCCCTCTAACCGACCTTCAACCCTTCTTCGGTTTTTGCCACTCCCCCCTGCCCTTTCCCGCACGGTGCCAAGATCAAAACGGCTAGGGTAATGGGTGAGAGTTTTCTTTTTTTTAATTTTGAATTTTTTTTCTGGTGTACCCCTACTCCCCCTTTTTAAGGCTTCCTAACTTAATCGGCCTAGTCTATAGAAGTCCCCATGGATTCCTCTCCCCATACCTTTCGGTCTCACAATCCTCGCACAGCGTTTTTTCCTTACAAGCGTTCTCATCGGGTTCTTATGGTAGGTGGTCTGAGTTTATTGGGGCTTTCCCCCTTGTTAGATTCCCCACTCCCAGCCCCCATGCTTCACGTGGGCTGTTCCCCCGATTTCCATACTGGAAGAAAGTTTTCCCCGTCCCGTCCCATTCCTCCACGGACCATGTCCTTCTCTCCTTTTTCATACCTGTCTGTTGCCCGTTTCTGCTTCCCCTAATTTTGACTTTTCCGCTGCCTTTGCTGTTAAAGTCCTTGAGGACGGTCACATCCTTTTCTGCCCAACGTACAAGTCAGGGCCTCCCCTTTATAGACTTTTCCCCTGGCTCTTCCCTTTCTAGAACCTGTTGTGACCCCCTTTTCTTCTTTAGTGGTAGCTGCCTTTACAAATCGAGCGTAAAGTGCGTCCTTAACCGTGTTTTGGACTCTGCTCCCCCCTCTGACACCCGCTCCAACCCCCCCCCCCCTTATTCTTCTCCTATGTCTTAAGAGGGTATTTTTTAAATAGATGCACCACATGCCATACTTAGGCGCGGCTTACTCTTTCCCTTGGCCATCCTTTGAAACCCACCAGTAGCCCAGAACCTCCCTCCCCCCTCCTACATCTCATTTTAGCCGGTTTCTCCTTGAGATGATGTGTAACCTTTCGCATGATAATTTACCCTATATCTTATTTCTTTGGTTGTTGGGATCTATGATTCCTTCCTTCCCCCCCAAAGCGAGCACGTCCAGTCCCCTCCTTGAGCTTTCACATTCCAATATGTTGTGTTGGGTTACGGTTTCTTTCCTTAGGATGCCCTTTTTCATACTCCTCTGCGCGTCGCGATGTCAGTGAATCGACCCTTCCCCGTCCGCTCGGAAAAATTATTGACAGACTCTGGTTTCCCTCTTTTTTGGCTCTGCTTTTTTGCTCTTCCAAACACCTCGGTACAAATGCCCGTTCCCCCCTCCCCTCCTTTTCTAGCTCTGTTTTTTCCCCTTCTCTTCTCTTCCTTTGCAAGTGTTCTCTTCGAAACTGACTTTGTATTATCCACCTTACCTTTTCACTTTGAGGTGTTCATTCTTTGTCTGGCCTAGTCTCCCCCGTTTTCTACGAGACGCCCTTCTATTCAGCCCTACTGCCAAAGTACCTTGCTTTTTTCATCCCCCCTTCTAAAGCTCTTTCCCTTCTTTGGGAGACCTGGGCTTCCTCTTGGCTTTCCCACCAAGCTGGTAGTTGCTGTGCTTTTTTTTCTAACCAGAATGTTGCTCTTTTGCTAAATGGGCCTAAACTCAATACCCCCCCCCCCCGCCTGCGAGAGTGGAAACCACCAATTAGTTCCTAACGGGACTAACGAGTGCTCTCTTCTCTTGTAAACTCCGGTCAGATTATACTGCGACTCTTATCTTAGTTCCTCTTTGAGCAGAAGGTCGACAAATTTGTCAGATGGCTGCAGCTCCAGCTCTCCCCCTTCTCACAGGATACACCCTCCGCCTACAGTATATCACCCCTTGTTATGAAGGTGCGTTCGTTCTAACAGGGTAGTTTTGGAGTGGCTTGTCCGACCGAGGTATTATTCTTTTTGTGCATATTATTCGAACCTGTTTGGACTGTTATATTTCCTTTTGTTGTCGATCATTCCTTTCTTTGACTATTCTCCCCCCGACTCATTTTCTTTTTGTCTGAACCCTTCTTTGGTTTTCCCCCCATGGACTATTCTTGACATTTTTTAGGTTTTTTTTTACACCCCCTTTAGTGAAATGTCGCAGAATGTTATCTTGTGGTTGAGAGTCGATTAACTCCCAATCCCCTTCCCCTCAGTGGCCCTTGCTCCCCCCCCCTCGACGTAGTTTCGGATCTTATTTGCACTTGTTTCCCTGTGGCATTTTGTCACCACGTTTTAGTCGTGAGTCAACCGGCCTCGCACCTTAATGCCTTAACCCGTACTACCTCCGCCCCCCCGAAACCTTCGACTTCCCCCTTGCCAACAGCATGACATCTCCAACTACGTTTTTCTTCCTCCTGGCTGGTCACTGGTTCTCATTTTCTCTTTCTTGTACAGGACCTTTCCGTCAATTCTTTACAGAGTGACCTCTTTTGGATCTGTTTGTTGATCCGAAATCCCAGTTTTGGTTTTTTTTCTGCGCATTAGACAAACCCCCCTCAATCCAAGAGGGGAATACCCCCCCCCCCCCCTCTACGATTTTCTCTTTTCTGGGTGTCGTCGGTTTTCGAGTCGAATTTCGCTTTTCGGATAAAATTAAAGCCGTCTTTTCTATGGCCCTTTTCGTCTTGCAAACGTGAAATGTGGTGACACCCCGGTTTCTTTGCACTTTGACTTTTCGACCTATCCTTTCCTTCAGTTCATCCGACCTCTCGGCGCGATTCTCATGCACTCTTTATCTCTTTCGCTCTATTTTATGTTCTCTCTTCCCCCTGCACCCTAACTTTGTAAACATCTTAAGTTTCACCTTATGTTAAGGGCAACTACTTCCTCGCACTTCCCCTCTTCCCCGTTGATTCATCCATACGCTTTCTTTTTGGGGTCTCACTTCGCCGGGCGTTGGTTTCTCGCTTTCCCCAAAACGACTCTGGGTCTGATGGGAGCTTTTCACTCCCCCCTTTCCCCACAACTCCCTCCCCTCAAGTTTGCGAGTTTTTAGTCTGCCCGACAAGCTCAACGTCCCCTGCACTCCACCAAAGCATACTCGAAACCATCCCTTCCCCCAGATCCCCCTGGCTCATTTTATTATGTCTTCTTCGATTTTCCTCCTTTCGCCTTTTGCCACTGTCAGGTGCTGTGTCAATATTTCTACTTGTGACGTGGTACCTCCCTCCCCCGCGGTTAACACTCTGTTCTCCCGACTCGGGCAAGGATAATGACACTACCTGAGTCGGTATGACAATCTTCTTTACTTTGAATACGGGTGCCCTCGTGTGACACGACAAGAAGTTCTTTCACCTCATAGGCCTATTCAGGACGCTGGGAGTATTCCTTTTTTCCCGTTTAGTTTCGTTTTCCCCATTTCCACCTCCTTGACAGCAATTTGCCTTCCCCGTTTTTCCCAAGTCCAGATGTTTCTTTTTATGTTTTCAGCGTTTGCAGGCAAATCCACTCGGATGCCCATTAAGTCCCGTCACCCCCCATGCGGCTAATTCTTTCTACGGTTTTTCCCCCATACTCGTTCCCCTTCAACCAAAGGACTTATTTTAGGAAATATCAATAGTTGAACTCGCGACTTCGGCCCTTCCCTCTCTGTGTTTCCAGCCTCACTGCTCGCCCCGTTACTCTTCCCCATCTTTCCGGTTCTATTTA
>Ga0179591_1276586_pt1 | contig 12559 bp, 5 predicted proteins | sample CZOMad2_1_08_16f_FD_182891 | JGI IMG/M metagenome (GOLD analysis project Ga0179591, IMG submission 182891) | Vadose zone soil fungal communities from Angelo Coast Range Reserve, California, USA - CZOMad2_1_08_16fungal (PacBio error correction) | ecosystem: Environmental > Terrestrial > Soil >... | reverse complement strand
TCACTCTCCGCGTGCTGCCATTGACCTTTTGCTCGCACCTTAATTTGAGAGCGTTTTGGCGATATAATTTTGATGTCTTCGGCATGACGTCTCGCTCCCTCCACGGCGGTAACCCTTCCCCCTTTCCGTCGCGCATGTCTACCTGCGCCTTTGCTGACTGCCTTTGTCCCTTTGCTATGGAGGTCTTCAATTTACCTTAGTCTTAGGAGGAGCGTTTTAGAGTTTTTTTCTCTTGAAGAAATCATTGCAGTTCCCCTTTCCGACTGCTCTGGAGCACAGTTCGACGGCATCCCCAAGATACTCTCATTTTGATGGCTTCCGGAAGTCGTGTCCCCTCCTTTTAGGCAGTTTTCATTCTCCGGCGGTCTCTGTCACGTAGACGGAGTTCCCCCCCCCCCCCCCCAACTTCATGACGCCCTCCCCCGTCGTTCAATAGTAGTCGACTTGGCCTGGAAGCAAGGAACGCCCCTCTTCCTTCTTTTTCCGTTGATAACGACCCTTTTCTTTTTCAAAGGCTTCATGCGGTGCGGCTCCCCTGAGTACGTTTCTACCCCCCCCAGCGTGGGTGACGATCTTTCATGACTTCCAAACGATTGGAACCCAGTCCTTCTTACTTTCTTCGTTCGGCCCGACACGGAGTGCCCCCACTCTCCATTGAGGTATGTTTCTTTTTCCCGTAGATGCACTCCCGTCTCTCTTCCCCAGACTCCCTCTTAAATTGATCCCCGCAACCAAGGATTTAGTTTCTGGACCTTTTCCTGCTTTTTTTTCCCGACGATCAGATTTTGGTCGCCTTTTTCTGTTGTAGTTCATGCGTCGTTCTCATGTTCTCCTTCCCAATGGGTTTTTATCGGCGACGGGACGTTTTAAAGTGGCCTCCGTTTTCTTTTCTTGGATTGTTCATGGTGCGCCTCCTCCCGCGAGGACTGCAGTGCCCCGGCGCGTGTCCTGTATCCTCCCTGAACTTCCTCCCCCCATGGACAGGGGATCGCCGCTTTCAGTGGTTTGAACAAGGTCACAGTCGGCCACTCCGCTGCAACTGTCGGACCCTCTACGTTTTTCCTTTTCCTACCTCCCCGCGCGAGCGGGATTGCTACCATTCCCCTCAAGACAGAACATCGCAGCTACTACTATATTAGGAGAGGTTTTTATCTATTCTAGTCGTCAAGGCAACTGCTCTCTCATCACGGGACTCAACGTCCCCCCGACTCTCTTCAAATTCCTTCAACGCGACTGCACGTGACGATCTTTTCCCTCTTCCCCCCATGACCCTTTGTTTTTTCCGCTGCGGACGTGATCAACGTTGCCGATTCTTTTCCAGCGTGACTTAAACTACCCTCGACGATGCCAATCACTCCTCCCTTCGCAAGATCCCCCGATCAAAGAACTTGCAACTTCCCCCTTAACTCCTCGCGCTTCCCTTTTTACCGCGGTCCATTTCCATCCTCTTTGTGCTGCTGGCCCTTCCGCTCTCGCCATCGTTACAGGCTTTTCGACCTCCTTTATTCGAAGACCTTAATTTCTTTTGAAGGGTCTTTTAATCGGTACACGGCTTTCTCCTCTTCCTTGAAGGATGAGTTCGCTTTGACGAGCGCGCATCCAATCCCTCTCGAGAGATATCAACTGGGCTTAAACTTTTAAGATAAGAGGGTCTCTTCCCTTTTCAGAAGAGTCGCTCCTGAAGAATGCAGGTTCTTCGTAGGAACGAAGCGGTGTATTCCTTCTTAGGTCCTTCCTTATGGTCGCTGGAGCGTCAACCGAGTTATGTGTGCCCTATCGACTTCAACCCCAACCTTATCTTTACTCCTTTCTACTTGAACCCCCCGCGTCGCGACCGTGCGCACTACTCAGTTGGCACTTTCCCTCTAGCAGTACTGAGGTGAGTTCTTCTCGGATTTCTGATGAACTCTTTTCCTTTTCGCCCCGCCTGGCCGACTGGTGTTCATTCCCTTTTATGTCTCCCCCCGGCGCACACTCGGTGAATCCGACTGCGCCCAGTTTAAGAAAGTTCAGATGTTGAGGCTTTAGAAAGATTCCAAGCCCCCTGGCCCCGTCGCTCTTTAAACCTTCGTCTTTTTTCCCATGCTCGATCATGAAGACAGGTGGTGTTAGATCCTCTCCCCCGACCGCGCGACTTTCTTTTTTAAAAAGACCAAATCCTGTTCCGTCCACACGCTGTACCATATCTATTTAATACGTTGTTGTTGTGATTGCTAGGTCTGTCCACTTCGTTCTTTATTGAACCCCTACCTTCTCTCCCTCTTTTAAGGTCTTCTCTTCCGGTGTAATTGATCCCTCACCCCCACCGTCTAGGAATGCTCGAGAAGGACAACTTCTGTTTACAAGGACGTTTTTCCTTTTTCTTCCTTTCTTTTCCTCGCCTCTTTCAGAACTCGCCACTCTACTCTCTTAGCAGATTTTAAACACTTTTGGGGGTCTTGATCACGACTGGTTTCTCCCCCTTGCGGAATGGCCCAATGCCTCCGTTTTCTTCTCACAAAGGGAGGAGAGCATAACCTACCCAGATACAGCGTTATCCGACTCCTCCTTAGCTCTTTCGCTACCGCAGACTTCCAGGACAAGGGTAGTGCAAACACTTCGCTCAGAGTTGTTACTTCCTTTGAGAACGCCACGTCACATTTGAATTCTCCTTCCCCCCCAGTTCTTCCCTTTTTCCCGCGATAGCCCTGACTCACACCTTCCCAAGGACTTTACTGTAAGGTCCGATCTCCTTTGCTCCGCTGACTTCCGCGAGACCTCGATCACGCTCCTCATAGGACAGTGAGTTCTTTTCTTAAATTGAGAGCCTCCTACGTTTCATTGAGTGCACTGGGTAAAGACGAACTGGCATGACCGGCTGATGCCGGCACCCCCCCACCCTTGGACCGACTCTGTTCAAACCCATGACTTGTGCCTTCTCCTCCGTCCAATGGATTTCTGACCTCCTCCCGGACAGCCAAGACCGACGGCTTGTTCTCGCGACCCCACTTGACGCTAGCCACATGACTATCCATCATTAAAGGGTGCTTGATAGAGGTTAGTACTGTTGAGACTTTCCCTTTGAAGTCCACCAGTCTTCTTCGACCCCTCCCCCTTCCCCCGTGCCCCGGCCCTCCCTCCATTGAATTAGTGTTGATTCCACCCTTGTTAACATAAACGATTTCCTGTGTTTGAGTAGTGACTTTTATCGTTCGGGCTTTAGCTTATATTTTTCTTGACGTTTTTTTTCCTCGATTCCTCTGGACTCATACATTTCAACTACCTCGAGGTCTTCTTTCTCCCCCTTTCCTCTGTTGTTCTTATGAATTTTTTTCCCCCTGATCTTTTGCCCGTTGATATAGTCGCGAACCCTAGAGTGGTGCCGACAGTTGCCAGCGCGGCGTGCCTACTTCATGTTTCCCCCCCCCTTACAAACAGATTTCTATAACTGCGGGCTTTTTTCTGAAGGACTCTTTTAGGCCCGCCAACTTCCCAGAATCCTCCTCATTCTTCTACCCCGCCCAGAATCTCCGTGCGCCCCCTCTCGTAGACCCGGGATGCAAACAGCAAGTAATTAGCCTTCCCCCCTGGCTACGCTATGGTTGATTTCGGTTCTTCCTTTTTTTCAGCCATCCCCCGGTGAGCGCACCCCCATCTTTCTTCGGGAACATTTTCCCGCGTAGATTCCCCCTCCTGGTGAATCCGATCGTTTAGAAGCGGGATTTTGTACCCCTCTTTCCTCTTCCGAACGACGCGATGCTTGGGAACGTCTCTTTTTTAGAAAAAAGTTCCGGACAAACCGGTGGGTAGATTCTCCCCCGTTTTTCCCCCTATGGACCTCTAATAGTCACCAGAGGGTTTGGGGGTCTCGTCAGCGACAATCGGAGAAGGGAAACTGGCTCTTTTTTAAAAATCCTTTTTCCCCATCTGTGTCGGTGATCATCCCTGTATTTCTTCTTTGACCTTCATTGTTTGGCCCAAAGGCGTCTCGAGCATCTTCCTTTTTAAGATGAGGAGACCAGACTTCTTACAGATACTTTCGTCAACGGCGGATTCCGCCTACTCTTCTTCTTCCTTTTTTCCCTCCCCCAGAGCCCCGTATAGCGACTTGCCATCGACTTTTAGAGCCATAGTAGTTTAATATCTTACGGTTAGGTTCCCCCTCCCCCCACTTACGGCCGCGGCCATGAATCCTCTCCTCCCTTCCCCACAGGGCCCAGCTCTCCAGCTTAAGCCACATTTTCGGTGGCCTTTCTTCACAGTTTCTTTCTAAATTTATGGCATATCCCAGGTGTTTTGACTTTTTTGATCGATTATGCAGAGGCAGTTGCTTGACTCCCCTCCTCTTTTCTTTTCCTCTTTGATGCGAGGCCCGTTCCTCCTCGACCGACCTTCTGCTGGCGCATCGAATCTATCCTACGTTTGTTTGTTCGCCGGCTGCGTGCTTCTGGGTCGAGTTCCCTAGCCGCAGTTAATCGAAGCGGGGAGGTGGCCATACTGGCGCGTTTCTTGACCTTCCTCTCCCCTATAGGTCGGAATAACAGTTTCCTTAGCGAATGTCCCCTTTTCTTCCACAACTGGGAAGGAATCTTTTCTTGGATTATTATTCTTAGGAGGCAGCGTCCGGGAGTTCCTTGACTCTTTTTTTTTCCACAGACAGAATTTAAAGACTCTTTTTTTCCTAAGAATGTTCTAAGGGCTCATTTTTTCCCAACAGCGTTATCCTTTGCTTCTTGTAGTTTCCTCTTTGCTCTTTATGAGGGTTGATCTTCCGCCGGTACGAGTCATTCGAGAGCGATCGCCAAACTTTGGTTCCTTCTCGGAAAAGAATGGGTAACTCGCTCTCATCCCCTTTTCTGAAACTCCCGCATTCCCGGAGATCAACGCAAATTTCGCTTTCCCCTTCTTTTTTTTCCTCCACCTTTTTTCGTCCTTGGAACGCCCGCTGACGACCACGCCCCCTCGGGTTCCCGTCATTAAGTTTCAGATAGAGACCTGTCGATATCTTTTTGATCACTCACTTCACTGCCCCTCTCGGTCTTGCGTTCATTTAGATGCACGCCCGTTTTCTATCTCCTTTTCCCGAAACCGATTTAAGAGGACACGGAGTCCTTTTTACTTACTTACTCCGCTTTCTCCTGTCGATCTTTGGGTGTGCCTTTTTCTTTCTTGTCCGCAGTCAATGCCCGTTCGAGCCAGCGCGAGTCCAACTTTTCTTTGGAGACCTTGGTATAGCAGTTGTTTTAAGGGTCGCTTAGCGGCGCTCTTCTGTTGGCGTTTTGTCCAAATTCCCTTTCCTCGCACGTGCGGCGCCGGTTGTCCTAGACCAGGAAGGGCCCCACTGCAAGGGGATAGCTCTACCCCCTTTTCTCACGTTGGTTTCAACATTGTCAAACTTCCCCTCCCCCCTCTTTCCCTTTTATCCCGCGATCCGGTTGTTCGGCGCCTCCACCTCCCTCCTTAAGAGCGTGATGGGTGAAAAAAAATCCCCCCCTTCTAGCACCCTCCTCGCCTTCTCCCGGGTAGGATTCTGACAGGTCGCCCTTGCAAGATTGAAAGCCGTGATCCGGAACCCCCCTCCCTCCTGCATTTCACAGCTAACTTAAGCTCACTTCCCCCCCCCCCCCTGTCCCCCCCACTGAACTTCTTTTTTTGCCAAGATATGGAAGCGTCAACGCCGATTACGCGCCTGGCCGGCCTTTTGGATTTGACTCAAACTAGACTTTTCTGAAAACGCTACTCCCTTCCCTCAGTCCCTTAAGAAAGTTTCGTTACCGTCATCGGAATCCGATGCCGCTCGGTTTTTTAAGCTTTCCCCCCCTTGCCCAGGAGTTTTTTGGCTGAAGATGAGCTAGTTTGCCATGGACTCGTCTGTTTCTCCTCCCCCGTCAAAGATGGTCTCGACTTTGTTTTGCGCCTTTTTCCACTTTTTTTTGTGGTGTTCGAGCTGTTGCAGGCCAAGGGTTTTCTTTTCCGGATGTGCGGCAACGAGCCTTTTTAACTGTTTTATTCCCCAACCGTGTCCTCATCCAGGTTGCGGACTGATATATCTTTTTCTCCAGCGGTCCTGTGCGAAGAGCAGGACGTTTGCGGAGTATTGAACCTTGATTGATAGGTAAGTTTATGTTCCCTCTGGTCCTCTAACCTCGACGCCCTTCCTTTTTCCTTCATCTTCCCACAGATAGTCGACGGGCTATCGCCCAGTTCCTTTCCACCACCGAGAGAGAGTTTAGACCCTCTTAGGGATGTCCTTCGCGCGTCCCTCTATAAGATTTTCTGTTTATCTCCTTCTACTTTGCCGGTGTCCGCTCGCAGACGGGAGCCCAGAACCCTTAGGAATTCCTGGTTTAGGGGTGTGGACTTTCAGTGTGATTCCCACTTCCTCCCGGTGTGCCAACCGGGAGGATCGCGCGAGGCTCCGACAGTTCGGCGAGGTCGTCCCAATCTCCCCCGGTAACTCCCGCCGCTTGAGACCAACGTTTTTTTCGATCACGCACGGTGGTTTCATCTCTCTCCCCTGGTCGAACTACTCCTTCGGGTTTTTTTGGACACCCAAACTTCCCTCCCCGACTCCCCGCCCAGTTCCAGACCTCGTTTTTTTTCTCTTTTTTGTGATGAACAGGCCCTGACGGGGTACTTTTTGAACCTTAATAAATAAAGTTTTTTTCATTGATCATTTCAGGTTTTTCTCTCATTATAGGCCCTGACTCGGGGCCAACGCTCTGGGCAGGCCCGGTTCAATTTTCACGGGATTGGCCTTCTGATCTGAAGGCAATTCCATCCCCTTCTACCCGTCGCTGTGCCTATTTGTTAGCCCCCTTTTTTCGCGGCATGGAACCATCTTCTCGGTAGAGTCCTACGGAGGACCCTTGCTCCTTTTTTTGCGCAACCTGCATCTCTCGGATCCTGCCCCTCCCCATCTCCGCTTAACCTCTTAGCCGGCCTCTCCATTGCCAGCCACACGTTTTAGCTACACCTTCGCGTTCCCACTTGGCTTTATTAGTCGTTTATTCAGCCCGACCGACAAGTCGTTTATGGTAAAGAGCCGACATCCCCACTTTAATAAGTCTTTTTTCATCTCTACATTGCGGCAGTCCGCTTATCCTTCGTTTTTGCGCACGCGATGCCTCGAGCTTGATCGTGCCCCCCCGTGTGGGAAATTTTCCAAGTTCTTTATGAATTTATCGCCACCGGTCCCCCCCCCCCTATACCTCCTTGGCAAATTCTCTTCGACCCCCCCCACCACCCGGACCTTTAATAGGAAACTAGATCCCTCCGTTCCTTTTTTTACAAGAGGGTAGACTCGTGATTGCGCCGCCTCCAGAGAACGGCAGGCTGTTCTTTTTTGTCGGCGACTGCCGGTCCAATTTCCTGCTCGTCCTGAGCTTGCATCTCTTTGCTCAGTAGTTTCATTCGTCGAGGTGGTAGTTTACCCCCCTTTCTCAAAAGGAAAGTCTGCAAACGTTTTACGCCCCCTACGCGCGTCCCCCCTTCCCCTTTTTTTTCTTTCCCTCTTCTTTCAGACTTACATTTCTTTCTTTACTTTTCCTTCTTTTCGAGTGATGAGAAGGGAGTCTTCTTCTGATATTCCGATGGGTCTTAATAAATTTAAGACTCGAGGACTTATGCTTCTTCTTATTTCCTCTGATTTTCCCACAGATTTCCCGCTTCTTTTATTCTGCACCGAACCCCTGAGCTTATGTGTGCACCGAGCGGGATGGAAACTGCAGTTTTTCAACCCGATTCTCTTTAGAGCGTCCCTATGCGGGCTTGCTCTCCGGACTTGAGCGGCTCCTTCCAACAGTTTTTATATGACTTCTGTATTTTCCAGTTCTGCCCACGCCTGACAGTCTTGAAGCCCCCTCCTCCTTTCCGTCCACGGTTTTTTGCCAACTGGCGACACCCTCCACAGCGAATTTTCCAAAGTGCCCTTTCATGGCTGACGTTTCACCCTCCCCCCTTCCGGCCCAAATCTTCACGCGCGCGCCGTTCGAAGCAACTGACGAAAACCCCTTTTGGTGACGCCGCTGACGGTCATCCTGACGCCTCTTTGACGCAAGCCTGACTCTCTGCTTTTCCCGTTCTTTTCCGGGTTCGCGCCACAGCAGGACCCTTTCGACGCGAGTAGCTGGTACCCCTTGTGCCCATGAAGATTCGCACCTCGGTCTTTTCGTCAGCGCTCCACTCCCCCTTGAGCCCACCTGTCGGAAAGCTGTTTCTTTTCCTTGCTACGGACGGGCAGGATCCTACCTTGTGGATGGACACTCTCACGACGAGTTTTACCGGAGGTGGTGCCCTCGCAGCTTTTCGCCCTGCTTTGTCCTTCTTTTCCCCTCGCGATGCTCTATTAACGGCGTCCGTCCACTCCCTCTCCTTCCAACCTTGACGTGCCGAAAAGCCCTTAGCGATTGAGGCCAGTTTTTTTTTTTGCCACCGCCTTCGTCCGTTCCTACCCTTTTTTTAAAAAACAACAATCCCTTGACACTCACTCTTTCTCTTTTTTCCCTAATTTCCAATGGACCTCGCGGGCTTCTGTGTTACTTTTCATAAAAAGCGCATGTACATTGCCCCCAAGGTGTTGTTCTTTTTACCGAAGTGGACCTCTCTCTTCCTCCTCAAAGTTTCGCACCCGCGCAGTATCACCTTCGCTTCTCTGTGATCAGCGAAAGGAAGGACTTTTTCCTTTTGCTTTTGCAGCCCTCCATTGAGCGAATGCTCTTTTTCTCCTCCGAGAGATTCGATCAGCTTTTTGCGCCCATTTCCCCTCCTTCTTCAACTCCCTTTTTCTTTGCCAATCCGCTAAGTGGCCCAGATTCCCGTCCAATCGTCTGCGAGGACATCCTGGTCCCTTTTTTCCGTGCAAAAACTGGGTCCTCCCGAACCCTCCGTGGTTTGACTTCCCACCCCTCCCTGTTTTGGCCCTCTTTGCTGAGCTCCAAGCGTTAGTGATTCGTCTTATGATCCTGCGTTTCTTTTCCCTTTCTTTGGTTTTTTTCCGAACAGTAAACCTCGGAGACGTCCTGGGCCGCCGGGACTGGTTACGGGTTTGCTTGAGTTTTTGCAGGAGTTAGGCCTTCTTCCGCCTCAACTTTTTTTCCCTCTTTCCTCCCGCGGTTTACGCCCAAAGAGGATTCGCAGTTACCACTAGTCGTATTCCTGCCATTCACGGCAGCAAGGTTTAACGGCAGCGATTTTCAGGCATTTGCTGCAAAGTGTTCGCTGGTTGGCTTTTTTTTTGTTCGGGCTTCAGGATTTTCTGCTGACCCACGCCTCGCTCTTCTGGCAGATTGGACCCCTCCTCTCTCTCTTCTGCTTTGGCAGCGCAACCGAAAATGCATCGGCTGTTAGAGTTAATCTTTCCTGCACGCGGTAGTCGCTAGACCGTTTCCTCTTTGACTCCCCCTCCCCTCTTCACCGCGGTTGCCATTTTCCCTCCCCCGAGTTTGCCGATCAGGTGGGCGCCTTTTTGAGGGACTCTTAGCCATTCCTTGTCCATAGCGGGAGCCCCTTACACACTGGGGTCCGATGAAGTTTACGGTCCCCGTTGCTACTGACTTGAGCAGGGAGGCTGCTGTGGTATGAAGACATGCTAAAGTTCCCGGTTGTCCCTCTCATCCCCTCCTTCATCTTCCGCCTTTCCTATCGAAGCTGTTGTTCCGTTTTTGCTTTTTACGTGGTCAAGAAGCGGTCCTCTATCCGAGTTTTCCGGGCCTACTGTACCTGCCGTTTCAGAATGGAGTGAACTCCCATCAGTACCCTTCCTCCCTCCTTCTACAAATTTTTCCCTTCGTTATTATACCTCCAGAGGAAATCGACGTCCGCCGAACCGCCATCCCGATCAAATTCCGAGCGCTCCCATGTCAGTAACTACGCTGTGTCTTCTCCCCCCCCTATATTAGAGCCAGAAATTGATCGCGAAGTGAGTCCTTTCAAGCGCCTTTTAATTTCGGGTTTGACTTTCACCACGAACAAGGGACCCAAGCTGCGCCCGTCCTTTCTCTTCACCAGAATCCGATAAAGCCAGACCTTTCGTAACTGAATGTGAGCTCCTGGAGCCCAGTCACCGAAAAGCTTGTGATTGGGTGCTTTCTTCTTCCCTTCCCGTAAATAGTCTAATTGTCCCGACACCCTCCTTATTCGCGACAAATCCTTTACGGCACTGCTGAGAGGTAAATTTGGTTAGCCTAGTCTGTTGCCAGCTATGTTTGCCGAGTGACAGCGGAGCTCCCGCTCCCGGTGGCAACTTTGGGCCGCTCCTTTCGCCGAGGCGATTCGTGCTTCATTTACCTCGATGCCGGCCGTCGGGTCCCTTTCTTGAGTTCCCAATGGAGCCTTCCGTGATGGTTTTGATTCTGTGGGCCCGTCACTCGCCGAGTCTTTCGTTTCCCCTTTTCCTCAAAAGAGCGCGGGCTCTCAAAGTGGAAGTCCGCGAGAGACCTTTTTGATAAGAAGTCTGGTGGCATTTCGCGGCTACGTTCCATTTCATTCTCTGGATAGTGGGTCGCTCGCGGAGACCGCAAAAGGAGGTCCATTTTTTCTCATCAGCGTACAATCAGTCTTTCTTCCCCTCAAGGTTTGAGTGCCAACCCTCTATGCATTTTTAATTTTAAGAAGTTTATGTTGGGCCCTTTAGGACGAGTATGCTCCAAACCCGGCGCCCTTGGAGACATATCTTTGGCTGTTTTTTCTCCGAATCGCGTGGTGGCATCCAACCCCACGAGATCTCCTTCCCTTTTGATTCACCCAGAAATAAACCCGTCCTTGACTTCACCCCCGATCTTTTTTTTCCTGTTTTGTTGTCTAAGATTGGAAGCTGAACGCCCTTCCTTTCTCTTTGTTTGACAAGGCGTCATCCAGCACTTTCTTCGGCTGGGATTCATCGAGCCCACCGGCCGTGCCTGATCGAGCCTTTGTCCTGTACAGGCCCTTCGCTCGTGTGTTGGCAGCGGATGCCCTTCCCACAACATCCTGTTTACTTTTCTTTTTTTGATCTTCGTGCACCGAGGTGAACGGTGGACCTTGATCAAGAATTTCTGGCCGGCCATGGACAATGCCGCCGGTCTGTTTTGCACTTTTCTCTTCCCACCAAACTTTCCCTACAGATTCCTAGGACCATCTAGGTCCAGAGGACACGGTTGTTTTTTCACCCGGTCGTTTAGGGGGGTTACTATCCCGTAGAACTTGTTTGACAAGCCACATCCAGTACCCGTAATCCTGGTTCCTTTACGTCCTCAGACACCGTTAATATTCCACGTTTTTTTCCTTCCTGACCTCGTTGACTCAGTGCGGAGATATACACACGCCAGATAGAACCTTACCTGACGGTCCCCGTGGTCCCCCTCCCAAAGTTCCTCGACCGCCGCCGGCCTTTTTTTATTAACCGCAACTACTTGGCCTGAACAGGCCCTTGATTTTGCCCGAACCCCACACCCTTTACTCCCCGTCAGCTCAGACACGTGAGGGTAGGCGCGAACAAGCCCCCTTTATGAAATGAAGATTCGAGCACTTCCAAGACAAGACCCTTAACCTTTGTTCCGTTTATTCCCACTTGACGCCTCCCATAGAAACCCTTCTTTCAGAGGTCACGGTCCTTGCTTGATTTTTCTGGCTCAGGCTCGTTGAGAATATCCTATTGAACTGATGTCCAAGGCCCGGCATTCGTTTCTCCCGCGCGCTTCTTTTTTTTTCTCAGTTACTTAGGACCAGGCCCGAGCAGTGCGCGTTTCTTTGAATTTTTTTGAGTCCCTTGGGACGTTTTCTTTCGTGATGGCGAAGGGGTCCCGCCGTCGGCCTTGTTTTCGATTTTTCATAAACGACTCTAATCCGTTGATCGTTTCCTTTTATGAATTGGATGTTACACCACGATGTCTTTGCTAAATGTAGGTCCGGAAGAACTCCTGCTCGACTTTTGTCTCTTCCCCCCTAGACTCGTGGGACACCCTGACTTTACAAACAGGAATAACTGATTCGATCCCTGAGGGCATGTTTTTTTCCCTTCTTCTCATGAACACAACCCTGCTGCCTTTCTTCCCTCCTTTAGGAAAAAAAGCCACCAGACTTTTTGATTTTTAAGTCGACCTTGCCACTTCTTCCCCCGATTCCCTTACCCCCCCCTCCGTTCTTAACCCGTTTTTTAAGGACCTCTCATGGCCGACGCGTCTCCCTCTCTTCCGAAACAGGCGCACACATCCTCTGTTTTGGTCCCTCCCCTACGTTCCTTCCCCCCATGACAACCCTTCCATCGACCCCCCCTTTAGCGGCTTCTCTCTTTGGTGAATCGAGACACGATGAACGCGACCTTCCTTTTTTGGGTCCCTTTCCCTTTATTGTGAGCTCCAACCCTCCTTCCCCAGTAGGCACGTCGGAGGAGAGTGATTCTTTGATCTTTTCATTCAGTTATCTTTCACCTCGCGGTGTCCTTTTTTTGCTGATCCCCAGTGGCTGGCACCGCAAGTTTGAAACAGATCCTCCTTTGATTCATGAAGTTCCTTAATATCCCCCCCCCTTTCCTGTGCCCCCACGTTCTTTGCCAAGGTCCTGCCCCTCTGGTACACGAGGATCCGAGCCGGCCTTGGCGCCT
>Ga0179591_1207998_pt1 | contig 12560 bp, 15 predicted proteins | sample CZOMad2_1_08_16f_FD_182891 | JGI IMG/M metagenome (GOLD analysis project Ga0179591, IMG submission 182891) | Vadose zone soil fungal communities from Angelo Coast Range Reserve, California, USA - CZOMad2_1_08_16fungal (PacBio error correction) | ecosystem: Environmental > Terrestrial > Soil >... | reverse complement strand
CCTTTTTCACTCCGTTGTCTCTGTCGACCGATTCTCCTTGGTCCCTCTCTGCCGGGGACAATTTTTCCTACTCTGCAGGGTCCGCCACTGACCCGAAATTTACTCCCAGTTAGAAGGAATAACTCTGACTGAGTTCTCCACCCCCCGAGGTGGTCACAAGCTAGGAGAGAACTGTCCTAAAGACGTCTCGACGTCCCACCCCTTTTTCAGACGTACCTCCCTGCGACTTTACCGGTACCTTTTCCCTTGGCTTCAGGTGCCCACCCTGCCGAGCTCTTTTAGCTATGCCTCCCGATGGAACCGTTTTTGAAGGCCCCTCTTTCTCCTAATTAAGCGCGGCGCTGACCCCTCCCTTTCCAGGCAGGATTCCCTTCGAGTCGACGCGCTTCCTCTCCTTTGTCAAGGACCTAGAGCTTTTCCCGCTACCCTTAGGATGCGCCCCTTGTGTTATTTGATCAAGTCTCCGTTCGGGCGATCCTTTTCTCCCCCCCCTCAGTCGGTTCAGATCCTACTTCGTACCCCTTTTCCTCTACTTACCTCTCTGAAGATCGCAAGAAAGCTTCTCTCCTTTTCCTGTAGGCCCACGTTCCCCTCGTTCTTTTAACCCTCCCTTTCACCAATGGGTCGGTGGTGCCTCTTTCGGCCTCCGATCCTCGAGCGCGATGGGGGGACACTACGATGGCTTCCTTTTTGCAAAGATACACCTCCTTCTCCCCTTTCAATCCGACTCAAGGACTGTTTTGGAGGCCCGGGCTGGCATGGGTCGCATACTTTGCGCAGTTTACTGGACGCCTGGACATCCTTTCTTTTCTTCTTAGAGAGAGCGACCTTGTTCTCCCCGATTCGAGCCGAGTTAAGAGCTTTTTCGCTACCTACTTGGCCTTTCCTCTGAGCCCTTCTCTTGGCCGGATGGTACACGGACCCTCCCCCCGAGTCTTCTTTTTTCTGGTCCGCGCACTTTACCTGTCCTTCCCTTTTTCCTTCTTGGTGAGAATGTGTTGTCCGTTCTTCCCTGCGGACGCAACCGCAGGGTCTTCCTGCGGCACCCCGGTCCTACATCTTCTCAACGAATAGAGAACGATCTCCCCCCCCTCAGTCACACCTCCCAAGGAACTTCTCACTGTGCCTCGATGTGACCAACCCCTCCCTTAGGGACTAATGTCCACCGCGTATTTCTTCTTTCTTCGTGAAGAGCATGCACGCTTCTCTCTCTATTACCTCCGCCAGATATGCACTTTGATTCTTATAGCAACGGCTCAGGTCGTCTCCCTCCTGCTTTGATACGTACTGCGTTGGCCTTGTTCTTGTTTGACCTCAGAGCCCCGCCCCCTCCGTCGCCTGAGCAAAGCTAGGCCCCCCCCGCAATTTTTCTCGGAGATGCTCCCAGTTGCTTCGAGGGGGTCCTATGTTGTTCGCTGTGAAAGAGTCGGGATTGTTTTCTCCAGAAGCATCCCCCCCCCTAACCCCCTGGGAGTAAGAGGTGTTTTTTGCCCGAAATCTTTTGCTTCAGCCTACCCCTGAGCGGTAGGTAAAAGCCTGCTCATCATTGCGTGAGTTGGTGACGCAGCCCCTCCTTATGCTTCCGGCCCGAACGGAGTCTCCCCTTAAGCTAATCTATCCCTGACGGTGTAAACGGAGGAACTCAGTCCGTACGAACGGTTTCCTGGACTCCCCCTTCCATCGAATGAGCTGTCTTCCCTTTTGATGTTTTGTGACGACAGGATAGTTTGTTCGCCCCCCTCTCCCGTTATCGGCACCGGCTCCCTTTTCTTTTCCCAAGAGGAGGACTTCCCCATCTAGGAGAATTTCTCTCCCTACTGGCCTACCCCTTTCGCTCGGGGCCGAGACCGGCTCTCTACTTACATTGTTAGACTTGGCGTCCGCACTTTTCTGTTTCTATCCAGTCGGCATCAATTCCATCTCTCGTCAGCGGCAAGCGATTTGCTTTTAAAGCTACTGATGGACCCCCGTCGCCCCCCATCCCTCCCCTCTTTTGTATTCAACTTAATTGTGAAGATTTTTCCGATCCCTGTGGGCATTTTCTTGTGTCTGCCCGTTTGGTGTTTGTGTCCCTCCCGCTTTTGCACGGGGCCATTGGTACCCCTCCTTGCGACAGACCGCTTACTCCGCCGGTTCCTCTTTGGCGTAGTCATCGGTGTCCTCGTTGTTGCCCCCCCCTCGGACCTAGTAAGTCCCCGCGTGGTTAAGTCATCGAGCATTGCATCTTCGCCGAGGTTTCTTTTTGTCTGGGTGTGTACCCGAGGTGGGCTTCCAATGGTCGGACTTTCCTCATCCTTACCCTTCCTGACTGACGAAGACCTCCTACCTGCCTGAAGTTCTCGTGAAACTCCAATTTGGTTCTGCACCCATCACGCAGCACTGCTCCCCCCTTTCACCTTGTTCTCCCTGAGACTGGTAGCTGTGTGCAGTTGACGCGTGGTCTTTTTTTTTTGCTTCTAAGGGATTTGTTCAATCGTGTTCCAAAATCTTTTTCCGTATCAGAGGCCCGGCTGTCTGCAGTTTGTCAGTTTCTCACCGTCGCCGTCGCCATATGCGGTTCTAGGGTAGGCGTTTAAATTTTTCCCTTTTCCGTCTCTTCCGTGTGGTGCCCGCGGCCCATGAGGGCTCCCGTCTTTTCATCTCTCTTTACTCCCCCCTAAACTTCCGTTTTTATCTGAGATGTTTACAGACTTTTCGCCTGCCGCCGTCAGGCCCGATCCTCTTTTTAAGCTGTGCAAGTCCCCTCGCCCCCCCCCCCCCATCCCAGGAAGCCGGGCCTCTTTCTTTTCGGTGAAAAATCACACCCGCCCGCCATTCCCCCTCTGGTCTTCTGATCGACTTCTCTTCTTTTCCCAGATTGAACCCCAGCCGTTTGAGCAGCACAAAGTTACCAGGCTCGTGAACCCCTAGCCATCAACTCTTGTTATCATTACGGGAAAAATTTTCCCTTCTTCTGGTTTTTGCTTTGTTTTTCATACGTTTGCTGGATAGGGCTCTCTTCCCCCCCGGCAGGTCTGCTTTTGCTTCATCGAATCCTTTATCGGCATAGTACATTTTTGGGTGAGAGCCGTATTAACGCAACCTCTTTCCCACAAGCCTCAACACCTCTGAGTCGGATCATGCTATCTCATGTCTTTTCCCACGTCCATCGCAGGGGTTGTCCAGGTTGCCATGAGTTGACCCAGAGCAGTACCCCCTCCCCACCCGAAGGCAGTTCTTAGAGGGTATGTAATGAAACCAGCACGGGTCAGTTTACGCCGAATCCTGCCCGCGCCTTTCATCTTTCTCTTCAACCCCACCCCCCCTTTCACCTCAGAACTAGATAACCCCACACTGATTCTCCTTTAAGCTTAATTTGAACCAGAATAGTGCCGTTTTCTGTGTTCCCCAAGTTGGATCCCCCTTTATTTCACTAAGATAGACCTGGTTCGTTGACGTTACCTCAGGTACCTTCTTTTCACCTCCACCCAGTTACTGGACTCCACCTTTCCCCTCCCCCCGGTATTCGATATACGAAGGTTTCCTAGGCTTCTCAATTCGCTCGGCATTACTGTGCAATCGGGGACAGTTTTAGCTATGTCGATCCTCCCTTAAGCTGTCTTCGACGAGTTGACCCCGAGAAGATTTTTTTTTCGCGTCACCGTCAGCATGACGCATTTTCCAGACCCCTTCCATCTTTGCCGTGCTTTCCAGTGACAACCTTAGAGCCGAGGTTGACGTGCCCGATCCCCACCCTTTTTTGCTTGCGGAGTAGTTATTCGTGACTCTCCTCCCCCTTCGGCCGCAGCCTGGAACTTCGGTTTATGGTCACCACCTTCTCGCGTGAGGCGTTATTTTTTTTTTCCTTCTCGGTTTTTCTACCTCTCCGGGCGATTGCGTGTCCCCTCTCCCCCTTCACCCCTCGTCGCCAAGTGCGAGTTCCCTTCAGGGCCAGCCGCATCTTAACCCAGCAAACTTTCCTCGCTCTTTGCTGGGCGGTTTATTCCTTCCGGTTTTTTCGGAGGACGTCTCATTTATTCTTTTTTTTTCTCCCCCCCCCCCGATCCCGGCCGAACCCTCTCCCTGCGCAGTTGTCCCTAGACTTTCGTTTCATCCGTCTTCCCCACGAAGCGCTGCTATATGGCCGTAGAGATCTTTCATCCCCCGTTGAGCGCTGCGATCTTTCTCTCCATTCCCGTGGCTGCCGGACCGGGATATTTTGTCCAGGTTTCAGAGTTCCCCCCCCCCCTCGGAGCAGAGCGGTACTCTTCGTGTTGGAGAAGTCGTCCCTAGCTTTCTTATCTGGTTGTTCGACAAGTGTTTTCAGGGCTAAACCTTTTCCTCTTCTTGCAAGTACATTGAAATTCGCCCCCCCCCCCATCGCCCCAACCTCGTATCAGTTTGTTTTTGCTTTATGGTTCTGCTGGTAACCAGCCTTTAACGCTTCGTTCCTCTGTCTTTTGACGTGTCGCACCTTTCCTCCCTTTACTTTCCTCCCCCAACCGGCAAATTAGGGCAGTAAGCTTTTTTCCAAGAGGCACCAGCTACTTGATCTTCGGCCCATCGGCCCTGTCTCGGCGTGGTTTTTTTTTTCACTCCCCTATGAGGATGTAGTCGCCTTACGGCAAACCTCGCTCCGGAACGCCCCGTTGACAGGCCACCTGAACGCGGCTGGCTTAGGAAGGATCTGATGGTGTTTTTTTCGATGCCTCATCTTTTTCTGAACCCCTCGAGGTCGAGATCTTCCTTGCAGACATTTTTCCCCCCAGGTTTGACACATGTCCCCCCGTGGTCTTGTGCCTCCCTTTGCGATGTTTTCGACCGAGGTTCGATGCTCTCTGTATTTTTGCTAGGATTTTCTTTTAGTAGGAGTGCACTGGTGTCATAATTATTCTTTACCTTCCCCTGGCGGGGGCCGGAGCTCTTTTTTTCCTATGCTTCCAATCACCGCGGTTCGGTAGACGTCGCCTGAATCTCGTCCCTGGGGCTTCCTTCCCGGGCGACATTCGTGGTTCTCTATTCCCTTAGAATGCCCTCTTGCGTTAGCTCACGTATCGCCCCTCGGACCTTCGGAGCTTGACGGGTATCACGGGGCCCCTGGGTATTAGCGGCAGGCCTCGGTGTCCCTGGCTTTGCACCGGCAGCCGCGGACCCCTTTCCGCTTAATGAGCCGGGTTTCCCCCCTTTTTTGAGGTGGAGGAAGTCGAGTCCTTTCTTTCGCCCTGTCGGGTGATGTCCTTTTGTGTTGTGACCCCCTCGGTGAAGGCGCTCCCCTCAGGCACGGGATGTAGTTACTCTTCTTTCCCACGTGGCCCCTTTTTCCGGGGCGCGCCCTGAGTCTTTGTCTGGCAGGCCCTACAAGATCCTTTTTTCCCAGGCCTTCGTCCTCCGCCGGTGACCCCCCCGCGTTTTTTTCACGGACTCTTCTTTCTCTCCAACACGGCATGCGGATGACCATCCATCCTTATGGGGAAATCCCCCAAAAAGTCGTACTTTAGAGTTTCCGTAAGTCCGGCGTTTTCCTTCTGCGCATGTTTCTCGATCATGGGTGCCCCCTTCCGTTTCCTCTTTTCTTTTTAATCCGTGATAGAATTACAAAGGGTTTCCTACCCAGCACAAGGGGGTGTTCGGGTATCTAGAAGCCCGCTAAGTTTCCGCTCACCAACAGACCTTCAGGCCACTTCCCCCCTGTAGTGATTTCCGCCTTCTTAATTCGGGGGACGCGTTCTCTCCTTTCCCCTTCCAAAGAAGAGTGGGTATTTGCCTTCCCAGAGGCCCTTATTCCCAGGATTGCCTTTTCAACGAACCGGGTTCTGGTGAGACTTTCTCTTTCCTCCCCTCCGTTGTTTGTTTGATCTCCCCCTACGTCCTTTCGTGCTCGAGGGCAAGTATTTTTCAGGGCCGCCGGTCTCGCTGCTTAGGTGACAACCACGGCGGCTGAGGATTCTGGCGAGCTTGCCTGCTTTTCCCTAACTCTCGCCGGAAATGTTGTAATGGGGCCGTGATCTCGTTATGGTGTGCCACTCGCCTTCTTCTAGACTACCACCCAAGTTCGGTTTTTCTGCACACCATGGTGAAAGGCGAAATCTAGAAGAAGTTGCACGACAGCACGGCCGGTGCACCATGCTTCGCCCCTCTGCTAGGATAGGCGCCGTACTGACTTTTTTCTCCTCTTTTTTTGAGTGCAAGGTCAGTTGTCTCCTCCTTTCTTAGTACAGCGGCGACTGGACCATCTTTTTTTTTGCACTGACGACGTTAATTTTCCCGCGCTGTCGGGCCGGCACGTTCATACCTTCAGGGAGACCTTCAACTCATTTTTTTTCTCTTGAGTAACGGGAATCCAGGCTTTCTGTCTCCTATTGTAATCTCCCCCCGTGCCCACCTACGGGTCTTTTCCCTTAGATCTTCTCCCCCATTACCTTTGGCCTCAGCCCTTATCGTCCCTCCGGCTGGTGGAATACGGTGCGATTGGCCAGTGCCACGACTAAAGATTTTTAGATTGCCTTTTTCAGATGGCCCAGTTTATTACTATCTTGTCGAGATCTCTGACGGTACTCCCCGCGGCGACGGCATCTATTCACGAATGGAGAGAGTAAGCACGTCAAGCATTTCGCCCGTCCCTGCGCCTAGATCGGCGGCCCCGCTAGCCGGATGGAACTTGTTTCTTTTGCTCAACTCTCCTTCTCCTTAGGGTCGAGGTGGTGGAACTCAAGGTAGTACGATATCTCTTTCAAATCCAAGCCCCCCTACTCTCTCTCCGAACTCTACGACGTTTTCTCGAGGTAGGTTACCGCGACGTTCTTCCCTAGCAACCACATTTCTTGCCCCGGTTGTGTGCCCGCTGGCGCGATACCCTCCTGGATTTTTGTACCACTCCTCACCCCCCCCCCCACAACCCACCAACACGTTTTTTTTTCTTCAACGCGAACCACATATACCCTTACTTTGCCATTGGCCTGTTGGGCTCCGGCGCTTCCTTGATTTCCAATTACACAGTTTGACCTTACTGCCCTTATCATCCAGTTGTCCTGTAACAATCTTTTCGCCTCTTTACGACTCAGTTTTTTGAGTAGTTACGTTCCGAGGAGTCAACGCGGACTACTCCCTTAAGTTTTCTTTATTATTGGACGGCATCGAACCGGCCCCCTCAACCGATGCCCCCGTTTTTACTGCGGGTCCGAGAACCCCCCCCACCCGGCGTACGAGTGTTTTCCCTAATTTTCCGTTGACGTTACTTCGTCACTTCAGCTATTTTCCTTCTCAGGGTTTCCCCCCTTTCGTCCCCCGTATCTGCCCCCCTAGCGACCGTAGTTTAGAAGGACCCCTCAAGACTATTGTTAGCCCCAAGGTTGAAATTTTTTCCCCTTCCACCCGCTCTGACAGGTCCCTTCCCTCTCAAAGAGTGGTCCTTTCTGGACTCGATCGGCCCCATTCTGCCCCGCTGGTGGAGAGACTTCCCCCTTGAGCCCGGCCCTTTCCTCTTTCGACGAACATGTTAACTGCCTGCCCCTCTTGATGATGTTTTTTTGCTTTATTTAGGCGGGTTGATGGTTTTCCACAGAGACCGCCGGACCTTAGATTAATAGAACCCTCCGTCCCCCCGGTTTTTTCCTACCCGCACCTCTCTGCGAGATCTTCCTTCTCAAGTTGCCGGGCGGTTTTGTTGTTATTTGGCTTCGTGTTTGGACCCTCTCTTTGTTGGTTGCGCAGCCCCTTTTTCCTAACCGAGGTGTTCGTAGCGAGCAATCGACTTGCGTTTAGCCGACCTAGATTCCTGATGCAGTCATAGCCGAGGAGTTTTGACTCCTCCCCCGAAACTTAAATTTCTGACGGCCGAGGTGATCGCGCGTATTAGCTACTAGTCTAAAGCCCGATGTTTCCCCCCCTTGTGCCACCTTTCTTTCACGCTCCCAGGATTTTTTTCCTGTGCACCTTGACCCATCCTTAGATGTCTACCGTTCTTCTGTAGTGGCCGTACCAACTCTTCGCTCTTTAAGTTTTCTTTTGCCAACCTCGTCTATCTTGAAGAATCCCTTTGCTGGTTCCTCACATCCCTTTCGCTGCCCAATACTCAGATCCCCGTCTCCTGACTGGCTAGCCCCCCGTCCTCGGGCGAGCCCTTCTCGATGTAACCTTCCAGGGTGGAGCAGTTCACACGTTTTCTTTCTCCATAGGATACCTCCTCGCCTCTGTTCCCCCTCGACCGCGTTGCAGCTTTAGGCTCCGGATGTCCGTTTTACCATTCACGACCCCTCTAGTTGGCCCAATGCCTTCCGAGGTCAGACCTTTACTCGAGTTTCTTTTGCCGTTTTCGTTGCCGGGGCCTTTTTTCGCGGGCTCCACCCGAATTACGGCTTGTTTTTCCCGACCAGCACACACTCTCGTCTCTGTGTCGTCCTCGGGCCCTTGGTAAACCTTTTATTTTCCGACCTCGTTGCGTGGCTTGTCCTCTGAACGTATCGAGCCTTTCCCCGTGAGTTTTTGTTATGTTGGCCGAGGTGATCTGTCTTCCGGGTGTTGGGTTCCCCCCAAATCGATGGCCTCGGACGTACCCTTCTTTCCGGTCGACGCCCCTTTCAACGACCTGCCTAGCAGAGTCCCGATTTTTCCCACGCAAGCTGCACGCAGCACTCCCATCGCTCCTCCCCCCTTCCCAAAATGTGGGCCTTTTTCACCCCTGTACTGTCTCTATTTACGCGTGCTAGCCCCTTTTGGTCCTTACCACTGGCAGGGATTCCCAATTCAAATATTTCTTTCTTCTTTTTCCGAGGCCCCTTTCAGGGCTCTTTAACGTTTGTCGTTACTTGCCACGGAAGGAGCAATGAGCGTTCTTCTTGGGGTTGTGAGTTGTTTTAATTCCCATTCCGTCTTGCTCCAGTCCTCGAGTGGCCTAAGAAGGGTACCTTCCGGCACATTGTTCCTAATTGGGTTGTTGATCTCTCATGACCCAAATGAGCCATCCTTCATCCTTCAACTCTCTTACTGAGAGGACTTTCGGGTCAATGGGCCGGCATCCAACTCCGAAGGTTTTGCCTTTAACCCACGCGAACCGGCACTTCCAGCTCCTTCCCATTTTTTATTCGACGTTTCCCTACCCGTTGACTCCACAGCTTCCCCCATGGCACCCCCTTTGACCACCTTCCTCCTTCCCCTCCTCCCCTTTCAATTTCGACCATGGTTCAACCCAGCGGTCCGTTGATGTCTTTTGCTGCTTGGTCTCTTTTTACATCGCTTCCCCATTGTTACGTGTACAGATGCAGGTCGTTGCAGGTTCGTCTCTTATGGTCCCGTCGGATCCGTCCTGGCTGTTCGTCCCTCCCCCGCCCCTTTCCCCCCTCACAAGTCCTTACCCTCGGTTCTTCCTAATTCCCCGAGAAGGTAGATTCCTTTCGCCACCTTTCCTCACTGTCGGCGGTGAGACCTTTTCGTTTCTACCCCCCTCTAGGATGGACACTCCACCCGAGTTTTTCTTTTCTGTATTTCGTTCTGTTAGCAACATGAACTTTTAAAGGTGCGCGACGATTCCCGCTTTGCCTTACCGCCAGGAAACCCCCGTTCATCAAGAACGCAGGATACCCTTATCTCCCTCTCCTCTTCATTTGCAATAATAGGTGATTTTGGGACGGGGGTCAATCATTGATAGTATATCCCCCTCCCTCGCGTTTCGGGCAGATGCCTTAAGGTCTTACTCTGGATCTCCATCCCACCAAAGGTTTCACTGCCAGCCAAACCCTGGCGAAACCAGTCTTAGGATCTGGGTATACTTAACCGCGGACATTAGTCGGAACTTTTCCCCCGGACAGATACTGATCGAACTCCTGGCCTCGACGCGCCCTGTTGCGACGCATTATTGGAGCGGTCCGATCTATTTTTTAAACCCCTAGAAGTTTTCTTTGCCTCGGGTCGTCTGCCCCTTCCCAAGCCGCGAATTGCCTGACATTATCATGGTCCTTCTTCCATTGAAAACCCTCTATCCTTTTCAATAAGTACAGTGATTGAAAACCCCTCGAGTTCTGGGTAGATTATTATTCTTTCCTCGATACTAACGGGGCGGCCTGGAAGCAGGCCCCCCTTGGTCGCTGCTTGTCCAAAAAACGTTCCTTCCCGCGTCTTTTGATACCTGGCAACTCTTTCAGGGAGGCCTAAAGCTCAATGATTAGTTCCTCGCATGTAACCCTCGGGCCCCTCTTTCTGCGACCCCCCCCCGCCCGGATCTTTCCCAGTACAGCTCCCCTCCTGGAACACCACGCCCCCACAACCTACTCTCTCCGCAGGTCTTTTGATTTTCTCTTTCCCCTGGATCGGGTGCTCTGCCTGTCTCATTAGGCGGGAGCATGTTGTCGCCAATCCCCGTAACTCAAACCTCCCTGCATTTGATTCTTTACCTTACCTTTCCTAAGAACCCGCCGTTAGTATGCGATCTGTGCCCAGTCTAGGCTCGAGAATCTTTCAGCATCTGCAGATCTATCTCCCTAGTGAGACTTACCTTGCTCGATTTTTTTCCCCCTTGTCGTCGGGCAAACACGGCGGTTGATCGTATGTAGGTCTTCGGGTTTGAGACAGTCTCTCCCTTTGATCCGTTTTCTTTTCGGTCTGTGCAAGAACCTCCAGCTTTTGTTTCCTCAGTACGGCAATAATTAAAAAACCACCCCCCCCAACCCAACCCATCTCCCCATCGTCTCTTTTCCTAAATTTGATTTTTTCCGATTGAAGCCGACGTAGTGCCTCTTGCGGGGCTGTTTCGCCTTCTTCCTCTTCCCTCTCCCTCACCCTTTCACCCTTCCCCGTCGGTTTTTTCTCGCGGACCGCGGTACCGTCCTCTCGTCGTAGGCCACTCAGCGCCGCTAGTCGGAACCTAATGCGAGGAGTCGTCCAGTACTCACCCTTTATTTGCTTAATTGTCCATCACCCCGCCTCCCCCCTTCCGAAATCAGGATTAGAAGGAGTTTATGGGTGTTTCGTTTTCCTGCGCCCCGCTAGGGGTATGACCCCCTTCTCTCTCGCCATTGAACGCCCCTTTCACCTTTGAAAAAATGGTGTACGTGTTTTTTGTGATTCTTTTGTCCCCCTCGTTGATTTTTCCCCTGACCCTCCCCCTCTCTCCACTGGTCTTTCCTCTATTGTTTCTTTGCCTCTTTTCTCGGAGTTGCAAACTGGTTTGACTCGTTTCTCGCCTTTTCTTGGATCAGAACCGGATCGCATTTTTGCAGGCTCTTTCCCACTCCAAGTTTCCAGCCTAGGCTCTTCCAGCTTCTTCGTCCTGTCGAATTTGCCCCAGGGCGACATCGTTGCTAGTACCTCTGGTCCCGTCGAAGGCGCATTTCGTCTCCTGCGATCTCCGGTACCCTTCGATCTCTCTCTTCTTCTCAATGTTGCCCAGCTGTCCTTCCTTTTTTTCCTCGGCGGTCTGCCCCCCCGTCCTCGGCACAGTATCCCAGGTTCCCGCTCAGCTCAGGGGCGCTACCCCCCGGTGAGGTGGAGATGTGAGTTCCGTCCCCCCTTTCTCCCCTTGGGGGATGGTTCTTTGACCCCCTCGGTGACAGGATTGCCCCAGGAAAATGGTCTTGCCTTACTCGCGGACATTCTTCCCCTCAGGGTTCTACTGCAGCTCAATTCGCCCTTCCCCCTGGACTCGCTCCCTGTCCCGCCCGGTGCCACGCGCGCTTCTGAGTACGAAATACCCACACGGCCCCCTCTCGAATAAGCCCGATGACCGGGCCCTCCACCCCCGTTTATAGCCTGACCTCATGGCGCGCAGATCTGCTAGGTGTGTCGCCCCTTTTTTGCACAGTCTTCCCTCCCCTCCCTGGAATCGTTTTCTCGCCTTTCCCCAGGGGGACACTCCGCAACCGCAATTGTTTTTTCGTTCCGAATGCAGGTACCCTAAAGATTTTCCCCCCTCCCCGATGATCACGGCCCCTCCCTTCGTTATTGAAAGATGGAGGATAATTTTCGGTCCTGAGCCCAAGCTCGCCTCGTTTCCTCCCCCGCAGTGTTTCACTAAGCCGGCATCTTGGTCACTAAACCCCCCTTTCTTTGCAAACGAACGGTGTAGTGGTACGGGTCGGGAGATCCTCTACTTCCCTCAGTTTGTTGGGGTCGAGAGATCTCCCCGAGTCCCTTTCTCTTGCAGCCCCCCTTTTTTTGGCACTTCCGTCCTTCCATGAGCCGGGATAGGTTGACAACACTTGGCTTGGAAGACTTTCTTTCCTTTCGCGAGTCACCCTAAATTCTCCCAGGGTCCCCCTCACTACCGGTTGGGACTTTTCCTCCTTGTCTCTGGTCTTTTCCCCTTTCGTACCGCATTCGGAGCTAACCCCACACGGTGTGTTTGACGTAGGCACCTGGTTCACAGTTTCTTTTTCCTTTATTCACGACGAACAGTGACCGGGTCACCTCTCTCGTCCCACAAGGCTCGAGACTTCCTTTATTAACTTCTTCTGTATCCTGGGTTTTTTGATGGGTGGGTCTAAGGCGTGTTTGATTTTCCTCCTCTGGCTCTTGGAACTCCCGTGTTCCAGGCACGAAGGAAGTCACTGGGACCCCCCTGGGCTGTTTTAAGGTGTAATGACTCTGCGCAA
>Ga0179591_1335901_pt1 | contig 12561 bp, 11 predicted proteins | sample CZOMad2_1_08_16f_FD_182891 | JGI IMG/M metagenome (GOLD analysis project Ga0179591, IMG submission 182891) | Vadose zone soil fungal communities from Angelo Coast Range Reserve, California, USA - CZOMad2_1_08_16fungal (PacBio error correction) | ecosystem: Environmental > Terrestrial > Soil >... | reverse complement strand
CTTTCCCAGCCGCCCTCCTCCACTTTTTCTTTTTCTGACCCCTCCCTGCTTGACGAGGATATATCACCACCCCCTCCTTCCTTATTTTCTCCAAAAACAACGGAATTCCTTCACACCCCTTGCAGGCGTTTTTTCCCCGTGCTAAACGTCCGCATTATTCTTTTTCGAAATCTTACGGATTCGCAACGGAGTAAGGGACCACTCTTTTGTCTTGTTCTAGCTTCCCCCCCTCCATGAAGCCCTCTCCCCAGGACTCCCCTCTTTTTGTGCGTCTGGTCCACAAAGTACTTTTTCCTTGCCCGAGGCCTTTCAGATTCTGGTTTCAAGTGGATGTTTCTGTTTTAAAAACTGACTTGACCCTTTCCAATATCCCCCTCTCTTAATTGAAGGCTTGAACACGTCTTTCTGTCTCCCCTTCGATTGCGGTGTCCCATGAAGACGCCGACCATTCCCCTTGATATCGCCGATTTGTTTAGTCCCTCCTCCCCCCCGCTACTAGATTTTGAATGCAACTTTTTTCTTTCCCTCCACGCCCGGTTTTGAGCCTTTCTTCCCCTTCCACTCCTCGCCCCGAACTCGCGGCTTTCTTCCTGCGACAAAAATCTTGACTCTCATCCTTCCCCCCCCCCTCCTACATCCGCGGCCTGGCCATCCGAAACTGAACAAGAAGTTTCCCTCGATCCTCGTTTTTTGCCCTTTCCCTCTTTTTTATCGTTTCCTCAGAATTGAGCGAGGGTGACAATTTTCTTCGAATTTTTTAGTCCTTCTTCTCATCATAAGCCCCCTTTTTGCCGAACCAAACTGGATGTCGACCTCTCGAGACGACTACCCCTTTTTCCCCCCCGCGTTTTTTAACCAAATTAATGGTCCTATTAATTACAATTCCGTCTTTGCCCGGGGATTAAAAATAAGCCTTCAAGAAACCTTCTGCTTCTTTCGTTTCTCAACTTTATGAGATATTTAATTTCTTGTGCCTGACCCAGAGGAAGTAGTTAATGGTCCGGTCTTCTGGCGCCACTTCCCTTTTTTTTCCCCTCCTTTCCGCAAGCCCCTCCCAGGCTCCTTTATTATGACATCTCCAAAATGTCTTCCTCTTTTGAATTCCCTAGGCCTTGTTGAAAACCTACCTCTTTTCCGGGATTCTGTAATTCTTTGCGAGTTTCCCTCTGCCCTTTTTGACTTTCTTATCCTGAAAAATTTTCCTCCACTCGGAGCTTTTTTGCCTGGAGAAGAACTGCTCCTCTTTCTTTCGGTTCGTGATAGACCTCCGTCCCCCTGTCCGTCATGTTGTCGCCCCCCCTAGAGGACGTTTTCTTTTGGTTCTCCCCTCGTTCACCCTTGGCGACTTTTCGTACTTTTCCAACCCTCCTGCGCCTCCTGAATAGCCCTCCCAGCCATGCCCCCTTGCATGTTCCTCCGAAGTGCTTCCCTTCTCGGTAGAAAGCCGCGCGCCCCTCCTCCCTCCTTTCCCCCCCCCGTCCTCTTTGCTGTTTCTCCTATCCCCTTGTGGCTTCGCCCCCTTTCACGAGGAGGGCTAGATGTTGAGCACCGTGTCATCCATCACTTTTTCTACCCCTTCCCCCTTTTTTTCCCCATCAGGATGTACACCCCCCCTCTTCTTGTTTATTTCCCCCCCTTTATGTCCAGGCCCATGATTTTCCTGCCCTCACTCAATTTTATAGGAATCATCTACACTACGTCCTCCTGCATTAGGACAATGTTCTTTTTTCTCGAAATTTTTCCTTCCGATGAAAGAGTTCACATTCACCCCCTTGATCTACACCTCTATTTGATATCCGAACGGTGATTGCCCTTTGCTTTTCTTCGTGTCCAACTTCCTTTGACCCGTGCCTCCCATTCCCCTCAAAGCGTTTTTTAGCTGGGAGAGATCTTTTATATTGAAGAACCCCTTCAGTATAATCACCAGATCGTCTGAGTTTTCCTCTTTTTTTTCTTATTTGTCCCTTTTTTCCCTTGATGAAACATCTTCCTTTTCGCTGCAAGTGTGCCCTAAGAGATCGAAGGGGTTCCCAGACACCCTTCCTTTCACCCTCCTCTCCCTGAGTTTTCTTCCCCCGGCCCGGTGAAGCTATTTCGACTCTTATGGATTCTTCTTCTTTTTTTCAAAGAGTCCCAATCCCTGAAGCCCCCTATTTTTCTTCCTGGATTCTTACAGTCTCTTGAGATTTGAAAAAAATTTACCAAGTCGCTTCTTCCCTTCCCCTTTGAATCGTCTTTTTTGAATTATCCTCCCATCATCCTTCTCGCGTTGATGGGGGATGCCCTCGTTTCGGTTTGGGATTGATATATTTATCTCCTTTTTTCTTTGTTGTTGTTTTTCACTCATCTCAATAACCCCCCCCTCCGACCGGTCCAAGCCCCCCCCTTGCCGGATTCTGTTTTTTTCTCTTTCGCCCTTTTCTCCTGATTAATCCGAAGATTTTGAAGGAATTACCTTTGGTCTTTTTTCCTTGAAGTTCCCGACTTTCTTGCGAGGTTTTTTCTTTAAATACTCCCCAATTGTATGGTCCCCAAGTACCTCCCCCCCCTGAGCGGTTCCTTTACTTTGGTTTTATAGGTTCTGCAACCCATTCTCTTGAGGTGGCTATTTTTTCAGTTCCCTTCTCCCTCTTAAGAAATGCTTTTTTTTTTTTTTCCCCCCTGAAGAGTTTGCGTGCAGAGTCGTTTTTCTTTCTAATATTTCTGCAATTCTTTCCCCCTCCTCAAAACGAAAATCACCCACAACTCTTCCTCTTTTGATTTTATTCTTCTCTCGCGAGCCCAGATTGCGAAAATTGTGCGTACGTGTCATTCTTGTTAACTTCTTGTCGAACTTTCCTCCCCTACGTCCAACCAGCGCGGAGCTGGAGCGGCACTCCCATCTTTTTTCTTCGCTAGGAGTTTAAGCCCTGCGTCAATTAGATTCTTTCCCTCTCGGTTAATTCGCTCACCTTCCTCGCGACCTTTCAACCTTAGTTACTGTGAGGCGTATTTCTTGTCGTTCATCCCACTTTGCACCCTTTGTGCCCCCTTGAAGGTGGTTCACCTCGAGTGTTATTTTGCGACGTTCTTGGATCCCCCCAACGCACTCATCTCCAGATTGATATCAATGTGTTCCCTAAGAAGTTTGGACTTTCGACGTTGTTAGGAGGATACCTAGGCTAGGCCTTCCCCCTCTTCCTTCACTCAATGTTTTTTTCCTTTAATTTTTTGACTACTTTATCAGTTTTTTTGTTCTTTTTCATTCCTTTTTACCCCTTCAGTTAGTTTTCCCCCCCCACTTCTCCCGGTAAACGATGAGGTCTTTGCCCTCTTGAAGAAGTATTTTTTTTCTTTTCCATATGTACCATTGAAGGTGCTAACTGTCTTGCATATCACAGTCCCTCATCATGGTTTTTGCTTAGAGATTAATAGACATCCTTTTGGAATTCTTTTTCCTAGAGCTTCAGACCCCACTTATTGCGTCCCTTCTTCCGACTTACGACTTTTTTTGACTACCAGTTTTCAACCTAACTCTCCTTTTGATGAAAATTCCCCCTGCGATTCCTCGAATAGTTTATTAGCCCTTTTCTTTTATTTTCTTTGAATGTGCGATAGTGTTTTCTTTTTTTGTTTCCCGTGGATCCACAGTAATGGCCCCCTTCATGGTTCCCTTTTGACACTTCCTTCTTGTTGAGAGGAGACGCCCTTTTTCCCTTCCATACCCTGTCTTGTGCTGCTTTTTCCCTTACCCTTCAATTACTTCTTTCATAAGATTCCCCTCTCTAAACTTCTCTCTTTTTTTAGTTTAGAGAACGGCTTCGTACTTCCAGTTTTGTTCTCAGTTGTCTCTCCCTCATCCTGTCGCCTTTCCCGCTTTTTTAAGCGATTCAGAACAATCCGCGCTTTCGTCCGATAACCCCCCCCCCCCCTTCGCGTCCTCCAGTCAAGGGCGCCGTTTATAGTCAACATCACTCTCACGTCCCGAGCGTTTCGATTTAGGCCCTACGGGGACTGCTCAGGTCCCCCCCTGGGATAGAGGTCCCCCTCTCTTGTGGTTCTTCTCGTGGTTCTCCTTCTTCTTGCATTTTCCACGGTTTTTCCTCCTCGAAAACTGCCTCAAACCTTTTTTTTTCCCTTTAATTAATTACCTGTCCTTTTGCCCATTTCCAGTCTTCCTTTTACGATCTAAGTGATTAATTTTTTTCCCTCCCTTTCTCTTTCAACCGAAGCGAATGTCCGCCCAATGATCCAGTATTAGTTTCATTCCTTATGGGTTAGCTTACTCTATGTTATTTCCAGACAAACTCAAATACGCCGCCTTCTGACTTCCCCTCCATTTTTTTTCCCCTTCGATTTCCGTCTCTTTTTCTGTTTGATTTTATTTTCTTTTTTTTTTTTTTTGTTTTTTGTGTTTGTGTTGTTGTGGTTTTTTTTTCTTGTGCTTCTCTGGAGGTTTTTTTATCTGTGAAGATAGAGTTTGTTTCTGTTTAACGGTACCTTTTACTTTTTCTATCCATCTGACTTTTTTCTGCACCAACTTAATTTTTTTTCTCACTTTGGTCAAGGTTCCCACGCAGCACATGCACTCTCTTTGACATAGATCCTTTTTTTAATTCGTGGTTTTTTGACTACCCAATGACATTGGTGTTCTTTGAAGTGGATATTTGATCTTGTCCTCTTCTTTATGCGTACATTGATTGACACATTTTCGGGAACCCCCCCCTTTCCATCCTCCGGTGTTGTGTCCATTTTTCCCCCTTTCCTATCCCCCCTCCTTCGCTCATTTTAAACACCCTACCGTTTTCTCTTTTTTCCCCCCTATCCTCCTCCACCTGACCGTGAGGGTATTCCCAAGATTCCCACTCTACATCGGAGTCGTTTGATTGCACCCTCGAATGGTTTATCTGATCCCCGAGAGATGACTGACGCGAAAAACGTTCTCCCTTTACTCTTGATCCACTGCCGACACGCTCCTGTTTCCCCCCTATCCATAAACTCGTTTTTTTGTCTTCGTTAAACGCCCTTTGCGAGACGGAGCTTCCAATTTTTCTTGTTCGGGAAAATACATCGAATCGTCAACCCCTTTTCAGACTTTTTTCCTTCCCTGACTTTTGGATTCTATTGCGCTTTCCTTTTGAAACCTAAAGGACGAAAAATGATTGCCCGATCTTCCCGCGGAAGCTTCCCCTCGAGTCCCCAAGTACTCCCTCCCCCGGAAATCTTTCCCTTTTCCCCCCTTTAACGGTTTGCTGACTTAGGGCGCGTTTCTCTCCTTCCAACGCGCGGCTTTCCAGTTCGTTACGCCCCCAATATTTTGAAAATTATTCCCCTTTTCCTGAACATCTATCCAAGACACTTCTGATAAAGATCGCCCTTTTCGACCCCCCCCTAGCTACGGGGAGCTCTTTCTCAGCTTTAGGTCGTCCTGTACGGGAACGGCTGGTGGGCGACTCCCTCCTCGCGCTTGTGGAGGGAAACCTGCGTACTAATGGAGATGCCGCTCCAGGCCAGGCTAGGCCCGCTACATCTAAAGCTTCCGCCCTAGACCACACTAACATCCCTCTGGGACTCCCCGCCCTCTCCCCGCCGCCCTCTCTAAGACACCCCCATAAGGATTCCTGGAAAGCCGGCCACCCTCGCGGCCCCCTCATGTCCACCCTGTGTTTGATATTAAAGGCCGGCCTCAACTTGCAGGCGTTCGCATTTCCACCCTGGAATCATTCAAGTCCAACAACATTCTGCGTACCTTACCGCTAAGAACGAGAGAATTTTTCCAAGGAGGTTTCCTCCTACAGCGACTTGACGTTCAGGGCCCCCTCTGTGTGGACCAATGGCGATGCCCCTCCCTCCAAACCCCTGTTCCAAAGAATCACATTAATTACAAACTGATTTTGATGTATTGAATTCCATTAAATATTGAGCTCTCTTCATGGTGCATCCCTTGTTGGTATAAAACCGACATATTTTCTGCACGGTCTGATCTAATATAGTAAATTATCGTTGAAGATCTGCAATGAAAAACTGACCTTTTTTCCCCAAGGGTGGTCAATTTTCCTAGCCAACCCCGAGGGTTCTCGGACAATTCTTTAAGAAAACTTCAGGCGCGGTAGTTGTCCGGGTGGCTTCTGTTTTAAGCCCGTCCCCCCCCCTTGCACCGTCATGAGGCGGCCCCCCCCTTCCGTCAGCTCCCTTGACAGCCCCTGCGTCTGAACCTTCAGTAGACCTTGTTCATGTTGCAGTTTCCGCCCCCCCCCAAGCGGGCGCCATCTTTCCTGCTACTAACTTCCAAAAGACCAGATCCCTTAAAAAAAGCTTTTCTAATAAGGAGGAATGACCTCTAAGTAGAATTGCTATAAGAAGCCTCAAAACCACCCAAGCTGTTCAGACTGCAGATCCACCTCACGTGCTTGCAACTTTCCCCTCTCGGTTTTGTGAAGACTGTGATGCTTTTTATCCCTCAAACGCCGCGCAAGCCATCCCCTCTGCCAAAATGCCCTATTCGGGCTTCCACCATAATCCAGGCACTCATGAACTCCAGAAGGATTTCTTTCCCGTTAACCCTTCTTCTCCGCTCCTTTCAAGTGAGCGAATGTCCCGGGCTCGGAGCTTATACTCCTTGCATTTATTTATTCACAGGATTCCCCTTTCGCGTCCCCCCTTTTCTCTTGACTCTTGTCGCCGGTTATTGCGTCTTTTCCCCGTTGTTCTCCTTTTTCCTTTTTTCACCCCGACTCTAGTTCCCCCTGGAGCCTTTTTTCTCGTGGTCAGTGAATAGAAGAATCCGTCCCCCCAACCTCAATCACACTGCAGTGATTGGGAGGTGTCCCAATTTTTCTTTCCGTCCATCTTCCCCTATAACGTGACGCGTCCCAATGTCCGTCAAGGTTGCCTCGCAGCCCGGGGACCTGGGCCTTTCAGGTCACTTCCCATTGATCCACCTCGTTCCCCTGTTTTAGACATATTCGCCAAACTTCCCTACTCTCCCGTATCAGTCTTGTTTTTTTCCGCGACCCTCCCCGTCAGACACCAGCATTTTTGCGCAGTAAAGTGACTCTTTTCATCCTCTCCTTTTAGGATTCTTTTTTTCCCCCCCAAAGCTACCAAGGACTTCTCTTTTCTTTACCTGCGGTTTCTCAGAACCATCTCCTGAGCCTGCTAGTGGAGTGGCAGGTCGGCGGCTGCTTTTTTTGGGCTTGACTGGTTCTTCTTTTCCTTCTTTTCAGCCCCCTTTTGTGTTTCTCTCTATCACATCAATATCAATCACACTTCCCGTCTCCCCTCCAACCTTTTTTCTCCTTCTTCTTTTCATGAGAAGAATTTCCGCACTCGATTTCAATTAGCTTACTTCTCTTTTTTTACGACTATGACTCCTTTTTCCGAGGGAGAGTAGCGGGGAGATTCCTCCTTCTCCGTTTTTGGCTCTTGCTTCTAGTTAGGGACATCACCTGCCTCCCTTTTCCCATCTTTCTTGAATTTCTCCCCTCTGTCTTACCCCAGTTTCCGAGTGAGGTGTCCTTGAATTTTCGTTCCTGGGCTCAAAAACTTTTTTTTTCTTCCTGCAGATTTCCGTGATTTATCTTCTGAATTTTTCCCCTCCCAAAGATCCCCCCCTCCAACAAAAGAAGGCATTCTTTCGATGGTGATTCATATTTGTCCTTTCTTTTCCCCCTTTCCCTCAAATTTTCCTCTCCAACGCTGCTGAAATTTATTTTCCTTTAAATTTTCCCCTCGGTCCTTGTGTAGAACCCTTTGGCCGCTGACAGGCAATCAGTCTCCCCGGTAGAATTTTTTCTCACCTCAATCCATCAGTCTCCTCTTCCCCTTTCCCTTGTTCTTTCAATCACTTTTCTATCTAAGATCGAGCCGGGACAAAATTCGACTACCTTTTTTTTCCACCCTTTAACATTTTCTTTATGATCTGACGGTTTGTTCTCCCTGTTCTATGTGTTTCCCCCTACTACGTTTCGTGTGAGTTACCTCGATTTTTTTTTATATGTCTTAACTTTTTTTGAGCCCCCCTTCCGCCACGAATCGCTGCCTCTGTCTGTAGGTTTTCCTTTTCCCAGTCCTTTTGACTGAAGTTTTCGATGGGCGGATTAGGGCACATTGGTTGGACTATTCGATCCCGGCCTTCTTTCTCACAATGAAACTGGGGGGCCCCACTCGGTTTATAAGCCTCAGTCTTTAGGCTGTCAGGAGCACAGGAAATGTTCTTGCAATTGAGACTAACTCCCGCAGCGGAAACCCTACCCGGTTTGAACCTGGGCGTAACTGATAGTTGCAAGCGCTCTCGACAATTTTTCCCTCGAACGGTAGTATAAGCGCAATAGAAAACCAGCCCTTCAATTCGTTTCCTATTTGAGAGAGTGGCCATCCGCTTCCACATTCGATGTCCTTTGTCGCTGACTCTTTACATTTTTCTTGCGAGATGATTTTCCTCCTCTTTTTGTCCTCAGCCCTTAGAGGCATTCCTTTCATACCGCCTACCTGACAGGATGAAATGCGACGCTGCTTCTAGTTAAGAATCGAGGAGATTTTTCCGAGGACTCTACTCGTGCCGGGGTTTCAAGTTTCCAAGAAATTCTCATCATTTGACCAGTTCGGTTCTGTCAAAAGAGATGCCCCATTGATCTTTTCAACGTCTCCGCAGTTGGGCAAAGACCTTCGGGGCCTGCCCCGGAGGTTTTGACTCAATTTACTTCCAGCCATTGAATTAATTTACGCAGTTTCAGGCGGGGACCCTCGTTTCCTTCCGCGTTTTTATTCCCCCCTTCTTCTGACACCCACAGTTTTGTTCAACCCCGGTGTTTTACTCTTGTGCTGCCCCCAATTTCCATGAGCCGTCCGGCAGGGAAGAACTAGCGTTTAGGCCTTCCCCCGCTGACCACCAACGGGGGACAGCGTTAGGATGGGGATTTAACAATCCTAATTTCGAGGTAGATATTACCGCTTTCCGCATTTTCGGGAGGCTTTGATCCCTGAACTTTTTATCGTTTCCTTTCCTATTGGTGGTTGAGAGTCACTCCGTGTTGAGTTTCTTCTTTTATAAGGATCTTTTCCGCGCCCCCCAACACCCCCCCGCCCCTTTTAAGACCTAAAGTATGTTCAGATTGCATTATTTTTTAGTAGTTGTCTTTCTCAAATTTTCCTTCAGATCATCCAAGTCGCCCTTTAGATTTTTTTCTTAACCTCAAGATAAATGGCCTGTCAACTTCCTTGCCGAGGGCTTCCCTCATTGGTGGCGCCCCCTCTTACTTTTTAGAGGTTCCCCCCATCAAACGACCAAGTTCCTAATATCCCCCCCTTTCTGGCCTGCCAATAACTCCGGCATTTCCCAAAAAAACCCCCCCGAGGTTCGAAGGGGATGATGTTGCATTATGGAGCTGTTTTTGCTTTTCGCTCCCTTAAGATCAGTCTAATTTCCCCCCTTCGATAATTCATGTATTTTTCCTTCACTCCTTTTATCAATACTCCAATCTTCCTCTCCCTATTTTGGAAAGATACCCTTTTCACGCCCCTATTTTTAATTGTCTATATGAGTTGATAGTCCCTCCCTTTAGGTTTTGCAGATGCCGCTACCATTTCTTGATTTTCCTCTCTCCCCTTTGTTTTTTTTATCTCTATGGTACAAAGCCGGAAAATCGAAATTGGTCTGTTCCCCCCGTGCTTTTTTTATCACCCAACCCAATGACTCTCCCCCCCCCCCCCCCCACGGAATCTGGAAAAAAAAGCTTTCTTCCCCTCGCTTGCAGTTTTTTCAACTTGCTACTTCCGCTCATTTTACTTTAATTTGCCCGCCGCTTATTTCCTCTCCCCCGGAGTCCCGGGGAAAGCGTGAAATCCCTCAACTTCTTTGCAAACTCCCCTCTCAACCCCTCGTGGTTTGGGTCTGATACCGCCACTCATTTTTTCTTCCAGACTTTCTCTTTTGGCGTCATGGGAGTTGATGTGGACACATCCCTCATCCCATACCACCTAATTTCCGGTTCCCAGGTTTTCCCTTCCGTGGGGATACAATCTTTAGTTTGACCTTTTTATCCCATTCGCCCCTTATATTGGAAAAAAAAAAAGCTCTGGTTTAGCGAATCCCCCCCTTCCCTTCAAATTTTCCTGAATTGTTTCAATTTCAAAGTAGGTTTGATTTCGGGCGCTCCTTTTTTGCCGCAGGGCCTCCCCTCCCCTGTAGCGGCGCACGGAGAGTGACGAGACCCACAATCTGCCCCCCTTTCCCAGCATCCTCTCTCGCAGCATCGAAATTATCTCCTGTCTTTCCGATCCCCCCTTTTTTTTTGCCGTACGGGTTGGATTTTATCCTTGCCCTCCTCCTCGTTTTTTTACATCATGGCAAATTTTATTTTTCCCTTCCGATTCTTTGACTCCCCCCACTTTGCTTCGAATAGAAGTTAGAGAAGACTACTGCGGCATCTCCTTTCTGCTTTCCTCCCCCTTAATCTTTCATCCCGCGGTCAGCCCTCATACCACGACCTTCTGCGGCGACCTTCCCGTCCGGAGATTGTGTAATTCGGAGTCGAACCTCGCGAGTTCAGTCTTTCCCCTTTCTGGAAGGTTTTTCCCTGTAAAACCCAATGACCACATTGCCAATACTTCAGGCTCTTCCCTTCCCTTCCTCCCCTGCGTCATTCGATTTGAATAATGGGGCCTGATAGGACGGTTGAACCCTGTTTTGTCTGGTCGTAATCTTCCCCCTACATGCCCAGCTTTTTTGCAGTTCTGCTCAATCTTTCAGTAGGAAAGAGCAAGAAGAAAGTCCTTGTTTCTGGATCTCTGGCTTTGCCTTGCACCCTGGCCAGAATGAGGGCGCCACTGCGCTGACCATTCGATCATCCAGATCCCTCAAGTCGTGGATTTTTGAAAGACTTGCCCCCTTTTCCTTCCTCTTCAGAAAGGACCATTTCATTACAGGCTCGTCTTTTATTGCATCGCTCATGCTGTGATTTCTCCCCCCCGCGACCCCCTATGCCAGACTAGACCGCCGCGCCAACGGAGAAGTCCCTTTGCTCTCCTCCCCACCCCCCACTTGTGCTAGAAATTCCCCAGTCTACTCTGTGTCCCTTAGCACCCTTTTCGCGAGGAAGATTTTAAAACCATACCCCCCCCCCCCTCTTCCCCGCCTTCTTCTTTATCCCTAAGTATTAGGCCCTGCTATTTTTTCTCTCCCTAATTTATAGGTTCATGCTTTAGGAGACTTGTTTCGATTTCCTTGAATGTCGATTTCCCCAAGGCCCCCCCATTTTCTTCTTCTAAAAAGTGATGGAGAGTTATGCGCGACCTTCGCGTTTATCCCCTGGTCTGTTTTTCCCCCCTTTATTAGTCCAGGTCAAACTCGTTCCCCCACCTGTTTGATTTTCCACTGTTTCCCCCTTCCCAATGCCTCTGGGAGTCGCCTTTTGACTCTTAGCCTCCCCGCTTAATCACCCTTCCCCACTTCCGGCTTTGCATTTTTGGTTTGGGTCTAATTGATTTCCCCCTACCCCCTCTGCAGAAGAAAGCGACGCGATTCTTTTATTTCTTTTTTCTTCCCAGAAGTCCACCGCACCCTGGCGGTTTCCCTGGGAACTTGCAGGATTTTTTTTTTCCCTTCTTCCCCTTTTTTAAATGATCACAAGGACGGACACCACGCAGCCCAAACGCCCCTTTTTTCCATTAAATGTCTCTGCCATACCCCGACGATTCATGAGATTGTTCCAGCTTTTCGGAGTCCTCCGTTAGCTTCCTTTCTTAACTCCTCCTACGGCGCAGGCGCGTTCTTGGCGCGGCGGTCCCCTTATATTTCTTTTCTCCTCTCTCCTTCCTCTTTTTTTTTTTTTTCTTTTAGTCACATCCCCTCTCACTCCCCCCCTCCAAAGACCTTCTTTCTTGAATTCCCTCTCCTTTGTTGGCGACTCAGAAGAAATGACGAGCAGCCTACTGGTAGCTTTTTTCAGCGGCAAGCCTGGTTCTTTTTTCGAGTGCTGCACCCATGGGTTTTCTCTGTTGTTCTTCATAAATAATAAATTCCTCCTCTTCCCCTGGAATTGGCGCCAGGGTTTTTTTTCTTTCCCCACAGAGTGACGTTTGCTCCTATCGGAGTCCCCTCCCCACGGGGAACCAATCCGTGCTAGGTCTTTTGAGGAATTTTTCAGCAATTCCCTTCCCTTCCCTTTATCCCCAATCCCAAAAGCTGCCATCAATGAAACGTCCCTCTACCTTTTCGTATTTCCCTGCGCTACACGATAGTCTTTTTCAACCCCTCCCACATCTGTCCCATTTTCCGAAATTTGGAAGCACAGTGCAATACCAGAGCTTGCGCGAACTAAAGTTCAAGGGTGCCGAAGCCTTTTCGGCCCATCTCAACAAACTTAGAGATCTCCAATTTTCCCCGATAACGTGCGCCATAGAGATTTTTTTTTCCCGGTTCCGTTATGCTGCCCTCTCCTGGCCCCGGACCTTCTTGGAGCCTGTACTAAGACATCCACCTCTTTCTTTCCTCCTCCGTTTTCGCTAAACGGTGTCATTTCTTCCCGCCCAATCTTAATAGGAAGTTCTTCCCCTCGTGGCGGTGATCCTGGTGAGAACCTT
>Ga0179591_1188697_pt1 | contig 12561 bp, 15 predicted proteins | sample CZOMad2_1_08_16f_FD_182891 | JGI IMG/M metagenome (GOLD analysis project Ga0179591, IMG submission 182891) | Vadose zone soil fungal communities from Angelo Coast Range Reserve, California, USA - CZOMad2_1_08_16fungal (PacBio error correction) | ecosystem: Environmental > Terrestrial > Soil >... | reverse complement strand
GCCCGTTGCTCTCAAAAACTCTGATTCTCCTCTTGGTTTTCCTTCCGCAATTCTTCGAGCGTGTGGCATCCATATCTTTCTTCTAGCAGATCGGCTATGCGGCGGATTAGGTTATTTAGTCTAAGGCATTCTTTGTTTACCAAATGACGAGCCATCTCTTGCCTTCGCCCCTACCGGCCAGCCGTTTTCCTCTCGCCACCTTTCTCTTCCCCCTCCGAGGAGAAGAAGGGATGCTAGGATGTCCCGCTCGTTTTTCATGGACTCGGTTGAAGGTTGCAGGGAAGCTCCTATCGCTTTCAAGAATCCTTCCCCCCCCTTGGACATCCTACATTATCGTTTGCTAGGAGCGGTTCCCTTTCCCTTACGCGTCGGAAAAACTTTTCGCTTTCGTGTTGCCTGGAACTTCTTCAATTCGTTAGGAATGCGCTCATTCGAACTCCCTCCTTTTGCGACCCTCCTGCAAAGCCTCTTTTACATTTTTTAATCGACCCCTTCCCTTTGGAAGGACTAACTCTCCGCAGCATTTCCCTCGTCCCCCGGCTTGCTTTTCCAGTAAACTCAACTCCTCCTCGATGCTTGTTTTGGATGTGCTGCTTTTAGATCTCAGCCGATAGCCTCTTCCCGCCGAGCGAGGCCGGATTGTTTGTGTCTCGCCTTTTTTCGTTCACTCCTGCTGCGATTTCTTTTTTTCTTCCCCTCTGGATTATTCTTCCATCTTGCTGGACAGTAGCCGTCATTTTTTCGGTCGATATTTTCTTTTTTTCCCTACTCCCTTCGTTTTGATCGTCCCGGTCGCCCGTCGTCGATGAGGGCTTCTCTCTTTAAAGGTTTTCCCCTACGCAGGCCTTGACTGTCCACCTGTATTGAGGTAGTCTTGTTCTCTCCGTTCTGTCCTCACCCTTCTCGTACCCTTCCACGGCTTTTCCCCAGCATCCTTACCTCGACCCTGCCCTTCGACAACTCTTCTTTACAGTCGCCTCTTGCTTCCCCACAAAGCTTGTCCGGGGCCCGTAAAGCCGCAGTCCCCGTTTTCCTGTCAGGCATATCCCTTCTGCCCTATCCCTGTCCGAATCGTTCCCTTCATTCTGCCCTCTCTGCCCCTTTTTTTCCCTTCTCGTGAATGTTCTGAGACAAACCATTTGACGTGCCTTGCGGATACCTACGAGACCACCTCTCACTCTCTTTAGGTAGCGTTCTTAGAGCGTTCGGCACTTTCTCAGCTATTCCCTTCTGTGTTTGAAATTTCTTTTCTCCTTTCGCGATCGTTGCTCAGTCAGTCAATCGTTTCCTCCCTGTTTCCGTTATCATTGATGATTTGTCTGTGCATCCCCGCTTTCCTTGTCCCCACCGGCGCGAATTTCCCCCTCCGGGTAACTTCGACTTCCTATGGATACATTCGACCCTTCTCTCTACTGTTGATTTGCTGCCCAACCGGGCCTGAGCCCGCAATGAGCCTGCGTTGAAGCGCAGAGGAGTTGTGAGGCGACCTCTTCGTTTTGATTCAGCTGAGTAGAATCCGAGTCCTCCGTTACGCGTGTGACCAGTTCGAGTCCTTCATTTTCCAATTTTTTTCTCTCAAGTATAGTAACCACCATTCCTTGATTTCCCCACTGAATTACTGGACAAGTCCCGAGGAAGGAATAGAATTCTTCTTTCTCTGGTCTCCCTAGTTTTTAAGCACCGTTGTTTTCTTTTTTCTGTCCCCTCCCTCAGGACGGTACGCGACAGGATTTCTAAGACCCTCCTTAAATAGAGCGACAGGCCTCATTCCTTTCCGCGATGGCTCTTGATGGCCCCGGCGTAGGTCATTCTTAACTCTCTTTTCTCTTGTTTTTGCTCTCCCCGACTTCAGGCGGATACGTCCTCGCAATGTGCCCAGCTCGTGTGCTTCAAGGCTCTAGAACTCCGAATCTCCTACCGTCCGCCTACGAATGTCTTGAGAAAACTCATTCAGCCAGGCTGTTTTTTCGAGTTCGCCTCGGCGAGATAGGCCGTTCCCTCGGCGACTATTCCCTTAGCCTTTTCTCTGGAATCCTTTTCTGGATTTTCCCCCGGTTCCTCCATCCTCCTTTAAGAAAAGAAGCCCGGCCAACCTTCCCGCGCCCCGTGTGAGACCCCGACAAACACCAAAACCAAAAAAAAAAAACACAACAAAAAAAAACACCCAAACCAAAAAAAAAAAAAATTGTGTGTTTTTTGTGTAGGTGTGCTTCTCTACAGTATTCTCTTAATCTTGATATGATTTTCCGGTATCTGGCTGGCGTCTTGCCCGCTTTGAGATTCAACCTGCAATCCCTCCACCTCCTTGCTCCTCTGCCGACTTCTTCCCGGTCCGATCGGTCTCTCTTCGTTTGGATCACGTGAACTCTGGCTTCCCTCTTTTTCCTTGACTTCGTTGTTTTTCATTACTCAACTGAGATGTTCCAACCGTGCCCTCTTTCCTTTTTATTCTCTATCTATGGCCCATTCCGCGCCCTCTCAAGGCCTCGGTCTTGCCATGTTCTCCCTCGCTGCTTTTGACTGGCTGAGCTTCGCAATCGTCGTGAGTGAGTCCGTTATTAATTCAGAATGTTTCCCCTTTCTTACTTTAGCCTATTCAGTCCATGATCCAGACCTCTGTCCTTCACCTTATAGGTCATGTTGTGTGTGACGTAGTCGACAGCTCAGGCCGGTCTTCCCTTCTTGGTTGCTTGAATTGTAGTTCCTCACTCTTTTCGACTATCCATGCTTTTGATAGTCCTCCTTCCCACGTAACCGTCTTCTCTACCCCATCGTTTCCTCTGCACTTCGAATCTGTAGGAGCGCATAATTTTGCCTTTTCCTTCCATCGGTTCTTTTGTGCCGAATCGACCAGACCACCTTCTTCTGAACAATGTTCGAGGTTTCGCCACTTGGTGTTGCCTTCTTTCACGTATTTATGGGCTGAATGCCCGATCTCTTTTTCGATGTCTTTGTTTCGTTTTCCCTTGCCTTGCTTTTTTGAAAAATCTTTGATTCCTTGCTTTTTTCTTTCGACGGAACCTAGAAGGATCTGAAAATGGATCCGGCTTTCTCCCGTCTAGACGGGCGGTGCTACTTATCGTGTTTTGGGACCTCCCCCCCCTCCCGCCCCATTATCTTTTCTTCCCTCTGACATTTATTTTTTCTTCTGATCTGTTCGTCGCCTATTTGACGCTCTCATTAATCACGGTGTGATCTTTCTTATTCTTTACTCCCCAGACTTAGTTGCCTTTGTACTGTCGCCGATGCCTTCCTGTCTCTGGCCGAGTTCTTCTCTTCCTAGTTTCTGGGAGGTATTCCATTCCCGCTCGATCCTAGGGGGCCCGGACCACAGCGTATATTCTACGCCGTCCCGTCTGCCTTCTCTCTCTCTTCAATCTCCATTTGTGTTGTTGTGATTGCTTCTTTTTTCTCTCTTCCTCTACGTTTTCCCTTTCTTCGGCTATTCATTCTTTTTCCATAATCCCAGCGCTCTCGATTCTGAGAGCAAGGATCCAGGAATTATCCCCCCGCCCCCGTAGCCAGCCAACATTCGTCTCTTCGGTGGGAGACCGCGGTACTTAACCAGCCTCATCCTCTATTTACTCCCTCTTCTCACTCCTAAGTCAGTTAGCTAAAACGCGAAGCCTGCAGTTTGCAGTACGCGAGAGACTTCATGGGCGTCGTTTGTCCTTCTTCAAGAGTTTCCCTTCTCCTGGCCAGTCGAGACTCCCTTTCCTCTCCTTTGTTCTATCATTCGCGATCCGTTTTTTCATTTTTTTTCCTTATCGGCCCGTGTTTGGACCCAACAGAGCAAGGGATTTAACGATTCCCGATTTGGGTCAGATCGCCAGCGATCTTTCTTTCCTACTCCTCCTTTGAAAGGCCCCACCGGACTGCCACCATTTTGCCTCGTCCCTGGGAACTAGACGCGGCTTCGGTCTCTTAGTCTTCGCCGCTTGCCGGCAAGATAACGTCCCCAGGCGGCTGACTCTCTCCTTCATTCTCTGACATTTCCAGAGCGACGACCCCTTGATTGGTATACGACGGTTTCCGTTTGTTTCCTTCCTGACCCCTGTAACTTCTTATATCTGATGGTCGGGTCTACCCAATCAGTGCCTTCATGGCTGCAAGGATGGTCTTGCGGTGATCTCCTCGTACACCCACATGATCTCTTTCGGCTCATTGTTGCCCTAATTTCCCCTCATTTTCTACAAGGTGTCTTTTATTCTACTAACTAGTCCGATTGCTTGTCCTTTCAACAGATGCATTCTACGAGTTCGGTCCATTTTGCCTGTCCTCGGCCTTCGCGATCGCGCTGCCAGGATCTTTGAGCTTCCTTGCCCTTTGTTCCCGTTTCGTTTCCTTACTTCCCTATTCCTAAGGCGAGGCCCCGCCCGTGGGAGATGACATGGTCGCCATAGCAGAATCCCCCCCGATTCCGCGCCCTGGTGGATTTTCTCTATCCCGACTGAGGAGTCGTGTTTTTTTATAACGTCCTCCCCCGCTTATCACTCTCGCCTCCATACCAGATGACGTCATAATTATTTGCGCCATGGCGGGCGGCGTTCCCATTTTCCCTGGGAGTTCGTGGACGTAACGGGCTGGTTTTGATACGTCGGCCCCGCCCCTCCTCTCCCGTCCCAGTCTTCCGAGGAGTTCTAGATGCGCCTTGGTCTTCTCTTCTACGCCCTCCTTCTTTTTATGAAACAAGTTCTTCTGTGCTATCAGTCTCGGTGAGTCTTCACGTCTGTTGCCCCCCACTGCGCTTCGCTTGTTTTCCCCTTTCACCTCTTTACCTTTCTCTGCTTTTCCAAGCCTAGACGGTAACTACCAGCGCCTTCTTCCACAAGCTCCGAGGAAGTTCTCTTTCTTCGTTTCGATCTTTCGGACGTAATCATCAGCTCCCGTTTATTTTTTCTGTTCCCCCCGAAAACTCTTGGTTATCCGACTCTGGTGATTTTTGATTTCAGTTTGAAGAATCGCTGCATTTTGATCAGTGCTTCCGACTCCCCATCTTTAATAAATTCTTTCTTTTCTTATTCCGTTCCTGTTTTTTTGACTCTCCCATGACCCTCTAAATTAGGTTACTAGTTAGCAGCACGAATGATACAACCTATATCGAATATCCTCTCTTCTGTATTCCACTTTTTGGCGGGTGGTTTTTCTCGTTCCCGCGTTTTCGACGGCTATCGCTGTTGCTCCTCATCGCGCCCATGGTCGAAATTTATCCGCCACTTCTTTTCTGATTCCCGTGATTCTGAACTTCGATTGTGCCTGTTCCAGCGTTGTTCGCTTTCTCGCCATCCTCGTCTCTCCATGCTCTGAATTCTTCCCCCCTTGCTTCCTCTTCAAGATCTCCGAGGACAATTTTCGCGGACGGGAGTCAACCAGCCCCATCTGCTCTTCGTAAGGTTCGCATGAGCTGACTTGAACTCTGTACCATTTCTGTTTGACGTGTAGGTTTTTTCCTCCCTTCTCTCCGTAACCTTTTCTCTCATGCTTCGCGGTCGCATTTTCTTTGACGGCATGAAGCGGCTTCCTATCGCCGTTCCTCTTTTACCTTCGAGTTTGCCTTCTGTCAACTCTTTGCCCTGCAAGTCGGATTTTTCCCGAAGTAGAGCTGGTCTATTCCTTTCTTTTGCAAGAGGTTTCCGTTCCTTCTCGGTCCTTCGTTTTGGTTACCTTTCATTCTCCTCCCCCACATCCCCCCTTTCAAGATCAGGTTGTCCCTGGCGGTCTTGCTCCCGTGTCGATCATCTTTCCGACGCGGGGCCGTCTCCGCGGGCATTTCGTCTGGAATAGCGCGTCTCCCCCCTTTCTTGACCTTCACTTCCCTCCCTCTTTGCCCGCTCAGCCAGAGTTTTTTCCTCCCTCCCCCCATCACTCTGCGCGGTTTTTGCGCGCCCCTGGCACCCGCATCACCATCCGACGCTTTTCTTCGGCTAGGCTCTTGATCTGTCCTGCAATTTTTCAACACCCCCTCTCCCCCTTTCTTGTTCCTTCTACCTGAGTGAACTCTCCGCTCAAGGCCCATCCTCTTCGGTATAGTCCTGCTCTCGCGTTTTTTGTTCGCCCGCCTGTTTATACCGGCTTTCTCTTCTGCTCTCTCTGAGTGATGGATCCTACCCCCTTTCGTGCTATGGCTTTCTTTACCACTCATCCTACTCTTCTTTCCGACGCTCTCTTGAGAATGACACATCTGAGAGCATAGCTTCCGATTGGCCAGGGTCTCCTTGCCGCCCACCGCTGGACTTGCTTCCTTCCTCCACCTTCCCGTGTCTCCCACACGCCATTGCGCAAATGAGTGATGATAATATCCTGGCTTTACACTGAAACTTTCTTTTTTGCGGGTTTGATCACTCCCTTCTTTTCCTGGCCGAGATTGTTGAGATGTTCCCTCTCTTGTCTCGACTTGCTTTCTTCCACATATTCTTTTGCATGTCCCCTGAATATGGCCGTTTCTCTTTTTAAACAGGCTCGTTTTTTCTCATTCCTTCGCGGCCACCCCCGCTCGGTTTCTTGGCGTCCTCGTTCCAACCACTATCTGGAAGCTTAAGTTTGATGTCAGATGTTGCTCTCCATCCCCTCATTCTTTGTTTTTTTCGATCTTTTTCTGCTTCGCCTACTCGTTCCTAGTTCGCCATATCTTGTTCGAGTCCCCAGTCTCCTTAGAGTGTTGGCGGCGTCGCTCAGCCCTCGATATGCGTCAGGCGGTCTTATGCTTGTCTCGGATTTCTCCCTCTTCTTTCCTGTCATTCTTTTTCCATCCCAGGTATTTCTCCTCTTCCCCTTTCTCAGCTCCCCTCAAAGGAAACTCCTTGCTTCATAGAATCCCTTCCGTAAGATCTGACTCATTTCCAGCGTTCCCGCTCTGTTCTTTCCTCTTTTTTTCATTTTCTTTTGAAGTTGCCATGGACGCTCTAAGTCGTCCTCTCCTTTACCATGGGCACACTCCCCGACCTCATCTAGCGGTCTCTGTCGGGGGTTTTTTGGGGGGGGGGGGGGCGTTGGTCCTTCTCAGTAACCTTTAGCGAACATGTTGCTGAGTCGTTTCAAACTATTTGGCATAGATTCATTAGTCAAGCAACAATTCGTTTGAACCCCTCCCGACCCTTTACGGACTCATCTACAATTTTTGCCGAGTGTTGACGAGCCCCTCCTTTGCTTTTTTTCTTCTTTAAAAGTTCCCTGCACGGCACGTCATGGTGATGTTGTGGTCTTTTTCTTCTTATAGACTCCCGCTCTCTCCCGCATGCGTCTTTTGAGTTGTGAAGGTTGGGAGTTTTTCGCAGGTTTCTTCAACACCGGGAGCTCTTGTTTCGTGGCTTCTTCTTGACGGGCAAGTTATGGAGTCATTCGCTTTCGTCCCTTGTTTCGGCTCTGACGCTTCTCCTTATATCATCTTCCGTAGTGATCTCTTCCCAGACTTCTTTGATGAGGGGTTGCTTTAAAGGGTCTTCCCGCTCCTTTCCCTTCTGCTGCCTCCTGACTTATTTTGTTGCTCCCCCTCTCCGCACTTCCCTGGAGCCCCCGGTCCCCCACGCGCGTGCCAGTAGAAGGATTCCCCCTTCCTTTAATTTCTGTCTCCCTTCTGCTTGCTGACAACCCAGTATTGCTTTCCGGAGACTAAAAGTCTTGAATGTAGTGAATCGGCCCCCTTTTAAGATTTTTTAAGGAAGACAAGTCGACCTTCCTTTTCTCTCGCGAAGCTGCTCCACATTCTTCTCTCCTTTCGGAGTTGACAGGACACGCCTCCTTTCTTCGAGTGTGCTTGAGCCTGTACCCTCTCTCTGCGATCTTTTTCATAAGCCAGGGTTGCTTTCCTTTTTTCCTCTGTTCTTCTCAGTCACGCATCTACGGTTCCCCTTTCGAATGGAGATTCGCGTCTTGTTACCCTGCCCCAGCGCAGGACGAAAACTGAGTCACTTTTTTCAGCTTTTACTAATGTTACCTTTCAAATCTAATCTTGTCCCCGACCCCTGCGCTGCTCTTGCTGCGACCCAGCCAGAGCCTGCGCTTCACGCGCCAGATGCCCCGGGCATTCTCTCCTTTGTGTCTTCGCGATCTATTTGGTCTCGTGCGATTCTCATGCGTGTCCCGAGAGTTCGCTTTTTGCCGTCCAGACACCTTCGGGATCGAAATGTACTTTCCCCGGGATGGAAACCTTCTTACCTGCCATCGAAGGTCCTTCCTTCCCTTCCTTCCGTAGTACGTTTTTCGATCGTTCCCCGAACCGGCGGTTCGTTTTTTTGGCCGCCGCCGGTTTACGTCGTCGGAGGTTATTTCTAAGATTTCTCCTCTATCCTGAAGAATCCTTTACTCTTATTCTGCTCTTCTTCCAGGACTTGGCTCTGTTATTTTACAATTTCTTTACAAGAAACTTTTTGTCCGAGCCCATCTTCATGTCTTTGGTAGGTTCAATGAACAGAGAGTACTGTTCCCTCCACGTTGCACTCCCTCGTCGACTTCCTCTCCCCTCTTGAGGGAACTTCTCTGAATGCCGGTTTTAGCCCCCCTCTTTTATATCGGCGTAGTGCTGAGCGCCGTCGTTTTTGGTCTCTTATCTCAGGCCCCCCGCCCGTAGCAACCCCGCATCCCCTCACCCGACGCCCTGCCCTTCCTCCCCAGCGTTCTGTATTAGTGCGGCTTTGATTAGCTTTTGCCCTTCTGACGCTTCTTCTTTTGTACTTCTTTCGAGGAGTCAAGTCCGCCGACTAGTGATCCCTTTCCCTCCCTTTGACGACAGTGTTCTTTTGACTTCGGAGGGATGGTACCCCTCTTTCTTGGCTCCCACTGCTGTTACTGCCTTCGGCATGAAGAAGTTCCCGGCCTGTTGACCAAGGCCGGCTTCGTTTTTTCGTGGGATCTCTGGCCCCGCCCCTTTCGCGTACGGCTATTTTCTTTCCCATGGACTGCCTACGATTCTTCTCTTCGCTTTACCCTTCGATCGAGGCTCCGGATTTTTTTTCACTTGTTTTAGGCCGCCTGTATAGGATTTGTTCCTTACGCAGAAGAGGCGACCGAAAGGAGTTTTTTGGCTCGTTTTCTCTTACTCTCCATGGGCTCATGCCTTTTGATCTCCAGCAGATATCCTTCCTAACTCCCCTCCTCACTTTTATCCCTGGTGTCTTGAATTTAGTCTGTAGGCACTCCTCTGTGGCCCGGCTTGATCTGCTCGCCTAGTTTTGCAGGGTTTTTTACCCTTTTTGTGTTTGAGAAATCTTGGAGCTCTTAGGGGCATTTTCGCTCTCTCCCCCCATTTTTTCTTTAAGCCTCCTTCGGTGTTCTTTTGTTGCACAAGTAGGTCCTGGTTTATCTGCACAGGAGGCCCCGTGCCTGAGGTGGATCTGCCGCGGATCTCGAAGTTGTGTAGTATCAATGATTCTCGCGTCTTCGACGGGCCGGTCTAGATCGGAATACATTACCTCCGCCTCCAAATATTCGCGAGTTTGCCTTTGCTGATTTTGGTTCCTTACTTTGCGGAGGTAGGCTATTTTTTGGACTGCTAATTTCGGGTTGCCGTCAATGAGTCGTTACTACAGACTTAGCCTCCTTTCAAGCTAACTCTTGATGTTAAAATTCCTTAGACTTTTTATCTCTCGTTCCCGATTTCGCTCTGCGGAGATGATTCCTCGCCCTGTCCCTCTGATTCTACTCCTCTTCACCGTTCAACGTAAAGCTTAGGCCCGCCGCCGTGAGTTATCTCTTCTTTCCTCCGGTTTTGTTGTGATCTCTCCTTGGCTTCCTTCGCTCTCTTTTTTTGGACTTTTCTTCTTCCTATTAATCTTTGAGCGGGCGCTGGACATCTCGCCCCTAGACCAGTCGTCGCCGGTCCGGAATTTCGACTGACTTTTCTAGTTCCCTTGCCTCGGCTGGTTCCTCCTTTTCCTATAACCCCTTCCTGCCAGATGATCTTACCTGCATGCTTCTTTCATGGATCGAGAGCGTCCAAACTCTCCTCTTGACTCTCTCTCTCATGGGAGGCGTCTTCCTTCCCTCGATCGTCGCTTGGCTCTTTTTAAAGAACTCCTCCTGGGCGCCTCTTCCTACGGAGACCCGGCGGAATCGACCGGACTCCTGCCCGTCTTTGGTTCACCAAGAGCAGGTATAAAGTACGACTGGTCCCATTTCCTCCCGATCGGCATTGGTGACGCCTCATGGGTTCAGAATTTTTTCCTCCCCACCTTCTGGTCCCTGCACCGATGGCTCATTTTTTTTCTTGTTTTACGTTCCGGTGTTGGCCGCTCGAATTTCCTCGCTATCACTTCCCCCCAACCCCCCAACCACACCCCACACCCCCCCCCCACACCAAAAAAACCCCCCCACCCACACCCCCAAAAACACACAACCAACCCCCCACACCCCCAACACCCCCCCCCCCCAACAACACCCCCAAGGCGCCAGATTTTTTCTCTACTGCTCGAAGTCCCTCGGTGACCGAGTGTTGGACTTTCTTTAATTTGTCTTTGTGTAAACTTGTTCTTTGGTAACCAATCGCTTTTCTTACTCTGCTGTTTCGTCCTACAAATCCGTTTCCCTTTTTTTTCTTTTGAGACGGGTGGGGGCGGTTGGTTCTCTCTCTCGTTCCCAAAACCATACCTATCCCTTTGCTCCTCTTTTCTTTCTTTGAAATTTTCAATGGGTCTACACGGTTCTCCGCTTCTAGCACTCTTGCCCGTTTTCTTTGACACGCTACAATACATTTCCTTCGAGGGCCCGGTAAATGGAGGCTGCGATGCTTTAGCCGCTCCCCTCCTCTGGGACCGTAGATCTCGACTCGTATTCACGTGGCACCGTAGCGTTATTTTGTCTTCTGCAGAAGGCCGACCCTCCTTGGGACGACGTTCACTTTTTCTATAGTCCCTATTCATTTCGGCGCCAAGGTATCCTTGCGTTGAACCTCCTCTTCGTCGGCTTTTCGGCTTTTTGTCACGGAAACTTCAGCCTTATACATGGGCCCATTCTCCCCTATTGCGCACGACGGTTTGCCATACGGTTTTTTTCTTGGCTGGGCTTGTTTCGTAAGGGGTTTTTCTCTCCCGAGTCCCACCCTGACCCTTCTCCCGCTCCCGATCTTTCCTCTTTCTTTTCCCGATTTTCTTTCTCCTTTGTCTCAGCTTTTCTCTGCAGTTGCTCAAAACTGGGCTTTTTTTCCTCGAGGTGCGTAGGCACTCTTTTCAAGTCGATCGCTTGTCCATCTGCAGAGCTCATTGCCAGTGCTGTCCTTTTTCTCACAATCGAGATTTATAATCCCTCTCGTCATTTTCCTAGGCATCCTCTCACGCCGTCACTGCATTCTTAGAGGAGGATTCTTCTTTTAGGCGCCCCCTCCTCGTCTCCCTGACCCCTCCTTTGGCCGGCGCAAGAACCTCGGTCCTGATCATTAGCTGTTCCTCCCCTACGCCGAATAATGAATATCCTGCCCCTTATGATCTAGTTGGGTCCGACCTTCAAGGTTTACTTTTTTGGTAGCTCCCCCTGACTTTCCTGATCCGTTGACTCTCACGGAAAGAGGACATCTTTCTTACCCTCCGTGCTGCGCGCCTTTTCACCACATTCCCCTTCAAATCCCACTTTCTATTCGAGGCCCGTCATCTCATGGATAGGCACCTCTTCCCTCTCCTTTGCTGTTGCTCCAGATCCGACGCTCCTTTGACCTTGCACTTATCCTGCAAGTTTTCGCCCGGTACCGGCTTAGATAAATTCTTCGTCCGAGAGAGCTGTTCTTTGAGATAAACCGCGATTCTCCCTGCTTGTCTGTTGACCCTTCTCTTACATTTCCGTTGCCTGCTTCCTATCGAAGGACAAGTAAAGCATACCGTGAGTCACCATTGCAGAATGTGGATTAATGGTAGTATGTCTTTCTTCACGACTGACGACTTTCCTATGGCTGCGTGTTCTTCTCTTCTTATAAGCTTTGGTTCGCCTCCCTTTTTGAGTCGCTTCGCGCAGAATGCCTTCTCGTTCGGTCCTTTTTTCTGACTGGCTTTCTCGCCGAGGAACCCCGCTACATGCCGAGCTTCTGCGCTCATACCTCCAGCATCTCTTCCTCGTCCCGTTGACACAGCAGTTCTACGGGTGGCTTCCTGATCCCTTTTGCTGGTAAAGTGAGGTCGCGATCTTCCCTTCTTAAAGGCGTGCGACGACCCAAATCTTCCCTCAGAGCCTTCGTACAGGGCCTTCATTCTTGCGTCCCGACTGAAAGATAACCCCCTCCGTTTCTCGCCGGCGCTCTCGGAGAAGGGCTTGGAATCTCCTTCTCCGGCCCGAAACAACTGGCGAAGTAGACTTCTGAAAGACTTCCTCTCCATCAATACTGTAAGAAGCCCACTCCCTAGGGGCGCCCTTTCTCCGACCACGTCCCCTCCTCACCTCTACCTCGCGCCCGTTTAAGTGTCGGCCGACTTTTTCAGCACCATCGCCCAAACATCGAATGTCGGCTTGCTTGCAGATGTTGTTGATCTTACGCAGGAATCTTCTGCTCTTGCGTCTGTCCTTCCTTTCTTTTCTGGAGCTGTATACCGGCTCTTTATTCAGGTGACGAAAGGCGTTTGGGGTTCTTCCGCGAGGGTTTTAGTC
>Ga0179591_1294204_pt1 | contig 12562 bp, 9 predicted proteins | sample CZOMad2_1_08_16f_FD_182891 | JGI IMG/M metagenome (GOLD analysis project Ga0179591, IMG submission 182891) | Vadose zone soil fungal communities from Angelo Coast Range Reserve, California, USA - CZOMad2_1_08_16fungal (PacBio error correction) | ecosystem: Environmental > Terrestrial > Soil >... | reverse complement strand
AGGTTATGCTTTCTTCCCCCATATCTTTCCCTCCTCCAATTTTTTCCCCCCTTCCCCCCTGTTTTGCTTTTGTTGAGATCTCTCTCTCTTGAGTCTTCCAGTAATGCCGTCCCCCCCCTCCCCACCTTTAGGTGAAACGTATCCCACATTTGGATTCTCCTCCTCCGTATTTGGTGTTTTTTTCCATCAGAGATTGCAACCTGGTTGTTCCTTCTCCTTCTGCCCATGAAGCTGCTGGAAGGTCATAACCTTTCCCTCTCTCATTTCCAGTCGAGCGGGTGCTCCATTTGACCGAGAAGAGTTGGTCTTTTCAGCCAGGGCCGCCGCATTTTCCTTTGCTTCGAAACTGGTTAACTCCAGGCCTTCCCGCTCCTATTCTAGAGCCTGTTCCCCGAAGAGTCCCCTTTTACGTCGCAGTCGTCCGTAACTTTCCAGGCCCGGATAGTTATGGGGCCCTACGAGTGATACTCCACGACCCTCTATGGGAAACCCCCCCCCCTTACTCTTTTCAGAGGTTTCGATATCTTTTCCCTTCTGCCCAGCAAGCAAACGACAGTTAACACACATATGCCGAACGTCCTGCAGCACTTCTAACAATCACTTTGATCAGGTCGTACTAGTCTCGTCCGTATTACTTTGATCGTTTCCCCTTTCTTTTCCACATGTCGCCGAACGTTCCAGTGATCCTTGGTGGAGGGCGTGCAGGTCTCCTTTTTTAAGCGGAGAAAGGTTTGAGTGTTGTTTCTCTTCTGTCAGCCATCGGTTTTGTGATGTCCTTTATCGCCCTCCTCGCGCTTCCCCCCATCCGAAAACGCTCATTTTCTCTCGGTAACAGATCCCGTGTCTTCCTTCTTCGCGGTTCCCCAACGCTGGCCCTATCTCGTCCTTTCTTTTGGCCCCGTGACCTCCTGCGAAGTGTCGTTTTTGGTGATCGCAAAGTTGCAAACCCAGGCTTTCTCTATCTTTGTCCTCTTGTTTTGGGGAGAGCCCATTTTTAAGATGCCTTCGCATCCCCCCCCCTCTCGCCGCCTTTCCGAAAATTTTCTCCCCCTTTAACGGTAATTGCCATTCCTGGCCGATTCACTCCCTTTCTGCGTGCAGAAACCCTTCGGGAGATACAGACTCACACCGAGCGCGCCGGTGCTTTTGGCGATGGCACTCGGAGCGGCGGCGCTTTTTCAGACCCCCCTTTGTTCGTTGGCCCTCCCTTTTCCCTCCCGACAGAAAAGGACCCCCACCCTTTCTGAGGCTGACTTTCGAGTGCCTTTCGCCTGCGAACGATGATGACCTACTCACGACCTGAGAGGTTTGCCTCCTTGGCGCTGCCCGGACCCGCCAGAGGGTTTCGTTTGCGACTTTCCTTCATGAGACGGTCAAAAACCGTTTCCCTTCACCCGTAGTTTCTGCCAACCTCGCCCTCTAAGGTTCTGGGACCCCGATTTCCTGCCCGAACCGGGTAAGGACTTTGTTTGCCTCGCTTAGGCACACGTCCACCCGAACTTGGAGTCCGCCTGTCCTGATTCCCCTGTTGGATCACACCGTTTGAATCTCTATGACCCCCACTCATACTACGGGGTTTTTCTTGTGGAGACTGTCCTAGGCGAAGTAGCGACGAGCGTTCCCAACCGCGAAGCCCTGATTTCTTTTTGGAACTCCTCTGGGTTGAAGTCTGGTCATTAAACCAAAACTCCCTTACGTAAATTTTTCTGTAGGATCATATTTTTAGCCCCACCTTTCCCTCGAGGTACTTCCGACATTCGTGTTCACCTCAGCCCTGGTCTATTGATGTGATTCCAGTTAACCACCCAGAATCCTTTTTTCCTCATATACCGGTCCCACCATTGGTGGGATCAGTTTTCCCCCTTCCTTTCGGCTTGCCCGGAAATCAAGTAACATTGTTACGTCCTGACGGTGGGGAGAGGTTCCCTTTCCGTTCGGTCCCTTCCCTTGATTCAATCGACCTTGATTTCACACTCGCTGCACGGCCCCTGACGTTTTTTGCACTGTCCTATTTACGACGAGCTTTTCCCTCCGTGTCCCCCCCCCTCCGGGTGCCGATGGGCTGTGGTAAATATATCAAGGAAAACATCCTTAAGGTTCTTCTCTAGGGCGTCCCCCCCCAGAACAGAAGAGCATCGGCCTCCCTCCCAGGAGCGAGCATTCCCCCACATTAAGTTGAAGAGATTCCCTCGTGCGTAAGCCACTGCCCTCCGGGATTTGGGACCCGTGCCCCGATCATGCGTATTGATAGCACCCTTAGGGGTAACACCGTGCCCAAGATCTCCTTGCGCCCTTTTCGTTTTTGCGGTGGAGTTTTGAGCTTTGAGATCCCCGAGTCTTTTGCCTCTCATCCTACATCCCCCCTTGGGCGGATATCGAGCAAGTCGTATCCTTTTCTGCGCATACTGCCCTCTATTCAACTAGCTACCTCGCGCCCCCCCAAATTATGGGCTATCTTCGGGCCCTCTCTTTTCTGCGCATGTTCTCCGATCTTCACCCTAAATTCCTTTAAAATAGTGTTCCATCCGACAAGTGGACCGAGTGCTCTTTCTTAGCAGTTTCGGTTATTTCGTCGGATTTATTGTTAGGCTTGTCTGTCATGGCCCAATCCAAGATCCGTTGTTGCTTCGTCCTCTTTCGTTAATTTAGTTTGGGGCTTTCACCAAGTATATTGGATTCCAATCAACTCTTTTTGATAACACAATTCCCCCCGATCCCTCTTGTCTCTCTCCTTGACTTATAGAATCTACTGTCCTGCTCCTGAGTTCTCTCTTTCGATTTCGCTGGATGCGAATTTCTCGATCGCTTGGGTTGTGTACAGGGTAAACGGTACGATAATCTCTTTATAGGCGTTCCACCGATTCGCTGTTACTACGCTTCTCTCCCCGGATGCCTATGAAGGTATGATGGACCCCCCCTACTATATCGCATTCACAGAAAGGTTTCATAGAGAACCTCCCCCCCCTCGACTCCTTTCACGCGTCGCTACACGGGAACTCGTTTTCCTTCGGGGGTGTCGGATGCGACATCCTGTCACTGAGTAGCTCATAAATATGCCAAGGGGTCTATTAATACAGCCCTTTTTGGTTCCCTCTCCCCGGCCTCTTTTACTGCTGGCCTCCCGAAAACAGCTTGAAGCTGGCCGCCGGCGGCCGAGAGGGTGTTCGTAATGACTCCCATTTTTCCTGCAGTTTTCTTGGCATTGGTTCTGGAATACAGTTTTTGCCACTAGAGTTCTAGCTTTTCCGTGGGGTCGGGGTTTTTCGGACCAGGTGGCCTTTTCCTGAAAATGGTTTTTGGTCCTGATTTCCTCAACCCCTTTTTTGAAAAGTGAAAATGCCATGTGCATGCGACCCTACATTTCCCCCAACCCTTATGCAGTGGTGGACCCCGGTTTTTTTAAATTTCATCAACAATTTTCATTGCTGTTGAAGACTTTCTTTCGTTTCGCCCCACCCCCGATTTTCCCTGCTTTCTCTTTTCCTGACTCAGGTGCTCGGCATCCCTCCTTTTTTCCTTGGTCGAGGCGCAGCCATTGTAATACCTTTTCCGGTATTCCCTTTGAAAGCATCTTTTGCAAATAGTCCTCCCCCCAACCCCGCTGGCTGGCGTTTCGATTTTCCCGATTGGGCAAGGAACCTGATAGCTTCCCCGCTCAGATTGAACTTTTAGTGTGGCTGGTTTTAAGTCCACTTCTTCTTGAAATAAGATTGCTCCTTTGAAGCTTACTTTCGTTATGAGTTTTTTCGATGCCCTGCTTTTTCATCGCTTTAGCTGACGAAGGATTATGCCCCCCCCCACGGTCCTCTAACTTGTTTGATTTCATTCCGATATTTTCTGGTAACTGCATGTCTGATACATATTTCCCGCCTAATGGTCTTTTGCTTGGGAGTTCCTTTTACGACCTCGATTGGATAGTTCCTCGAGTCGTTGTCCTGGCTTCACAGCCTTTCCTTTTACGAGAGAACAGAAATTTGCCCCCGCAACGGAATTCCCACACGTGCTCTTCCCGCCCCTCGTTGGTTTTTTGCTATTCTCGAGGACCCTTTCCTCCTAATTTTGGTTTCGGTTTCGTATGGTGCTTCGACTTATCCGGGAAATGTTTTCAATTCTGCCCGGTCGTCCTTTCCTTCCGATTCTACCCTCTTCTCTTCTTCTTCCGAAAACTCTGGGTCGGAATACCACTTCCCTGTTTACGTTCCTGGGTTCTTTCCTTTTCCCCTTTGAAACCGATGAACAGTACTCTTTCTTTTCCCCCTTTCGTTGTTGGTTTCTCTAGCAATTACTGTTTTTTTACCCTGCCCCCGCCTCCCCCCCGTATCCGTGGCCTTCCATCCCGTCGAGTTCACAGGCCCTTGGTGCGAAGAAGTCCTTCCCGGTCGATTTTAAGGAAAGGAAGCCGTCATAGTGACTGCCATTTCCCCTTCAGGGGACACCACTTGCCTGCCGTGAGGCACTCCCAAACCCCTCAATTTTTTGGAGAGAGTTCTTGAGGGCAACTGAGAAGGCGCCCCCCCCCACTTCTTGGCCGTTGCCCGCGTCCGCCCGGATGAAAGGAGTTCACTCGCAGACAACGTTGTCTACAATTCCCCTTATGACCTCCTACCTCTTGACCATTAGAGCTCTTAGTTCCCTCCCCAGCCTTCCTTTTTGACTTATTTTATAACTGCCATTGTTCACCTGGCGTTCAATGAAGCGCCCCCCAAAACACGGATTTAAGGCCCCCCCCCATCTTCTCTCTCCGAACTCAGGCCAATTACACTTTCCCCCCCCCCCTAGCAAAAGAACCCGAGAGGTACCAGGTCCATCCCCAGGAATCCCCCTTTGTGTTTTTTTTTTTTTTTTTTTTTGGATGTCTAATGGAGATTCCCCCCCTCCTTCACTCAGAGAAGTGGGCTTTTCCATTCTATAACCGATGTTTACAATCTGGCCCCTACTGAAACTTCCAATCCGGTGATGAATGCTTGTTTTTCCCTCGTCCGCGGTGTTTTTGAATTGGATATTCCCCCCTTTGCACCTTGCATGATGTGCCCGGACAAGTCCAGTTGACTCGCAGTCGATTCCCCGTGTCCCGTACAGCACGCCCCCTAGGGTTTGTTAAGGTATCCAAGAAAGTTGACTCCACAAGTCCTCCTTTTTCTTGTAAACATTGAAAGTCAATTTCCCGTTCCAAGAAGTGTGGCCCTGGGATTCTTTTTTTCCCTTCCCCTTTTCCTTCCTTTCATTTGACTCTCCCCCCCCCCACCCTTTTCGATGGAGTAAGCAACATGTCTTTTGTCACCTGGGCAACACCCACTTTTAAAAACTGAGAATCTGTGTCCGCTTCAATTGTTTCCAAAAAGGAACATAGGGACATTCCCCCCCGGCATATCGTCTGCCTTCAAAACGCGCCTGCTTCGTGCCTCCCCCTCTGCCATTCTGCCGTTACGCCCGGCCCCTCCCTCTGTGCCGGCTACCATTTTGATGAATTAGTGACCCTTTTTTCCCACGATTCTCCTCTGCCAGCTCGTCTGCTCTTCCGCTCCACCCGCCACGCCCCCCTAAACGATATTTCCCCCCCTTCGTCGGTCTTGTCGGTTCTTAAATTTTTAAAACCTTGTTTTCTTTTCCGCCTATCCTCCTTTGACTTCTATTTTCTTGAATACAGAGCATCTTTTCCTTGCTCAGCGGTTTTGCCCATTTTTCCCCCTAAGCGAGCTATTCTTCTTTTCTGCGCAGAACTCCGAGATTCTCCTTCTATGACGGCCAGCGTAAACCCTCTAGCCACCTTTGACTCTTTGATACTTCTTTATGATGACGTCCCGAGATCCCCAGCTCCGCGAGAGGTTAATGTGAATCGTTATTGTACCAGTCATATAGATTGTCCAGAAATACCCTTGAACGGAACAGTAAGTTTGATGTCTGATCTTTTCCCTTGCCCGAGCCACTCCACACTCATACCCCCTATATCACAAGTACCTGAAGAGAACAATCAAACCCCGTTGTCGATTTGCAAGCGATTCCCTCGGTTTTTGGCATCAGGAGTCCCCTGCCCTCATATCGGCTTCCATATTCCCCGGTGGAGGGTAGGTAGACCTAGATCTTCCCACACCGATATTTGCTATCGAATCCACGTTTAACAGTCCACGTCGCCCATCCCTGGAGGTTGGTTGTGTAGATGATCCTCCACAATTTCAGACTGACTCCAGATAGACCAGACGCCTCATGCATGTATTAAGATTCTTTCGATACGGATACTCCTATCGTTGAAGTGTGTTGCCCGCCTTTTCCTATAATTTGGTTTTTCCTTACAGCTCCCTTGATTTTGTTGCTCGCACCTGCCCCCGGGCGACCACCCACCCAAATCTTGAGCAATTTTGAGCCCTGTCGATTCAGCCTTCCTCCAGTTTCGAGACGCCGAATCTGTTTCGACCGAAGAAGGCCCGGCGGCCTCGGCCCCAACCCTGCATACTAAAATTGTGACACCGGATCCTCAAGATGATATGAGCTCCTCTGATGCCTTCGACGAGGCTCTATCTGACGCTTCTCTTTTCTCGTAGAGGAAACTGGACTCCATAGCCCAGTGTTGACGGAGGAATATCCTGAGCTTCCTCCGACGAACGACCAGACCTGGATTACTGCAAGCAGACCGTCTTTTTGTACCAGGATTTTCGAAGGCAACTATATCTTCTAGTTGGCTTTTGTCGAGGTTGATTCACATTTTCATACCCCCCGCGGGCTACCATGGCCGTCGTGGTTCTTTACCCCTCTGTTGCGTTCCCGGTAATTCCTGCGCTCTTCCTTCCCTCTAGCGACGTCTTGTGTTTGAATTCTTCGCAACCAACCAACAAACCGAGGGATATAGAGTCAACATTCCCCCGAGAGAACATCCCCTTTTCTTTTCATCCTCCCAGGGGTTAAGATGTTACTCGTTTAAGGCGGTAGTTTGACCTCTATCTTTACTGCGGGTGGGATGGTTTTTGCTTCAAGGAGCGTAACCGCCTTTCAACCATTAAGGATAATCACCCCTTTTTCGTTCCCCGAGTCCGAGTATGCAAAGCCCGCGCCCCGATTCCTGGATGTTTTCCCTCTGCCCTGTCACTCCCAGGTTTGGGTAGGTCTCCTGGGGATGGAGCACCAATCACGCCTCCCTTTGGCGTAGTGAAGCTTGGAGCACAACCCCCAGATTTGGTTTTAGAGTATTCTATTATGAGGAGTAATACCTTCCTCCCTCCCTTCCATATTTTCTCTTAGGTTTTCGTTTGTCGAGACATCTGTACCTATCCGCTTCTCATTTACATAGTGTTTCCCGTTACACGCCCCCCCTGTCTCCTCTCTTTTCGTTTGAGCTTGCCTCTCACTTTGCCGGTACTGGTAGCGTTGGTGTTCAGTTCTTCCAGACAGTGTCCCTTTGTCTGTATTCCTGTTATATTCTCGGTTGAGCTTGCAGTAGATGGCTTCCCTGCGAGTGCTGAGGACTACCCCCCCAAGGAACGCGATCTTCTTTTTTAAGACCGTTGGGTCCAACCAACTCATTAGAATGGGTAAGGGGGACTTGCCCGCACCTGGCGTTGTCCCCCCCCGGAGAATCATCCTTCTGCACGGCCTCTTTGGGGAACTCAGTTCGGCTCGGCTTTTCCCCTACTTCAGCATGCGCGCGAATCCTTTGCGTACCAAAACCCCTCTGTGTTATCACAGATTAGGTCACCGTTTTCAAAAAGTGCTTTCTTCCCCTCCTTCCAAATATTTCCTCGATGCAGTTTACCACCACCACCGAATGATGAACTTTCCGCCTCTTCTTCGCCTTTTTCCCTCTGCGGGCTCGCCCCAATCTTACGCTCCCACGAGCTTCTTAGGTCAAGATAAAACTGTGGACTCTTGTCCCGTAGAGACCGGTCTCCTTATGCAGGTGGGGATGGTCGAGTAGGTCGACTTATTGACGTGTCTGGTCGAAAGAGGAAGTAGATACCCGACCCAATATCATGGGTGGAGGGACCCTCTATGCTTAAGAGCCCACTTATAGGACCCAAGCTTCCTCAGCTCCCTCGGACGTCCTCCTCCGCCTTGTATTGCTGACCACGTACCCGTGAATGTCCTCTTTGCCCCGGCCGGCTACCCGTCTCCCCCTGATGCGGGGGGTGAGAACCGGGTGATGAACGGAACGCCCTCCCACCCACTTAGAGGGCCAGATTGGTCCAACGCTTCTCCTTTTGGTAAATATTTTGTCAGGTGTGGTGCCCCATCAGTTATGTTTGAACCCTATCTCGCTCCCTCCCCCACCAGTTTTTTTCATCGTTTCTGTCCCCAGCCATCGGAAGAGTGTCAGCGTCACGGTTGCCCCTCTTTTTCCTTTTTTTAGGCCCGTTGGGGTGCCTTTCACTTTTTTTTTCTGATTTCAGAGCATAGATTCATCTCGCCCCCTGGGTCTGGAGCATGTTTTTTTTGGACCCCTCTGTGCCGCCATGCTGTTCATCTTTTCTTGTCTTTGTGCTTCCTGTCTGATCCTGCCCAATCTCCCCGTCTGCAATTTCAAGTTTATGGTTTGGTTTTTTTCCCTGTCTCATTGTTCTATTCTCGTTTTTTTGTATGTGTGGTGAAAGTGTGTTCTGGACATGTGGCTGTCACAGTCGCCCCATTTTTTTTTCCCCTGCATAATTGAAATTGACCGTGAACCCAAATGACTGATACCCCATTTCCAACCCCCACCTTTCTTTTCATAACCGGGGTTCTCTTTCAATTATTTCTTATTACTTGGCTTCCATTTGCCCCCTTTCTTTCCCCCAAACTGCCACCGCGGTTTTTGCCCCGGAGGCCTTGGCATTGCTCGGGCTCGCTGAATTCATCTTGTCGCCCTTTTTCCTCGTTTCCTTTACGCCCCCCCCCCCCCATTCGAAACTAAGTACTTGAAATGCTCCACCAGACACGTCGCACCCCCCTCTTGGAGTCCCATTTGGGGAGTATTCTTTTTTCCCGTTTCGAGCCCTCGCCTTTTATTCATTTATGAACGTATTGAACCACCCGATTTCCGCTGGGAGGCTCCATTCCAAACTTTTTTTAATCCATTGACCTTTGCTCCCCTCCTCGGTCCAGTTTCTGAGCCGGGGCCCTGTCCCCTTTCTTGACTTAGACTCAGGATTTAGGCCGAAATCCTTTTTTTTTTCATTTTCGTCGCTGGGCACTGTAGGTGAAGTGAGCCCTGTCTGAGTCCCTGTTTTCCTGAATGGTCCGTCATTCTCGTGATCGATTTCACATGGTTATAATTGCTGGTTCTATTTGCCACAGTGACAGTTGTCACCTGGTCCTCGTTCACCTCCTTTCCTGGTTTGGTTGATGCTTTCCTCCCCAATTAATTGAGCTGCTTGCGGTTACCCACTCTGGTCTTTATCCTTGTCCCCTTTTAATTTTCATTTTTTTTTTCCCATATAGGCGTTTAATTTTGGCTTCCCGGTCTCTTCTTTTCCCCGCACCCTCCGGTCTCTTTTTTTTAACCTTCCCCATTCCCCCGGTATCTTTCGCCGGGGCTGTTAAGGTTGCCCCCGGCTTTTTTCCGACACGGTATCTCTCTTCTTTTTCCCCTCGTGGTCGAGACCGCGCAGGCCACAGGTTCTTTTTTTCTAAAGTTCCCCCCTCAATACGTGTAATTTTTTCCGGAAGGGCGTGTAATGTCCTCCCTCTCCCCCATACTCATTTTCGGGACTGGGAAAAGCAGCCGCCGATCCTTCCGCATTTTCCCTTCAAGGGCAAGGCCCTTCCCTCAGACAGGCAAAAACACTAACCATTGCCTTTTCCATGGCGGCCGCTAGAACACGTCCGCTTCGTTCTCCCTTGGACCCAGGTTTCCCGATTTTGAGCGCCCGGTACCACTCTTTTATACAGGCAGGTGGACCCGCGCGCGATCATTGCGTGCGCTTCATTCCTCCAAGTCATCTCCGTGCCTTGCGCGCTTTCTGGGTAGCTTCCTGTCTTGCAACTCGTGGGTCCCTGTAGCGACACCAAACCCGTGTCGTGGTTTCCCACCCGAATGTCCGTTAAGTTAGAGGACAATTGCGCGTCACACTACCCTAGAGTTATCGGCAAGCGCATTCCTTGACAAACGGTTTGAATGGACCTCTTGCGGAGAAACTCTGTAAGTAACGTCCTTGAAGAGTCATCATTTGGCTGTTCTTTGAGTTTTCTACTGGTCCCTACGTCTCAGTGTTTTCTACGTCTGTTGTTCTCTTCTCCCTCGGTGTTTTTCGCCTTTTTCACCCTGCCGCGACCGGTCCTTTTCAGGACACAGGGCCAGACTCTTTCCTGCCTTCCACGTCACCCAGAACCTCCCCCCCGCCTTGTGTGTTGCCTAGCGAACTCTTCCTAAAGCAAACGTCCGACTTTTCCCCACATCAAAGGAAAGATGAAAACGTCTCCCTGTGACATGCCCCCTTGTGTGGGGATTCATGAAGTCCTTTCCCATTTTAAATTGATACTAGTTCTATTAACACATCACCAATTTCCTGGGAGGTCTGCAAAATTTGCTGACCCTCCCAATTGGCCACCAAAATACAAGCGACGAGATGGGGCGCGATCAAGGAAAAGCATCTCCTTGCAATCCCGTTTTCCCTTCTGTCACCCGTGATCATGTAGATTTTACGACCCCTCTGCCAGAAGTGTGATTGCTGTTCGGTACTTTTTGTTAAGTCGCGACCATGCTGAACCCCTTGTGGCAGAGCTTTCTTATGAATAATGATCAGCAGTTTTCCGCTCCACCGCCCCTGCCGGCACTCACCTGCTAGAACGTCCACCGTCGATGCCTATTTGCAGCGATTATACCCACCCTTGGTGGTCTCATGTCCTCCCAGGAACCGTATTTCTGGTTTTGCCTGGCTCCATTTCCTTCCCAGATTTCAAGGAGACGAGGCCAACAGGCTTACCCTATCAGCTTTGATCGTCCGTCTAGTTGCGAGACGCACCCATTGCCTTGTTTACTGCCTTCAGAGCCGCAACGTTTCTTTTGCCTCATTTCTGAGCCTCTACGTCAATACCTCGCGAGTGTTTTTTCGTACCTCTGTCCATTGTTGGCTTAGAATGATTTTACGTCATTTTTCCAAAAACCCAAGCTTTTTCCCCCTCCTTCCAATGATCGATTCTTGCAGGAGCTTTCCTATATGCATGCCTCAGAACCCCCCGAACCAACCTCCCCCCCCCCACTCTCCTTAATCCTCCCGCATGGCACTTCTCATCTCCTCCCCCCACTTTTTTTCCGGTCGTTCTCGCCTTGGTTTCCCCTGCCCTTTCTTGTGCTCTCTTTCTGGGCCATGCTCCTGTCCCAGCTCGGAAGTCACAAGATTTTTGGTTCTTTTTTGCGGGCCCCTTCTGCATATCCTTTTGCCGTAGGCTCCCCCTTTGACGAGGTCCCTCTTCCTCGATCTTCTCGATGCGGTGAGATCTTAACCGCCCCCCCTCTTGACTGTTAGCACCCCTCTCCCCGCACTTCCCTCCCTCCCGCCTCTTTTCGACCTCGTCCAGTGGGCTCAATAAGCTGAGGATTCTGTTGTGACACCCCTTTATTTCCTTACCATTTTCTCGGAAACGGGACAGCTACTTATTTCAGTGTTTAGACATCCCAGATTCCCCCCCTTTTTTGCGAATGTGGATGAGTTGTCGCTGCAGTCGCATCCGTCTCTCGAATGTGCATAGGTCTAGACAGGTAAGTTTTTTCCCCTTCTGACTCCTGGAACCACTCTATTCCCCTACCTCTCTCTTTGCTTTGACTGCTTTCAGCAATGGATCCTCGTGATGCCCGAATGGTGGCCTGTTGGGGCCTTGGCTCCGTGATGTTCCTGCCAAAGCCTTCGTGCCCTTTGTCGACCAGTTCTAGCCCAATGAATGCCCCTTCAGCCGGCGAGTTTGCCTTTTACGTTTTTCGAGTTTCTTACTCCCTCATAAGCCGGTTGCAGACCCGAACTCGTGTTTTGTCGCTTTCTATTAAATCGTTTGTTTACTCCCCACCCCCCCTTGCTTTCCATCAGCTTCCAACACTGTGGCACGTAGTGTGTTCGACTTTGACTCGCTCTTGCAGGAATCTCTTGCCGCTTCTCTCCGAACGTCGTGACTTTCGTGAATGATTTCAGGCTTGTCCACAACCCACCCGCAGGTAGCCGCGGTCAACCCGAACGTCCTTCCATCCCTCTGAACAACCCGATAATCAGTGGTTGTAGGAGCTTTAAGGCGTGAAGCTTAGTCTGCTTTTTTACCGATCTTTATACTGAGGTTTGGCCAGGGGGTTGACCCAATAGAATTACACCCACCTGTCAGGTCCCTTCAAAAACCAACAAAAGACTGGTTCGATCTTGAGGCTCCAGCCCTCCTCTGATCGTCAGATTTCACGAAAAGAGGTGGACCTTTCGACCTTTGTGTCTGCTTGACTCATGTTCTGATTGCCCCCACACCTTGAGAATCCTTGAGTTAGTACCTTTCGATCAAGTAAAAGCCGAAAAACCGCCGGCGAGGGTAGACCGGCAATGCCAAACACCAGGCATTTGACTCGGTGCGGCATGTCACAACAACTGAAAATCTTCCAGCGAAAAGGTGAAAGTTGCCGGTA
>Ga0179591_1228125_pt1 | contig 12562 bp, 13 predicted proteins | sample CZOMad2_1_08_16f_FD_182891 | JGI IMG/M metagenome (GOLD analysis project Ga0179591, IMG submission 182891) | Vadose zone soil fungal communities from Angelo Coast Range Reserve, California, USA - CZOMad2_1_08_16fungal (PacBio error correction) | ecosystem: Environmental > Terrestrial > Soil >... | reverse complement strand
ATCGTGAGTGCCACTCCCTTTTTCTTTTTTCAATAGACTGAGGAATCCAGCGTCCCTTTAGTACTGAATTTCTCATATATCCTTCGTTTTAACTTTGTTTTAGCTTTCAAGCACCTCTTCGACCTTTTCCCTTTAGCCGGTTTTCACTCTTTGGACCCTCCTTGATTACCCTCCCCCAGGCAAACTTGGCGTGTTTTTCGTGCAACACCGATCGAATGGTTCCCAACCAAAACGGTACGGACGTCTTCATTCCGTGTTGTTTTGGGTGTCGAGTCAGCACCTTTTTTTTTTTTTCACCTTCCCTCTTCCTGTGCACCTCCTCCTTTCCTGTGCCCTTCATCCCGTGAGTGGATACCAAGCGGGGTTGGTTCCTTCCCCCCTGCAAAGGTAAACTGCGAGCGTTCTTTCTTTCCACTTGCCCCCCCCATTCAGGAAATAAACCCCCTCTTTCCGGACTTTAGGTTGCCTCGGCTTATTTTCCCTCCTCCCCTGACAATTTCATTGCTTGCCCTCTGCTATAGGAAGACCCGACGAATCGAGCCTTCTCCTGCCTTTTCTGACTGCTTCAAGATCGCTGCAATCCCCAACTCCCCCACAGTTGAAACAGTTATCACCCTATCCGGTATCTGTGGTCAAAATGTCCCCGAAGTCTTTTTCCCCCCCGTGGGTCACCCGGTGTGGTGATGGTATTCTCCTAATAGACTGTCCCACACTCGTACCCTTCTTCCTTCCTCTCCACGAGGGCATTTCCCTAGTAAACTTGAACTACTCTTGTGACCTTTCTTTCCCTTTTCAAACAGTTATAGTCTTTCCTTTTCCCCTTTCTGACACGAACACTCCGGAGGCCTTTTCCCACAGGGGCAAGTAATTGCTTCGTCTTTCCGGACCCCAACCTTTACCGCCCCCCTCCCGCTTTTCCCTATACATTCATGTGAATCAATTTGGTTGTCTCCGATCTTTCCTTTGAGGAGAAGATGGTGAGTAGACTCCTCAGCCTCAGGTTATAGATATGTATAGATCGCGGCCCAGTTGGCGCTTGCCTTTGATTACGTCTCTTTCAAGCGTTCAATCGCCACCCATCCTTGTATCCACCTCCATCCTGCCCCCCGAGTTGCCGATGAACTTTTTGGTTTAAAGCAGATCCCAAAGTTTCCTTCCACATGAGCGCCGAGTCCCCCCCCATTTTCCGTGATACGTCGTTCAAATTCCTCCCCTCGATTGGCTTTAATTCTCCCTTCGGGACGTTCTCATGCACAATGTCTTACGTTTTCATCACTCGTAATGGGAGTTCTCTTCCTTTGTCTCAAAGAGTACGCGTAGCCTTGACCATTTTCTGTCTTCCCCGCCTATAGACTTTTGCCGGCGGATTACCTTTTCGCTTTGCTTCTCAGCATTCCGGGAGAAGTTGAAACAATGTTTCCACCTCCATGTTGCACTTTGATTGTTGGTCCTTTGTACGGCTTTATCCCGGCGCCACTCGACGCGCTCTCTCACTTGCAAATCTCAATGACATACCTGCGTAAAAATGCAGAGAGTCTGTCTCTTCGCCTGGTCGAGTCGGTCTGTGCCGATCCGCGCTGAGCTCGTTTTAAATTCAATGCTCTTTTTTATTTTTCCCCCCTGTTTTAGTATGCCCTTTAGCCTCTTCTTTTTCGATTGCTACTCTATTTACGTTTCCTCTTCCCGATTATTTTTCTCTCGGACAACAGTTTCACCTGGTCCCGCCGCCCATAGTCAGTTTTCCGTCCCCTGTTTTTCCCCGAATAGTTCAGCCTTATTTTTTGAGTTCTATATGACATTTTGACCCCTTCCTCAAGTTAAGGTGCTTCTTACTGCTCTTTCCCAAGACCGTTCCCTAGCCCCCTATATCTTTTTTTCCGATATCTTTTTCACGGCCGCACTTGGCTCCTCTGGTGTTTCCGCCCTCCCCTTAGGCCTAAGCCCATGCTGTGTTGTCCTTCGAGACAGGTCGCTCCTTTATCACTTATCTCTTTCCGGGGCCATCACCTCTAATGTATTTTTCGTACACCCCCTCTTATTACTTCCCCTTCCTCAGTGTGTTGTTTCGCTATCTCAGAAAGCCGGTGTACGCACCCTCCAAGACGCCCGCCCACTGACCATTCCCTCTTTTATACCCTACCTTATACCATTTCTAGCGCCCGGATGCGCGCTTTCCCTTCTCTTTACCTCGATGTCATCTTCATTTCTTTGGCACAAACCACCGTCGCCTGGCCAGTCACGGCGTTGCCCAATGTACCTCATTTCGGTTCTTCTCTCTTATCTACTCTTACTTCTCTCGTTGGATCCTGACGGAAAATCGGGACCTTTGCCTTTCCCGACTCTTCTATTCTCAAAGACTTCCGATTTGCATGTTCCACCTTGCGTTGACGTACACCTTCCTCTCTTTTGTATCCATGTCCCCTTTTTCTTTTCTAAAGACGCCGTCCTTCTGAAACGTCCTGTATCCTCTCTCGCCATTCATTGTCTTTTTCCCTGATCTTTTCCCTTAACCCCCGGGATTCCCCTCATTGAAGAGACTTGTACATCGTCCTTCCCCTCCTCGTAGTCAACCGTCTCGATAGAGAGAAGACCCTCTGCAATGCGTCGGGTTCCCGAATGTTCCATGGCTGTTTGGCCTATTTCCCTGCTCGAGCTTCGAGTTCGCCCGTCTTTTACTCTTCCCAACGGTTAAGAGCCGAAGTGAATATTTTTTTCCCCTCCCCCCCCCAAATCAACTGACTCTCACTGGTTCTAAATCCCCGTTTAAGCTTACCACTCTTTTCCTGTTTGTAGATATTTGTCCTCTCGAGGTTTTTTACAAATGTTTGTTGGCTCTTTTCTTTCAGTTTCTCCACCTAACTTACGCCCTTGCAAAATTTTACAATTTTTCTCCCCCACTTTCCCCCCCCGTAGTGGGATTGCATCTCCTGCCTCTCTTTTCCGTCACTCTGTTCTTTGATTTTCCAAACGTCTAACTCTACTTTTGTAAGTCTTAACAAGTAACGCCCCCCCGCCATGGGACAGGAACTGGCTCGCTTTTGGTCACCCCAAAATTTATTCTGGAAACCCACCCTTCCGACCTTTTTTCGTGCTTGGTTTATGGACTGTCGATTGGTCGGAGTGATCCTTTTCACTCCGGAAATAAATCAACACCCTCCGCGGTCTGCAGGCTCACGCTTCTTCCTTTCATTATTCCCCGACAGGAAGGATGGCGTACTTCTCCAACTTCCAACCTTCTCCCCTTTTTCCAAAGATAAGTCCACAACCCACAATGCTCTGACTGTATCTTTACCCTTAAAGCTGGCTTTCTGGGTTTGGTCTTTGGAGTCCGGCTTCCCGCTCCATTCCCCATACCCTGTACACGTACATCTGTGTGCTTCTGATTGCGTCCGGGCCTGTTTACCTCTTTGCCCCGATCTGGGGCGATTGACCGTTCTGCATTTAGGTTAAGAGTCCCATGCTTCATCCTGCATGTTTCTCCAGCCTTTTTCTACAACCCTGTAACAATAGGTACCATTCCCTAGAAACAAACTTGTCCCCCCCCCCTTGTTGTACCCTTCTTGCGGGATGCTCCCCCCCCACTAAGGTCGGATCTTTAGTTGACCTTGTGTGGTTTTTTGCAGCCTTTCTGTCTCCTCTCCCCCTATCAGTTATTTGATTCGGCGGGCCCATACTCGGGCTGAAATGAATGAAATACCAGCTTTTATTTCTCGCGAGGCCTCCGCCCTTTCAATATGTCCGAACCAGGTACTACTTTTTTTAGTCCGGGTTTCGCCCTCATGAGCTTCCCTTTCCTTATCGTAAGACAATGCTCCTTTTAAGTGATTAATTTCTCCCCAATTACTTTGCTTGGCCATTGACACCTGCGTTATTGAACCAAACCGGTTGTCCTTTTCTCCCCTGTGTTTTGAGAGTATCAGCCGTTACCCTTTTCCCCCTAGTCCTCGGTGTGCAGCGCCCCCAAGTATTCTCAGTGGAGGAATAGGAAGTGATACAACTCTCCTGTTTGGAGGACGGACACTGCTCTTTTCGTAACACCGTTTGAATTGAATCCCCCCTCGTATACAGGAGGAGAAGCGCTCTTTCTTCATCTCACCTTTTTTTTTGATCCCGCATCCCTCTTATATGAAGCAGACGAATTCTCGCGTCTCCCTTCCTTCGGTAAGCTGCAAGTCCTCCGCCTGTGTCTTCACTGAACCCCAATTTTCCCCTTTGATCCTACAGATCGGGATAGTCCTTCATCCACCCTCTTTCCCCAAGTTGTCCACATATGGCACGACCTGAATTTACCCTTACCTGTAATTCGGTAGCCAATGAAACGCTTTTTGTCCCTGTTTCTCAGTCCTCTTCCTCGAAATTCCTGGTTCCCTCCAGACAACACGGGTTCCCTTTTCGTAGAAAGGGTAGAACCCTCACCCTCTTAGATTGTAAGAGTGTTTACCCCCGGGTTCAATTTCTCTTTCCGCTCCCCCATTGCCTCCCGTCCCTCCCCTCTTCCATTTCCACTGTTATCTCAATTTGTTGTGTCAGACCCGGTTCTCTTCTCATCTTTTGACGGTGTAGCCGACGCCCTCCAGTGTAGTGACCTGACCTATCTTTCCGTTCGGCCCCCCCAGTTCTTCTGTCGTTAAATCCTTTTCTCAATCGCCTTCTTTCTAACACAGAAAGTCACGCGAACCTCTAGTTTCCTCGTTTTTGGTCAGGAAATGGGTTCCGCGACTTCCCCTTAGTCCATGCTAGCTTTCTTTCGCCTTCCCAATTCGTCCGTGATCGTATTACATCTCCTCTATGGTCTCTTCTAAGTTTTTCCCCAAATCGGTGGACACCTTCCCCTTTTTCCCTTTTCCGTGTAGAAAGATTTCAATTTCGTCCATCTGTCGGCTGTACTCCCTACGCATCTCCGTTTCACGGCCTTGTCTTTCATTGAAGTCTTGATCTCTCCAGCCTATGCCGAACTCTGCCCAGTAGGTCTCATTTCCTCTTGAAATTTGGCGTCACAGAATGTAGTCCTTCGTTACTGTTTTTGTTTGTTCTCGTTTGTACATTCTCTCATCGACTCACTGAACGCCATCTGCAATGAGGCAAATCCTTGCTAATCGAGTCTCTGGTGCCTTTCGCTTTCGCGTGCCTTTTACTCCCTCATCCGCCCCTGAAATTCTTTTTTCCGCTTGAGTTTGACTCCGGTGGTTCTGTGTTATGGCCGAAAATTTTTTTCTTTCTCGATCATAGAATAGATGTACTCCATATACCGCTTCTTTTCGCACTCAATTCCCTTTCTCCACGACCAAGTCAGCAGTCACGTTTCGGTCGTTTCCAGCGAACGTTCCCTTTCTGTTCTGCTATCTCCCTTTGAGTGTCCCCCTTTTTTTTCCTTCTCCTTCAGTGCATCGTAAGTTTCTTCCCTAGAAGGACCGCCTACTCCCTCGCTATAATTGTTTACTTTTCTTCGGTGTTGGCTAAATCCCAGTGTTGTTGTCCATTGTTCTGACCGCGTTCCCCTCCTGGATCTGCAGTTGCAGAAAGACTTGTCTTTTCTCTCGGTAGCCCCGTGTTTTCCTCCTCTTTGGTATCAGTCTATCCTGGTTTACGCTCCCGGCGACTCCCCTTTCCAGGTCTCTCCCCTGACGCAGCTAAGCTTTCGTGCAACGGCGCGGCCGTTTTCCCAATCCCTCCTTTTCTCTTTTTTTGGTCTCCCCTTCTGGTCCTGGCCACCCATCCCCTCTTCGGCCGTTGAATGCTCGTCATGGTTATCTTGATTCCTGAACCCGAAAACGCCCCTGGTGACGTGAGCGTCCGACGGCCTAGGCCTTTTTTAATGCGCTATTCTCTGACCTCTAGCCCTTACCCCCTTCCTTTGTCACCGGCTTACTTGACAAAGTGAATTTCGCTTTTCGTGGCAGCCCCTTTGGTGTCTCGTGTGCCCCAACTGCTTTTCTTAACCCTTGTTTCTACGTCTAGACCAGAATTTTCTACTGAGCGGCTAACAGGATAATCCCTTCTCAACTGAATTTGTTGCATCTTTGAGTCTTTCCCCAAATGCTCCTCTGACTCCCCGAGCCCGATCGCCAGCGTTTTTTTACTGGGATTTCGGACCTGTTTGCAGTTCTCGAGAGAGATCTATTTTTCCTTCCGTGATGTTACCTCTCTCCACTGGACCGACGCTACGATTTCCCACCTTCGCTCACCCCCCTGCCTTTTTTCCCGCATACGGCCAAATGGACACCTTCCTTTGGCTAAGACTATTCCCGACTCTTTCTCACGGCGGGTCCCCTTCGGGTCTTTTGCAGGTTACCGTCCCTGTGAGCACTCCCTTCTAATTGTACACTTATCTACAACGTAGACCATGGGTCCCCGGTGGGATTTGCGCCTGCACCGGCATCCTCTTTCCTCATCCTGAGACCCAGGCTTGCCCCGTCCTCCCGGTGGGACTCTGTGCTTCATGCAATACGCACGAATTTCCAGGAAATTTTGTTTTGCCCCCAATTCTTCGCCAAACAACTGCGCACACCTTTCTCTTGGTGGGTTCGAGTTTTTCCTTTCTGTTCTGATTGGATTTGGCTTCTTTTCGAAAGCTCTCCGGAACTAATCACCCTTCCGGGTGGCAGCTTGTCATCCCACCCCTCCTTTGAACTAGTGGTTCGGCACACCTTTCACCAGCTTCTCCGACCCCTCTCTTAAGCACAACGGCTCGCCTATCCTATTTCCCCCCTTTAAATTTCCGTGGTTGGCTCAGGCCTTGTAGTCCTCGAACCTCAATTATTACAGCCCTGTCCCCATTTCTCACAAGCCTCCCGTTCTTTTGTGGACCGGAGACGATTCCCCCCCTCCGCGGGGTCTTCTACCGTATTATATTTTTTCTGTTACTACCATCCCCCCCTTTGACATGAATAGTTCTATGTACGCCCAGGGAGTACATACTTATTTTTCCACTTAAGTCGGCTCCACATCTTCCTTTTTTTGAAACCCCTTGTTCATTTCTTTGTCTGCCAATTGACGCAAAAACCCAAGTACCTTAGGATATTTATTGTGGTTAGGTTTGAGGCTTTCATCTTCAGGAATCTGCCAAGTTCTCTCCCTAATCTCGGCTTCTGTCCGAGCGACCTCTCCCGCTTTTGTCTGGCTAGCGGTCTTCCCGCGCTGGACTCTGAATCTACTGTGTCCTTTCGTTGTTACTACTCCTGTTTCCGTTAATTCTCGCAAGTCGTCCAATCTTCTTGACGCCCAACCTCTTTTGGTATCATGTCTCGCACTCTAATATGGCGTGTTTGTAGCTTCTTTTCCTGTTCCCCAACTTGGACTGCTTCTTTCCCCCGTCTTTGTTTGTGAATCGTCCAGTAACCCTTTTGGGTCCCTTCCTCTCCGTGTTTCAAAGCGCACATTCTCATGTGCTTGAAGCACTTTGACCCCCCCCTTATCAGGGGGCGCTCTTCTCACTGACAACTGGCGATCTCTTTCGACGCTACAACCAGGACACTTACCCCTCCATGAGCCCGCTCTTTGAGGATCTCTTTACTTTTTCTGTTTTATTTCATCGACTTATTACCCAGTTCTCATCGCCCTTTCGCCCCCTTCCTATTAGACGATTATCGTCTCTAAGCCTGCGCTTTTATCACAACTGAACGCACAAGGAACAAGTTGACCAGTCCTGCAGTTTTGTCTTCATAAAATGTCTCCCACAAGTCCCCCCCGTTTGTTGCGTTCCTTCTTCATAGACTTTTCCCCCACTTCTCTTTTTCGTAAACACTAAGCAGTGCAGGTCAACTGATTTCTTCTCTCTACTTCCGGAATATCTCCTGTCCCCATCCCCCCGATGGGATCTTTCATCCGTACACATCCCAAGTGGAGTAAAGAGTCCCTTTCCAATTTAATTGACAGAGTCCCCACATGCCCTTCCCAGTCGACCCTCCTCTTTTCACATTTGTACGATGATCTTCGGCAGTCCCTCCTTTGTGTACTCAGGATCCCCCGTTTTTTTTGAGAAGTGTGACTGTTCTCCTGCCCCCTTCAGTTAGTGATATGTAATCCTATCGCGTCCAGTTCTAATCGGCGGTTTTCTTCTTTCCTTTATGGTAAGAGTATCACTCCGCCCAGCATCCTGAGACCTCCAGTCCACTTTTCCGTTGGCTCCCGGTGTTGTTTAGAACTTTGGGTCAAGATACCCATGTAATGATCTTAGTGCGTACCTTCTTGATTCCTTCTGATGATAGTTCACCCCATCTGCCGACGCAGTGCTCTGAAGGTAACTCTTAGGCCACTCCACCTGATGCTCTTTCGTATACTTGTACGTTTTTTTTCCCACGGCGTAAGCTTTTCTGATCAATTCCCCGTTACGGTATTTTCCTCTGTTTTTAGGCTTAGAAGGTCGCCTACCTAGAGATATACTGACCTAGTGTTCCCGCTTGAAGATTAACGCAGTCTTCCCATTTGATTTCTTTACCCGATGTCTAGCGTCTGGCTGGTTCCTCTTTCCAGGCGGCATTCATCGCTCTTCCTAAGAAACTTGCCACCTAGCCAGTCAATAGAACATGTACACACTTTATGGACTGTCACGGAGTGTTCTGCTCTTCCGTGGTTCAACACCCCTCAGCTCTCTTCCACATTTCCCCACTGATATTTAGGTGATTTGAACTACCTTTTTGAGTAGTGTGGTGGGGTGGGGTTGTGTGTGGTTTTTTTTGTTTTTTTTTTGTTTTTTCTGGGTTGGTGGGTTTGGTTTGGGTGTTTTTGTTTTGGTGAGGAGAGCCATTTTTCTGTTACGGCGCTGTTTCGATGCTCGTCTTTCGTGCGCCCCAACTTTCTTTCGTCACTTTTTTTGAAGAGTCCGTTTCCGCTCGTTTTCCAGCCCGAACATTTCGTTCAGGTCAAAAATATTCTGTTTCGCTGAAATGTTTTCCTGACCTTTTCTTCCGAGTGTCGTCTTCAGATTTCTTCTATCTCCGGAATTTCCACCGCGAGGATCCGTCCATCACATCTTACAAGTTTTAATCTCTTTGTTTGGTGTTGGACTCCATAGGCTCCAGCCGCGATGTATAATGCCCCTCTAGACGGTGACATCTCCCTGTATCTGAATTTTTCTTCCTGAGGAATGGATCTTTCCCCCTCTTTCCCCCTTTTATCTCCCGCCGTTGTTTTGCATTTTCTTAGATCAGTTTCCTTGTTACCGCAAGACCGGGAAGGGTGGTTGGGTTCCCATTCTAAGGTTATTCCACGAATGAATACCAGCTCTCCCAGTCTCTTTTTTTGTTTCAAATCGTTTTATCTTTTTTTAGTTCTATTCCGGCCAACAACCTGTTTTTCGCCGCAAGCCAGGTCCCATGAAACAAATGCCACCCTGGACCTTCTTCCCCTTGCCCCTCTCCGGAAGCGTTTTCCTATCCGCCACACCCTGAGGAAATACGGTTTCACTGCCTGACCTTTCCTTATCATTCCCTTCCTGCCCTTTCTCCCACCTTCTACTGGTCCCACCGTTCGGATCACGGATTGCTTCGTTTGCCGTTTTCCCTTCTTTGGGTTCTCGGGAGAAGCCTTCTCTTTCCAGTCTATCGAGTTCTCTAATACAAGAATTTTCGGTCCCTGAGGGCATCACCGGAGGTACCCATTCCGAAGTCATTTCGGTTACTGTTTGGTAGTTTCTTCCCAACTGCGCGAAGCCGGGCCTTCTTATCGCAAGGCTGCGGTTCCCTTGGGCCCTATGGCCGGTATCATTAGCGCCACTCTTCCTCGGTCCAACGCTTTTCACACTTGCCCCTTCTCCCGAAGTGCACTACGATGGCTTTTCCTCTGCAACAAGTCCACCTTTGCAACTGTCTCCCGCGCAATATTGCCCTCCGGACCACTCGGGTCAGTGTCTCGCTCTTGTACCCCGATGCCGTCGGGTAACAGCTTTTTCTTTCTACCAGGTGCCGTGTCTGAACGCCCCTTCCAATACACGTCTTACAAATCAAGACACCTGGTAGGGGTCTTTGCGTCCTCCTACTGATTTCCTTCAACTTCCCATCGCTGCTGCGATGTACTTACCCCGCTAAAGTTTATTGTCTTCAGCAAGTTAAGCCTACCTCATTTGCATCATTTTCTTCTCGACCCTTCTCCACCCCGGTAATCGCGTTGGTTTGGCTTTGCGTTCTCAGATTGTGGGGCTTCCTCCTTTACCTCCTTTTTAACTACCCGCCTTGCCGCATGGGCAGATTCTTCATCATCAACTTGGTTCGTCTTTACGCCCATCCCCCTTCTTACGACGACCTTTTCTCTGTGAGTCCCCCCCCCACCCCCTGCTTTTCATGAATTCCAGCTTTCCATTTCCACAGCGTTGTTTAGGCATGTTGGAGTCGAACAGAAATTAGCAGCATCCAACCCTTTTCAAGTTTTTTTTGTGTGGTGCTGTGTGCTTTATGCGACTTTCTCCGATGTCCCCCGATCCTTCTTGCTGCTTATTTGAAGGGATATTCGTCGGCGAGTGTCTTACAATTGATGATGCCCGTTAGATCCCCGACAGAAGCTTCTAATAAGTGGGAAACCCTTCCTCCTAACCTCCCCCTTGACCCTTGATGCCCCCATTCTTTGACATGTTTCTGCAACAAAGTCCGGATCTGTCTCCCCTTCTTTTGTTCAGGTTATGCAGCCGATGATGCTTCCCTCCTCAATCGCTTTCCTCTTGGCGGATCTGAATGAAATCGTCTTTGAGTGTAATTCTTCGATTCCCTCCTCGCCCTCCTCCCCTCAAGTCCTTATACTTCGTATCTTCCCTGTTTAGAGTTAGTTGACAGGCGCTCGCCGTTACGTAGCTTCCCGCCCCCTGCACACTCTTGATACTTCCATCTCCGAAAAGTCTCAATACTCCGTGCATTTTTCACCCCTCTCCGCCTGGTGAACCAAAGGTTACTGGATGATCTCCCCTTCGTGTTGTTGTTTTTGAGCACCCCCGGTTCCCATTTGCGGTTGCCGACTCGCACGCCAATCTTCTGTTTCTCCCTGAGTGCCCTTCTCCTTTGTTTTCTCTACGCTCCCCTTACCTCTATCGCTTTTTCGAAACGATAAACAGGAATTTTCCACCCCGAGTAGTTTCTTCTTCCCGTCTGTCCTCTATACCCCTCCACACGCCCGACCCAGTTCGCTCTTCCCTTTCCTAATTCGAGCGGCTACCCTGCCTTCTTTCCCCCTCCCTCCTTTCGCTGCAATCAAAACTGCACCACATTTCCACATGGAATTAGTGTGCGCCCCCCCCCCAACCAGAATTTTTTTCTCACCCATTTTCCCCATGGTTGCTCTGAGAGGTATGCGGCCTCCTTTCTCATGTCCATTCCTCCTTCTCCCATCGCAGGGATCCTTTCGTACAGTTTTTACTTCGGCGTACCTTCTATCCAAACCCCTCTCTCGTTGCCGTCGCGTTAGCATCACTCACACATCTTGTAAGCGTTTTCCCCCCAGTACCTCCTTCCCTTTTCTCTTCTGGTTACATTTTCCCTAAAAGCTCGAGTTAAATGCATTTTTTTTCCAACGCTTTTGTTTTTACTTATCCGTCGTCGTCTGGAAGCTGTGTCTGTAGCCTTTATCCCTTTTATTTTTTTATCTTTCATAGATCGCGGCGTCCCTCTTTGTTTGATTTCGTTCCGGTCTTGCTTCTCCCCTCAAGCCCATCTTCCTTGAGAACGCCAACACACGACTGTGTTTACGGGTTTCGACTTTAACCTTGTGTTCATCCCCCCTGCTCCCCCCCCTCCTTCCCCCATGAGGTAGGCGTACTGGCCTTCCTCCTGTCTACGACGTTAGTATATTTCAATCGCTCTTCTTGTGCTCCCCCTTCCCCTAGGTTCCCTTATTCTGCAATCCAACGACCATGTGGCCTTTTTTAGAAAGAAAGTTTATTTCTTCCTCCGTCGTTGCTAATACGTTCTGCCGAACTTTTACCCTCCCAGGCAAGAAGTCGCGCGTGCTTGACTGAGTTCTTGCGCTTAAGGACCGTTTTCTCAATTGCCATGTTGAGGAAAACACTTTTCACTGTGTCCCGTGTTCCGTCCATTCCTCTGATCGCTCTTAACTGAATTAGCAAGTGCATACATGCTCCCATGACGAATTGCTTCTTTTTTCACCCCTTTTTTCCTCCGAGAGCAAGTTTTTTCCCTCCGCCGAAACCCACTCTCTTTCGCTGATTTGACTTTTTTTTTCGCGCTGAGCGGGCATGACCTACGACGTAGACGACCTTTTGGTGTTTTTGCTTCTCTGGGTCGTCTGCAGAGAGCCGCCCTTTTGGAGCCCTATCCCCAGTTGCCTGTATGCACTTCCTCTCTTTCCGTGTCCCATGACTCAGCGTCATCTTCCTTCCCCTTTCTTTAGTATAGAGAAAGGTATTGACCTTCGCAAGGTTTTTTCTTGCGCTTCACCGTCGTACTGAGATCCTGATATAGAGCCGCCCTTCCCTCCCTCTTGATTGTTCCCCTTCCTCCCTTCCGGAGGCCCGTTTTTCCTAACTTTTCTCCACTTCTGTTTGGCGAATTTTACTTCTCCGAAGTACGTGCGCTAGCTGTGCGTTTTTATTTGATGTATTCAGGCTTGCTTACCCTCGTTT
>Ga0179591_1286389_pt1 | contig 12563 bp, 10 predicted proteins | sample CZOMad2_1_08_16f_FD_182891 | JGI IMG/M metagenome (GOLD analysis project Ga0179591, IMG submission 182891) | Vadose zone soil fungal communities from Angelo Coast Range Reserve, California, USA - CZOMad2_1_08_16fungal (PacBio error correction) | ecosystem: Environmental > Terrestrial > Soil >... | reverse complement strand
CGTGTGTCGGGGTCGTCGGATCTAGAGGAGGATCCCCTGTCGAAGAGGGTTATCGACATTTAGCAATCCGACGCATGATGATCCGCACTCGTCCGGTCTTTTCGCGGATATAAAGGCCCAGTTCTCTGGATTTATTGAGTTAAACGGGTGTCTTTCTTGAGGGCGGAACCCAAGGTTGCTGCAGTGTGTGCTTCTTTGCCTACAGGGACGGAGTGTTGTGTTTTGGGGTAGGTGGTCTTCCCTTTTTTTTCTTTGAGGGGAACGCCCGACGGATAGCCCAATCCGTTTAGGGCCCTGTTTGTGGGTCCTGCTTCGGTGGCGTTACCTCAGGAGCTCACGGCATGCCGTTATGTATGATTAGCTGTTTTTCGGCGCGCTTCTCTCGGCCCTCGTTTTTTTAGCCGATTGTGCCTGAAATTGGGTTATGGTCTTCGGCGAGATCTGGACGTCCTGGAGAGCAGTCGAAAGTAGTGTGACTACGACCTACCTGCCTTTCCGGTTTTTAGTGTATAGCGTCTCGGCAAGAGAGAAGCGGGTTTCCTGTTCGTGATTTTGCGCCACGACCTTGCCGGTATCACAATCCTGGAGGGGTGGGACGCCCGCCGAACTCGCGTCCGAGTTCTTTGTGGAGCAGTCGTAGACGGCAATGTGGGTGTTGTTTGTTCTTGAGGCGTGTTTTTCAAATTTGAGGTTACCCATAGAGGTGTTTCAGTTACGACGAGTCTTTAATTACAATTGTCTCTTTTGGAAGGGCGGCTCGTCTTGGACGGAAGTAGAGTTCAGGTTTGGTTGCTGATCGTTTCCGTTGGCGTTACAACAAGGACATTGAAAGGATTATTGCTTTTTCGATGCCGGTTGTAGTTTTTATCCAAGGACCGGGACCCTAGGAAGAGCCGAATTGAATCGGGTCTGGCCTTTGTTTGCGAATTCCAATTTAGGGCCGAAATGGCAAACGGAACGTTTATTACTTTCCATTTCGGCGACGAACAGTCGACGCCGCACGACCCTGTCACCCCTTGTCTACTGCTGACGGCACAGCCCAGGCGACGACTGGGGTGTTGAAGTATCTTCAAAAAGTGGTCGTGTCATTCCGATTGCTTGCATCGCTTTTATACCTCGGTTTGGCGCGTCCCCCCCCGGTCGCACGTGCAGTAACCCCAAGTTTCCCGTCTGCGTCCCTCAGGCTTCCCAGGCCCGATCTCCATTTTTTTTTTTAAAGGCAGATCGTGTCTCGCCATGTAGATTTTTTTCTTGACCGGTCCATCTCCGAGGAGGTCCATGGGCCCGTGTAGCCGGCCTGTAGTAGGGAGTAGAGATGGCTCTGGGATGCCTGCGATGGCTGCCTGCACGGTACGCGATCATGGGATTCGACCTTTCGGCTCGAAAGCTCTGCTCGAGAGGCCGTGCGTCTCGAGTTGCCGATTCCCCCTTTGGTTCGAGGCATTGAGCCCTGAGTCGGAAAGTTGGGACGTCGGTTTTAGACGATGATGCAGCTACAGCCTAGCGCACCCTTCCTGACGAATCTGGGCGTGTTAGACCTGGAGAAAGTTTTGCTGACAAGAAAAGACCAAAAAGCTTTTTTCCTTGCCCCCCCTGGTCAGGCTCGTCTTCCCATGTGGGCTGTGTCGAAGAGGGCCGATTTTAGTTGTTAACTTTTGAGTGTGCATCATTACGGGTCGAGTATCCCTGGCATCCCCGACCTCCGCCGAACCTTTTCCATCCTGCCCCGGGGTGTGACATGCGACTTGTATTCATAAAACGGTCTTTTTAAATCCCGTCTTCTATCCTGCGTCCCGGTTTCTGTAGTGATTGATTCAATACTGTAGAGATTCTGACTGTTCTTTTGACCACCGCCTCCTAAACCCCGTTTGCTGTTATTTCCCCCGGAACAATATGCTTGCTTTCTCCCCTCTCTTTGAGCTTTTGCCGACTCGATTTTAGCGGTGTTTTATTACAATCACTGGATTTTTTTCAGCGGAGGCTCCAATTCTTGATCGAAGGACCGAGCTAGGCCTTCCTCCTGTTGACGACGCGGGAGAAAAAGGGTAGGCCATAGTGCGGTGCACTTCAGGTTTAGGATTTGTTTGGCCCGTCGCGATTCCGAGTAGTGAAGCCGTCATGTTTTGCAATCGGCCCTACTCCCCCCCCGAGCAGTGCACCACTTTCCCACCACTGAGTAGAGGCCCAATCTTGACCCTGGGTCTACAGAAGGTGGCCCCCCCCGCGATCAAAGAGGCCTCTGGTCTTTCCCGGCTTCCCCGTCCTGCTCTCCTGTTTTCTTTTTTCTTTATCGGGCGGTCCTTTTTGGTAGGTCCGCTAATAGTGGAGCGGATTCCAGGCTCTCCCGCGACTTTCAAAGGCGGAAGATCCCTCTTTAGGTTCTCGTCTGACGAGCACTGATCGGAAACACAGGCCGAGATACCATTTTTAGGAAGGAACAATCGTCCCCCCTTACTGTAGTCTCCCAGTTCAGCCTGGGAATTGGATGGCTGTCCTCCTAAGATGAACTTCGGGGAGAATAGATCCGGACCTTTATCCACGCATCGGCAGAAGTCTTTTTTTTTCAAAATGACTTTTTTGTGGAAGTACACCTTGGAGAGGTACTTGTGACCCTCGCCCTGTCTGTCATCGGACGAGATTCGTGTTTCCTTAATGGCTTGGGGGTGGCGCACGAACACCTTGTAAACCCTCTAAATCAATAGCCGCCCTATCCTCCCAAGATGGGATATCCTGGAAATAGATCAGGAGAGCGACCGACTAGGAGACTGGTTAGGTCGCCCGTTCTTTTGATTTGCTCTCAGCGTTTCTTTCGCTGTGGTATGTTTCCGGCCAGGTGGCCTACCCTTTCGAGCCTTGGGTGTCCCCCCTGAGCGTGGTTTTCCCGGTTTTTTTTCTTGAGGGCCCATTCTCTTGCCTCCTTTGTGTTTTTGTTGATATCCTGGGCTCGCCCACAATGTCCAGAAACCCACTGCCTGGAACGCCAGGACGCCGACCTTTCTGCTTTTCCTTCCCCTCTTCCCCCTTTCTTTGACCCTTCATCTGAATCCAGCGCCAACTCACGACCAATGAGACGGCCAAGAAGGGCCGAGGCGTATAGTCCTGATATAGGGCCCTCGCCAGAACATTCCTTTGGTCAGGAGGCTGGGATGCGTCTGGTCGGTTAAGGGATTTGTTCGGGTTTTGATGGTGGACCTCCAGGTCCCCAGTTTTCTCCACCCCTTTCTAGCATTGCCCATCCCTAGACCGTGATTCCAAAAGGGTTTTTGATATAAGAAAAGTTACCTCCTGGCGAGATGCCCCTACATCTGTGTTCTTTGCCCTGCCATCTGAGCAAAGAGAGCCTAGAGGTCCCCTCGTCTTTGAGTCAGACTCCCCGCCAGTCCCGTCCTTACCTTTCGTGGATCAAATAACATGCTGTCGACTTGGTCAGTGCTCTTTTTCATTCTTCACCCCCAACTTCCCCCTCTTCTCTCGGAATTGTGGAATTAACCGGGGAAAGTCGCCGGATCCACCTCCATAGCCCTCTTTTTGATCTTGCTGAGACCAGCCACGCATCTTAATTAGAGCTCCCTAAAGTCAGCGTGAAACCCGAACTTTTTTATTTTAAGATGAAAAGTCTCCGAGAAAAAAAGAGCGGGTGAGGAGAGAAAACTTGGTTGTTCACCTGACCCAATTTAACTACTCCCTCTCCCCGGATGGACCTTGGGGTAGAAGGCGGCCCACGACAAATACAATTCCTTCTTCTCTCCCGTTATAGCGTGAAGTGCCCGCTACCATGACCGTGCCCGCCTCATTGGTCCTCCCCCCTTTTTCTCCCCCCCCCGTTTGTCCACACGGACCTCCGAGAAACCTGGTCGTTTTTTTGGCCGCCACTGAGACCCCCAGGCACTCTGATCCAACAATAAGTGGTCTTTCCCCCTCCCCCCTTTCTCCTCTCTTCGGTCCTTCTCCCCTCTGATATCCGAATATTGTTTATGGATAAGCCTGTTATGGTTTGTCTGTGATACCGCCTCCACATTCCCCATCACCATTCACTTGACCTCCCTCTTGAGGATTGAGCTTCCCGTCCTCCTAATCTTTTCTTAAGAATCCGACCCAAAAGTTTTTTTGGATGAGTGATTTCCGGCGTCTTGTCGATGACGTGCATTCCCCGACCATCGTGATCGAACAACGCGTCCTTCACCCTCTTTCTTCCTCTCTACCTCCGCCAATGGACATTATATTCTTTTCCGGAACGTATTGGATAGGGGTCACCCCCCCAAACAGTTTTCTCCCATCCTAAAGGCAAGAATACAGAAAGAATGGGTAGCCGGACGGGCTTGCTTCCCTCATCCATATGTTGCCACCCGGCTCCCCATTTGGTCTGCATACTCGAACCGCCACAGGGTGCTCAGAGTAAAGTCACGGAATTTTTTAGGAACGATAGGCGGAGCGACTGACCTCGAACACGCCCGGTTTCCTCTTAGCCCGTAACTACGCGCAGTAGGGGCGGCCGGAGGAGTGTTGGAGGGGGGTGCGGAGGGCAGAGTGGGCGACGGGTTCGGGGCTTCCCCTGGTCCGCACGCGTTCCCATAAATAGACGGCCAAGCTTCACCCGACTTTTGACTACTCCCACTGTCCTTTTACTGCCCTTCCTATGCACCCACAGTTCGATGTTTTCACCAGGATATTTCCTTATTCAGAGATGATATTTCCTTTTAGTGCTTACTTGTACTTCTTTACGCAGCTTTTACTGAGGGTTTTGTCTCAGGATTGCGTGGTGCCGAGAACAACTGTCAGTTTTTTCAGACAACCTATGTTTCCCTCCCCTTTAAATCTGATTGAACTTCCCTTTTTTACCCCCCCCCCCCCTCCTTCTTCCCTTTCTGTTCCGTCAAGATACAGGGTTAGTTACCAGTCAGCCGCCGGTACAAGGAGATACAGGCCCTCATCCGTGTTTGGTTCTTCTCCCCCTCTCGTTCAATCTCCTTCCCAAGAAAATGAGGTACTATTTTTGGGGCGTCGGCGTGAAATCTGCCACATTAGATTCCCCTTCCCTGCAGGGCCCACCCCACCACTCTTCAGGTCATCAGCCCTAGGAATTGCTTCTTAAAATGTTACCGCTCCGTCAGCCTGCCCCCCTCGATCAAGTCCCTTTTCTTCCCTCCTCCCCCTTCTCCGTCGTAAATAGTTCGCCTTACAATAACATAGGGAATATCAGGGCCGAACTTTTTTTTTCACTCCCCACCCTCATTGGGTGTCCCTTCTCCTCTCATTCGACCCCCCTCGGTTCTCGAAGTTCCCGCCGCCGAACAAACATCAGATACTTTTATCTCACTTTCCCCCAAGGTGTCCAAGCTATTATCGCCCGGTTTTTTCCGAGATCTTCGGTCAGACTACCCTTCCTCTCCCCTGTTTCCCCCCCTGTCCCCGGCGAGGTCGTAGTAAAGGACGTGGTTCTGACCGTCCGCCTCAGTCAACCCCCTCCCACACTTTCTGGCGTTCCTTCACATTTTTCCGCCAACGATAGGTTTTTTAATTTGACAAGCCGCCGACCATTACAATGTGGCCGCGGGCTGTTCTTCTTTGCCATGCTCACCTCCTCCCCGCCCACCCCCCACAAACCATTGGTCGGAGTTTCGATTACCCTAATTCCGGTTTCCTTTCCCCCTCCCCTACCACACCCCTGTCCTTTCTTTTCCTCCCCTACCCTCTCCCCCCCGACCTGGTTCCGTCCAACGGGGTAGAAACTAGAAAGGCTCTCTCATTCAAAAACACTAGTTCTTTGTTTTATATTCTCGGCGCTATCTGGATTCCTCCCCCTCGCCTCCCATTTCTTCGAATTAAAAGTACTTAGATACGACTCCTTCTCTCCCTATATTCGTAATAATACTAAGTTGTTGTTTGTTTTTCTTTTCTTCCGTTGGATCGCCAGTTTTCTTCTTATGCTGCTCCTCGGGCGGGGAAGAGGGCCTCTCCCCATACTCCCGATCTGCAATTCCTATTCATGTCTCGACCCTCTGATTCTCTCTTTCTGATTTAACTATAAGGGTCGGACCTTTCTAACGTGTTAATCTTTATATTTCTGGTTACCGGTAGGGAAGCGAGTGTCTTTGGTCCCCAGGTATTGTTTTTCTTTCGGGGTTCTTTTGAGGTTTAGACCCTGTTCCCCCCTTTACTCACCGACGGTCTTCCCTACCTGGAAGTTCCCCAGTTTTTGGGGAGGTTCTCATTTGGTGGCCTTTCAATCTCATGGCCTCGTTCAACATTGGTCGTAGTTTTCTTCCCAATTCTAGCGGAGTAACTTGTCGAGACTTTAAACCTTCCCCTCCCCCCAGCCATTGGTCAGGGCTCGGAAGTCGAGTCTTGCATTCTTGCACCCGACTACCTCTTCACGCTTCATTTTCTGAGTGTCGTCTGACCAGGGCATTGACTCTCTCGGTCCCCCTCCCCCTTTTTATTTTCTTACCTTTTGTCCGCATTGGCAGTCGATCACTTGATCCGGTCTTCTCGCGAACTTTTTCCCGCGACGCTGTGTCCTACGTCTCCGTCGCTTTTGAACCCCTTTGTTTTTTTTTTTTTTTTTAGTGTCTCGTATTGGTCCATGGTCGACGAGTTTTGTCTTTCTTTTTGCGAAACGTTTCGTTTTTCTTTGTACAGGGTGAGCTTTCGACCCCGTTGGCGGGCTCTTGGCGCGGACGTCGACTTTAAGTTTGTTTCCAGTTTTCCTCGTCGGGGCGTGAATAATTGACCTGGCACCGAGGGGTTTATCCTCCTGTTTTTCGCTTTTCTAGCCGCCTTACCCCTCCGCCCCGATTCCTGCAAGCATGTTTGGATAGATTGCAACCGAGTGGATCTTTTCCGGAAATTGACGGCCTGGTATTGACCTGTTCACTGTCTTCCTCAGTCTTCCCAGACGATGGCGATGATTGAGAAAGGACCTCCCCGGTGTTTGTTTGACCTGTATAGTCCATCCTCTGTTCTTGGATGAAATAAATAGCCAGTCCTCTTTTTTTCGAGGCCCGGGAACCATTCCCAACCTTGCTTACCCAAACCTGTCAAAGGATTAACCGGAAGACCCTTCCTTTTTCTAATTTGTTGCGGACCCCCCCAGCTCTAACCTTTACTCGCCGGTTTAGAGTTCCTTTTCTGTCTCCGTTCTGTCTCCCCCTGTCCACTCAGTTTTGTAGTAGGAATTCCTCGGAGATGAGCTGTCTATTTTTCGACTTTTCTCTTTCCCTGCCTTTGACCTTTCCTTCAGATACGCGAAGGTGTCTTTTACCCTGCCAGTCCGTCCTGTCTGTCGTCTATCCTTTTGTCGGCACCTTGTTTCCCTTTTCTATTCTTCTCCCCCTCAGTATCTTAGCAGCCATTGGGCAGTATTCTCTCTGATGTCCGAGATACACAGCAGTACCGTTTCTATCCATCTGGATGTACTGGATTGGACGGTTCTCGGCTTGGCTCCCTTTTTTTTTTTGTTGACCCCCTCCCTCACCCCAGCGTGTAATCCCTTAGGATTTTTTTCTTACTTTTCCTGACGTCGGTACATTGCCGGACGGCGTTTGCTCATATTCCGATGAGTGAGTGCACCTTCCCTGACCAAGACCTTTTACTCCTCCTCTGCCGGAACCAGGGATTGTGCCATGGGTGGTGTAGACTTTCCCCTCCTCTTCCTGACCCATAGCAGGACTCGTCCGCGTCGGACTGTATTTTCATGTTCCACACGTGGAGAGCGTACTTTTCTCCTCTTCCCCCCACCAGCTAGTGTGTGTATTAAACACAGATTGATAAGAGTCGAGTTTCCTCTATTTCTATGGAGTACCGTCCCAGGGGTTCCCGCTGGTGACTTTGAATCCTCCTAATGATCGTCCACGTAGACCATCCCTGAGGAATGACGGTTTCCTCCGACGGCTTTCAACCTTTTTTTACATGGGGGCACGGTCAGGGTGTAGTTGGGTGGGTCACGTCCGCCCTATCCGGTCGAATCTCCTTTTTCCCTTGTTCTTTGGAGGAAGAAGTGTCGAGGCCGGCTTTTAGCTGAAATCGACCAGTAGTTGACTTGGCACTACTCTTATCCCCGCGCATACGCGTTTCGTCTAGTCGATTTCGTTGCCCTTCCTTTCTGTACCAGGCGCGGAATTCCGAATAATCCGGGGATCAGCGGAGGTTCGTACGCGATGGCGAATTCCTCTCCTTTCTTTTCGTTCAACTTTTTAGGGGAACGGCCGAGACTCTTACTTGAAGGGAATCCTTCTTAAATGTCTATACCTGCTTCCTCTTACCTCGGTGTAGTAATGTTTTGGGCTGGCTTGCTTGAAATAGGTTGATCTCTTTCGGGATGGCCTGGGTCTCTTGGCTCGGCCCATTCTGGCCCGTAGTGGACGACCCGGAGCTGACTTTCCTTCTGAATTTTTTTTTTGGTCCTGATAATGGGTTTCCCCGGCCGGGCTGGAGGGAGTGAAATCAAACGCATCGTTCCCACCCCCGTACCGACAATAAAGACTCCCCCTCCCCTCCCCCTTTCCCCGCAACTTGCTCGCGGGGTCCGATCTCAGTCGAGGGCCCTTCAAGTCCTCATTCCCATGGCAGGCGATTTGGTATTTACGCCTTGACCTTAGTTCTGTTCCCCCCTAGGGATACGGGTCGGTCCTAGGTCGAGACTCGGTTTTTCACTGGAGCTGTTCGTTTCTTTCTTATTTGGTAAATTTTTATTCTTTGTTGTTGTGAGAGATGTGACAACCCATGCCCCCTCCCCCTCAAAGACCTTGCGGTCCTGCCCGTCCCCTTCCCCCTCCACCTCGAATTACCTGGCCGATACCCTGCTTACCCCGCGTCATGCCAGAGCTCTGCGAGTAAATATTTTCTTTTTAAGTCTAATTCTTTGGGAACCTTCTTTTTTGCGCCGACTTTTGGATCGCGGTTACATCTCCTCTTTCAGGGACCGACTTTCTTATGTTTTACTTTGGAAGTTCTTCTGTTGTTCGTGGCCCTTTCACCTCAGTGAAACGTCCTTGGAGCCCCCCCCATTTGATCGCGTCCCCAGCTTTTGAGCCGAGTTCCCAATGTACTAGATAAGTGTTTATCAGGGACTGGCCAGCCCATTTCCTCTCCTGACTGCTCTTTGTCTTTTCCCTAATTGCCGGCCAGGACTGCTGTCGCCCCTTTTAAGGTTCCCTTCCCTGAAGAGCGCACAGGAAGAATGTCTGGTCAATCAAGTTTTCTATGGTCGAGTGTGTGTCCCTTGCCTTGGCCTCGGTCTCTCCTGGGGCCGATCACTTTCCTCGTTCGCCGATACCTCCACGGAGCGGATCTTTTTAAGTGGCGAGGCTTATCGGTTTGCCACGTTGGTTGAACGTCGCTGGCCTAAGCCCTTTTCCCGCCTCTCTACCCCCTCCCTCTTTCCTCCTTTTGAAGAGCCTAATGGCCACTTTACACTAAGATTATTGAATCGACGACTGGGCAAGGGGAATGGATCCGACGGATGCCAAGTCATCCCCAACTTCCTTATTGCCTTCTCTCGGGCGTGCAAATACAAAACAGTGCGCAATGTTGGCCTCCCAGGGTATCCCCGTCTTTCTTCACTTACCCTGCATGCGATTCCGTCTTTGAGACGGTTCGGGTTCAGATATCTTTGACCAGGCCTAAGTCCCCCCCATAACGGGCTCTTATCCTTCTTGGCAGGCCTGACTTAAGATCAGAACGTCCCTCAAGTCCCCCCCCCTCCCACCGTGTAGTGTCTTTTTGGTGTTCCTTCCAAATTAGCCTATACCCACACGTTATTGCTCCAATACTACTGCGACGCGGCTCTCCTTCCTCGAGGTTTTTTTTTTTTTCCGATTTTCAGAAGCACTACGAGGGTCCCACAAAGCCCACGTTGTCTTTGGAGTCGAGTTCGTTTTCTTTTTTTCCGATTCTTTCTCCTCTACCCAGCGGCAGCCACAACCGCCCACTAGTCGGTTGCACCAGCATCTTAAGCCTCCTTAAAGGGGCCGCTTGGCGTGTCTTTCGAGGTTTTTCCCCCCCCCACCGGTTTCTCCCCTCTATCGCCCGGACCCTTCCTCCGACGCTGTTCGCCGGAGTGCACGGCGAGTTCCTCTGCGAGGCCCAGCTCCTCGCAATTCCCAAACCTCCCAAATTTTTTTTTTACTCCCTTGAAGCAGGCCGGCTTAGAGGCCGAATACCTGAATTCGGCCGCTCGCCGCCAGTCCCCCTGTTCCCTCGCTTTTCTCCCTCGACACCCCTCTCTGACCAAAGATGACTCCTGGACCTAACCTGAGTGGCTTGGAAATTAATTAGCCCTGGAGCGCTACCCGCGATTTACTGAGCCTCTTTAGCCGTCCCGTCTTTTTCCTTTTTACTAGAACTCAATTTGTATGTTGTGATGATGTGGGCCGCGGAACACCCCTTCCTTTTTTCCTCCGATTTCTTAGTACTTTTCCTCTCCTGCGTCACCACCCTGAATCAGGGATGAGTCCCAGAATATTGGAACGGGCCCCTTTCGGCACTTTCTCCGTTCCACAAAATTTCCCTCCTTACGGTCAGTTCTTTTCTCTCAGTGAAATCATCAAGAATTTTCCACTTAAATGGGACGGTTAGGGTATATTCACCTTACGCTCCACTCTTTTCAGTTCCCATGAGAAATTTCCATTTCCAGACGCTCACCACTCATCCGTAAAGTTTTATGGCAGGTCTCCCAGCTCCCCTTCTACACCCCTTCCTTTTGCCAATCGTTTCCGTCGATCCTCAGAAAAATTCCCCCGACCCATGAATGGTGAACTTTCTTCGCCCACCTTGATCCCCAGCTCGACCTTTGCTCCCTTCCCTTTATCTGAATTGCCCTTCCCCCTGATCAAGCTTCTTCACTTCCCTCCCCTCTCTTAGGAGTCGTCAGAGAACCTGTAGGCGGAGATTGTTTTTCCAATTCCGCCAGGACGTCAATCGACTTTTTTTTCCCCAGACACACAATTTTTTAACTTTTCCCAGTTTTCCCTTCCAAACGATCCAGTTTTCGTATAAGCGACCCCAGTTTGGAGAACTGCATTGAGCCATCTTGCCATGTCCGCGCCATAGTTCCCCCCTGGCCTCCTTTATTTTCCCTCCTTCTTGTCGCCTTCCTGACCAGGTCCTACAAAAATGTTCCGTATCATCTGAACGTCTTGTTCCGCCCTCGATCCCCGGTCGCCCGGCGCCCGGTCCCTATCTTACTCGAACCCGTCTTCAGACGTGCCTTCTCCTGCTCTTCTCTCCTGATCCCTGAGACTTAGAGGAGTATTTTCCCCCTGCCCCTTGTTTCCCCGATCTCTGTCTCCGTTGTTTTTGTTGCGACGCTCGGGATTCGCACCCAGGTCTTCTTCCTCGGGATGGATGGAAGGTATCTCCCATGATAGACTCAGATTTATTTCCGCGTGAGTGTTCGCCTAAAGCCATATCTTTCCGGTCTTACATTTCCCCTTTTTCCCTAGTCTCTGGGGCCCCTTCAAAAAGGAGTCTTTAAGAAGGATTCCGTGTGTCTTTTGATTGATTTGTCGTTTGTCTGCCTTACCTGGTAGCCCCGGGTGGGGCTCGTCGGATTTTCTCTTTTGAACTTGTTTCAATGGGCCTCCTCCGCAACTTGACTCTTCCGGGTGTGTTCCTTCTTGAGTCTCTTTCTTTTTATTTTTCTCCCTTTCACCTGACTCCCTTGGTGTTTTGTCTTGGCTCTTATCCCGGTCTAAGGTTTTCCCTGGAATCTAAATATGAGCCAGACAGATTTCGTATTATCTCTTTTACGTCTCGCTTCCGAATGGCTCTTGGCGCGACTTGGCCCCGGTCCCTCTCACTCTTCCTGGGTGAGCTTCCTCCCCTTTAAGTCGTGGTGGATCCTCCTTTCTCTGTGAACCCCCATGGCGGGGTGTCGTCGGTGGCTAGCCCGATCGACCCCTCTAGGTGGTTTTCATCCTTCCCTAGGGAAGTGGAGGAGTTGACACCTTGTTTTCTTTCCTGTCGTGTTCTCTTTTCCCTTCTACTTTCATTTTTGGTTTTTTCCCCGTAGGGAGCGGGGACAAAATTTCCTTTTTTCCCTGCTGTTAGACTGTACTCGAAGGTGCCGTCTTTTTTTAGTTGGTATATCACAGCTAAGTTTCCCCCCCCAGCCCCCGTACCTGTTTAACGATGGCACCTTTTTCTGCGATTGTCCCTCTCTTTCAACAGTGTCATTTTTTCCCTTCTTCTCAGCTTTTCTCTTCAGCTAATTTTCTTTCGAGAACGCCCCTTCCGGCTCCTGAACAGTGAGAGAATCATATTCTCTCTTCCTAGCCCCCCTTCCTCTCACTGGTTCTCTTTTCCAGGCTCTGTACACAAGGGACACTTCCCTTTCTTCACCCTCCTTGTCTTCCCCTTCCCCTCAACGGGCTCCATGGTATTCTGTCTCTCCTCCTCGGGTAAGAAGTCTCTTGAACTTTCCCCGGACATCGTGGGGAATTCGTTCCGCTTTTGGTCTGTTAGATGCTTACAAGGTACGTTTTCCGGCCTCTTTTTTTCCTTTCTCGCTCCTTTCGAAGTGAGAATCAGGCGCAGTCTCCGTTTATTTTAATTTCGACTTGTGC
>Ga0179591_1152374_pt1 | contig 12563 bp, 8 predicted proteins | sample CZOMad2_1_08_16f_FD_182891 | JGI IMG/M metagenome (GOLD analysis project Ga0179591, IMG submission 182891) | Vadose zone soil fungal communities from Angelo Coast Range Reserve, California, USA - CZOMad2_1_08_16fungal (PacBio error correction) | ecosystem: Environmental > Terrestrial > Soil >... | reverse complement strand
TCTTCCAGACTAAGAAGCTTAGAGCTTTTTTTTTCCCCTCCAAGCGAGCTCGATGCTGCAGCAATCACTTCCTAAGTGTAGCGTATTTCTTGATTCAGGTGATAAGGTTAGCAGAGTTTTTTGAAGTCATCAATTAGGATTTCCCGCGGGGCGTTTGCTTGGTGGGGTTCTCTGTTCAGGAGTTTTTAAGTTGTAGTGGGTACGAGGATTTTTATCCGCGGTTGTTCCCTGTTCTCTTCACCTTTTTTTATAGTAGACAACAGAATGACCACTTACATTTCAATCAAGACCTCTCCCCCCACCCCCCATGAGGTGTCTGATCTATGGCTGCGCTCACACGTACGTCAACCCTCTTTTGAGATCAGGCTCACTTTTCCGCCTCTTCTGTCCTTTTTGCCCTGGGACCCTTGTTTTGGCTCTCGTTCTCCTTTTAGTGGTCACTGCGTCACCTGATGATATTTAAACCCAGTGCTCCACTACGGGCTGGGTTCTTGGGTTCGTGTCGTTCATTTTCCCGTAAGGCACTCCCCAACAGCCTTTGCGTTCTCTCTCCCGTGGGAGCGAGCGCCGTCCTCGGATTGTGTTTTTTCTTAATACGTTAGCTTGTTATCTTTATAGCGGAAAACCCCGACGATAATAGAGGACCTGTTTTGATGTCTGTCTCCTTTTTTCACCGGCCACGCTGGTTTTGGGGTCTGTGAGTTTGAGGTTGAGTAAACGTCCCAGAGTAGCTAGATTCTAAGGCCTCGTGCGCCGGCCTCTTCTGGTCGTCGTTTTAGTTTCGTCCCATTAGAAAGAGAGCCCTCTAGCGTTTTTGAGTTTAGGTCTTCTCCTCTTCTAAGCTTTGATTTTTAGACCCCGTTTAGTGTTTTCTCCGGATTAGGTCTAAAGCAAGTGCTTTTTTTTCTCAGGAAACGCCTACCTCGCTTTTTTGGTGTTTGATAGCCCCGGACGCTTTGAGTCACTACTTCTTTTTGCCAAACCTTTACTTATTGTCCTAGGAAAAGACCAGGACTGGCGGCGATCTCTTCGGCCCCCCTTTTCCCCTCCTGGCGTGACCCCTCGAGAGACTTTCTTTTCGGTGCGTAATAAGTGTGTAGACAGACTGAAGTAATTTTCTTTTATTTTGTCTGAGATTCCTTCCTACCTTTCCGTGAATGAACATTGTTGCAAGGGGCCCTACATCCCCCGGGCCACCTGCACTGTTTTAACCTTACACCGGCGCGCTAGTTTACCCTCCCAGCCGGCCTTGCTGCTGTACCGATGCTTTGTTTATACTCCCAAACCTCGTCCGAAGTCGCCCACCTGAGCTTCTCTGCGAGATACGACATTTCCACGTTTCCTTAGAGTTTGACTTCTCCCCGCGACCGAACACTGTCGTTACCTTCCCCCTCATCTCAGCAACCGCAGGCTCTCCGGTAAAAGCGCCTCACCCCGCCCCCCCTTATCCGGACCCCACCTAAGCTTCAGATACCCTGCCGAAAACCAGCCAGAACTTTTCGGCCCTGTCAGAACGATCTGTCTTTTATTTTACCGCGTTCATTCCCCGGTGGCCAATGCCACCAACCCCACCTCTACTCTGATGTAAGGTGAAGATCCCAATTCCATCGCCCGGCCCGGATACTCGATGCGTTCCCGAACCGACTTCCGCACTCAACATGTTTCGGAGACTGTGCCCCCCATGAGTAGTCGCGCTATACCAATGCATCCCCCCCCCACACTACCCCCCTAGCCCCCCGCGCGCCATCCCAATCCACAGTACCCTCCCGGGAACCACCCACTCCGAGGTCTTCTCTACCTACCACCCCCCCCCGCCCCGCGCCCTCCGCAAACTGTCCCTCCGAAAACCTCACCCTTGACCACTCCTTAAATTCAACCGGCCTATTTAGGTGCACACCACAGTAACACCGGACGTCTTTCTACACCGACTAGACGACTAAAGTGCAGTTTTTTATTAAGGATTTCCTTCTTCTGGATTAATCGTTCGTAGAGGCATTGTCGGGATGTAAAAGTCATGACAGCCAACAGGGTGTTCATTTTGAAAAAGCCTTCACCCGCCGCTGTCACCTTGCTCTTCTTCTATAGCAATTGGGAGGGGTAGAAGGTCGATCGCGCCTCCGTGACCTACCGCATGAGGAAATGTCCTATTTTAGGAAATTTTTTTTCTTAAGACCGACGGGTGATCGTTGCTTTCTCCGCCTCCCTTCCCTCAGACTACTGGAGCTAGGGCTTACGTTTGCACTTATGATCACACCCTGGCCCAACGTGCACCCGTTCCGTGAGAGATCTTTTTGTTCCTTATTTTTGATCGGCGGGAAGAAATCCACCTTTTCTTTTCTCCACGTCTCTTGGATGTCCCGCCGATTTAGTGTTCTGAACACCGCGACTCGATACCCCCTTTGACCGAGACGAAGTCAGCTCCATGACCCTCCCCTGCGCGACCCTCGTCATGATTTGCATTTTTCGTAGCCTTCTTTCACACTTCTTGCCTCTCTTCCTTGCACGTTTTTTCGTTTTTTCCCCGAATCATAATTCTGTGTTTTGTCATTTGAATGTTTCGGTCCCCTACACCCGATCCGTCGAGCTACGTTGCATCAGTACTCAGATTTTTAGAGTTGCCCTCAGTTCCCTTTCCGTGGGCCATCTCCCTTACCCCGCTCCTGGGCATCGTTCCCTTCTTTACCGCCTTCTTCAATGACTCGTCTCAGATTTTCCCGCGATTCGCTCGTGTTTCGCACGCAGGGCGGTGCCCCGTACCTTCGCGTTTCTTGCGATGTTTCTTCCTACGAGTTCTTCCGGTTCGTGCAGCCTCTTCTATTCCCCCGCCCCTCGGCTTTTTGATTATCGCTGTTCCACACCGATTACCCCCTCTTTCCCCCCTGCCAGACGATTTTTTGACATCTTCCTCCCTAATTCTCATTCCGTTTAAGCTTCCCTTCCTCCTCACCTATTTCTTCTCTTTGGCTTCGCTCTCCCATCTTATGGGGTTGGAAGTGAGCTTCCAGATTTCTTTTCTAGTGGATTTTTTCGACACTCCCCCCGTCCCAGCACACCAATCGTCGCGGACCCTGACTCTCTTCTCCTAGTGACGATTCGCTCATTCAATATTTTGCCGTCAGACCGATGCAGATTTCTGTGTTTTTTTTTTTAGAACCGCCCCGCATCCCCGGTGTCCCCATCTCTCCTTTTTTTCTCCCCCACTCACCGTGGTTGTTCTCTGCCGATTTTCCACCCGAGAGTGCTCCCCTGGCCCTTCCTGACTCACAGATGAGCCCAAATTTAGGAGCCCTTCACTTATCCCCCTTTAACGCCTTTTCCAGTCCTGATTTTCCCATGAGGGTCAGTTCTGACTGCTTTCCTAGCTTTATCCGCCGACAGACCGGGAAAGTTTCGAAACTGGTTTATTGTTCGACGAGATGGCGCTATTTTTCACGTTTGCCAGGTCCGGTTTTTAAGAAAGATGTTCTTTTGTGCCCCCGAGCCCCCGAGTTCTATCTCATCTTCGTCTCTGTTAAGGATCTTTGATTTCGGTAGGAGGAGCGGGCGTAGACGGGGGAATAGATGTGTCACGGCCCTTCTTCCACTCCTCTTCCGCCGCGTCCCGCTTTCGCTTTTGATCTTATCTGCACTGTCTGCCCACTCTCCCCTCCTGACCTCTCACCGGGCAGCCCCGTCGCACCTCCCGTCAGCCCCTTTCGCCCAGGACGGATTTTTCCCCCCCGTGTAGCCACTTTCTTAGGTCGCCGAGCCTCCCTTCTTACTCTGATCGATCATTATGAAGCAGGCGTTCCTAACTTTATGGGGGCCCCAGCGCGTGTAGCCTTTTGCCTTCTCCTGTCCTGGTCACGGTTCCTAACGATTTTTTTGTTCTTCTAATCGACCGCTGCTCGTCTCGGGCGTGACCTCCTGCCTTCTTTAACCATCCCTACGTGGATTTTTTATCCCCCCCAGCGGCACTCTCATTTTCATCAAACTGACGTTGCCTGCATGTTTCCATTATGTATCGTTTTTTCCTAGAGTGTTGGGCTTTGGCCGGCCTCTATCGAGCGTCCGTTTCTCTCCTCCTTCCTTTCCTTAATTCTCCTCCATGGATGTGTCGTCATTGTCTATCTTTAATCTGTTTCTCTTGAGGCATCCTTTCGTGATGGATGTTCCTTCTCCCGCCCACAGCCTGATGGGTTGAGTCTCCTTCCCTGAAGCCGAGTTTCCCCGGGTTTCTGGCCGGAGGGACCATCGAAGTTCGGACCCCTTGGCTTGATCTATTCGGCTTCTCCTCCTCCCCATCTCTATTCTTCACCGGGATGCTTCCGTCCGAGACAACATATCCCATCCCTTTGACGGCGGTGACCCACAGTTCACTCTCGTTAGGTCCTCTCGGTTATTTTTGAAAGTCGTCGGTTCTGCGCCCCCTGTACGTTGCGCACCCCCCGCCTTCTACCCTTCTTCGACCGTTCAGAACCGGTTGACGCCACTGTCCTTTTCTCTGAGCTTGTACCCCACTTCAAGGGTTTTCCGCGCACGGTCAATTCTCCATACCGACCTCTACTTCACAAGTTGACGCGGTCTTCGGGAGCTTCTCCTTTTTTTGTTCGAGCTGAGTGTATGGTTTTTTTCTTTGACCCGCAGTCCCCGATTTCGACAAAGTGCCCGTAGGTCTTAAAATTTTTTTCGTACGTTTATCCTGCCGTGTTCTAGCTGACTCCCTGTCGCACACGCCCCGAATCTCTTCCTGTTCCCCAGCGTTTTTTTTGAGGTAGCGTCACCCTTTTTTTTTTTGACCTCTCTAGTTATACTTAGCCCTTAATATTGGCCCTGACCGGACGTCTCGTTTTTTTTTTTGCACTTTTTTTCTCTTGCATGCGACGTAATGTCACAGGCTGGGCTGACTTCGCTTTCGGCAGGTTTTAGTAAGGGCGTCCCTCCCCCTTCTTTCTGTGGATGTACCCCCCCCCATAGTTGTCCAGACGGTCAAGCGCGTCAGCTCATTTTTCCCTTTCCGACTTTACCCCACTTTTTCTTTCCCTGATCTCCAATAGACCTCCCTTCTCATGTCTATCCCTGCCACCTCTCTTTTTTCCTCCCCAGGTGCTTGATAATAGTAAACTGACAACCAGAGGCAATTTGACGCTTCCCTTTTCCGTCACGTACTTCTTTTTTTCGGATTAGAATAATGATTCACTTGGGTAGTTTTCCTTGGTCTTGGTACTTTTCCATCCTTCTCCCTTTTTGCTTGCCCAGAGTTCGTTATCGCCACGACCTCACGCCCTCGTTTCTTCCCTTTTCCTTCGACCAGAGACCAACATCGTTCTTTTAGTTCTCCGTCCCGTTTTTTCCGGTCTTCTTCCTTGGTCTCATTCTATACGGGTCGTCAGCCACGTATCGCATCTGCTCTGATTTGTCTAAACGTCACCCTTTTCGCCCAGACCTTTCAACTCCGTGTCAGATATTCCCCTCTCATCGTAAGCTCAAGAGCTATTTTTTTGTCGGTTGCTATCCCTGGGGTAGTCCCCTCCCTCCTGATAGCCGGGGACCCCCTTGTTTATTACCAGAGGCAGGAGCCGTTCTTACTTTCTTCACTCCCGTCGAAGTCACCTCACCCTCAACTGTTTTCTGCATACTACAAGTTTAGTTTTCCCGTTTGTGATTAGTTGCCGTTTTCGAGCGTTTTTCGTAAGTCTGTTATTCCCTTCTTCTGGGTCGCGACTATGCACCTATTCATCTCTTTACACCCGATCGCTTTTTTTCTTTCTCCCCAAGGGAGAGAGATCTTTTCCTTTGTAGCGGGCGTTACTATAGGTCAGTTCCCCCCGCTTGACCTTTAACACGCGGTCCCCTCGCCCCCCTCACGTATTTATTTCATTGTTCACGAGCAAGCGCTTTCCCTGACCTTTTTCCCCTCTCCGGCGTTTCTCCCATCTTATTTTCCCTTTCGCTCTTCCTCTTTGCGTATCTCTGATCACTCTTTGGTGAATTACTTTGCTCGGGTCTTCGTCCTCCCTTAGCCCCTCCTCTTTTTTGGCGAGTCCACGCTTAGCGACTAGTGTGCAGCCCCTTTTTGCGCTTATTTTTTCTTATCAGCTACTTTTCTACAGAATCCCTTGTCAGAAATGATGGGTCATCGCTCCCTTCGCCCCTAGCTCGCCCGTACCACGCCACCCCGCCTTTTTACTCAAGTAGGCTGTGTCTCGGCGAACATCTTCGTCATTTCCTGACATTCCCTCCCTGCGGTCGTCATTTACCCTGTCTTGGTTCCTTTATCGTGTGTTCCTTTTTTTCCATATTGCTCTGGTTACCTGTTCTCTGGCCGTCGGACCACTCCGTCTGGCCTCTACTCGCTCCTTCTGTTCCCCCCTTGTATACAGTTCGCCCTATATCCCCCCGCGAGCCCCCGCACCCCCCGCCCTCCCTCTTCGCTCACTTACCATTAACCATTCTTGCATCGTTATTCCGCAGCCTCCTCCTCATTTTCTACGGCGTTTTACTTTTCCTCCCCGCTAATTTGTTCGCCCCGACTCATTGCCCCCTGACGGGAGCCGACTTTGTCCAACACCGGACTTTCCGTTCTAACTTTCCCGACGTCATCCCCCCCCCGCTTCTCCCCTCTTTCGATTTACCCCTCCCTGATTTCACTAAGATCTCTTCTCGTAGATGCTAGATCTCTGCGTCTCCCGTCGTTCCCTATCTGGGGCTTGTCCTAGTCACTGATAATTCCCCCTCTTCACTCGACTATGTACATGTCTACATATCTCGCACGGCTCGTCTGATACCCGTGTTCCAGTCCCCTTGCGTCGGCCGGAGATTCTTGACGCTTCTCCTCTCTTTCGTCCTTGGGCCATTTGACTTCCCCCTTTTCACCCGTTGTTCTGTTTTTAGTCCCGATGATCACAGTTTAGATTCTTCTCCGTTCTTTCTGCCATTATTACTGCCGCCCCCTCCGAGGGTCTGCCAGGTCACTACCTTTTTTTTTTTTTCCGCCTGATCCATTTTCCTGTATTTCCCCCCACGTGCTGTTTCGTGGTCGCTAGCGCTCGTGAAATCAGCGTGTTTAATTCCTTTCCTACGGCTCGCCTCCTCTCCTTTCCTGGTATATGGCCCTACTTTTTCTTTCTTAGTCCCTTTACCGCAACTGCTTCTCCCCCCCCTTTTTGCCCCTTCCCACTTTTTTTTGTTTTATGGCCTCTACATCCCCCGAGCGTTTGCATTACTGCATGGCTTTTTACTGAGGAGCCTCTTTCCTAGAAGTTTCTTCCGACCCTCTTCCTTGGTAGACTCGGGGCTGGCGTGAAGCACATTATAGTTGACCGACATGACGTCGTTTTTTTTATACTGTTATTTTTCTGTCCACTAGCGCTGTTGGCACTTCCTCTTTATTTTATTTACCTTTTATTGACGTTTACCTTTGTGTGACCCTAGCCTTCCACCGCCGCTAGTTCCCTGTTTTTTCTGCTGCCTTTATGATTGCGGGGTCCCCCCCCCTTCAAATCTTATCGATTTCCCCAGCCTCTCCCCCCGGAAGCTCACGACGTGTCTTCTTATTCTCCGTTAGCCGTGAGGTGTTTTAGACTGATCTCCCCTGAGTGAGAACTGCGTGGGGCGGGTTTTTTCTAGTTCCTAGATATGGGAGCCTGATGTCTTTTTACATTTGGACTGGTTCGGCACCTTCTTATATGATAGTCGCGTTTGTACTGTGGCAAGAACAGCACTACTTCCAACACAGAGGTTTACTGAGGAGCGAGAGAAACAGTTCCTCCAGTTCCACCTCCTCCTATCCTTTCTCAAGCTTTTCTCTATCTCGCGGTTTTTGGTTTTTTTGGGTGACAGCATGGCTCCTTTTCGCGGGGGCCCACTAAGGAAATCTTTCTGCTTCGAAAAAGGTTTTTTTACTCCTCTTTCCGCTGGGAATACTCGTGTGTTAGCCCCGGCGGATGGTTGTCGAACCCTAGTGTTTTTTTTCTTTGCTCCCCCACTTTGCTGGTTCGCTAGATTCTTTTGTCCTCTTTATATTTAAGGATGGATGTGTTCAGTGCGTGTTCAATTAGTTGCTCGTACGCCCACAGACATCTCAAAGTGCCCCCCGCTACTTTTTGTACTTCCTCCTTTTATACTCATATTCCTTTTTTTTGCCGCGGTGGTTTGCTCTCTTTGTGACATTCCGCTGCGCCAGACGCGGCTCTGCCTTCTTGCGCCCTTCTCATTATCTTTTCTTCGGCGATCGATATCTGGTCTAGCCTTCTCTCCTATTTTCTTTGATTTTTTATTCCCCGCTCTCCCTCTGTCTAGGATTGTTTGTGATCGCAGATCTTGATTGTCAGCTCGTTCTGGGCCCGGTCTTGAAGACCACTTTCGCGGCACCCGAGCCCTCTTTAAAGTGTCCGAGCATCTTGGTTGTTTATCGCGGAACCGCTCTTCCTCATCGCCGTCGTTCATGTCCCCTTTCATGCACTAGACCGGATGCGGCACTGCAGGATAGTCGCCACATTTCCCGAACCCCGTCTTCCTTGCAGCTTCGGCTATTCAGCTCTCATTTTCGTTTTGGTTATTTTTTGGTCCTCTTGTGGTAGATTCTTTTTTCCGGCCCCCTTCACTCAGGATTTCCTCTTACCTCTTTTCGGGTATTTTGCACCTCCCCTCTAGTAGCTGCTTAATGTATGAATTCCTTTATTTCTTTCCTCCCGTTTCCTGCACCTTCTGCCCCATCCCTCCACGATGTATAGTCCTGTTTTTCTCGCATCTTTCAATCGCCCTTTCGCAGACAGATACCTTGTCTCCTCCGACCTTCTCCAGGAGTTTTACGTATGAGCGGCTCCGGTGGAACCCAAACGAAGATCTTCACGGTCCCCATCCACGTCGAACCCTCCGACTCCTTGATCCATAAACCTCCATCCCACAGATTCATCCTACTCCCGCATTTTTCTTTAATCGCCTTCCCCCGTTGCTTGCCAGTTCCCTCCTTCCCTCTTGAACCAGCGCCCGGATTTGCTTTCTCCCTCGTTAGTCCAGAACCCCTTTTTTCCAGAACATGCGCAGTGTCCCATACGTGTTGCGGGGGTTCTGTTCACCTGTTTTCTGTTTTGGATCATCCCCGACTCCTCTCTGAGTCCCGTCCCATGGGGCGCCCTTTCCAGCGATCGCGTAACTTTTTATTTCCCGTACCTTCGTTTTGCATTGTTTTTTTCTTTGGTCCCTCTCTTTTTTTTCCCTTCTTCATTTTTTTTTTCCTTTCACGTCTCCCCCCCCCCCCCCCGACCCCCCCACTTTTTCTCACTTTGTCATTCCCTCTTTGATTACCTGTTACCTATTTCTCCACCCTTTGCTGATGCCCTCTATTATCCAGACTGCCATTGGGTAGTTTCTTTCGGTTTCCTCAGTGCCCGTTCACCCGTGCATAGAGCGTCTGATTACCTTCTTCTCTGCTTTTGTCTTTTGCTACGAATCCCAGTTTTCTTCTCTATTGCTTTTCTTTATGTGTTTTTAGATTCGTCACCTTTCTTACGCGATCCCTGTTGAACTTTAGATTGTCCTTTAAGCTCATTCGTGCTTCCCCGTTTATGCTTTGTTGCACGTTGCCCATTCACTCTCCGCCTCGACTCTATCCTGTTCCTGCCTCCCTTTTTTTGACTGACTATTCTTCACATCATCCACTCGATTTCAGTGGGCTCTCGCCCCCCTCCCTTGCTGCCGGAGAAATGCCCCTAACTCGAATTTCCAGTCTCCCCAGCCCTTCTTACCCCTAGTACTTCGCCGATTTCCCCCAGGCGCTCTCCCATTCTTTTTCCCCCTCCCGTATTGTTCACCGGCGATATCCCCGGATTGCCACTTGTTGCCCCCGCTCCCGTGCAGAATTCAGTATGTCCCACATGTCATACCTTTATGTCCCCTCTCTCCACCCGCTTTCCCCATTTTTCGCAATTCTATCTTCTGTGTGTGTATGTATCACCGCCTTCGGGGAGATTTTCTTTCTTTTGCACACACACGCTCGCTCTGAGATGACACCTCCGAATTACTGAGCGGTTTTACTTCCTTCACCTGCCCTTGCCTGCTCTTGCGGTATCCTCCGGCTCCCCATCTAGCGTGGCCTTACGGGACCATCGATGAAAGGGTTAATCGTCAGCCCTGTCCAACCTCATCATTACCAATTTTTCGTCTCGTCTGCCCCCTCGCTCATTTGGTTTATCTTAACCCCATTTCTTTCTTTCCTCTCCTTCCTATTTTCCCCCTTTGCTTCTCGGATGTTCACTTTTTTTTTTTTTTGAGGTGATTTGAAAGGTTCTATGCGGGTTAGGCCTTAGATCATGACATTTATTCCCGCTCTAGAGGCTACCTTTCTATGACCCCAGCGTCACCCTTCCTCACATGCATTTCCAGGTCTCATCTACCGATTTCCGCCTTACTTCCTTCCCTGCACCATTTCTCCCCTTTTGTCCTTACCCCCCCGATCTTCCATCCGCCTCGGCTGAGCGACAGAGGATGTCGTGTTTCGAGATGTGATCGTCTCCAACTACCCCCCCTCGCCCGTGGTGTCGCCCGAATAACGGTCGTCCGTAGATGACCGACAACGGATGTATCCTAACGCCCCCCTTACTGAATCCACTCACTTTACGCACTCTTACCTCAGGACCCTTTTTCGCTTTTTCGCCTAGACCCCGCCCACACTCGTTTTGTCTCTCTTCTTCCCATCTTTGTTTTGGATTGATTTTCCACCGGCGACCTTTTTTGGTGTTTGCTTTTTGTACGCCTCAGAAAATAAGAGTCCTGCAATGGTTCTTGTCCCGCCGCGGACCCTTTTCTACTTTGCTGACCCTCACGTTTCGGTCGTCACCCCGAGAAGGTGACGTAGAGCCTTTTTCCCCAGAGACTACGGGAATTTTTTCCCCGTGTTTGCAGTTGCCCACCCTATAGTCGTCTTGGAAAGACATCGCTTAAGTGGAGAGCCGACTATTCGCTCTCCGATATTGAGTTATCTGCAGGGTCCCGGCATACTCTTTATAGAGCCGCGGGAAAGAACCTCGTGGTCGCCTCCTCCCCACCCCGATAGGGGGAGTGTTGACTCGGCTTTGGTCTCCAGTATATTTTTTTATCCTTCCGTAGCCGAGGAGCGCTCGGTGATTGGTTCGTGTTAGATTTCTTTTTCTGATCCTGCCGCTGTTTGCCTGCCCATTTTTAGCATCAGCGACAGAACTCACCGTCATTTATCTAGAGCTAATACTCCTCTGACTGTACGTCCACAGAACCACTAGACTCTTGGTCAGTATTGTTTCTCCCTTCCCCATCTGCTTCCTTAGACGACTAGCCCTACCTTTTTCCTCTTCTAATTTACCGCCCCGCTCTTTTACCAATGCTTTCCCCTTTTTGAAACAAGCTCGGGTCTCTTTTTTCCCCTCTCCCCTGCCCTCCCTTTTCGTGTGCCCTGCCTACCTGTCCTTTTTGTACTTCCCTCAGAGCTTCTCTTCGTCCGTGTTTTTTGCCCGAACCTCCTTTTCTCTGCACCATACATCGTTTTTCTTTCTTCGTTAGCCAAGCCTCTCTCTCAGCCCCCGGCAAAGGAGCCTCTCCGCATCCAGGTGTGCGGTGGAGTGGGATTAGTGTGGCTTCCAATTGTAGAGTTTTAGTTCTCGTCAAGAAAGAGATAGGTGCTGACTAACCTTCCTTATTCGCTAGTTTATTTTTTTGATCTCTCAGGTATTCCGATTCCCTTGTTTTCCGTCCCTCTCCTTTCTGGGTGGGGTTCGTGGTCATCCAAGTTAGAAGTGTGATGTCTTTTTTTTTGTTTTTCTTCTTTTATTCCAGCTAACTCTCTTTCCCCGTTTCTTTTTCCCTCTTTTTGATCTGTGTTTCTCCCCCGAGATTTGGAAGTGTCTTTTACCAATTTTTCCCATGACTAACTCGAGTTCCCTCGCCTTGTCCCAACTTAGAGGTGTCTTTGCTTCTTTCCTTGCTAGAATTCCACCCTCTTTTCCTGTACTTTCGCCCTTCCCTCTTGAACTCCTTGTCCAACCCCCGGTTCCCGACATACTCCCTCTTGCACTCTTCCGTTGTTTTCCTTCCTCCTGTTCCTATTTGCACGGCATGTGATGCCGAGGATTAGAGATTGTGTAGTTTTCCCCTCCCCCCCCCCTTATCTTTCCAGGAGTCATTTTACCCCACTCCTCCGCTAGCGTTCCTTCCGACGATCTGTATCTTTTTCAGTCGTGCCTCTGACCTTCTGTCGCTCGTCTTTTCGTACTCCTGCCTACTTCGTCAACCTTGGTGTGGTGTCAGACTGGTTTCCCCAGGCGCTCAACAGAATAGCAAGAGAGAGCCACTCTGACCCGAGGCATATTCGTCGAGTTCTAGATACGGGTATGGGAGGGGCCCTCGGTACTAGTTTCCCTTTTCTTCCTCGGCCCTGTGGGTCTTCACCGCGTCCTCCAGTTTAACGATTCTGGTTCCTTCGCGTGCCGGGGTGTATTTGCTTTTCCGCCTGTGTTGATAGTTTGGCTAAGGCCGCTTTCTTGCAGGTAAGCCTTTTTTTGAGGCGCGTTTCTCAAAGAGTTCTTTCTCTGTACCTGGTTAAGGCCCAGACC
>Ga0179591_1348170_pt1 | contig 12564 bp, 14 predicted proteins | sample CZOMad2_1_08_16f_FD_182891 | JGI IMG/M metagenome (GOLD analysis project Ga0179591, IMG submission 182891) | Vadose zone soil fungal communities from Angelo Coast Range Reserve, California, USA - CZOMad2_1_08_16fungal (PacBio error correction) | ecosystem: Environmental > Terrestrial > Soil >... | reverse complement strand
TTTTCCCGTGTGTCCTTCGCAGGTCGCTCCCCATTTTTTCCGCGTTGCGGGGCGCTTTCTTTTAGTCTTGTTTTTTTTTGCTCTTTCCAACGTCTTTGGGAAAGGTTTAGAGTCCTGGCCCCCCTTTGGTCTTTCGTCTCCCCGGTTCCTGTCACTTGACCCCCCCTCCTCTTTCACCAATCTTTTTTTTCCTTTGGGCAGCAAAGCCGAAAGGATTTCAGCAGTTCTAGTTTCTTTTCCAACCTTACGCGATTTTAGTTCGGCCTGACGTTCCCCTGTCCTCTCCCCCCTTTCCAGACAGGGGTTTGATGCCGGCCCCTTATTATTGTTGACACTTTTTTTGCCCGGCCGCTCAGTTTTTTTCCACGCCTTTTTTTTTCAAAGTTCCCTCAACACCGGTGGAAGGTTTCCCCCCCATATTTCCCCCACCGCTTGTCAACCTGGAGCTTTTACTTTTGTGCCGCGTGTCTTGGGGCACTACTACTTTCTTCAACAAATGATTTGAGTCAACAGACCACGCCCTCCCTTGGCCCTTTTTTTGACTTCGCCTGCGTCCGAACTCATTTTTTTTCCTTTAACCTTGAAAGCCCCTCCTTGGCGGACATCCTTCCCCTCTCTTTCAGCACCGATTCCCCGGATTTGTTAGTTTTTCACGTTTGTCGGGCATCAAAGCCCGTGTTTTCCCCTTCTCCCCCATCAGCATTGAAAATCCCCTGAGGAGTTCTGCAGGCGTGCCTTGTCTGGTTCTTCTCCTTTTTATGTGTGCGGTGGTACGTGCCGTTTTTCTCCTTCCCTTTTTTTTCCAGGGTTTCTTCCCAAACCCTACTTTCACGCTACCACTTTCTCCTTTTCCCCGTTTTTTTTTTCCCTCGTGACTATGGCCAGCACAAGCAAGCCTTTTTCCTGTTGTTGCAAAACATCGTAGTGCGGTAACTTGCCGACCCCCCCAAGCCTCCCCCCCCCCGGCCCCTTCCCGTATGATTGTAAGCCCGACCCCCTGTTCCTTATTTTCCAGCCCACTGAGATTGAATTCTCCTCATGAAAAGCGCACTTCTTTACCTTCCCCGTCGGCAACCATAAAGTTGCAGTAAGGATGAGTTTGCACTCCCCCCCCTTTGTTACTTCCGTTTTTGCGCCACGATGCAGCACGTCTGCCCCCTTTTCGATGTAACCGAACCTCAGCGGCCCGCTTTGGAGATTGATGTGCGTCGATCCATGTTTCATTTTGCGTCCCCCCTCAAAGATTGTCGGGTTGCTCGGATCTTCGAAGCTTTCAGTCCCTTAAGATTTGCTTTTGCCGCCCACCCCACCAACTATTGCAGCGTTTTGTCTCTTCCCTGTCGGCCTTAATCATCTATTTTTGAGCCATTGCTTTGCCAGCTGATTGTTTCTGACGATATTGAAACAAGTTAGCCCGTTCCCCACGATCCGCCACCCTTCCAAAAGCATTTTCTTCACTCGCGTTGGTTATTCCTTTTTTTGGCTCGGCACCCCGCTCACGGAGGGTCGACTCGTCCCTGTCCCCTATGGCTTTTTCGTTTTTTAAGCCATCCGCAATCACTTGGAGACGACCAGGGCCTTCCGTTTTCCCATCCGCGTTTTCTCGAACGCTATTCATCGTGTGCGAGGTATGCACCCAGTTCCATCGATCTTTGCACCCCGATTTCCCTTTTAATTTCGAGGCTTTTTCGCGGCGTTCACCTCCGGGATTGTGCGTGATGCAGCTTGTGCAACTAGCGCTTACCTCCACTGCCCAGAGAGTTTTCACTCGATGGTTTGCCTTTTCCCCCATTGAGCCAACGTAACAATGGACAACGACATGTCCTCCCCTTTTCCCCGTCCCCAAAAAACACAGGCCGTGATTCGACGCGTGTTTCTCCCTAGGTTTCCGACTTTTACACTCGACGCCAGGCTTTTATTTTTGCCTATGCCTTGTCCCCCCATTTGCCGTGCTCCGCCCTGGCTTTTTTTCTTAGCGAATTGCGTCACTTTCCTTTTACATGCCTTGGGACGTCTTCCGTTTTTAATCCCTCTCTTTTCCGGCACTGCTTTTTTTTTCTTTTTAATTAAGCCTTGCCTTTTTTCTGACGTCGAGTGTTTGTCTTTTTTCGCAGGGCCCCCAGGCGTAGACCAACCTTCCGGCATACCCACGTTAGTTTTCTCTTGAGTGTAGTGTCCCATAACAGCTTCCTGTTCCTGTCGGGAGATTTCGTTTTGTCCCGATCTACTCTTTTCTCCCACACCCTCTTTTGAGTGTGAAGCCTTCTTTGACCTCTTCTTGTACCCCCTGTCCTCTGGCCTCTTTTTGGCCCTTGGAAGATGTTTGTCCCTTTCTCCCCCCCTCTCCAACCTCAACCGCCCGACCCTTTGCTCTATCCTCTTTTCGGCGGGTAGTGCCGCCCGCCCCACCTTTGTTAGTTTGTGCCTTTTGTCATGCCTGACCAGTGAAAAGCGGACAGTCGCTCCCCCCGCCCATCTTCCAGGGGGTCCCCCCACACCTGCGAAGTGCAGAAGGACAAAGATTCTTCCCCCAACACAAACTTTTTACTCCTTCTCATTCCCCACAGCGAAAAACCTTAATGTGCGAACTGGACGCTTTCTTTCCCCCCCCAGGAAGATAATTTCCCTTGGAACGAAAGTTGAGTCTCCTGAGCCAGGAAGTAAAGAACTAATAGAAAGGACCCCACTGTTTTTTTGAATAAACCAACACCTTTTACAGAGGCTCTTCCGGTTCCTTCGTCTCGCCTTCGTTCTTCCCCCGGCAGTGCGACTCCTAGTTTCCTTCTCGTAGAGTCGTCGTTCGAAACAGATCCGTCTTAGCTCTCCGAAATTCCTTGATGCTTTATTTTTTCTACCGTACATTCTTTGCCAAAAACTTTCCATTTGTCCCCCCCTTCCCCCTGAGTCACACGTATCTTCGCTGCCTTTAGGGATGATTCGCATGTAGGGCGAATCAAGTTTTTGCCACCGACTACACCCCTTTTTATTTTCCTCCGTCCTCTCCCGACGTCTTCCTTGGCCCGTTTCGGGTTTTTGTTTTTGCCGGACTTTCCAGCCCCAGAACAGTTCTCGGTCTTTTTGGTTGTACCTACCTCGTCCTATCCTCGTTCACCCCCGCTCGATTTCCCAAAATGATCCCCCTTGCCTGGTCCCAATTACATTACCCATCTTTCTTTTTTTTCTTCTTACGCCATCCCCTATTCCAGATTTCAAACCCCCCTAGGGGACAACCTTTCCCCCTCTTTTTCCTCTAGAGGCCGAGCCCCTTTTTTACCATCCCTTCCCCCATGAACAATGCCTTATCCTTTGTTGGCCATTCCGTGTGTTTTTTTTTATCGCTTTTGTTCCCTCCCTGTTTCATTCACGACTCCTTCGACGTACCCTCCCGCGATGCCTATTGTCCGGGCGACCCGGCCCTCTCCCCCGAAACGGGCTTCCGTTTGGGGCGACCCCTTCTTTCGTGGGTATTTTCATCTTCTGATGTGATTTTTCCCGTGTTAGGGCGGGGCGGCGAGTCTTTTTTCTGGCCCTCTTCGTGCGTGGCAATGACATTTTCCCGACGCCATTGATGTTCGTTTCCATTTTACCCTTTTTTTTATGTGCCTATGATTGTTCCGGCGACGGGAAGCATTTTGTTTTCTCTCTCCGTCACGTCCTTTTCACATTAATGTTTCCGACCACCTTGGGCTTCGCTTCTTCCCCCCCTCCCTTCGCTTATCAATCTCCGAGTTTTTTTTTGACCCCCTTTGTTTTCTTCATTTTCATTTACCCTCTTAGTTTCTGTGTAAGCTGGTGTTCAGTGGCTGTTCCTGCGAAGGTTTGCTCCCCGTTTTTTGTTTTTCTTTGCATTTCGATTTATCCCCTTTCCCGCCTTTGCTTTTCTCGCTGACGAGTAAAGGCTTGTGCCCCACCCTTGGCGTAGGAGGACCCATTTCTACGTTGCAAACACCCCACCTCAGCCGCACTCAATCCCTTGATTTCTTCAATCTTTTCATGCTGATGGCCCCTCTATGTTCTGTCTTTCTTTTCCTTAACGACCACTGATCAAGTGCCCCCAGCCATCCAGTCCGATGAACCCCTGCTCCTTCGTATAAGAAGAGGTGACTTAGGGTGTGCTAGGCTTTCTCGAGTTCACGGCAATGCTCTTTTTTCGGAAACCTTTGGTTCTTCGAGTGGGACGGCCCTGTCTAATGATTCGGTATTTCGAAAACGACCTCCAATTCTTTGCATTGGGTCTCCTGTGTGATTTGCTATTTTGGTTCCTCCCTTGCTGTGCGGTGTGTGTTTAATTGCCCCCCCCATCCCCCCCCCCGGAGGTTTTGGATGGCACCTTCGCGCATGCGCTGATAAACCCAATCTGATTTTTTTTGCCCTGACGGCATCCCCTCCCCACCTTTCTTTTTCTTTTCTGGTGGATAGGAAAATGTCCGGGGTCTTGTATTAACTGAGTTGTTCTGACCTCTTCGTTTTTCTTTCCTCGCGTGACGATAGTATTGACCATTTTTTCCCTCTTTTTTCCCTATTCGGTCCGCTTTAGACTGACGCTGCTCCTTTTATTTTCACCCTTTTTCCCCCACTTTCTATAAAGAAAAACAAGGAAAAACGTGTAAGGACCTATTCCAAATGACCACTTTGCGTACACCGCGAAAAAGACTAACCCCCCCAACAAGGATAGAGTCCCCCTCCTGCTTGAAAAGCTATATATATAATTTACTCTCCCTGAAAAGTTTTTTCTTTTTTGCGAGTCCTTCTTCTATCTGTGGTCCTTTGCTTGTTCCACCATCCGTCCCTTCGAGACCCTGACTTTTTTAGGGTGTCCGTTTGGTAGCGGTTTCCCGTTTATCTCCACTTTTTTAGGTTCCTAAGAAACCTGTATTCCTGTTCCCCCACGGTTGGAGCCCGCGTCGTCCCCCTGTTTGAATCTCGTCAACCCGCGCTTGCCTTTTATACTGGATTGGCGCCAATGGCTCCGTGCCCCTTCTTATCTTTAAGGGGACAGCGGATAGCGCCCCCAGGTCCCTCAGGTTTTACGCCGGTAATCAACACATCCTGCCTAACAGATCTTTCCCCTCTATTGCCTGGCCACCAGATCCCTGATGTCTTGACGTTCTTTTCCCCCCGTAAATCCTGGGATTTTTGCTTTGTCCCTGCTCAGGTGACTGGTCTCTTCACCTGACCCCTTGCATGGCACCCTGCCTCCCCCCAAACGCGTGAAACCGCGAACCCTTAAGTTCTCGTTTCGTGACCCATAATCAACTCAAGAGAATATAAATTTTCTTTTCGCCTCCCTACCGGCCCCCAATTTGCCACTGTTTTTTGCTCGCCTTGCCTGTTTCAGTTAGAGCCACCATGTGCCGATGCCGCCCACCTTCCCCCGAGGTTTTTCCCGCGACCCGATGTGTTTCCATGGTTTTCTGCCTTGTGTTTGTTTCAGTTTGCCGGCTCAAGAACTTTGCAGCAACCCCAAACCTCTTGGTGTCCCAGACCCAGTTAGATCTGCCAGCGTTTTTTTTTTTTTCTGTGGGATAGCCCCCCCTCATTTTCTTTCGACGTTTCATCTCTTTGTCGCGATCCACCGTCTTTTTCACCCCCCCTTCTTCTCCAGATGAGTAATTTTTCCCCCTGTCTCCTTTTCACCCCAGCACCAGCCGTCCCCAGCCCTAAGTCCCATCTTTCCGACCTCCCCGTATGCAGGAACAAGTTGCCCCTGTCCTTTCCGCCAATCGTCCCTTCCCCCTTGCCCGAAAGGGCGGGTTTCCTTATTTTATAGGGCCGACGATCCACGGCTTCTGATTCTCACTTTTCGCACCCTACCAAAGCTCCCCTTACGCCTCCCGCCGCTGGCGTAACTTACTATCCCCCCGGATGATGGCACCAGGAACAGACCCCAAAGTTCTCGGTATTTTCGCCAATCAACCCGACTCATCCACGTCCACCACTTTTCCCCCCTGTCTTGTTTCCCCTGGAACCGGGGGCGATGCCACGATTTCCATGGCTCCCCCACCAAAGCCGCCCACCCGTTTTCCCCTTCTCCAGTGTTGCTCGGATCGAATTCCCCTTTTCCATGTTCACGAACTATGCTTTTTTTCGCAGATGCAATGAGTTCTTTTTCCCCCTCTTTTTTTTCCTGAATCTCAGTTTTGAACGATTTCCTTCCGATTACTTCGGTTTGCTTCCGATGACCTCATCCCCGCACGGCCCCCCGTCCCCCCCCCCCTGACCCCACTGCCTGACCCCCTCATTTTCCAGCTTTTCCTGTCCTTTTTTCTCGCCGCGTTAGCTTTGCACCCAGTATACCTGACCCTTCTCTGTTTCTTTCTTTTGCAAGCACATAAGCAATTTCATTCCCTTCCGAACTGTCAGACCATGTGGAACTTTTCCGGGTCACGGTTTTTGACCCTGCGGCTGCTTTTTTCCCCGCGTGCGCTCCCAGCCTCCCGCGACCTATCTGTTCCCGCCCCGTCAACTCTTTTGAACGCCCCGGCGAAAGCACGGGGCAAAGACTTCTATGCCGGTGATTTTTCCCTGACTCGCGATTCACCCCACCTCGTTTTTCGCCCCGAATGGTTGCAGGGTGCATTTCCGAGTTGCACGTCAGCCCCAGAAATCGGCCACCCACCTTTCCCCCCACAAACCCGATCCCACGTTTTGCCGCTTTCCCGCTTTTTGCGTCCAAACGGCTGTCACGCCTTTCAAACTCTGTCCCTGCCGCCCATTGCTTCCCCCCCCGATTCCCCTTTTGGCTTTTTTTGAATGTCCGGGGGAGGAATCTTACCCACTTGGTCCGGTTACCATGCAGTCCGTTTTTCAGGTCCGACTGGCTGAAATTCCCTTTCTCGCCCCAAGGATTTTTTCTTTGGTTGGCCCTAGCCGGCCCTGTTCCACAGGATTTCGCTGCTTTTGCGTCGTGGCAAGGGCGTCTGGTCACTCTTCGGATCACGTCAGTTCAGTCCTTTGGCGTTTTGCGCACCAGGTTTCCGTTCTTTTTTTTTTTTCTTAACTGCGAGTTCGGGGGGGTCGGGTGTCTTTTCTTGTTATTTTGTCTTTTTCAGATATCTCCTATCCTTGTTTGCTGTTGAAGCCAGGCATAGGGAGGATCTTCATCACAACCCCTCCATATTTTCTTTTTTTCTCCCCCGAAAGCTTGAAGCGGCATGTTGCCGGGGTGGGGAGGTAAGTGGTCTGGTTTCTTGTCACCACTTCAACGCCTTCTGTGGTTTTCCCCCAGAGATTCTCCAGAATCCGCGCCGTTCCCCCGCCCAACGCGGGGACCCCTTCCTTTCCCCCTTCCGGCCCGTTTTCTTCGGCCACCCCCTCTTCAGGTGCACGTTTCCCCTTTCTTTTTTTCCCTCCGTGCCCCGTTCCCCCTTTTTTTTGTGACCCTTTTTTCCGCACCGCAAGCTTCCCCCCCAAACAGCAGATGTACCAGACTTTTGTTATGTTGGGCCGCCACCCTGCTCCCCCCCCCACCGCACGACGACCCATCTTTTTTTTGAGTGGGACCCCCCCCCCTACTCATTTTCCCAATGGCCTAGGGGTTTTCTATCTCTCCCCCCTTGTCGGCGGTTTGTAAACCTTCCTTCTGCGTCGGAACAATTTTCCAGTACCCCCCCCCTCGGCAAGGTGCTTCAGTGCCTTTTTTTTCCGATGTCCGGTTTTGCCGATTGTTTCTTTTTCTTTCGGTTTTTTTTTCTTTCGGACCCCCCCGCGGATTTGTACCCTACCCCCCACCGATTCCCACGCTAGATTGAGTGAGCGTTTTCCGAGGTTTTTCTGGGCAGCCGTGTCATATTTTGGAACTCCCTTCCCAACAGTTTGTTATTCGTCTTGTTGCGTCCTATACCTTTCTTTCCCTCGCAGGGGTTTTTTTTGGGGAAGTTCCAGTTACTTTCTTTGTGTTCCCTTTCACTCCTGATCCCCCCCCTGCTTGCCAACCCGCTTTCCCATGACTTTTCCTTGGTGTTTTCTTCATTAAGCCTTTTGATTCGTAATAGCTTTGACGTGTATAAAAAAACCCCCCTTTTTTTTCCCCCCCCAATCCCGTGATCTCTTTTGCATAGCGGATCATTAAGTGCTGACCTTGGAAACAAGCCGGCCCTTGATGAATCTCAGTGCTTTTATAGCACAAGGCAGCTGTAGGGATCGTGACCGGATCTTTTTTGTCTTTTTTCTCTTTCCCCTTCCCCTTTTCCTTTTTTTTTCAAACCACACCCCTCTTCGCCACTCTCAAGTTGTTGATCCCCCTCTCGAACCTGCATCTGTGTTTTCAGCCTCTTCGTGTGGCTATTTCATTTTTATTGTCCCATGATTCTTTTTTTTTGTAGGACGTTTTTCTGACTCATGATCTTGATTCCCCTCGCATCTCTCTCGTCTTCTTCGTGTTTTTTCACTCGCCCGCGATTGCTGTTCGTTACCCGGAAACTTTTTTTTTCTTCCCTTTTTTTCATGAGTTTATCATTTCTTTCACGGGCCCAATGCCGTTGTTTAATATACTGTAATTTCCAACGCCTTTTTACACAACCCCTTTGCTGATCCGTTACTTTAATGACGTCGATTTCCCACAGGTTCTTCATGTGATTCGGCGGGACCTTGTATTGCTCCTGACCCGCTTTTCCCGGTTCCCCGGCTGGATATGGGACCCTGAGCGCTGGCGCTGTCCTTGTTCTGTTGCTCGGAAGTTTTTTTTGGGGGGGGGTGTCCCTCTTCGTGGTTATAGACTGACCCGAATTGCCAACCCTCCGCCTATACCTGCGCTTGAAGAGACCTTGGTTCTTTTTGTCACGCCAACCTGTTTTTTCCTGCTCTTCTTGCCCAAACCGTCCTTCCCTTCAAGACCCGGCCAACATGTCGATTCCAGACCTACCTTTTCTTTCGCTATATTTCATGCTTTCCCTTTTTGGACTCTCTTTCTCTGTATTGACGCCGACGATCCCCCCAATCCCAGTCATCTTTCCCCCAGTCGTTACAAATCGGTATGCTGACCCCCCGAGATTCCTCCATGATTTCCCTTTTTTGGCAGGGTGGTTTTCTCTAGGCAGTTAGTTTCGGTCCCGACTTTTTTTTCTCAGATGTGGCCTGGGCTTTTTTGTTGGTCATTTTTTGCATCTGGTTCTCCCTTCCTGTTTCTTCCCAGACCACCGCGTTTTGCACCTTCGGCTTTCCTTTTTTTTTTCTTGTGTGTACTATTGCGTCGTGGGTTGACCCCGCGGGTTCACGTTGTTCTGTGACCCTTTGTCGTTTGAATGAGTCTCCTGAGTCCTTCCCTGGCCATTGTCGTGATCGGTTGATCAACAACTTCCATCTTTTCTTGCTCAATCCTCAACCTCTTTCTTTCCCCAAGTGGGGGGATTATGAACGGCGTTAAACGTTTCTCCGCTTTCCCTATTCGCGGGTATTTTTCCCTTGCCCTTTCTCCCTTATTTCTCCTGTTCGTTTTGCTTGGCCAGCTCCTTCCCCCCGCGATTAAGCGCCTTTGACATATCCGCTTTCTCTTCTCGGGGGGGTTACTGGTACGCGGGTTTTAAACACCAATTTTGCCCCAATCTCCCCCTTTTTCTTCCCTCCTACAATTAACGTGTTTTTTTATCCACCGCGACTTCCCTGCCCCGCTGAAAAACTGGCCCCGATATTCTCCTCCCTTTTTTGACACTTCTCTTTTCGCTCTCTTTTCTTTTTTTCATCATCCTGTTTTTGTTGTCGAGAGTCATTAGCGGGTCACGTCTCAAGTCGAGAACGCCTTTTTTCCCCGGGTGGTCTTTTTTTTGGGCCCCTTTGTTCTCCCTTTCTGCTTTCGGTTGCTCGGACGGCCCCTTGGGGTCCCTTTCTACCACTGTATTCTTCCCCTTTTTTTGACCGAAAGGGAGTGGTTGTCGTTCATCCGGACCTGATTCCTCTAATCCTGATTTTCCTGCTTTTTTGGGCAATCCCTCGCGGTGTTTTTTTTTATGCCAGGTCCTCCGATCCCCTGGGCAGTTTCTTTCCATTTACCCTGCCGAGCTAGCTTCAGGCCCGGCCTTATTTGACTTCCTATCCCCCACCTTTTGCCGACCCCAGATAGTTGGCTTCTTTCTACGCCCCTCCTATTCTTCTTTCTTTCCCCAGTCGCAACCCGCCCTTGTGCTGTTCGTTTGTCTCCATTCCCGCACACTTTCCCAGTAAACCCCCACGGCAGTTCCCCGATCACAATCGCTTACTGCAAGCGCGGCTTTTCTCAACTTCTGCCTTTTTTACTCCCAACCTATGTACGCCCCCAAGACGAGACCCCCTGGCCCCAGGTTCTCGGTGCTTAAATTTGGGTCATCAGCCTTGGACCTATTTCCATCGCCCTGTGAGGACTACCGGTCATAGCGGTTCCTTCAGACCCTTTTCCTTCGGTCTTTTTTGCTCCGGTGTTTTTTTCTGGTCTTGCATCAAGAAAATTTTCCCTGTCCCCAAGGTCCTCCATGCCATGATAGATCAGTCCTGAGGAGTTCATCAGAGTTTTCTTTTCCCCTTTACGTCCGGAGTCATTTGTGCGCCTAGTTGTTCAGGTGGTCCCACCTCCCTCTTTGGCTTTCAACCACCGCATTCTTTCTTCCGCGCTGTTGCCACCTGCTTTCCAAATTTTTTTAATTTTTTATTGGCAGTCACCCGAAATTCGAGCAGGTTTTCGGCAAACCCTGAGTTGAGCTGCAAAGTTCCCCTTCTTACAGCACCCCTTTGGACAGGATGACCTGGTTTTCTCAGTACAACCCGGTCCGCGACACGCATGCGATTTTGATGATTCCTGACTCTTCCAATTTGATCCCCGCGTTCGGCAGCTTTTGGTTCCCTCCCCATTACAGGTTCTTTTCTCTCCCTTGTGCAGGAAACCCCCTTTCCGTTCTGCGGTTGGGGTGCCCACTTTCTCCCCTGAGCAGGTTACAGTAGAACCCTTTTTTCCATTCCAAGTAAATTCATTGGGAAGACCGGTGACGCCCCACGAGATCCCTTTTCGGGCGTCACTTCTGCTCGAAGTGGCCCTTACCACGGCTCAGTCATCACTTTTTGATAAGTCTGTCAATGCTTCCAACGTTGACAGTCAGATGCTGTCCAACACAACAAATTTTTTTTTCGAGACCCCTGAGTTTCGCCTTTATCTTGGTATCTTGCGTTCTGACCGCGGACTCTGAAGTACGAACTAATATGAAACAGAAGCTTTAATTTTCTTTTTCCACCAGTCTTTTTTTCCCACACAATGACCGCGAATACGCCCTTCAAGGCGTTCTTCGGGGTTTTTTTGTTTTGATTTTGATTTCCCCATTTTCCTGAACAAATTTGGGTCCCTCGTTTGATATTTTCGTCAGCCCGAGTTCTTTTTCTTTTTTTTTCCGACCCCTCTCCCTTCAATAATTTTGAATTTCCGCGTCCTTTTTGAAAACGCTTCCTAGGTTTCTTCTTTAGTCCCCTAGCCTGAATTTCCTGCCCTGGTCGACCCCCCCAATATTGCCCTTTTTTTTTTTTTTCGTGAACCTTTGCACGACCCTTTCCTCGTCCCAGCATTCTGCCGCTTCATTCCTCGCGATACGTTTTGGCCCACGCAGAGAACGTGACTCGATTGTGGTTTTCTCTTTTTTTTTTGTTTTCAAACCCCCTTTCCCGAGTTGTTTAAAACGTGTTCTCGCATCCCTGCCCCTCGTTGTGGAAGGCCGGCAAGAAAATTCGGCAGCCAGTCCCCCCCTTTCACCGAACGGCCGCTTCGGACCTCCCACAAAGCCCATTATTTTTCCAAGTACTTTTCCCCCATCGACGCCTACTCTTCCCCCTGTTGATGCTATCGATGCCCTTTGCCTGCGCTATCACTTTTTTCTGAATCAGCGCCTGGTTTGTACCACTCCCTTTTTTTGTTTTTTGTGTTCGTAAGCTCAACCCCGCTCGTCCTGCTTTTTCGTATGTGGCCGTCGTGGAAAGTAGCCGTTTTCTGAATTTTCCACTTTCAGTAGAGCTCGTCGGTTGCTTCACAGGCTTCGACCCATTCTTCTTCACCAGCCCCCCGTTTTTCAGTTTGCGGTTCTGACCTCTTCCTCACCCAGCTTACCTTTAGGTCTTCCTGGACTCTTTTCTTTGTAGACCTCTCTTTTCCCCCTTGTTGTGTGTTGCTCCGTAACTACTCCCCCCCTGAAAATGGATAATCTCTTCTAGACCCAGTTTTTGGCATAGGTTGTGGCTCTCTTCAACCCTCCCCCAGCCCCCCGCACCGGATCCTGCACCCAAGGGGTAGTCTAAGTCAGCCCCTTATATTCTGGTCGGAGCCTGACGACCACAGGCCGATTCCCCCCTGTTCAACTTTGGCGACCCTTCCTTCCACCCCGAAGGTCATCATCCTAGTGTCCCCAGACTTCGATTTGGCTTTTTCCTACCCCTCGCCGCCGAACATAGGCCGGCCCCTTTCCGAGTACTTCTCACCTTCATATGAATCCCTTTTCGCCTTCGATACAAAACCCACCCTTTGCATCGGCGTCTTCGAGTGTGTGCATTCTCTTCACCGACCTCTTTTTCTTCTTGTTGCGATGAAAGGCGGGCAGTGCTTAGGTTTGCCCTCAATGG
>Ga0179591_1259093_pt1 | contig 12564 bp, 15 predicted proteins | sample CZOMad2_1_08_16f_FD_182891 | JGI IMG/M metagenome (GOLD analysis project Ga0179591, IMG submission 182891) | Vadose zone soil fungal communities from Angelo Coast Range Reserve, California, USA - CZOMad2_1_08_16fungal (PacBio error correction) | ecosystem: Environmental > Terrestrial > Soil >... | reverse complement strand
CTTTGTTTTGTCAGTGAAAGTGGAAAGGTTCTGATTGCGTCCTTCCATGTTTGCCACGCGATTTTTTTTGACCCGTTGGCGAGCGCGCTTGAGTTTCAGTTTTTATACATAACGGACTTCGCGATGCCCCCCGGCGTAAGCTTTTGCCGCCTCAGACCCCCGGGTGGACCGTTTTTCCTTTTTTTTTGAAGTTTTCCGTGTTACCCACCCCATTCTGGATCGACTCCACCCGGTTACAAGTTGAAATATCGCCGTTTCCTTTTTACCCGCCCTTCCGGCCGGGCTTTCGTGCACCTTTAGTCATTCCGGGCGGTCACCTCCCTTTCTTTTTGTGGCTCCCCTTTCTTTTGAGTTGTTCCACTGCATTCCTGGGCAGCTACACGTAACTTCCTGCCCCGTGAATTTTTGTTTGTCTAGAAGGTCGCGGTCTGAGTTCTATCAATTTTCCGGTAAGCTCATTTTTTCCCCCTCCCTTCTTGATTTTTTTGACTGTACACATTTCAAGCCTTTGAAGCCCCTCTATTTTTTGTCTCTCTATTTTTAATCACCCTCCGTTTGACTTTAAAATCCCGCCCTCTTTTTTTTTTATTAGAGGTCGTCCCGGGTTGACAGGTCACCAACCCAAACACCCCCCCCCCCATGTTTCTTCTATTTCAACTGCTTCCCGGGTTCCAATTTACATCGCCTTGCCGAGGCTTTCTTCTCCTTTTTTTTCCCCAAGTGGATTCCAGTTTCCCGGTAGCTGTCCTGCTGGCAGGTTTGTCTTTAATTTTTTTTATCTGACACCAACGGCGGTACGTTCGTGTGGCTGTCCGCCGTTTAGACCCTTTGATTGTGCTGCAAGACCCGTTCCGGGAGGCGTGGCCGCACGACTCAAAGCTGGAGACATTAACGCTTTTTTTTTTCCCAAACTTAGTGGTCGTCACCCCTCCCCTTTTTTTTTTTCCCCTCTTAGGAGGCGCGATCCAACGCTTATTCCCCCCCTTCTATATGTACTGGTCAGTCCCTTCCCCGGGTCCTCCACTCTTTTTTGATTGGCCCTTTCCCTTTCTTCCCTTCCACAAGTTTTTTGGGTGAGCTTAGCCCACGGTCCATGATCTTTTCCCCATCAGGCAACTGCGTTGCTCTCACACAGCCCCCCCTTTGCCTGATGTCACGGGTGTTTCCTTTTCGGAACGATGTTGAGGCTCCAAACACCGCTCGGTTTGTCGTCCCCCACGTTCAGCTGAATCGGTTGGTTTGTTGTCACCACCTACGCCCGCAACGGCCCCTCCTTTTTCATGTAGTTCCTTTCATTGGCCCCCCCCTTTTGTGTGTTTCTCGCATTGGCATGCTCGATTTCTTTTCGATGTTTCGATGATCGGCTCTCCCCTTGTTCCGTCCCGGATGGTGAACCACCCCCCCTTTCCCCCCTTTTTCTTTTTTCGATCTCGTCGACAATACTTCCCAATTTATCGCAGGGCAACGGCTTTTCGTTGCTGAGGGGCGCCCCCCCCCCCTTTCTTCTGTGGGCCCCATCATACTGAAGTGGTCCTCGGACCTGAAGTGGCGGTCCTTTTTTTACAAACCCAGTCTTTCCTCCCCCTTCCGCCCTCTTCTTCGTCCTCTCCGCACCCCCATTTCCGCGTGTTGCCTTCCCCCCCCCCCTTTCGTATTTTACGAGGACTTTCGGGCTTGCACCGAAATCGGTGCCCAGGCCTTTTCGACCGTTCATCCTTTGACTGCCGTGCTCAACTGATCAGGCCTTTCTTTCCTCCCTCCTTTGCGTACGCACCAGTGCTATTTTTTTTCTCTTCGAGGGCCCTGCTTGAGTCAGGAAGCACGTTTCCCGCGGTGTTTAAGTCCCATGGCCACAGCTTCCCTTCAATTGGAATTCCCCTCTCTGAATGTTCCTGGTCACTGCGGGTCAAACCCCCCTTTCCCCCCCCCTTACTCGGATGGTTCTCCCGTTGCCCCAAAATTGTCGGGTAGCCCCCTGACATGAGGGTTCACGCGATGTCCTGCTTTGGCACCCCCCTGGTAATCGGACCCCCCTCGAGTTTGATTGCTGGCCCGGCCATTCCCCCCGCCTTAAATCCCCTGGTTTTGGACACTTTTCCTTGCTACCAGGCACCCGCCTTCCTGTCATAAGTTTCCCCCCCCAATTTGTTTTTTCCTCCCCCCTTTTTGTACAATGGTTCCCCCCTTACCTTGGGGGAACAGTGGGGGGCCCCCCCCCCCAAATTAGACGTCATCGATTTGGTCCTCTGGGCCTTTCTGAATTTCTTTATTGCCGCCTGCCGTCGTTTCCTTCCCCTTTGGATCCTGAATTTCGCAGTTGTTGCTCACGACAACAGGTTTTGGCATCTGTCCCTTGTAAGACTGAAAAAGGTTTTTACCCTGCTTTCGACGATTCGTCCTTATCATGTTGTTACCCAGTACGTTACTTCGGTACTAATTTTCGACCCTGACTCGTGTTTTTTTCCCCCCCCCCCCTCCTGGGGAGAACTTCTCCCAGAAACAACCTTGTCTGCGGGGGGTTTTTGACGTTCCCCTCTCTTTTTGAGACAGATATGTCTGGCCCACCCCCCCCCCCCACCCCAGCGGCATCTTTTCCTTCCCTTTCCCCCCCCCCCTCGTTCTTAGTTTGGTGTTGTCAGCAGGACAGAACCCCCGCTAGAGCCGGTGAAGGTGCGCGTTTGCTCCCCCTTTCCTCGTTACAGGCCCGGTTTTCGTCCCCCCTTTAGAAGGTTCGAATTTCAACGGTTCCGTTCCGATTGAGAACTGGGCTCACCGCACCAACAACCCTCCACCCCCCCAAAAATTTTTTTCTTTCTTTTTTTGTTTTGTCGGTTCGCGTTCTTTTTTTTTTTTTTGTTTTGTTTTCCTCGTTGTTTCGGGCTTGGCCCCCTACACCTCAAAGCGAAGCCGCCGAGAACCGTTTTTTGAATGCTCAGGTTCGAAAGATAGGATCGATTTTTTCCCAGGTCCTCCCTGGGGTGGACCTTTGTATACGGTTCCTTTCTTTTTCTCGTGTCCCAAGAACCCCCTTTTTAATTAACGCCTTCCCCCCCTGCTTTTTTCTCCTCGGTTCCTGCCTCCACTCATCGATGAGGCTTTCCGTCAGAACCCTTTTCGCAATTCCTCGTTTGTTTATGGGGTAGCTAGTTTTGCTGTTCTCCCCTTCTTGTACAAAGGCTTCGAATTGTTCCTTCCCCCTTTTTTCCTGGGTGAAACTTCCCCCCCCTTTTTTCGAAATTTTTCGTCGGAACGGCATCAGTACGGAACTTTTTCCATTTGCTTCCCCCACTGTTCGATGCCCCCCCACCTGTTTGGGTTATGTTGAGCTCCCCGTCCTTGAAACGGTACGACCCTTTTTCCCGACGGGAGGCCTAGCGGATTTCATGGCCATCCCTGACCCGCGTCAGAGATCTTCATTCTTTGCGTTCATTTTCCATGAATTTTGCCAGGGACTTCCTCTCACCGAAGGCGGGTCATGATGGACTCTTTTTTTGTGGACTGTGGTTTTACGTCAACCTACTCTCACGCTCGTTGGCATGGCTGTGTCAATCATCGATTTTTCGGATTTACCCCTCCCCCTGGGGGGTTTTCCCGAAGTGCATCAATGCTCGTTTTCGTTTTCTTTCCCCCCTTTTTTTTCCGAGAAATAGCGCCCCCCTCACCCGTGACTTTTGTTGACCTTGGCGTCCCTTGACTGGGGAACAACGAACTCTTTTTTTTTTTTACTCGGGCGTCGCTGTTTCCCAACTACGACCCTCTTGAAGCGTGCTCTTTTTGTCTCTTCTTTTTTTAAGAGACCCCCCCCCCCCCCCCCGGTCGCCCCTGGTTTCGTTGAGCCTCAAGGGATTGGCAAGACCTGACGGTTTTTGTTTGGGTGAAACGGGCCCCCCCCCCCCCCCCCCCCCCCATTTCCGTTGTTTCGTTCCCTTTGGAGGGAACTCTTTTCGCCCTACTTCCTGCGGTTCATTACGCCCAGAAGAGGTGGCATCGGACCAAGACTCCTTTTGGAGGGATCCTCTATTCGCTGGCAGCTTTTTTTTTTGAGTTCTAAATGCTTGGCGTCCCGTCACCCTTCCAGTATTGATTTTGCGGCACCATGCCGCTTGGCCTGGCGGTCCGTGCACCTAAGCCGTCCTTTCTCCGGGACTAATCTGTCTCCGCTGTTGAACCACTCCCTTTCTTTTTCGCTGTTTTTCTCTCGGTATTCACGGCTGGGCAGACGAACTGGCGCGGCCGATCAGCGAGTTCCCCTCACTTTTTTGTTTTAACTCTCTGCATCCCCCCATCTGGCGCTAACACGCAGGTTCCTCCCCCTGCAGGAACTTCTTAGCCGTTTTGTTCCACCCCCCGTTTTTGGTCAAAGGCGGTCGTTTCAACACCCAACACCCTGTTCAGCTGTTACGTTTTTTTTTGGGGGGGGCACCGAACGCACCGGCTTTCCTTTTTGTTGACCGTTCGACGCCCGGCCTGCTTTGAGTGACATCCAAGATGGAGCAACCCTTCGGTTTTTGGCGCCCCCCCAGCTATGTCGATGCTGCCCTCCTTTTTCTATATACCGCCCGGCGTCTTTTCTTTTTTCCCCCTTCGCGTTGAAGAACCTCGAGGAGGAAATTGTTTGCCCTTGGACTCGTGGTGTCGGGCGTCTGTACACCCCAAGGCTGTATTTTCTACTTTCACCCTCACCGTTTATTCGCTGAATTTCGGTTCTTTTCCCCCTTTTTTAGGAGTTTTTTTTTTTGCGTCGTGTCCCAAATTGTCCATTCGGCGCTTCACCCAGCACACGGCCTCACCGTCTGCTCGCTACTCGCGAATAAAACCTGCATAGCCTTTGACAGCTCCCACCAGCCCGGAATTTTCTCCCTTTCCCTTTTTTTCTTTCATGATGTTGCAGTCGTATTTCAATTTGCCGGTGGTGTTCTTTTTAATCACGTACTCTTTTTTTTGCTGTCAACTTTAAACCCTCGCTCAGGCCCTCTTTCTTGCTCCTCACTCCCCCCTTTTTGTTGTTTTTTTTTTCTCGAGATAACAACGCAGATGATTCGCGAGAGTTCCCGTTTGACAGGTCGACAAAACCCTCGTCGCATCACGCAAACCCACCCCTTTTTTTTTTTTTGTTTCCCTGTGAAATGCCCTTCTTGTCCCCGTCGCATTCTGCGTTTGCGATGGCGAAATCCGGGGATTGACCGGTGTTTACCGGGGTTCGCTTGTCCCAGGCGATGAAGTTTTTTTTTTTTCTCTCTTTCAATAAGGCGGGCTGGTTTTGTGATTTTTTTCCGAATTGGACCCCCTTTTTGAGTATTTGCTCACAAAGGCAAGGCTCGGCCTGTGCGACTATTTCACGGGGTCTTGGCTTGTACGTTTTTTTTTCACCCCTGGTAGCGTCATCCCATTCCCCTTTTGTTAAGAAATTCCCTGCGCCGATTCCAACGCTTGCATTCAATTTCCCATATAGTTAAGGTCTCTTGGAGGGCTGTCCTCACTCATCTTCAAGATGCCCGTCTTTGATATAGTCACCTTTTTTTTTTTTAGTTTTACTAGAAACAAACCGTTATGATCTTTTTCATCGTGCAACTGCATTTTGTCCCTCCCCCTTTGCAGATTTTTCTCACCAACAGTCCGGGTGGGCGGCGAACCTTTTTTGAGCCTCACACCCCCGAATTCCTTTTTGGGTTTCAACTTCCTCTTCCTTCTTTTTGGTTTTTTTTCCCCCGGCGGCCTGCCTCCTTTTTCCACGGCGCGAGAATCTGGACACTGCTGTGTCATGAGGCAGGGCTGACCACATGGCGCCTCCACTCTTTCTTTTTTTTGGAAGCTGATCTCGCCGTTCGTTCTTTCCAGACGTGTTCCACAGTGTCGAGGATGAAAACCCCGTCTAGTGATGTATTTTCGCTTTGGACACCCCTTCCCCCTGCATCTGGAAGGCTGTTCTGCGCCCAGGTCTTCTTTTTTCTTTTTCCTGAGAAAACCCAATCAATACTGACTTGGTTCCCGCGGGTCGCCGTGAGGTGTTCGCTGCGCCAAGGCGGATCATTTTTCCCCCCTTTTTTTTTGCTCGACTTCCAACAGTTCTTTTTTTGCCAGGCCACTTTTTTTCGTTTTGCGTATGTGGAGGGACCTTATTTCTCCCTAATGGGCCTTTCGCCCCCTTTTGTCCCCCTTTCAATTGGACTGCCACGCGGGCAGGGGCGTCGTGCAGCTCCTTTTCCTTTCTCACGAAACAGGTGATTTTTTGATTCTGAATCTCGATTTGGTTCCCTTGGCGGTTGCCCGCTTTCAGTTTCATGGAACCTCTTCCCCCTCTTTTTTTCCCACCAGTTCGTTTTTTTCGTCGGCCACGTTTTTAGTTGGTCCAACACGTCCAAGTAGTAGTATGTCTTCCCCCTTTTGCGCTGCCCCTCGCTCGGCTTTTTCCTTCCTTTTTTCTGTTATCGACAAACCCTTCTGATGATTTCGGTCCGGATCCCCCCACTTTTTCACTTTCCCTCTAGGTTGACCCCTTTCTTTCCTGGCCACCTCCCTTCTTTCCCCCTCAGTTTGCTAACCAATTTTGTAGGTTCCACCTTCCCCGTACGTCAGAAGGTCTTTTTAAGATCCTTCAATTCTCGGTTTCCAGAGGTCTTTTTGCATCCCGCGAGGGTTCGCCCCCGTTCCCGTTTAACCCTTGTGTTCCTTTCCTGTTATTTCCTCCCTCCCCCCCTGGTTGCTCACGGGCCAGGTGTGCGCCATCGACCCGTTTCCGCATTCGTCATTGTCTTCTCCCTCTTCCCTCAACAGACTCGGCCTATCGAACCAGCTCCCATAGGTATTCATTTCCAGCAAGCATGGATTCTTTTGTGTGCCTACGGGGTCCCTCCCTAGATTATAAGCTCCCCCCACGCGATGAGTGTGGCGAGTGGGGTTTTTGGACCCCCTCATCCTCTGAGCCCCGTCGGGTCTGCGGGTGCCTGCCGTTGCCTGTGCCTGTTTCCCCTCCCCTTTTTCTTTTTGTGTTGAAGCGAAATTAACAGCCGAGCCGGTATGAAAGGTTGCGACCGTTCGTAAAACCATTTCGTTTGACAGCCATAGTAGCTATTCCGTCCTGGTTTTACCTTCCCTTGACCCTTCGTTGCTTTCGCCCTTTTTTTCGGTGCGGAATGGCCCTCACCCCACAGTTGCCCAAATTCCCTTCTTTCCTCCTACTCAGTTTTTTTTTCTCATTTGTTTTTGTTTTTATTTTCCCCCCATTTCGCAAGGCGATGCCCCTCCGTTCGATTTTTGAATGCGCGCTTCAGGTCCAACTCTTCCGAGGTCCCAAACCCTTTCAACGTCTGAACCTTGGCGCCTTCCGCTCTCTTCCTTTTTCTTTTTTCTTGCTGCCACCCTGGATGCTCCCCACGGAGTACCCTTCTCCGTGAGAGCCCGGTGGCCCGCAGCTGGCCCTTTCATAGAATTTCCGTCAGAACCCCGTCGTCCAATCCCCCTTTCCTTTGGTGATCGTTACCCGTATTGCGTTTCCACCCCCTTTTTGCGTTTGCAGAATGCCTTATTTTTCCCTGTTCACTGGGTCGATTAAATCTGGCATTTCCCTCATTAGTACGGGTGAATTTCCTTTACCTTTGTTTTCCCCCCCCCCAGGGGATTAAACGTTCTTTCTTCACCCACCTGAACTGCGTCCTCTCTCTCTTTCCCCTTTTAATAAACCCAAGTCTTTGCGGCGGGCCTTGATCTGCAAGACTGCCGATTTTCCCTATCGGCTCTATCTTGCCTGCCCTTTCCCATTATGCACGTGGTTACGTTGCCGAATTGGCGGTCCCCCCCCTGAACGGGGCGTTTTTCTTTGAGCAAGTTTTCACCTTGATGCATTGCGATTTTTCATTTGTTTTTCCCCGCAAATCCTTTCGATGGTCGTATACTGACCCTAAGGTTCAGTTGCCCCTCCCTGACCCCTCCTTTTGTGTAAATGTGTTTTCGCGCGCCAAGTTTGCACGAGCCCCACCCGACCCTAATTGTACGTGTTGACCCTTTCTCTGTCCTTTTTCTCGGACTCGAAAGGATGTTTTTTCCTTTTCCTTACTGGTTTCTTGTACCATGAATTCCTACGCACCGCTTGTTTTCCCCCCCCGCGTGCTCGGCCCGTCCCTCCGTTCTATGATCGTCACAGGTGACACCGTCTTGCGTGAATTTTCGGTCACGACGCCTGGTTCTCCCCCCTGCATTTCAGCTGGCCGATTGTTTTGACCAAGGCATGGGCCCCTTTGGTTTTCCCTCTTCTCGTACGACCTGTCTTTTCCCCTTTTTTTTCCCCCCAAATGAATGTTGAGGGACTGCCGGCTCATCGGTCTCTGGGATGGAGAAGATCTTGTGCCGACCCATCCACTAGTAATAGAACCCCCCCTTCCTTGATGCAGGTTTTTTCCCCCCCTTTCTTTTTCCCAGACCATTTTCTCGCCAGTCATGAACCAGACCCATTCTCCCCTGGTTACTGACAATCTCACGGTACATCACCCTCCTCTTTTTTTTTTCGATTTTTAGCCTCGACCTGTATCACGTGTCGGGAAGAAGACGGTTCCGTATTCAGCGAACCCAGATCCCCCCCTCCCCCCCCAGACTTTGAAATCTTATGTCATCCGCTTCCCTTTTGACCTTGGTGCCAGGAAGTCCCTAGAATCTGAATTTCTGGCCCCTTTGTTCCTTTCCTTTGTGCTTTTTCAAACCCACAAACACACTTCAGATGAATTTTTTTTTGACCCCCCCTGGCAACTCCGTTTTGTTTTTCATACCCAACTGGACCCGCCCGTTCCTTTTTTTTTATGGTCCCCCTGCTTTTTGGCCAGTTTCTGATGGAGCAACCCCCCTTGGGCAGTTCACTCCTTAAGTCCCTTTCACCTGTTAGATCCCGGCCTGAGGTCCCCTTTTCTCACTTACTAGCCTTTTTTCTCTGTTTCCCCCTCTCCCCATTTTCCCATTTTACTTCCTGACTTGGATGCAGTTCGGGCTCCTCCTGTTGCGTGAACCCCCCATTCGGGATCGACTACAACCTAACACTTTGAAACTGTCCCCCCGCTTTGAAAGGAGTCACTACATTCTGGTTTTGCGAACATTGCAATGTTCATTGGTTGAGGCCAAGTGTACCACTGGCTCCCCTCTTTGTTCGCTTTTTCCTCGTGGACACCTGCCATAGCCTGGCCCCCCAGCTACCAGGTACAAAGACTGTCTCCCAGTTCATTCTCTCTCTCTGAGTCAGTTCTTCCCCCCCCCCAGGTTTTTGTTCAGCGTTGAATCCCCTGAAGATGGTTTTTGCCTTCCGTTCGATAAGCCCTTTCTTTTATAGTGGATCCTTCTTTTTTTCCTCCTCCCTTCCCTTTTTGGTTTGTCCTAAAGTTTTCTGAAGATTCTTTCCGCTGAGTCCCCGTTGACCTTGTCACCCCCTCGTTTTCTCGTGAATCACCACTTTCCCCCTTTTTTTCCCCCCCTTTAAAAATCGCCTTGTCAGCCCGGGGGGATTCGGTTTGATGTTTATGCCCCGAACCTTTCCCGGTCGCCTTCTTACCCGTTTTTTTTCTCTGGTCAGGTCTCCTGCAGGTTTTCCGCAGCCCCTTTTAATCGAGCACAACCAGTTTGGTATTTGTTCTTTTTTTGTTTCGAGATGGAACCCATGCGGCGAACGGCACTTTACCCTGGGCCAGGCGTATCACCCCCTCCCGTTCAATGTCCGCTTGGGGTTAACAAACCTTTTTACCGGGGTGGAAGTTCCGACTCCCCCCCAGCCCTGGTTTTCCCCTCAAGCCTCCTCTGCCCCGCCCCACGCTCACTAAACTTTTCTAGGGACTTGGGGGAGATTTGAGGGCGCACTTCAGGGCGGGGAAGTGGCCTACGGTATTGATCTAGAAACATGTACCTTTTTTATCTCGCCCACGGTTCTGTATTGTGAATGTTTCCCCCTTCCGGGGTTTGTTCCTCTTCCAGCCCCCAACTTCCGATTCCCCCCTTTTTTTCCCCCCCCCCCCCTGTTTTGGCAGGGGGTCCCGGTTCGGCCCCGTGAGCTTCCACCTCCCGGAGTGTTTTGTTGTTCCCCATTCCCTTTTGTTTTTTTTTTGTCCCCACTCCCTGAGTCCTCTCGGCGTGCCAGCCCCCTTTTCGGGATTCGTCCCAAATGGCGTGTTCTGCGTCCTTTTTTTTTCCGTGGAGCTATTTGGCTCTTGTGCGGGGCTAGCTAACCTCTCGTCTTTCTATGTCACGTGCGCCGTTCTTCTCCATCCCCTGGGTGCCCGGGTCTCAGGCTTTTTGCCCCCACCCATCAAGTTCGTTCTTATCGGGGATTTCGCTCGTCTTCACAATTATCATCCCCCCCAGGATTCGATGGAGTTCTCCCCCCCTTTGTGCGGAAGAGTTCTTTTTTTCACCCAATTTTGGAGTCTGTGTTGGCCTGGGCATTACCAACCATCCCCTTTACTTTCGGTAAGAGGTTTTTCGTCAGTGTCGGGTCGCTCGGCACAGCGGGATCACCACTCCTATTATCGCATCCTCCTCCACCATACGGTGTCCCCGGTCCCCTTTCTCTTTTATGCTTTTTTCTTTCTCTTTGTTCTCCCCCCTCCCTTTTCTTTTTCCCTGACTTTTAGACATTCCGGCAGAACAAAAATGCCGGTGCTCACGCCCAGCCAGGCTCGTTCCCCAGCTTTCCTGCGTCTTCCTAACCCCCCCCCCTTTTTTTCCCTCTTGGACTCTCGATTTCCTCTGCAAGATCCCGCTTCCAACGCTCGTTATACAGTAATTTTTCCCAACAAGCGGGCCTTCCTGAATTCCCACCCCTTCGGGACCTTTGTCCCGGGGCTCCCGTTCCGGAGTCCACACCCCACCCCCTTCCCCTTCTTTTGTCCTTTCCTCTTTTTCTCAGTCTGCCCGTTGCTCTGTTCGAACGCATTATCCCTGGCGGTTCCCTACTGTCCCTTCTTTTTTGCTTTTTCCAGTGTCCCCCCTCGATGGAGGATTGTTTTGCGTTACAGCCTTGTCCTTTGCTTTGCATATTGGGTCTCCTTTCTCCCCCTTCCCCCCAACGGGAATCCCCCGTCTCCGTTTTTTTGCCGGCCCCCCACTTCGGGTGATCTCCAACCACCTCCTTTCACGAAACCATTTCGTCCCCCCCGCCAATCCCCACAACTATAAGATTTTTCTTCGTCAGGCGTCCGGGTTTTGCCTTTCTCCGATGGGTTTTGACATTCTTTCCTTTTTACCCGTGGAATCTCCTCCTTCGGATTTGCCCTTTGGTTGCCCTCACCCCCCGTTGACACACAAACATTACGTGTGAGCCTTCTGACCTTTACGCCCATTCCCCCCAGATAGTTTTTGTTCCCTTTTTGACCTTTCTAATTGGCCCTTAATTATCGAACCCGTTTACGCCATAGTATTCATCGCTTTTTTTTTGTTTTTCAACCCTCCTAAGGGCGAAGTCCACGCAACCAGCATTTTTCCTCCTTTGTTCCCTTTTAACGGAATTCTGAGCCCCTATTTTTGCGGGCCACCCCTTGCCGCCTCAGTTGTCCATTGCCGTTCCTTCCTTTTTAATCCTTTTGTTGCAAAAGCCGCAAAACCTCGCTCTGGAGCAATTCGGCCCCCCTTTTTTTTAAAAAAGTTATGACCAGCCCCGGATCGATCCGTTTCACGGAAGATTTGCCTTCACGGAGCCTGGGGCTCGTCTTTCTTTTGGTCTGAATTGGCCCCGAAAAACCCCCCTCCCCCCCCCCCCCACCAAAAAAGATACTCTTACGCCACGTTGTTGTTGTGAAACTGATTTTTTTTTCGAAGTTTTTTTCGGGTATCCCTTACCACCGAACATCCGAATCCCCGTTTTTTTGTCTTCCGTACTGATGTCCTCTCTTCTTTTTCCCCTGACCTTAGAAATGGTTTATTCCTCCATGTTTCCGGTCTCCTTTTTTTCTCAACAGAACCTTCTTTTCTAAAAGTTTGAGTAACCCGGCGTCCACAACTATTTTTCCGTTTTCCGAAGCTTTCCGCTTTTGAGTTTTTCTTTTTTCCTTTTTCCCCTCCCCTAGTAAACCACCTCATCGCTTGTTGTCTGGATTAGTCCGTTTCTGCCGTAGGGGACGTCCACCCACACACTTTGAGCTACTGCTCCGGAATAAAATAGGGCCTTTTTTTTTTTTTCGCATGACGCCCTCTTTTCCCCTATTTTTGCTAAAGGTCCTTTTTTTTTTTTCCTTTACCCCCCCCCCCCCCCCACCTTTTTCTGTCTGATTTCACCACACATTTTTTAGTGTCTCCCCCAACCCCGCGGTCGATCCGCCTCTTCTTTCTTTACGCCCACGGATTTGGCCTTCCTCTTTTTTTTTTTCCTGAAATCCCTGCTTCGGACCCGAGATCGTTCTCTTTCCTTTGCCGCGTTCCATACATTTTCCAACTTGTTCACGTGGTGGAGTCTTCGAATTGTTCAGGCACGGGTGCCGCTTCAGTTGTCTATCCAATGTCCTGCCCCCCCCCCGCGAAAGGATGTTTCCTTTTTTTTCCGCAATCACCTCGTTGTCGATTACGCACATGTCCGTGAATGACCAATCCTGTGGCCCCGGC
>Ga0179591_1351810_pt1 | contig 12565 bp, 11 predicted proteins | sample CZOMad2_1_08_16f_FD_182891 | JGI IMG/M metagenome (GOLD analysis project Ga0179591, IMG submission 182891) | Vadose zone soil fungal communities from Angelo Coast Range Reserve, California, USA - CZOMad2_1_08_16fungal (PacBio error correction) | ecosystem: Environmental > Terrestrial > Soil >... | reverse complement strand
TTTTTTTTCCACCTTCCTTCCACTATCCGAGGCTCAATCTCCCAGCCAAGCGATCGGCCGCTAGAGACGGAGATTTTTTCTTTCTTTACCCGTCTCAGACGACCCTCATTTCTTTTCTGGCAAGATTTCTAAAAAATCGCAATTGGAGATTTAACTTCTTCCCTTTTTTATCTTCATACTCCCTGACGTCTCCCCCCCCCCCACCCAGAGCGATAACCAGGAACCCCAAATTTGTCCTCTACCCCCCGCTCAAGACTAGATAAGTTTTTCTGCGACATGGACGACAGCATTTTTTTCACTTCTCTTCCCTCCCCTCTCTTGAGCGGAGTTCCCTAGATAGACCGCAGCCCCCCCTGCTCCTGGGGCTGGTTCTGAAGAGTACACCATCCCCCGATCGACTCTTTGTCTGAAAGAGTCAAAATTCAGGTGTCCTACGAGGGTATGGAAATGGTTCGAAGTATCCCTCCTTGGCGGCCCTCACGGCGACCATGCGCACAGCATTCCTCGCGGCCAGCAGTCTGTGTCCGTTTTTGAACCTTTAAGGCCCCATACGTCCTCCAAGTTTATCCCACTTTACCCTGTCTTTTTGAATGCCTCAGAGCAGGTGATACTACATTTTTTTCTATCCTCTTCCCCTTTCTACCCATCTGATTTCCTTTAACCAGGCTTGAAAACTGTATACTGAGTGGAGGGTTTTTTCCCCAGTATTTTGCCATCAGCTGGCCCTTTAGAGGAGCGGAAATATCACGCCAGCTTATTTTTTCGTAGTGGATTAGACCCTCTCCTTCTTTCCCCTTTTTCGATCGGTCCCCCAGCTTTCTGAGCGCCCCTCAGCGAGGGGCATTTTCTATCTCTTAGCTTTTGCTACACCGGGAAGTTTCGCTCGTCCATAAGAAACAATAGAACGGTATCCCCCCGTTGCTAGTTGATCCTAAAACCGGCTGAAGCAAGTCCTGCCGCGCCGGTCGAAGCCAACCCCTCTTAGGACACGATTCAAGGCTTTTTTCTTTCCTCCCGTGACTTTCCAATGGTTTTTTTGCATGAAAGCTTTTATACATCTTGCTCCGAAAAGTTCTCGCAGAAGGATCGATTGTCTTTCATAGAAGGGACTTTTTTACTTGTACAGGCCTTCACAGACCCTTCCTGGCGATCCTCCTCAAACAAAGCACCATCTCCTCTGGTCTTTCCAGGTCCACTTACGCGTAGGTCCTCGCTCTCCCCGTGCTGCTACGTACGGTATCTCCTCCTTTTCTAACTCGATCTTAATCCTGGTAGATACACCTGCATCTCGGCGTGCCCAACACGAATTGCCTCCCTTTTCTCCGACTGTTTTCTCTTTGTAGTGAACTGTGACCTTCTCTATCTCAGAGGGGTAAAGCTTTGTCGTCCCCAGGAAAGATTGCCGAAGGGAGATCCTCTTACTTTTCATTGAAAGACCCCGTATTTCTCAATCCCCTCTGGGCTCCCTCCACCTTTTTTTAGAGTTCTCTTTTTAATGGTCTCCTGCTAGCATTTACGATTCCGGCGGATGATAGCATGGAGTGACGCAATTTTTTCCCTCCTTTTCAGCCTCAACGTTGAACCCCCCTTCCTATTCCTTAGCCGCTCGCAGGGTGCAGTACATCGCTTTTCCCCTTGAAAAGATCTTACTGATTCTGCGTTTTTATTAATGCCTTTCGAAGCCGGTTTCCCGCTCTCTTCCGCGGTCGACCCCCGTACACGCGGACCTTGAACTCCGTACTGATGGAAAATAAAAGACCGCCGCAATCCTGGGATCTACTTTATTCGTTATAGATCTCGAGACAATAGGTCTCGCAGCAGGCCCTTTCTCAAGGGGTACATTCCCTTTTAGGAAGGAGCGGGATCACTTGAACCCCCCCCCCCTTTTTTAAGCACATATTCATCGTCCCTCAATTATCTTGAATTTTCTTTGTGTTCCCCATTCGCAGCAATTCTTTATCGTAAAATTCTTCCTTACTCCTTGGCCTTTTCCTTTTAAGCGTGGTTGTTCAAGCATTGAGACCCCCTTACCGAGATCGCCTTTCCCCACTTCTTTTTCTCCTTTTCTTATCCGCCCTTCTTTTTTTTTTTTTTTTTTTTCGATCAACTACAGCACTTATCTTTAGAATATAGAAACCCTTTGTTCCCCGACGAAACTAATTTCTTTCTAATTTTTTGTCTTTTTCCGGATTTCCGTTTCTGTTCGATGGCGCCAGCGCCCGGTGTCCCTTTGCCAACCCCCCCTTTCTCGCCTTTTTTTCGCGTATTGTGAAAACCACGGGATGAGTGTCACTTCTTTTTTTTTTTTCCCACTGCCAACGGACCGCACCCCTGTTCCGCACCCCACCGTTCCGCCGCGTACGTCCCTCGGCTCGATACTCTTCATTAACCCATTTCTTTTGACGCCTTAAATTTGCCCGGCTGATCTGTAGGCCTCCGTTCCCGCGTTAAGACCGGCGTGGCCTAAGTACCTCCAAAAGCTGCCGCCAGGGTTCAGTGCGGACCCCCCCAGCATGGACCCCCGCGAGACGCCCCCCTCAGGGCTTGTTTTCAGATTCTTTTGGCTTCTGGTTATGATCCGCCCCTAGGTCTTCGAGTTTGCTCTTGCCATCTCTTCGTTCGCCTCATTAAATCTTCTTTAACTTTCGCAGCTTCCTAATTTCCCCCGTTCCTTCCGATTCATATTTCATGGGCTGACTGATTGTTGACCGATGCCCCTACTCTCTCCCCGTCCTTTATCCCCGTTTGACGCTTTGCAGATTGACTTTTCCGGATCCTCCCCCGGGATACCAGCCGCCTTAAAGCGCCCTCCTCTCGTGGCTTCGAACATTTCGCCCTGAGCCCTTAATCCCTCCTATGGAGCCAGTCCTTCCTTGACCGAAGGTGGCGTTCTTTTTGTCAATCCGTATTACTTGCGTTCATACCGATTAGAGCGTTTTTACCTCCTTTCTGCTAGTCCCGGGAAGTTAGGTTAGTAGCAAACAAACGAGGTTTTTCACTCCCCCCTTTGCACACCCTTACAGATCTACTTGCTGGTAAGCACTTGAGAGCTCTTTTTCCTTCTCCCTTTCCAGCTCCCCCAATTATAGATTATTTTAATCCTATTGTGTGTGATACCTTCTCTCCTTATGCTGAGAGCCCAGAGACGGCCTTGAACAGAAGTTGACCCAATATTGAAGACTGGAGCTTTCTAATAACTCGGTGGTGATAATACGCTCCCGAAATTAAGAGGCATTGTTGTCTCTTCCATTTTTGAAGCTTTCCTCCTCCACTTTTCTCGCTCTGAAACTGAGCGCCAGAATTTAATACATCCCCGCTGATGTTCACCCTCCGACAGCATGCCCTGGAAAGAACCTTCTCTGAACTGATAAATCTGGACCTTTTCTCTTCATGTCCCACTTAAGAACCAGTATAGAAGAAACCAGAGAACTTTTCCGAGTATTCTTATTTAGAGTAATGCAGTCTGAAAACGGAATCTAGTCTTCGGTCCCGGAGAATCTGGTTGATCCCAGTGATATGTTTTCCTTTCACTAAACCCTTGGCCATCGAAGCATATTAAACTCCGCGGTCATCTTGTCCTTATGATGATGACGTTCTTCTCAGCATATTTGTTCGACCTTCTCCATTTAGATCTTTCTGTAGAAGATCGCCCCTCAAGAGCGAGGAGCCCCCAACCATGAGAGAGGCCCCTTATAATGGTACGAAGACATTCCAGCTTTTTCCCAATCTCCGGCGACTCTTAGCTTCCTCTATGTTTCAACCTGATGCGCAAGGAAGTCCTTTTTTTTCCTTCTTTTTCGAAGATTTTCATTCTAGAGAACCCTTCTCACTCGGTTTCAACTGCCCAAGCAAACTTCCGAATTCGACAGATCAGTTATGTGCTTTTTTTTGTCCCCTCTGATTGTCATTCTCGTCGAGCTTACTCTGCGTTTTTCGCTCGCGGGTCAAATGCACGGTTTTTTTCCTGCTGGTTTCCTCGGTTCCTCGACCAGGCCACCCTTTGCTGTTCCCCTTCACGCGTCGTAGGACCACGGAACCCGCTTTCAGACATCTCCCCATGACAGGCTTTTTCCGGCCCCGCGTTGTGAGGCGCGCATGATACTTGCTGATTTCGGCGATGTGCACCCTTTCTTTTCTTCCGCCTGTGCTGAGTGTCTTTTCTTCGTAGAGATGCCAATTTAGTTGAACTTTCTTCTAACCCGAGTTCTCACGTTTCTCTCGGTAATCGTGGTCCTTCCCTCTTTTTTTGACACCCTCTTGGTGAGTCATAACGGAAGCGTGCTTTTTCCCTCAGCGCGTCCCCATGGCCTCTCTTCTTCCCATCCGGACTGGTTTCCCCCCGAGACCCTTCTTTTTCTTTTGATTTTCTGTCAGAAGAGAACGCTTCCATGACCGGTTGGCACTTTTGAGCCAGACACCTCCTGCTAATGAAGGTCCATTAAATGCCCTGTCATCCCTCCGAGATACTTCCTATTAGGCTCATTGCGGCACCGGAAGAAGCGAGAAAGAAACGTGAGGCGTTCTATGGTATTTTTGACCAGTCACTGCCTCTTGTTGAGTTAATCCTCGGGTTCTAGATAATCTGACAGAGCATTGGTCACATGAATATATTTTTAGAAGACCTTTCCGTCACTGCCAAGGATCTTTTAAAGAAATTCTACTGCTAAATCAGTCTTCCGGCCCCCCCTCTTTAATTTGTAAATCTTTTAGTGCCTTTTACTTCGTCGATTTTTTGAAAGCCAGTGAGAGCCTCCTGACTCCCTGACTCAATGCGTGAGACTTCCCTCTCTTCTTTACCTTTCAAACACGCCCCACCATTGTGGAAGAAAATGCATGATGGCTAAAGGCGGGCTTCGAATACCCCCACGTTCCCGGGTTGAGTTCCTCGCTGTCCCCAGTTGCTCTTATTAGCGAGTCGCGGTCACTCTTTTAACTGTTGCGAACTCTTTCCCCTCTTTGAGATTTTATTAAGGTCGAACTCCCCCCCCCCCCTTTTTTCTTTTCTGGCCGGAACTTGTTAATGTTTCCGTTGGTCCGTCGGAGAATCCGATGACGCCGGTGTTTTCTTTCTCCCTTTCCGTCCTAAGGTCTTTACGAACATGAGGCCTTGCTCCCCCTTGCTACCGCAATTTTACAAAGAATCCCCCCTAATTTCCCAACGGTATTACTTCTTAAGAGTGCCACGTGACGATTCCTTCTTGGTGTAGATGATCGACAGGTCAGGTGGCTCAGAGACACACCTGGCCATAGCCAGTTGACACGTCGTCATTCCCCACACTCATGATTTTCCCGGTGCTCCGGCGCCGATTCTGAAAGCTTTCCTTCCCCCCCGCACCCAGTGACAAGTCGCTCGGTTTTGATTCTAATCTCTAGGTGGGTTTTCGACCATGTGATCTTCAACGGCCTTGGTTTCTAATTGTTTTGATCTGGCTCCTCGAAAACCCAGTGAGCATTCTATCTTTCTTACTGCGCAGTATCTTCCGCCCCCCTCCCAAAAGTCGTAATCTACCTTATTCTTTACCATCCGGAAGAGTGTCGGACAGACGCCTATTCCTGGGTCACATAGCGTGCTAATTGGTAGAGTCCCCGATCCCCGCTTCCATCCCGGTCCGGGCAGCGCAAGATTTTCCACGCGATCCCGCCCCAAATCGATTCATTCCCGGCCGATCACCCGAACAGTAGGACATTTTTCCCGGTTCTAGAGAACTTCTCCCTTTGAAGAACATTTCCCATCTACCCCTATTAACCCCAGGATTTACGTCACTGACCACAGACAGTCCCCTGTCCCCCAGCTTTTGCGACTTTTAAGAGTGGATAGTACGTTCATGACAGCAAATACCCATCTCATTTCTGGTTCTTTTGAATGCCTGTTTGAGAAGGTTCGCGGGCATAACCCCGCTTTTCCTTACGTCTCTCCTGAATCCACTCTTTAGGCCCACCCTGGCAGTCCCGCTGGAGACGGCGTTTCAGAGTTGCGTTATCTGCAGATCCCTCTTTCCCCCTTCTCTTCATCCCTGGAGATTGATGCAGGCGGAGGAGACGTTTCTCTCCTTTCTCCTTTCATGCAGTCGGGGGCCCCACGGTGCTGTAGGCCAGGTCAGCAACACGCTCTCTCTCTTTAGCGTCCTCTCTTCATTTTCAAATCTGTGAGCGCTAGTGCGGCGACCCGGATTGTTCTTACTTAGAGACAACACTTCCAGGCGATGTGCGGCTGCGGCCGAAATTACCTAATCTATCCTTATTCTTTATTCGGTACCCCTCTTTACCTCGCTTCCGTAGGGCCTCGATTGGCAAATGTAGAGACTGAGTTCTCTTCTTCCGTAGAATCCTCACCAAAGATACCCTTCTCTTTCCTCATCCTAAGCTTTGAGAGAGATCTTTTTTGATCTCACTCTCTTTATTCCGACCCTCTCTCTCAGCCTGGGATAGGTGGCTTCTTACGAGACGCCGAACTTTTCCTCTTCTTCTTTCGATCTCACATCGCCTGTTTTGAAGTCTGCGATCGCTGTCTTCTCACGTGGTTCGTTGGATTCTTTCCATTGCCCCCAACCCCGCGTCGTACTCCAAGAATCTCCGGCAGCTATCGATCTTTTTTTCGTTTGCCCAAGTTTTTGCCCACTTTCATTAGCCAATCCCGACTTTAAGCGCGTTATCCCTCCCTTCTACGCCCGATTTTTAGTACCTGACGCACGAGATGAGCCACCTTTTTCGCGCTCTAGGCCGGCTCCCTCACCTGCCGGGTTTCCGCACGAGGTAGGGCCAAACTCGCCGAAGTCCAAGCGGCGTCCCCCCCCGCGTTCTCCCCAGTCTTTCGCGGAAATACTGTTTCGATTGTAGACTCTTTTGGTGATCGGCTTCTACATTAAAAAGCTCTAGGACTTTCCTTCCCTATCCTTTGGTGCCCCTTATTTGCATTTGGTCCAAGATTGTCTAATTACCCTGGGTCAAGCGATGGCCCTCATACGGAAGCCAACACTTTTCCCCTTGCGTGCTCTGCTTTGTTGCTTAGTTTGTTCCGCGGACATTCGGCGATGCCCTGATACTCTTTGACTCCTTCGTGCTTCCCCAGAGATGCGATATTTCCCATTACCTTGATTTCTTCTGCTCAGCGCGGCATCCCGGTAGATTAAGTCTCCGATTTTGAAGACCAGGGGTTTCGATTTTAAGAACCAACCGCTCTTCGATCGTCCGTTTTTTTTTTTTTAGAGTCTCCCCAACCGGCCAGAGCTCCGTTTGACCCTTCTTCGACAAACTTAGGAAACTCTTCGCAAACTTTTTTTTCCTCCGTCTCGAGCAGTAAGTCCAACCTTTGAGTGAAGCCAGGAATTTCATCTCGCAAACTAAAGAACTGATCGATGGAGTCCCGACGTTTTTCCCGCTTTTCAATGTACGGTAATGGCCCTGAACAGACCCCTCCCCCTCCATTCAACAGAAAGGACGGGCCTGCCCCTCTTTGCCCTATAATTAGGTGAAACTTTAAGAGTCGGAAGCCCAAAGTCTGCCCCCCTTAAGCTTAGTTCCTCGACTTAGTCCCCCGTCGGCCGTCGGCCCCCCCCATGGTTCGCTCCCACGTCGGAATCTATCTTCGCTCTCTTCCACATTTTTTCCCTTCCCCCTGTCACTCCGCTAAGAGTTGGTTGATACATGTCGCCGCAGCTCTTCGACGAGTAAGTTGCCTTGGTCCTCCGGACAGCGGCCCGACGGCTTTCTTTATAATAGTAAGTCAGCTTCTACCAAACTCCCACACGATTTTGACTCCGTCCTCCATCCCTGGGCTTCACCGGTTGTCCATGTTCGACTTTCTAGCCGGCTCGAACGTTGCGCTAGCAATTGGCGTGCCCCCCGAGCCTGTGTCGCCCATGTTCACGCCAAATTGGAACCCGCAAATTACACTGCTTCTTCGGCATTTTTATTGGAGCAGTATTCTAGTTAGTGAAACTTTCCGCGTTTATTTCAGGGCGCTCGAAATTAATTCTTTAGCCTTACTTAGCTTTAAGAGAGGAGAGCACGACTCGGACCCTCCTTGACTACATTCAATGGGGCCTAACAGCTCCTCTTCATTTAGTGATCAGGATTGGCGGTTTCACATTCCTAGGATCGCCGCTTGCACTGAGACAGGGAAATCATTTCCTTTCTCGTTTCACATTTTTGACCACTGAGTATTACAAGAGTTCATACTCCAGCCCTTTTTTCTAAGTCATAAGGCCCGTTTTAACCCTCAGGAAGTTCGCGCCTCTCATATCGCAGCTATCCCGGAGAGAGCGGCTTTCGCCCCTTTTGTATGTGTGTCCTCTTGAGTCCAACACCGATTTTTTTCAGAGCTAGCCGTCGAACTCGTTTTTTAGAATGGCGTCGTGGACTGATTTTAACTCTGACTTACAAAGGAATAATACTGGGCCCATGACTAGCGTCATAGGCAACAGACCTGGTGCCTTTTTTTTCATCCTCTCCAAATACGAAAGGATTGATAATTTCCCTGCTAATACTAGGACCCGTAGTTCATCTCCAAGGTACCTTTTTAAGGAGGATTTTCTCCAGCAGGTGACTCAAAAGTTAAGAAGGGCTTGCCCGACTTTTGGTCCCAGGAGGGAGCAACGATCCAAGGGCTTATCACGCGGTAATCACCGACGGAAAACGAACTCCCCCAATGGTGAACTATATCACCCTTCTCCGTCTTTTAAGACTCTAGCCTCAGAAGCCTGATCATGAACCACTACTGGAAGTCCCTCCTCCATAGGGATTATCTCCCCGGCCCTCTTCCCTCTCTAATAAATGGGGCAGGAAGCGGACCCCATGCTTCTCGATTCCAAGCCAGCCTACGTTTTTCCCGCGTGAGCACGTCTTACTGCAACCACATAGAACCAATCCGCGTTCTTTCCAATAAGGTTTTAGATGATTCGGCGTGGCTTCCCCGCGGTTTCCATCCTTTCCTCTTCAGTCGCAGCCGCTTTTTATAATCGCTCGTTTTCTTCATCACTACTTCCAAGGGAGAAGATATAGCTCCTTCGTACCCTTCGCAGACAGAATTATAAGCAGAGACGCGGCTGTTTCACTTAATTCGAGGGCACTAAATGCTCCTACCTAAAAGTTCCCGTCGTATAGAAGATCTCGAGATGAACCGCCCCCGTCTAAATCGCTGGCTTTGAGTCCCTCAGATATTTCATTAGAAAAGCATATACGGCTTTTCCTTCCTTTCCCTTAGGTCCTTCTTAATTAGACATTTTAACCATAAGATCAGGGCCCTGTGATTTTTTAGGGGTTCCATCAGATTCATTTCCCCAGTCTTTTGCAATTTGCAAGAGCAACTCCCTTTTTGTAGAACTCCTCCAATTTCCGCTCACTCAGCTTTCATCTTTTTTAGAGCAAAAGAGGTATGCACGCCAAGAAGAAGCCCCCGAAAGCGTCTTCCCCACTGCTGCAGACTGCGTCAGGAGTTTACTTTACTCTGGGAAAGAAGATGCTTTAATCTCTTTTTCCCCCCCCCTGTTGAGATGATTCAGCTTTTTCGAGTTTCTGAAAGTTCTTCTCGCCAGCCAGCTCATTCAGACAAGCCTTGGCGACATTAGCTTTCCTTTCTTCCGTGTACCCTAGTTTTGGGTAACTCGCATAACACTTCATCTTCACTGGAGTCTGAAAAGTGGCTTTAAGGCTCTCCACGACGCTTCTTGAACCCGCCCCCCGATTCCAGATCCATTCCCACTTCCAGCTGTTAATGTTCCAACAGGGACATCATTCCCTTATTGACGCTAGACATTACCGAATTACTCGCCAGCCCCCCCGGCCCTTTTTTTTTCCGCTTTTCTCGCTGATTGTTTTCTTTTTTGAAAGAAAGGGTCCCGAGATTGACCGTCTTTTGCAAACCCATTGTGAAAGGTTCGTAGTAAAGATTCGGGGCAGTGCTTCCATTAAACATATCATCCTTCGGAGACTCTTAGGCACTTTAAAGTTTCGACTGGTTTTCCGATCCCAGCCCTTTGAATTTATTAGATGAAACCGCTTTATGCCCCGAGCAGAGCGCGCCCCCCCCTAAGAGATTATACATACCGGTGTAAGAACCTTTCCGATAATCTTAAAACCTCCTCCCCCTGCCCGGAGTATCCCATGATGTTTTCAGAGGAAGCCACGGCCGTACTAGCCCTGGCTGCCTTGATCTATCTCCCCTCGCGCCTTAGGTTCTTCCCCCCTTGACCAAGTAAAACGTGAGTCCTACCGTCACCGTTTCCCGATGATGAGTCAGTAACCTGGTTGTTCATTCCCCTGTCGAGCGCTCCGTCGAGAGAAGGGTTTAGTAATTTCTCCCCCAGTGGCGGTTTCGTTGTTTTCTGCGGGTGAGTCCTCCCGTCCATAGACCCTCTCCGCCCCCCGTCGTACCACCTGCGGAGGATACTTGGCCTTGAACGCTCTTGCTTTTCTTCACATTTACATGACCTGCTTGTCCCCTATAAACTATGACGCCCTTAGATCTCTTCCAACATTGATGTAGGCGATTGCTCACCGTTGCCCTCTATTCGGTAGCACTGTTGTGATAGAGGATTGACGTCTATTTGTCGTGCGTAGATCACGAACCAGTTAAAGACCTTCCCCGGGATTCGTAATTTGCTCCCTCTGTGCCCCCGGCCAGGTATCTGAGACCCTTCAGTTTTTCTTCACGAGTTTACTATAAAGGGACTTGCGACCAGGGTTTTTCCACACCCTCGAACCTCCCCCAAGCGGTCATTGCTCTGTATGGGCATATTCCTAAAGTGAGGGCAACTGGGCGCCATTCCTGACATATCATGTAAATTTCCCTGTCTTCCTTCCTTCTAGTCCTAGTTCAGTAGCTTCTGCAACCGACCCTTGCGAGCCCGACCTATGCGGCTTCAACTTCTTTCACAATTGTTCAGGTAGGCGAGTTAAATGAAGGGCGTCCCTTTTCCTCCGGTCCCAAGAGACTCTTCCGGCTCGCCCAAGGGCCATTCTCCCCTCCCCCCACGGAGTCCGGTGCGATTAGCTCCGAACTTATGTACGGTCCTCGGCAAATTTTTTACTTGTTACACTCTGATTCGTTCTTGGACGCTCCACGTCGTCCTCCTCAATAAGCTCCGCCGTCATCTTCGCCTCGCGATTCGACCCTGCTTCCAAAAAGACACCCAGCCCTGGGAAAGGGATTTCCCGGATTTTGGCGGTAACAACAACTGGGTCGTTGGCTCACTGTCCATCTGCGTCCTCCGTACTTCTACCTTATGTCCTTGGGCCAAGGAGGCGAATACAACACTCGTGACCCTAGGAGACATGTTGACACCCCAGGTCGACTTACCGGGCACGCTTCGTTTGTCGACGTATCCTCGCAGAAGGTCTGGAGCTGAACAGTTAGGCCGCCATCGACGTAAACTAAGCCGAGTTTTAACCTACTCTGTCCTGGATTTGTAGAAAAAGCTCCGCCCTCAGGCAAACGTGTAAATAATTTTGTCCACTGCGGTTGTAGGGTGGCCTAGATTGAACCTGTCTTTTAGTAGTGCCTGGCCCAGTAATGGAATCCTCAAGCTACCGCTTTCACCCACCTACGGCTGCGAGCAGCGCCGCCGATTTCCGATTTCTAAGGCCAAAAAGTTGCCTACGTCGATCCCCTTGATCATAACGATTTGGCTTCGACCTGATCTGTCGTGCCCCTTAGACTCGGTGAGGGCTCCATAGGAAAATCAGACGGTGAATCCTTTCGAATGTTGTATGGAATTTGGAGATTTTTTTTTTTTTCTTAACTGCGCAACCTAGAAACCGTCCCCGTAATCTACCGTAGTGCTAGAGGGAATTTGCAGCAAGAACGAGGAAGGGGGACCTCACTCCCCGGCGTGTGAGCGCGACACCCAAAGATCCGGACATCAGCCTCCTTCTATTCCCGCAGTACTGAGACTCCCCACAAATCCCATCATAAGGCTCCAACCGCACGCCAGTATCCCAGTTTGAAGCTTTTAGGATCGTAGCCGCTTTCCTCATATCTGAATCGACAAAACCTTCTTTCAAACTCACAGAATTGGAATTCCTGAACCATCAAGGCTATTGTAAGTCCCCCAGGTTCCTAGGCCCGATCTCCCTTTTCTTGCCAGCAATTCGACCACTAGAAATGGCTTCTCACCGAATTTCGTCGCCGTGGTCGAGTTCTGGGAAATTTCCCGCTTGGTTGAGATAAGGCCCCCCCCCTAGTCGGCCCTACGGAAGTGCCCTCTGATCCCGTCTTCGGAGGCGAGGTGCGTCATCTTCGGAAGGATAATCAATTTCCAGGAGCAGTCGGTCTTTCTTAGGAGCCTCTCATGGCTACCCGGAGGACAAGGTGATGCCCGGGTCGCGCACCAAGTAGATCTAGATGCCCGGGCTGAGGTACGCGCCGTGTTCCATCGGGTGATTCGCTCGTGGAGAACCGTGAGGATGAAGCCCCCTCGCCCTTCCCCCCCCCTATCTGTCAACAGATTCGCATTTCCGAACGACTAGACTTACGGGGGTCTTCTTTCAGAAGCTCCCTCCCCGGATCTCATTCGTATGCCAATGGTCGAGGGACCTCGCGAGAGTCGCAGCACCTCTTAACCTATCC
>Ga0179591_1339134_pt1 | contig 12565 bp, 20 predicted proteins | sample CZOMad2_1_08_16f_FD_182891 | JGI IMG/M metagenome (GOLD analysis project Ga0179591, IMG submission 182891) | Vadose zone soil fungal communities from Angelo Coast Range Reserve, California, USA - CZOMad2_1_08_16fungal (PacBio error correction) | ecosystem: Environmental > Terrestrial > Soil >... | reverse complement strand
CCTGTTCTCATGTTACTTGCTGATCCCTAACGAGCATGATGAGACCCCAGGGACGACCTTCAGATTCCCTTTTGGGTGTATGCCCCCGGCCCACTTTTTTCACACGCCGGAACCCTACGTATGACTTTTTTGCATTTGGAAGCGGGTTGTTTCCCCCCGATTTTTTTCTTTTTGCACCAATGTCAGATTGTCCACAATAGCTGTGTGTTGCGACTCCACACCCTCCCCGTTCGAAACAAAACCCAATTCAGGTTGGACGCTTTCTCCTGGATTACATTATACCACATCAGTTTTTATTTCCGGCCCCTTGTGTCACTCCTTCTGGTCCCCGCTTGTTACTTCCATTCTATTAGTGCTTAATTACATATGCCAACAATGTTTGTGTGGCGATTCAACATCACTTCCGAGATTGGCCTGCATAAAATTTAATGTCCGATCTCTTTGTGATCTGAGATACTGTTGCCTTCCTTTTCCATCTGTTGCTCAGACCTTCCCTTTTTCAATCTTTACTGTTCTTACCTTATTTCCCTTTTTGAATTCACCATAGAGTGGGGCATGTCATAAGATATTACATTGATATTCTTCTTATCTCCTTTTCACTCTTTGGTCTTTTTTTCTTTTTGATAACTTCATTGACAACCGAATGTGATCGCTTCCCTCTTGTCTCCTTTTCTTAGTCTATTTCCCAACAAGAAGTGCATTCTACCCAATGTTGGCAATATGCGACACCCCCCTCTGTCAACCCCCCTGATACAGTCCTCTTTTTTTCTTCCACATCCGTCATCCAACTACATACACGGCCTGTAGCTATAGCATGACTCCCCCACACCCGGGCCCCTCACACCCCCTCAAGTCCAGGAATTTTCCCCCTGCCGAGCACGGAAACTTGCGGTTACATCCTCCCCTTTTCCCCCTGTTCATTACACACACATAGCATTGTGTTAAACAAACCCGCGTGTTCTGGAAGCGAAACATCTATGGGTTCACGTCTCCAACTCCCGTGGGATTGTGACCCCCTTCCCCCCCCTTCCCTGTACCTGCCAATCGCTGATAAAACCCTTTTCCTCATGAAGTACTGTAGTGTCCTGGAGTACAAGCAACCGCCCTTCCTTGAATTCCTTACCTTTTTTTTTCCTTGCTGGATTGCTCCCCTCCCTTTGCCAACTTTTTCTCTGCTGATCTGACCCACGTCCATTGACGACTAGCTCTGGAACACACTAGGTAGTTGCCTCCTTTCCTCCTCTTTTCTTTCCCCTACCCTCCCCTTACCCAACCAGAAAGAAATATCGACTCTTCTTGGAGATGGCCCGAGGTAAACAAATACTTGTTGACCTGTGTTTGCCTTTGACCAGCCTTTTGTACTCCTTTTATTAATTCCCAGAGCTGAGTTATAAATTTCAACTTTTTTCCCCTCTGTCTGCTTGTTTCTTAGATCTCGCAGGCCCACCTACAAGACTACAAGAACTTTTTTGATTACCCTCTGACTCGATGAGTTTCTCCCCTCCCCTTTCCTTCCTCCCCCTCCTTCCCGACCACACTCTCACTGACATCAGAGTTGTTTTCTCTATTTGATGTAATATCTAGGGAGTTACATTCAAGACCAACATGTGATTCTCCGTATCCAATTTCCCCCTGGGTCGCATTACACAAAATCTGCCATTCCTCCCCCAAAATTGATAATTGGCCCCTAAATCTATGATTCCCCCCGATGTTTCCCTTTGCCCGCTCCCCAGTGAACTATGGCAGTTCCTTCATGTCCCCCCCAGGGCCTCCAACGTAACCTCTTTTCCCTTACGTCCTCTCTTGGGGCAGTTCGCACGCATTATTTCTTTGTTATCTCAAAACGGCAGGAGATGGGAACTAATGGGTCGGCACCATTTGTCCCTACCAAGTGTGTGTGATATCTAGACTACCCCCCTTTTTATTTGGTATGTCCCAGAAGAGTTCTATCCCCCCGCCATTTACCACCACTTCCCTTTTTGGTTTTCTTTTTATAAGACCCTACGTACCCTCCTTTTTTTGTTTTCCTGCAACAACACAACAATGCCTCATAACAATCAACTGTTCATATAGACACCTCTAAGTTGGCGTTCACATCCACTGAGTGGGACACATTCAGTAATGAGCAAACTGAACAATCCCCTCATCATTCCCACCTCATGGGCCCATATCCAGAACATCCCTTTTCTCATTCCCCTGAGTGGTTACCACCTCTGTCAGACCAAGCTGACGACGCGGAGAAGCGTCCGCCCTGGTCCTTAGCCTCAATTCTTGGCACACGTTAGATTATCCCGCACACCCCCACAGTACTATAGAACATGACAGTTTCTCCATAAGAATGCACGATCCGACGCACATCATGATCTGACCGTCTCCTTTGTCCCTTCTACTGACAGTCCTCGGCTTCATTGGCCCCTCCCCCTCCCCTTTGAGGAGAAGGACTAACCCTCTTCCCCAAATTTCTCGTCAAAGCCATCCTTCTAAGCCTCATCGCTCGGATCCGATCTGGGGTCATGAGGCGCCTTTCCTCCGCCCCCCTCCCTCTCTGATCGTCATACGAAAAACCTAGAAAGATAGAAGTGAACGCCTTTCACCCCCTCAGAACTCTGAAAGCGAGTCCTCCCCTTCCCCTTTTTTTTAATTCGCACCATCCTTAACCCCCCCTTCTTCTTTCTTTACTCCTTTTGTTGATTTTTTCAGACGAAAATATGTGTGGGAGATTGTATGGGTCTGCTCGTTTTTGTTCCTGGTGAAAGTGAGAGTTCTTCTTTATTCGAGCGCGTTTTTATCTAGCTATGCGTCTTTCCCCCCCTTTTATACTTTGCTCCCGAGCCATTCCCCCCCTAGGAGAAGAGAGTATATTGTCTGGATATTCTCTTGGTCTAATATGGCCACCCTCCCCGTACTTTTCTATTCCCTTTCCCCCCTATTGTCTCAATCGGGGGTTTGGAAATCTCATAGCGTCATCCTGTAATCGTCGATCCTCTTTTCTCCCGATTTCGGCTAAATAATTTTAGCGCTTTAGGTTACTGGCTTGTCGCCAAGCTCCCACTTTTTTTTTATTGCGTCCTCCCCCCCCGCCCCCCAGCAGCTCTTGGTAGCTTTAGTCCGGACTGGTGAAACATCCAGGTTTTGTCTATGGTGATCGCGTCAGAATCGGGGGCCTTGTGTTCCTCTAATGTTTAGTAGCTCCCTCTAGGTGGGATGGTCCCCCCCCCCCCACCACCACTTCCGTGTTCTGTTCCTCCAACCCTGATGGTTCCATCTGGTTTTCAACTGGTGTTACGCTCACAAGGGTACCCTTAGGTACTTAGGGTGTCTTATTTCCCCCACACTCAAATCTCTTTGGGTGATTAACAGATCTTCCCCCCCCCCCCCTCTCTGTTCACTTCCCACCCTTCACATCCAACCTATACTAAATCCGCCCACTTTGTAACACTAGATTTCTTTTCCCCAACCCCACCATAACTTACTAGTCAACCTCAATTAATTCTGTGCGTGTAATAGTTTTCTTGATAAAACGATGATTCCCTGTGAGTGTTGTATTACTTTTCAGCCTGTAGTCAAATAGGGAAAGCAGGTCCCCGAAAATTTGGCCCCACTGCAGTGAGAGCAATGCCATGTGACGCGGATTCTCTACCTCATGGGAAGTGTACCTACAAAAGATTCACTGAGTGGATTTCACTTGGGTGCTTGAAGTGGCAGTAGTGAATATGGAAGATTATATCACTTTACACCTACTGGTAAAAAACACTCAAATAGGGCCCATGAGATTAAGATCGCACTTAAAAATCGTTTTTAACGACAGTTCTACTTGAATATTAATCCTCCGCCACCGTGGCCACCACCATTTTTTATTTTCCCTCCTTTTGGCACTCCTTTAAGCTTAAACAGCGGTTGTTTCGGCCGGGAGAACTGTTGCAGGGATAGGATCTCATCCTTGACTGGTTTTGAAGCCGAAATCCCGAATTAATTCAAAGCATTTCCCCCCAAGTCGACCCGAAGGTTCCATGGTCTTTCCCGCAACTGTCTGCCTTGGTTGACTCTTCTTTCTTGACTTCTTAACCCGTGGGTTTGGAATTCCTCTCCGAATCATAAGGACACCCGAGTTTTGTTTGGACTACCATGTGCTCCAGAGACTGTGCTTTTCTTTTGTGCTGAGTTTTCTCCTTGCAAGGTAGTCCCCGATGCATGTCACAAAACGCTCGTTACAGAGTTGCCCGACGATCTTGTTCTCTTTTTACCCCAAGTCATCAACCACTGATGGGTCATTGCCACTGGCCACCAAGTCCCCTTTTTTTCACCCCTTTTCCCGCACAGCACACTCGATATTTATGTTTGGTGTGTAAAAGGGGTTAGTCTCTCCTTTTTTTTGCTCGGCGTCTTTTCCGACTTTTGGTACGCTGCAATGGGATGATGGCCACTGCATGGGTAACTACCCGTGTTCCATCCATATCCATCAGCGATATGGATTTTTAGGGCAATCAGCAGAGCGATCACTGCTTGCTTTGGGTCTTCTGTTAACAGCGATTGTACGTACTTGGTATGATATGGTTTCCATGCCTTGTCCGGTTTGCAGGTTACAATCTTTTCCTTGTTGATGTTTCACTTTTTCCCTTTCAGTAACCCCATTCCGGAGTTTCCCCTGCCTCCACCCACGTGCTGTGTCCACACATGGCCGTTCAAGTTCCCTCAATCGCGTAGTCGTTAAGATGCCTGGCGAATTTCTCCCCGTGTGTAGTTCCTCCTTCCTTGTTCTGTGGACTGTGTAGATGTTCTAACCTTTCAGTCTGCCCCCCTTGGTTGAGAGACTGCTTTTCCATCTCCTCTAGTAGCAAGCTTTTATTTGCTCCACTCACATTCTGGTTTCACCTCCACTCCCCTCCCCCTCCAAGCCCCCCTGCTTATCCTCAATCCAACTTAATAGTGGGGGCACTCCAATTCTTTAGATCTTGTCCCCCTATGAAACCTTTCCTAAATCCTCCCGCCAGGCTTCACATCCCTGTCTTGGGTTGAAATTTACCGTAGACACCCCACCCTTTCCCACCTCCATGATTTTTAGTTTACCCCCCCCCCCCCCACCACCTTTCTCAATAATCTGAGAACTGCACAGATTTTAGGCCCATTCAACAAAATTTGTTTAAATCCCTTTTTTTACGACCAACAGTGTTCCCCTCTGGGTTTTTTCTATCACCTGATTACAGTTTTTTTTCCACATCTCCTTGTTCCTCCTCTGTTCCAGCCCAAAGTTAACATAGCGGGTTACCCAGCGCCCATTACAATTAGCTCGGTTGATTGTTATGCTCCCAATTGTGTAACCCGACCTTTGCAGCCTTGTGCTCACGTTTCCACTTTTAGCCGCAGCACCCACCTCCCCCTCCCCCCCCCCCCCAACCGATTAACTATCCCCCCCACACTACCATTACCACCACCACACCCAACACACATCCCTACACCCACCCCCCCCCCCCCCCACCCCACCCAACACCCACCCCCTCCTCACACGGTCTCCCCTTTACAACTTGACATAGATTCCATCAATAAATGTTTGTGTTAAACCCCACGCGTCATCTGTCACTTCCCCCCAGGCCAGCGACCCCACTGATGAAGGGTAACTTGGGTCAATGTGTCCCACCTCCCTCCCCCAATGGCCACATCCCTCAGAAACCCACATTAGAACGCCTTCCTTGACAGCCTCCTTGCAGGTTTCTGTTATATACTCATTGAACTCTCTTTTTCCATATAGTGTTTACTTGGCAGTACCTCCATCCTCCTGTTCTTGTTTTCTTGTTCCTTTCCTTTTTTATGAATTTTTCTCCTGTGTGTGGGCTGTTTCTATCGTACCCATTTTTTTTTCCCCCACCAAAATCACAACACCTATAAAAGACACGGAACATAACACCCTCTTTTTTCTCCAATCCCTTCCCCTGCCCCCAAAATTTTGGACCAAATCCCCTCGCTTTGTGTCCATGATGTGTTCCCCACTTTCAAAAACTTGCTAAAGCCTCCCCAATACCGAGTCCCCTCATCCCTTATTTCTTTGTGTTTTTTTCAAATATTCGCTCCGCTTAGATATTTCCTTCCCGTCGTTGTTTGTGTTCGCTATTTCTTCCCTAATTGCTCAACTCTTTCCCTCCCAAACGTTGTCACGTTTTGGTGTCGGCTTTCCCCCCTACCACTTTGAGTGGTGGAAACACACATCAGTTGCCTTTGTTACACCCCCCAAAGCTTGTGACAACCCCACAACATTTCATCCATGGCTTTATCCCTTGGGGCTAACCAGAATGCCCTTTTCTTTCTGACCCAGTGTCCTTCTTTGCATGTGAGGGATGGTGAAGCTTTTTTCTATTCTTTTTTCCAAACCCCCATTTCCCTCTAACTGCCAGGACCTCATCATCAATCTGATGAACAGTTCATTCTCTGAGGATTTAGCTAACACATGGCCCCTCTCCGGCAAAAACCACCTCCTCTCTAGCTAGTTATCCCATACCCGGTCCTGGTTTTTCACCCTTAGATATATTACACCCGTCCTAACTTGGCGCGCCTCCCATTCCTTTCCCCCTCATAGTTTGGTTCCCCTCACGCCCCACGTCCTTCCGTTTCCCAACCAACCCACCCCCCCCCCTTAAACCTCTGCCCTTCTCTGAAGTATGCTCGCAGCTTTGCACCCCTTCCCTCTTTCGCCATTGTGTGTTTACCCCCCATGTATTATTGGGTCCCCAAAGGGAGTCTTCTTGTCCCAACTTTTCACAGTAATTTGCGAAAATGCCTTTGTTCTGTTCTTTCTGCATTTACTGTTTTGATGATTGAGCAATGGGCCTCGATGCCTTGTCATGGTTCGATTAATCCTGAAGACCAGCTTCCCTTATTGTAGACTGGTAATGGGTGCCATTTTGTCCCGCCGATCTTTACTCATGTTTTTCTGAAGACCTGTCGCACTTGTCACACCTTATTTAGCTAGCTTTGTCCTCTTCAAGCTAAGTCTAGTTTGAGTATCACCAGATTACTCTACGTTTGAGTAGACTTCGATTTAAGCCCTCAGTTTTTTGTTGCTGGAAAGTTCTTTTTTTCAGTGCTTCCCCACCACACCTCTCCTCTGGAACCATGCACATATTGTTACAACCCACATTTATGGTGACTTTGACCAATCACTTCTAAGATGCTCATTTATTTAATATTTCCTGCCCAACGCCCCGTATGACTGCTGAGCTGTTGCCCCCATTTTTCGTTGCTCCTTTCACGCCTAATCCTTGCCATCAGATTGGTCCTGTATTGTACAGCCTTTGTCTCATATCAGTTAAATTTTCCTTTTTGATTCATTACCCTGTTGAATGGATGCACGTCACCCCCCTTATTTTTTCTCTGATCCCTATTGGATGTTTACCCCCAATATGCAAGAATTGATGCTCTCAACCAGAGGGTGGCCCCGCCAATTGCCATTTTCACCCCATTTTCAGAAATATATTACATTTCCACAATACTTCCCTTCCCCCCTTGTTCCCAAAACTCAAAAAGGTGTACGGGTGCCCTTCGCTCCTTCACAATTTCGACGCTTCCATGATCGAACTGTTTACTTTTCACTTGTGTCAACCAGAACGTGATGTTAATGTTCCCACGCCCCCTTCTAGCGTCTTGGCAACGCTGACGAAAGTGACCAGCTCACCTCTTTGTTTCTTGTCTCCCTCTCCATCTCCCTGGGACCCTGTTCCACCTCTTCCCCCCCAAGTACACTCCACTTACACTCTGCTTCCATCTACGACACCATTCACCCGTTACCCCCCCACTTTTTTGTAAATCGCCGATATTGCCCGACCCGCTGGACAGTGACCCGCCAACTGTATTATGTGCATTTCTCCCAGAGCCCCCCCCCCTAAAATTGCAAGCCCATTTACCTATGGGTGCTTTGGCCCAAGGAGGAGGACATGACCTTTTTCCCACCAACGCGAACCCCGTCTTTATGTCCGATGCTTTTTTGATTATGACGCGGTCTCTTACTTGTTGCCGACCACGCCCAATGCGCAACCAGCAATTTTCCCAGATTATCCTAAAGAGCCCTGATTCATAATATTACCCTCTTCTAGTGGTTCTGCTATGATCTTGTTCTATCTTACCAAACCCCGAAAGCAGTACCTCCTTTCCAAGATGTCTAACTATGTGTATTTCTCCCTTCCTAACGTTCCGTTTTAAAGGGTCAACCTCCAAGCACCCCCAGTGATTTCCCATTCACCCAGGACCTCCTTTTCATTGTCAAACCCTCTTCTTCCACTTTTTTATACCTCCTGTTTTTTCGGACCCTCCCCCATTTTTTCCCAAATATAGCACCACGTTTTCTACCTGTGAAGATTTGTCCATGGCCTTGTTGATAACAAACTTGCTTTTTTGCTTTTGAACCTCTTAGACAAATTATAATCGAAAATTCCCCTAGATGTAAACGATGTCCTTGAAAGTTGCCCCCCTGCTGGAACTACTGTCCTGTAGTCTCATGACAACACCCCCAGTTCCCTCCAATCCCCCTCGTTTCCCACTGCTAGCCTAAGCTACCACGACCGCCCACAGCCTGAGCAAAAAGGCTTTTTGAATATTTCTTCTGTTTTTCTCCTTACTACGGTTCCCACGGCAAGTCATTTTGAGGTTGTCCCCCCCTATGCCATGTGGCCCGGGTGGTTCCCCCCCTATTTGTACCTAGTACCCAAAGTTCGAGTATTCTCTAACTTCTCTGTTGTATGGATTTTGCGTAGCTGCTATATCGTTACACCATACGCAAAATTATAGACGTGGTCTTCTGCGTTTTTTTCCCCTAAGCTCACCCCTCCCCTCCCCTTTGTTGACCCACCACCCCAAGGAACACAATATAACATAAATTACGTTATGGACCGACAAGCCGAGGTGTCTTTTTTTTGGCCCCCCCCCTGTCTAGAATCTTTAGTCATGATGCCGCAATACCCAGTCCCCGCTGGACCGCCCTGTTCCTTAACCTTCTGTTATTCCACCGGAGACGTAGTCTCCCTCGGAGAAGCCTTTGCAAATACTCCCCCTTTGTAAATTCAAACTTCGATGCGTGGGACAAGTCCAGCTATTAGCTCAAACTAGTTTTCGAAAGAGGCGATCGCCCTTTTCCCCAAATGATCGACGACTCTTTAGGATGGATATTCTAGCTTCGTGGTTTGCGAGCAACCCCCTACCTCCCCTTTCGGCCATTTGTCCGCCCCTCTTCTCCTTTCCCACTAGGTCTTCCTCCTCACTATGAGGATCGTACTTCGGATGCGAGTATCTTGGAATCGGCAGATTAGCTTCGCACAACAGAAAGTACGCTCATATACTGCGAACACCTCCTTCGTCAAGAACCGAGAATCTTGCACGCTCATTTCACCAGACACCTTCCCCCCTGCCTGAGTCTACCAAGACTCGAAACGGAACTCCTAGTGTCGATCTCCTCTTCATACTATTCCATTTTCCTGTTTATATGCTCTCCACGCTATGGGTTTCTGATTTCTTCTCAGCTTCGGTTGCAGCTAGTCCTTTACAGTCCTCTGAGGTTGACGTTAGCGTTCAGATCTAGTCTTCACTGCTCTTTGTTAGCTTGATATGCAGCTTCTTAGTTGGCCGAAGCTACCGTGCCTCCCCCACTCCATCCTGACGTAGTCGATAATCCCCGGCTAGGAGGATTCTTTGTCGTTGGTATTTGGGACCGATATCCCTTTGCTCGCTTTCCTCCCCTTGGGTTAGTGCGTCACCATGAAGCCTCGACTTTCCCGTTTCCCACTTTCCGTAGATCTGATTTCGATGATTTGACCGGAACTCTGGTTAGTCGGACGTCCAAACTAAGTGTTGTGCCGTATTTGGAATTGCTGGATTCCTGAGTTCTCTACGTCTACCGTTTTCACCCATTTCCCTCCCCTTTTGTGATCTGTGTTTGGTTTATGGAATAATTGTAGTGTGCTGTCCCTCTAAGGTGGATTTTTTTGATACACCACCCTTCTTTTTCCTCTCTGCCCCCTTGTAGCATGGGTGCCCTTATTTTGTGTACGGGTCCCCAATACTGGTTCTTATATGTCCCTTTAGGTTTGTGCATCTTACATCAACACTACCCTACCCAGTGTCCCACCGTATTAGGTGGTTGTATTTTTCCCCCCCCGCTCTTCTCCCCCACATCCATACACACACCTTTACATATTCCTCCACTTTGTACATTACCCCTAGGGTCCCCGACCCCTTCCCCTGTCCCCTGCCAGTCCTCTGTGATCGTCGGCTTTGACCCTTCACCTACCCCATCCATACCACCTATTCTGTAACCACCCAACTGTGACACCCCCGAATGAGATAATAGGACTTTCTGCGTATGACGTAATTTTCCCCCCGTGTGTCTTTCTGGTCTCTCCTTTTGTATTCGTCGACAAGTATTCTCCAGTTTTATCCAGCTGGGTCCGCGATGTTATTTCGCATCGATTTCGCACAGCCTTACCTTTTTTCCCATTTTTCTCCCAAAACTTGCGAGAAGTTTCAGCCCGCCGGTGTGTGATCACCCCGGCCACATTTTCCTTCTACTACGCGTTATCCTTTTTGATCTTTCAAAGTGAAAGACTATTAAACCCCATGGCCGCAGCGTGACCCCCTCTCTTTGCAGGTGATGCATGCTTTTTCTTTGGCCCTTTTTAAGTTAGACGTTTTGGTACGGCTAAGTTTCATCACCCAGATTTCCTCGGGATCACATTGCTTGACTTTTCCCTGTTCTTTTGTGTTCTCCCTTTCCTCGCCCCCCCTCAAAGAGGTTAATTACCTACGACCGAGTGTGTTGGAACCAGTCAGCAAAAAATTGCTTTCATTGCATTGCAGTCCAACCCACTCCTCCCCTCCCCCCTAGTGTTCTCTCCACCCTTGACAGCAATAACCGCATATGCTTCTTGGGTTTGTAACTTGGTTTCCCCGCTCCCAATCTGATCGGACGTAGACAATCCACAGTTGTGTACAGCGAGCTACCGTTTACCTTGTGGTTGGGGGATACATCCCTTTATCTTCAGGTTGAGCTCCCCCGGTTCAGTAACCAGCTCCTCATCACTGATATCCACCTTTTTGCGGGTCTTTCGCCCTACTCCCCCCCCCCTATCGAGCATGCACTTTATTGTCCTTGGGATGAGTTGAGTTCTCCCCTGGAGTCAGGATTAAAGGCGGTCTGTTAAAATCTTTCAGGTTTGCCCCCTAAATTCCACTCTTTTCGTCCACATACCTTGGATCTGAAAATGTCTGAAAGTTACGAGGGTCACTGATTACCCTGGTGCTCAGTTCCCCCAGGTTCCAAGGTTTTGGAGTTTGTAAGTCAGGGTTCTTCTGGTATGTCTTCCCCTTTATTTACGTACGATGTAGGTGAGTAAAATTGTTAAAGGACACAAATTTTGTTTTTTTCTGAACGAGTTACTTCTGTTTGGCATAATTGGAGCTCCACCCCCCCCCCTCCCCATCTCCAAAGCTGTATTTAAATCATTCTGTTCTTGTTTTTTTTTGTTTTATTTATTTACCTTCAAAGTGTACCCCATCCAAGCATTTAATGATCTGATCATTCCATGCATATCAATACAGGACCTCTATGTATTCACGGATTTCTCTTTTTTTCCCTAGCACTTTCTTCCCCCGTTAATTTAGCACGAATCACACTCGGGGCATGACCTTTACATCATTATACCTCAGTTGATTTTATCTCACCAACCCCCCCCCCCAACTTTTGTCCCCTTTTGTTACCTTTCTTACAAAATGCCCATACTTAGGCCAGTTGGCACCCCCCCGATAAATACAGATTCTACTTCCCCTGAAAGGAATTGGTTTTCCTTTCCTAGATTTTTTAGTGTCTCCCCCATTTCTTTGCTTACCCTTCCCTCCTATCTATTAGCCCTCCGGTTTTTTTTTTTTTTTGATTGCGACCCGCCCCCAGCAAATTCCTTTCATCGGTAGCTGTCCTCTTTATGACCCCTTTCCACAAGACCTTTCCCGCCCTTTTATCATGCAACAGCATACATCAAACTTGACAAAAGTATGTTCTTTGGTTTAAATGTGAAACTTTTCCCCTCCGTGTTGAGACCCCTCTCCAGTTTTCCTTGTGTTACCCCCCCCCATGGCTTCCAGTTTTTCTCCCCTGTACCCCCATCAGGGACCCGGAAGACCCTGTCCGAGGTAAACCTTTTTCCTTTTTTAACTGCCCCCCCCCCTCCCCGGCCCCTTACATACATCCTGATACGGTGAACTGCATTATGAATGTGTGCCCCGTGAAGAATCGTTTGACCGCGGTGGTTTTCTAACTGTGCTCGTTAAGATCCTCTGTTTCATTTTTTCCCTTTCTGTCCTCTTTTTCATTTCTTAAGGCCTAGAGGGTGGGATCAGAGGCCCCAAAGGGGGTCACCCCCTCCCACTCCACTCGATTTCCCGCATGCACCATCACGCCTGTTTCCTCCCAACTCCAATGTTTCCCCAACCTTTTTCCCATCCCCCCCTAGTCTGTCTGCCCAGGTTTTCCAAACACTTCAAAACCGCTACACTCAAAATACAGGTCCCAAGGTTTTTTGGGCTCACATAGCTT
>Ga0179591_1207367_pt1 | contig 12566 bp, 12 predicted proteins | sample CZOMad2_1_08_16f_FD_182891 | JGI IMG/M metagenome (GOLD analysis project Ga0179591, IMG submission 182891) | Vadose zone soil fungal communities from Angelo Coast Range Reserve, California, USA - CZOMad2_1_08_16fungal (PacBio error correction) | ecosystem: Environmental > Terrestrial > Soil >... | reverse complement strand
TCACATCCTGCGCTGGCAGTGGACTTTATCTTCCCCCCCTTCGCCTTGCCACAGTACTCCCTACTTTGAAGTCGTAAAACGCGTTGCCCCCCCCTCTGCTTCGACGGGGCTTTTGAGAAGCCCGCCTTTTCCTCTTTTCCTAGGGTGGCGTCTTTCGTCGTTGGAGAGAAACTTGATGTCGTTCCTCGGTTCCAACCCCCGCGACTTCGTTTGCGCCCCCACTTTGCCCCTTTTTCCCAATCCCCCTAAGAACTAACTGAACAACAACTATTCTCTTTTTCCGCCTCCGTTGAAAGGGTGCTTTAACTCACCCTGACTTCACTCCTTACTGATGTTTTGCACTCCTTTTTTTTCTTTCTTTTTTTCTTCCCCCCTTTTCCCCGTCAAGTGTTTGTTTTATTGCTTGACGGGGCACCCTGTTTCGGGTATGGAAAAGCTCATGGTCAACTCTTGCCTGCTGTTTGGCTTAAGTCTGCTCACTTCCCCGGCTACGAATTTTTGACTTCCCTTCCTCCCCAGCAAATTTCCCCGGGTGGCGCTTGAAAGGAGATCCAATTGCTTGTCTCTCTTATCTCCGCTGGATTTTGCTCCCCTCCCCTTTTGAGGATCAGGTAATTACCAAGCCCAGAATAGACCTCTCCGGACACCCCCACTGGTCAAATCCCAAACACCAATTCACTCTTTCCATTCCCCCACCCTTTTGTGTTCCTTTGTCCTTACCCAGCGTCATTTGACCGGCCCCGGCTAATCCTTCTGGGTCGTATTTTGATCTCTTAGGTTAATTGATATTTTAGTACGATTTGCGTTGTTCCCCTTTACCCTTCTTTCCGTTCTAGTGGTCCCATTCCCCGTTCTCCCCCCCCTTCATGTCCCCCCACCCTTTCCCAAACCCGTGATCCCTGGGGTGAGGCGGTCCCAGGTGCGGGTGAGACCAATGACGAGTGCGTCTCCTCCCACTTTTTTCCCCCTTGATTCCTCCCCGTTACCTGAGGACGGACCATTAATCCTTTCATTCTTTCGTCTTGCCTACCTAAAGCCCGCTTTTTGTTTGGTTGTCCGATTCCTCTTCGACTCCCCCTCCTCCCCTGCAATTCAGCACAGTTCCCACAGCTCCTCACACCATGTTACCGTCTGTTGAGGTCTTATCTTCTCCGTGTCAACCCCCCCCTCCCCCCCCTTTTCTCTTCTTTGCAGCCCCCCACTTTTGCAACCCCGAGATCTCCATCCCCCCCCCCCCACACGGTCCGATTTGGTGAACTTAGACTTCTTTCTTTTTTTCCCTGTGTTTTTCCCGTGACACACTGTTTAGTCTTAGGACTGGCCTGTTCTTTCCCCCGCTTGACTTTTTTTTTTGCAGCTCCAAAAGCAGCGATGCCTGCCCACGTCGGTTTTCCTTTTCATTGGCAAGTCTACCTTTTGCGACTGCCTTTCTTCCCCCCCTCGGTTCTCTGCAACGTTCGGGCACTGGGGTGGTTTTCCCTCGTCTGTGGTTTTGTTTCAAGCGCGATCCTCCCCCCGACTCGTTCTTTCCCTCTTGGCCTGAGTTGTTATTTTCGATCTCTCGGCCAACGTGGTGCCACTTTTCCGGGCAGTTAATGCAGATCTCAGTTCCAAGTGTGCCTCTCGTTGAGGTCATTTCCTGATTTCCCGATGCTTTCTTCCGCGTTTTCGGGTCAGTCCCCGCCGTGAGGTTTTGATTGTCTTCTCCTCCTGAGTCTTTTGGTGGACCTCGAACCTGTCCTTCTTAATGTTCTTATGGGCTCGATGCTCCCCCCCTTAGGTTCCCCCCCTCTTTCCTGTAGAAGTTTATTGGGCGGAGAGTATGTTGGTTTGGCATGTTACGGGGTTGGAGCTGAAAGTAACAAGTTTGTTCCAGCGACCGGACCCCCCACCCAACCTTGCCCCCCTTGTTTTCGGACGGCTTTAACTTTTTACGAATTAAGCTTCCTTCGAGTGGCCTGGTATCCCAGTTGTTAGATTTTGCCCTTTTCCCTTCATTCGGTCCGAGAATCCCGGACCCTTTTTTACGCGTTTCCCCCCTCCTTTTAAATTTTGACTTGTTGCCACGGCGACTGCTATTCTACTCACAGTGTTGGATTTTTTCCGCTCCCTCAAAGACTAGTTTTCAGGCTTTCCCCGAGTTTTGCCGCAGTGCCAATAGGGTAGTTTTCCCCACCCCAACTCCTTTTTCCCTGAACAAATGACACTCTTAGTCGTCTCATTCGTTTTCTGACTTTATTTCTTGTTACTCTGTTGTCCGCTCGGTTGTTCAAGCAAAAGTGCTTTTTTTCACTTTACCCCGGGGCGACCTGAGCAATCTCCCACCCCTTAGTGAATGCCATGCGATGTGCAGGATTAGTGTTAGTTCCTGTTTACTACTTTCCGTTCCTCAGAATCTTGGACGTCTCGTCTTCCCGAAATGGTTCTTCTACCTCCCCTGTCTTTGAACCATCGGGTACTAGTGGCCGGATTTCCCCCAATCCCCCGGATTGTACGCCCTTCTTTTGCACCAGTGCAGTCCTTTTTTCCCTGCCAAATCCAATTCCTGACTTTTTTTTTTTTGTTGAGGCCGACCGCCCCTTGCTAGTCCCCCCAGGCCTCTTAGGTTTTGGAGCCTCTTACCGTTTCTTCCTTCGACCCCCCTCTTTTTTTAGTAACTCCCTTAACCAAAGCGTCCTCCGGTGAAATCGTTGGTCGGCCGACGAGTTCTCCTCTTGAGGTTTTTTTTGACGGCGTTCAAGGCGTGCCGCTCGCCCGGCTGTCCCTTGATGTCTTTACTTAGGTCTCCTTCTCTCCTCCACGTGTTTATCGCCTTTTTGAGGAATACCCCGCTCGAAACCTGAATTCATTCGAGTCGTGACGTCTACCGGGCTTTTCCCGAATCCCCTAGTTCAGGCTACTGTTTCTCTGGGAATACGTTTTCCTCAGGGCCTTGTGAACACCGTCTTTGCCGTCGGGCACGTTTTCCCCCATTTTCGTCCACCGGGGGGTTCTACAACCTCCCCTCGGTTCTTAGTCTTCGTACCCCCGTCAATTTAAGTTCATTTCTCCCTCAACACCTGCTCTCCGAACCTCCGTCTGCTTGCTCTAGTCCCAGGCTCCTCGGTGGTCGAACGTTCTGTTGGTTTGACGGGTGTGAAGGCGGGCAGTTTCGTGCGATTCCATTCCAATGCGATTTTTTTTTAAGTTTTTTTCTTTCCTTTTTTTTGTTGTTTGGTCGTTGAGATATGATTCTCTGATCCCCTTGCCGTTTTATTTTTTCCCTCTCATTTGCGCTTGAACCCCACACGGCGTTGCTTTGACCACCTAGTCGCACGTACCCTCCCTCCCCGATGTCTTTTGTCTTATTTTGTTGAGTTGTTTTTTGTTTTCTTCTTCTCTCCCCCCTGGCTGTATAGAAGGTCTGCTTTTTTCCCTCAATGCCTGTGTTATGTTAGGAGCACGGTCGGTGGCGCTGGATGAAAAACTCCGGGCGCGTGTGTTCGTGCCTTCTCTTTCGTACTGGTTTTTTCCCTGGAGAGCGATTTTCGACCGCACCGCGATTTGGCTTCGGCCAACCTTTTTTTTCCCCAGAATGGCTCTTACCCTTTTCCGATGCGTTTTTTTTGATTCTAGATTTTCGGCGTGGAAGTTCGTTTTGGGGCGTGGTTCCACCCTTGCCGTCGGACGATCGTTGTCAGGCCGGTCCGTGTGCACTCCCCCCGTTCTACCTCTGCTTTCCCTCGAATTCGTTCCCCCCCCCCAACTTTTTTTTGTTATCTCCCTTTCTTCGGTTCGTTCTGTCTGAAATGCTTTTTTCCGAGCTTTCTAGGAGAAGTTATAAAGGTTCCTTGTTTTTTCTTTTCCCGTATGCGTTTTTCTTTTTGACGAGACTCGGTTCCATTTAGGGGTGCTTGTTCTTATGACTGCGCTTGGTTTTCCCCCCCCGGATCAGTCTTTGGGGTATGGTTCTGACCTCTTTCTAAATGTTTTGCCAGTCGGTAGGCCTCCCCATGTCGACGACGGCGTTCCTTGCGGTCTCCGTTTTTTGCCATTGTGTCCCTTCCTTCTTCTCCCCCCCGACGCGAAGTGCCGGCTCGGGGGTTCTTGGGTGTCCTTTTAATTTCTGATGTTCCTCTTTGTTTCCTTAATCGTGTAGTTCACTCAGTTCTTCGACGTGTTGAGCTGGTCGGAAACCGATGTTTTTTTTAACAAGTCGTGCCTTGTGTTCCTCCTCCTCGTAGCTTTTTTTTTTTCCCATCTATGGGTACCCCCTTTTTTTGACCCCAACCAGGCCCCGTTACCCCCCCCCCCGCGACACTGTTGCGTCAGCACTTGACAGACTTTCCGGGAATTCTCCTTTCCTTTTTCTTTACTTCCCTCATAGTTTTTGTTTCTACCATGCATATGGCCAACCGTGTGTACGACTTCTCGAGAGGTGTCTTATCGATCGGTGATCTATTGTCACTCTTTTTTTTTTTCCTTTTTTTTTCCGGTCGGCCAATGTTTAAGTGGTTATTTAGTCGCCATATCCCTGCACCGACAGCAAGGGTTAGAGCCCCTCCTAATCCTTCCTCTTCTTTTTGTAGCTAGCCTTTGTTTCGACACTGGAAGTTTTCTGGGTGAGAGATACAGGCACCGCTTTTGTAGCCCCCCTCGTAGGACTCGGGCTTTAATGTACCCTGGGTCCTCAGCCGTGTGTGATCTCCTCCTCCTGCACCCTTTTTTTTTTTTTGGTTCTTTCTGTTTCAGTCCCCTAGGCAAGCCTCGGAACTGACTAGGTCCCCTCGTTTCAAGTGCCGATCGATGCTCTCCTTTTTCCTTGTGGACCCCTGGCCTCCCCCTTTTCCCCTCACCAAGCGTTTCCCTTTCTCTGGTTGTTTTCAACTCTATTCACGACGCCGACGTTGATCCCGGTATGCGTCGTCGCCACGCTTTTTTCTCGTTTGTGCGTTCTTTTCATCCCTACCTCTACATTCCCCAGAAACAGTCACTACGGTTCGAGTTCCAGATGATCCTTACCGTGTTCTGTTGGTTGTCGTCTTGGGTTTCGTTCTTTGAGCCTACCGAGCGTGTCCCTTTTTCGCGAGTTCAGTTGACATGAAAAGTTTTCCCTTTTGTTTATGCTCTTTGGGACTTTGGGGCCTTTCAATTCTGACTTGATTCGTTTCACCTCTGTCGAGATCGTGTCGGGGTCCAGCGTTTGGGTTGTGAAGAGTTCACTAAGATGCCAGACTTCTTTCCCTTTTTCAGTCTCTGTGGTTTCCCCCTTATCATTGTTTCGCCACTCGCTCTTCCCTGTGCGCATGTTCTTCCCGCGGTGTTCGATTTTTATCGTTTCTTCCTGTTGCCCTTTCCTCCCGCTCCTTTTTCTCTGCCAAGCTATAGTGACCGTTTCGATTCGCGGCCCCAATACCGAGGATGAAGGCCCTGGGCTGGGATTTGTGAGGTGGCTTCACCTAGTGCCCCCGTTTCCTCTTCCATTCACGGTTCGCTTTGGTTTACTGTTTGGTTCACTGGAGGAATTCTTCGTCTTGATTCCGGCCCGACGTGTTTTTGATCTATACAGCTGCCCGTAATCCCTCCCTTGCCTTTTTTCCTTTCTCTTTTTAAGAAGTTTGGCACCGATTTGGGCGTGCTGAGGTCTTTTTGCTACCGCTTCTCCCCTCCCTCTTCGAGGTTCTTTTTTTTTTTCTACCAAAGACGGTTGCCGTCCACACCCCCTCCCAGCTGTTTCTCTGCGGTTTAACCTGTTTCCGGTCCTTCCTTTATTCGTTCTTTTCCCAGTTTTTTTTTTGGAATCGAAAGTAGCAGAAACGTTTGGTCAGTGATCTGGCGTTTGTGTCCTCGAGGTCTTTTGTTTTTTGGAAAGTTTGGCATTGATCCCCCGTTGGTTGGGTCCCTTTTGTCTTTCGCATTATAGTGTCTATTGCCCCTGGCCCCCTTCCTGTCTTGCCTTGGAACTACGGAAGAGTGGGTGTGTGTTTTTTTCCTGCGCCGGAGGTTTTCATCGCTTTTTGAGAGATTGATCAACGCCCCGTGTCGATGGGTGGAATTTTCCCTCTCTTTTCCTCCTCCCCACTGTTGTGTTTGGTTTTTTTTGATCCACCCACCCCTTTCGCCTTCCTTGTGATCTAAGCGGAGCTGTCAAAACTGGGAAGCCGCGTCAAGGCCGCCTTTTTAGGCTCCTCTGCCCCCCCTGTGTCTTTTTGTGACTTGCCCCGCCCATCCAGATTGGCGCGCTGTTTCGTCTTTTCGTGAATGTTCATGATCCATTGGTCCTTCTCTCCCCCCCTATGTTTCCCACACCCGCGACCCTTTTTTTTCCCCAACTTCACAGCCCCAACGCTCCTCTCCAGAGTTCATCAAAGATCGCCACACCTTTTTCCCGGCGAAACTTGGCTTTTTTGGTCAAGTTTGTCAGCAGCTTTTTTCCACGCTGACTCGTCTTACCGACGCGGGGGTCCGGCCCCTTGCCTCCCCGCCCGGCGTTCCATGGGGCTCCCCCCGGCTTCGTTCCGTGGGGTTTGGTTGTGTTTTTTTTTGGGGGACCCAATCTCTTGTTCTCCCTCTCCGACTTGAACCTCGGAATATTGGTGGAATTTTCAGTCACTTGTATCCACCCGTCATCTTGCCGACCCTCCATTTCGTTTATGACGCTACTCCGTTCTTTTTCCGCTCAGAGGTCCGGAAAGCCCAAACCTTGTCGGCGTGTTTGACTCTCTCCGGCACCTAAAGGCAATCACCACCGGGTAAATGACGGTCTAAGTTTCACTTTGTTCAAGTCGAATAAGGACTTCAGGGATACTCATATTCATTTTTTCTGTGCGATCGGCTATTATGGTTCCTTTGGTCTTTTTTCTTTTCAAATCCCTGCTAGTGTCAGGTATTCCCGAAAAAGGTCATCACGTAATACAATAAGAACCACCACACGCTCATTCCCCCCTGGCGCGTCTCTCCTGGTTATTTTTCTTTCCTAGACTCACCACGAACTGATTCCGGATCATTCTTGACCCTTCTTTCCCCCTTACCTCCCCTTGACTTTTTTTGGCTTTTCAATACTTCATCTCCCTCTTTCCCCCGGGACACGTTTGAGATCTCTCGAGTCGTTTCAAATGGATTTTTCTCCCCATCGCAGTCTCCATTCCCCCCACTCTTCAACATGTTAACCGGGTTGTGCGGCTGGTCACCCCCTTTTGATTCTACCCCCCTTGGACTATTTTTTTGTTCTTGCCGGTGTTCGCCTCCCCCCAAATGCACCGGAGGCTACTCCATCAACCCACATTACTTTTTTTGTTCATGTGGACCGTTTATCTTTGTTACTGACCACCCTTTTGCGGGTTGCCTATGAGGGCCGTTTTCCTTGATCTACACTCTCCCCCTTCGTCATTCTTTGTTTTGCTGGAATCACTTTTGCATATATTGCGCACCGTTCGGCGTCTTGTCCTTTTACCATTTATCCCGCTTCAGTCAGTTGAAAACTTCTCCCAGCCTAGCGTTTTTGCGGTCGGTTGGCCAACGGGGTTTTTCAAGGGGTGTTGAAAGTGTCCTTCCCTTTATTCTTTCTTATGACCGTTCCCGCGTAGTCGTCGGTAGAGGGTTCCTCCCGAAATATGTTTTTTTGCGTGCTTGCTTCATTTCCCTCGTAGGTCTCCTTCTTTCGAGAATCCCTATCCTGACGCGTGTGGACCCCTTTTGCTTCCTTCCGTGGTTCTATGGCTGGTTTTTTTGGTCACCGGAGGGCGGCTGACCCGTGCTCGTGACCCACCCGGTTCGTGCACCCGACGCACCCCCAACAGTAAGTTATTTTTGAGTTGGGCCTCCCTCTCTTCCCACGGTTCTAGGTGCTTTGCATTGTCTTTTTTTTTACGTGGCCCAAGTCCCTTTTTTCCCCTTTCTTTGACCCGGCACCCCCAAATCCCTCACAACTCGGGTTTCGAGAAAAGTGCGGTTAGTCACTTTTTGTCTTACTATATTTTCATTTTTTTTTTTTCTGGTTCCTTGGTTTGCGAGGGGACCTCTTCCGTTTTGAGGGAAATACTTCTCACCTTCCTCCATCGACGCCAACCTGCTGTTTTTTATAAGTATTGCGGTTGTGTTTGTTGCTGCGTGCACGTCTACCCCGCATTGATGACAGGGTCTTTCCTCCGTTTTAAACCCCTTGCGGTGCCCCGGCTACTCGGTCTTTTCTTTCCCCGTTTGTCACTTTTTTTGTTTTCCACAAACCCATAGGTGTGTCCTCCCCACCCCCCGTCGGGCCCTGCGCTCGGCCGTTGTTTTGAGCGACCCGATTTCGCCCCAACTTCTTGTTCCTTGCATTTTTTTTTCGACTGACCCCCGAGGGCTTTGCGTGCGCGTGTGGCTCCCCTCTCTTTCCTTTCTGGCAGATTCTCCAAGTGCATCCTGTCGCCCTTTTTCTGCCTCGTTTCAGTTCACCGAGCGACTATGGCACTTCGTTTCCCCCTCCCCTATTTCCCGGATGATACTTGTTTTCCCCCCCCAATCTCCTCTCCAAAACGAGTGAAGGCTGGTAAACCGCCCGTTTGACTCACGCTCCGCCGCGTCTTTTTTTGACGCTTTGCCAAATTATAGGGTCAATTCTCCTTGATTTTTCTCTTGAACGTCCCCAAACTTCGTTTCTAATATCACGGTTGTGAAACCTCGTGGGGGCCCGAGTCGGTAGTCTTTTTCCTTTTCGTCTCATTCTTCCGGAATGGCATTTGTTTTTTTTTTTTTCTCCCCTGGTTCCCAACGTTCCCGATCCCCCCCCTCCGACTGTTCGAGGAACTCCCCCCCCCCTTAGTCCCCCCTCCTCTAGACCCATAGTCATGTGGGGCAGTTGCCCGTGTAAATCCGAGTTTTGTTTTCGCTCTTCTCTTTCCCCCCCCAGGTTTTTTTAATTTCGTCTGGCTAAGGAAATGCCGCGGCGTTCAGCCCCTTACACGGGGCTCTAGAAATCCCTCAGGTCCTTTTCTCTCCCGCTTTCCTCTGATTCCTTTTTTTTTTGATAGTGTATGTTTAGTCCACCGTTGCTCCGATACGCCACCCCCCTCCGTCGGCTTCGATGTTCCGGATACTCGTTTTTTTGTGTAAGAAAATTAGTTTTTTTTTTTTGCTTGTTATTACTCCTTTCATGCCCCCTTTCGGGCCTCCATCAACGGCGATTGCAGATCCTCATCTTCTTTTCTTTGTTTGTGGTTCTCTGCTTTTGGAGGATCGTTTTTTTTCGTGATTTTATTCTTTCCAACCAACCACTCGGCCGGGTTGAACCCTCTTAGTCTTACTCGAAGCTCTTTTTTAGAGGAGCACTGTGTTGCAGTTACCGTAGCCTGGCCGGTTTCGCCCCTGTCTCTCTGGCTTCATTACTGTCGGTGTCGAGTAGTGTCAACCTCATTGGCGGCTGGCTATCTTTACGTTTCTGGTTGTGCGGGTTTTCTTCCCTGGCGATGCTTCTTTGTGTTTCCCCCCTTCTCTACTCGGTATTGAAGTAAAGAGATTTACTGGCCCCCTTGCACATTCGGACTTTTTCTTTGTTCGAATGTTTTTGTCTGTTTGTCTTTCTTCGCTCAGCTAGTTGAAAAAGTCGGGCTCTTTTTCACCCTGCGAGCCTCCCGTATTCCCGTGCTGAAGTCCCTTTCCCGGGTTTCCCCTTTTATTGCCTCCCCCTTTCTCTTCTTTTTGCCCCTCTGTACACCCTGGATAGCCGGCTGGGTTCCGGACTTTTCGTCTCGTCGACCAAGTTTTTGTCGCTTGCCGCGTTTACGAAAGCCTCCACGGCGCTCCTTCTCTCTTTTTCTGTGATTTTGGAGCTGTGGACGTGCCGGGTTTGTTACTCTCTTTGCGGCTTTGCTGTTTTTTCTATGGATACGATGAGCTGTTGGTTTTGGTGATCCCTGCGCAATTTTGTGTCCAGGTACGTGTAGGTCCTCATTGTCGACGTGGTTCGGGACCCTTCTCCGGACTCCTTTTCCCTACTTAGGTTTTAGTACCACCCCCCGTTTGTAGGGGCCACGCCCGCAGAGGGTTTTCGCCGTTTCACGGTGTTTTATGTTTGCTGCCTTTCTATCGTCGCGTCCACGCCTTTATCTTTTTCTGATACGGGTTTTCTAGGGGTCAGTTACCACGAGGTTTGTTGTTCACCCCGATGTTTTCTTTTTCTTCTAAGCCAGATCTAATTCCCACCCATTTTTTCGGTTTTATAGGAGGACAACGGCAATGAGCGAATGCTTTTTCTGCCGTGCCCCAGCCGGCCCCGTTTGGATTGTGTACTTCTATGGTCTCTATCGTCTTGGTCCCGAGCCCTGCCCTCTGGGACCACCTTTCTCTCCCCTGGTGCGGACTTAGTGCCCCTTTTTTTACTCGAACTTTTTTCAATTTTTTCCCCACAACCTCTCTTTACCGAGGTTTGGTTTCCGTTGTTCGTTCCCCTATTTTTATACCAGCATAAGAAACTGAACTTAAGGGTCGAGTTTAGGTTGCCTCATACTCCCGGTCCGACTTTTTTCCTTTGACCTGTCTGAGTGAAGTTCATCAAGGAGTTTGCGGGTCGTTCCCCCCCGCTCCACGGTTCGTTGTTGAAATCCCTCTTTTCTTCTATCTTTTTACCGTCTCTCCTGTTCATGTTTTTGTACCCCCCCAACCGAGGCTGAAACGTCTTCTGCCCGAGATATTTTTGACCGAGGAATCCTCTTGACCCTCCCGTTTGCCTCCCTACTCCTGTCGATTTCTTGCCTTTCCGCCCCTTTTTTTGCGAACTGGGTTATGCCCTGGACTCCGCGTCTGTATACATTCTTGCTCGGGGTACCCTTATGCCTTGTCAACCCGTGAAGTCCCCAGACTGTTGCGCGGCGCGTACTTCTTTCGCTCCACCATTTCCTCGGTAGATGCCTTAATTTCTTTTTGTTGCTGGCTGTCCGCTATTTTATTCTTAACCCCACTGGAAAATCCTTATTCGAGGTCAACAATTTGAGGTACAGTAACTGTTTTTTTCTGTCCAGATTTGTTTAGGGCGTGCGTGTTATTGGCTTTGTCCAATCGCGGGTCTTCGCCGATACCTTTCCCCGCCCCCCATACCTCTTTTAGGATGGTGTACCGTGGACTTGCCATCTCGTTGTTTTGGCTCTTTCAGTCGAGCTTGAGGTTTCTCGTTTTCTTTCCTTCGTGCTTTCTTCCTTTTCCGAGAACTTTTTCAGATCCTGTCTTATAAACTGAGCGCCGAGCATCAGGTTCGTGTCATCGTGACCGGTCTTTCTATTCTTTTGCTCTTCATTTATTCACCCTTTTTGTCGTTGTGTCGTTTTTTTTCTCTTTTTCTTTCAGACTGATACACCTAGCGTGCGATCCGGTCTTTTCTACCTCTGTCCATGCCGTACTGCTTTCTGTACACCTAGCGAAGACCTTGATTTCATTGAGGTCTTTGTTATGCAAGTGATTTTCCCAGGGGTCTTGATGTTCCTTTGGTTCCCTGGGCGACTTCTTATTTGTTTGTCGTCTTAATGAACGCGCACCCTTTGCGTTTTTCCTTTATTTTTTTGGTCAGGAAAGAGCTCGAATTCGATGCATTTTTTTCCACTTTTTATTTGTTCGCCCCGTCGTGATGGTCTTCTCCGCGACGTTTTTTTTTTCCTCTCACTCGCTTATCGTTTTTACGTTGTTGTCTTTCCCCCTAGGGTTTCGTTTTTTTCCAACACCGCCACGCTGAAGACCATCGCCGGTTCCCTTACGGCGGTAAACCTTGGGGTAGGCGACTTTTCTTGTACTGTGACCCCCCACGTTTTTTGTGCTCGAAAAGTTTTTTTTTTTCCTTACTTTTTCCAGGTTTTCTCGAGTGATTTTCTTGTTTCGTGTTGGCCTTTTTTTACTTCTTTTGTTTCACTTTTTGGGCCACACGGGAAGTAAAGCATATCACGCTGTTCTTAGTTAATTCTGAGCTACTGACCTTTTTTTTGCTTGTCCTTCCCTTCTTCCTTTTTACTCGTTTTGGATAATGGGGATTTAGAGTATCACGGGCGCCCGATGGGTGTTTCCTAGTTCCTCCACAATAAGTTTGTGTTGTCTGAGCTCAGATTACCAACACTTCTCAGCTTTTTTTGAAATAAGAACTTCTGGAGAAGAGACGTCCTCGGCAATCCGAGTTGATCCTGACCTCTCCCCCTCTTTCTCTTTTCCTTGATTCCAGAGGGTCCGTCCAAGCCCGCTCTATCTTTTTGACGCGTCCTTTGAGCTTCCGGAGTCTACTTAACAAAGGTATTGGTTGTTAGTGGGCGACAAAACGTCCCTTCCAGTCTCCTCTTTGATTTGTCACCCAGAAAAACATTTACCCCCCTTGGTCCTTTTTTTTCCCGGGCTTTGGACAATTTTTTTTTTTAACCTGCACCTTCTTCCTTACGCCTCTTTTTGCCGGTAAGATAGGTAATTTGTTTTATGGGTCCTTTCTTGCTTTTTTTTCACGGGGACAAAGGTTGTAGTAAAATCCAACGTCCACATTCAGCATGTTTCGCGGTTTCGTCGGTCGAAAATTTTTTTTTCTGTGGCGACTACCCACTTTGGCCTAACTCCAATTGTTTTGTGGAAGCGCTCGTTTTCCT
>Ga0179591_1327939_pt1 | contig 12568 bp, 10 predicted proteins | sample CZOMad2_1_08_16f_FD_182891 | JGI IMG/M metagenome (GOLD analysis project Ga0179591, IMG submission 182891) | Vadose zone soil fungal communities from Angelo Coast Range Reserve, California, USA - CZOMad2_1_08_16fungal (PacBio error correction) | ecosystem: Environmental > Terrestrial > Soil >... | reverse complement strand
TTAGGGGCTCGAACTTCTCCTCCTCTTTTTTTTTCGAGAAAAACATGGGTATCCCCCCCCCGCGGTAACCCTCCCCTCCCCCCCGATTTTGGTCTTTTCGCCCCGGCAACGAGAACTCCACCAGATCTTTATGTCAAAGTCTAAGGTAATTACCTCCAGGCCGCCAAATCAAGTGATCTAGGCTCGGCAATCCCAAATAGCAATGCCCGGTTTGATGTCATGCCAATACGCTCCGCGATCCTTTGGTCTGGAGGCCGCAAAAAAAATTCCACTCGGATTGGGCATTTAGACACTTGCTGCAGCAGTTGTCCCCAAGGCACGCTCCCAGAACCTTTCTCTCGGAACGTTCTGACTTCCCCGTGACCTTGTGAGAACAGGTCTATTTTTTTCCGGCACACCTTTCCGGATAGATTCGTACTTTTTTCTCTTTGTTAAGCTCTTTCCATGGTCCTACATCCTTGATTTGTGCTAGAGAAGAGGTGGGAAGGCGTCCTGATAGAACCCTCGGGAGGCTGCCCCGTCAATAGTGTTCTCTCAAACGTATAGACATTTAGCTCGCTTCGGTGAAGCTCAGTAGGACAGCAGGTTCTCGTTAAGGCAGGCGGCAGGTTCTCTTCGCAAACCGTGAGAGCCCATGTCCTAAGCCGATGTTCGACGTGAAGACTAGAATCCAGCCCTCCTACCCCTGCCTTCGTCCCAGATGACCTCCCCGTCCCCTTTAGAGACATGACCTTTTCCCCTAACCTCAACAAAAAGGTGACGGTTGTGTTGCCATTGGTGGTAGGTTTGTCTTTGATTCTTGCGAGGTTGCTCTGATCCCTCGGTCGCAGGGACGTGTAGACCCTAGCCACTCGTTGCCAATACTCGAAATAATGCAGGTTCCCAAGTGCAAGAGTTTGCTTCTTCTCTAAAAGGAAGGACCAAAAATGTACGGGGATTCCCTCAGCTTATTCGGGTCCCCCTTCTTCCCCCCTCAGATTTTCGGCAAAGTTGTGCTTGAAGAAGACACCCGTCCTGGACGCTTAGGCGACAGTCACGAATCCGCGGTTGCAATAGGAGTACCAGCATACTCGAAAACGGTAATTTTTTTTGGTTAACGGACCTTCAAATAGTTGGTTTTTAGACTTCCCCCCCCCCTCTTTGTTGCAGGGTGGTACCGGAATCGACAACACACGGTCTTTTAGGGCAAGTTGTCTCAAAGGCAAGCAAGCAGCCTATTCTTCCCATGGCGCATCGACCTTCGCGCATCCGTGAGCTAATTCTTCCCTCCCCCGTCCTGCATTCGTCACGTAATTTTGTCTCCTTCGTTTCTTGTTGCTTTTACGAAAGCGAGGCGGCGGTGCACCCCCGGTGGATGGTTGTCGTCCTATGGCCCTGTTGATCGCTGGCGTGCGTTGAACGTTAAATTCTCCTTGTTTGTCCTATCGTGTTTATAAGCCATCACCTTTTTTCCCCCCAAAGTCGCCTTTGAATGCGCCTCGGTCTTTAAATTCTCCTGCGGTTTTTTTCCACTGTTCCTGCGGGAGTCGATTTGAAACGTCGGAACCGTACAGTTGAGTGAGGGAAAAAACGTCCCCCACGCCGCGTCAGCCTAGGATGAGCGCCCGCATGCCATCGCCCAGTGTACCAGGCCCACCAAGATCCTCCCCCAGTCGCTGGTTGCACGTTTGTGGGAAAAGGTATGGATCTGCGCATCCGCCTGATCATTCGCCACAGCTAGTTCACTTCGGTTGCGACATCAACGACAGGCCGTTATCCAAATATATCGGATTTCTTTTCCGACGATTAAGAGTTTTCAGATGTTATGCAGGTGTGCTTTATGTCTCCTGCGCGCACAGTTCTTCCCTTGCAATCGAACGTAAGTCATCTCTTTCTCTTCCGTTTGTTGTTTTGATCTTCTACTTACCTCGCTTGGTTCAGATCGTTTCTTCTTTTTCCTTTTCGCTGACGATCATCTAAAGAACCTCCACTTTGCACGATGATGTCTTCCCTTGCTTGACAATCCGACTATATCTTCCTTTCATCGGTCGGCGGCCAAAACCGCCGACCTAGTTTAAGACTGATCGCGTTTGATGGCCTCGCCTTAGCCGACGTTCCAAACAAACGGTGTCGTGCTGTATCTCTGGTGATGTTGTTTAATTCATGGCTTTGATCTCGATCCGGATTCGCGGCGTGTTTCACTGCTTTTATTTCCCTCCCACTCAACTGATCCCAGGTTTTTCACCATTCCCGACTCCCTTTTCAATCCCTCCCTTGGGGATTTCGCCCGCGCGTCCCTTTTTCTTGGCATTATAAACCCGTCCACACAGTCATCCAGAAGTATGACTTGACCTCAGCGCAGGTTCGAGGCTTTCACAAGGAACAGGCCCCCACCCCACCAGCCCAACTTTTCGTAAGGCCCCTCCCCTTCGATTTTCGTTCGAACCGCGACACTGAACGAAGCTCAGTTTTCTTCTTCTCTCTTGCGGACGGCGGCCCGTTATTCACGGATCTGCTGGCCGTCTGCCCCCCATGGTCAGCCGATGCTTATTGTTTTTCCTCTCCTTCCGCTGAAACAGATAAGGTGGGTAGTTTACCACCCTTCAAATCTCCTCCCCCCCATCAACCCAAATGAGCCCCCGAAGAGGTTAACAGTTTTACTTCTTGTCTTTTTGGCAAAAACGCTCGCGGTGCTGTGTAGACGCATCCATCCGGCAGGAAGGGTGGTAATGCTCTCACACTGTAGATGGCGAACAGGCTTTTCAAGTACCTGCACCATAAATGATTGTTTGGCATCATTCTCGATTTTCCCCACGAAGATTCTTGGCCCCCCCAGTGATTGCGACGAGAAATCAGTTTGCGAGGTTAAACCGATTTTTCCCGCCCTGTGGCTCCACCCCCCCCCCCCCCCGTCGAGCCCTAACTCCCTATAAATAAACAATCTTGAGTGGCGTTCGGCGGTCCCCCCTTTCCCCTGCTTCCAGATCTCTTTCGTCTGGATCCGGTCACTGGCAGAAAAGTTGTGCAGTTTAGATAAAGTGGGGGTCGAAGCGCCTGACAAGCGAACCTGCTCAACATCTTTGAAATAAGAGAGGCTTCCCCCGGAAGCGTCCGTCCTTGCGATCTCGTTCGCTGAGAAAATTCCTATGCCCAGATAACGATTCCGTAAGATTCCTCTCCCCCCCCCTCCCAACGCGATGCTTCTCCCCCTAAATTGAATGTAGCATTTAACCCCCTTTCATGCACTCCCAGCGCTGTCACCGGCAAACACTTTCCTTCCCTCAATCTCCCACGGCGCCTCTTGGCTTCCCCCCTGCTACTTTAATTCTGAGAGAATGTTGATTGTAGTTCATTTTCTACAGGTGCCCAATCCGAGTTGGATCTTTTTTTTTGCCTTCCTCCTGTCCCGCCAAAACGTCGTTGATCTCGGAGGCGGGATTCATTACCTCCCAGTGATCGATGCCCCTGGTAGAGGGGCCATATACAGACCCTCCCCCTGGTGGGTGGGACGCGGAGTTAAGGAGGCTACATACGACTGCCCCTTTGAATCCTCAGCGTTTCCGATGAGGTGACCTTCTGCGACAAAAACCCCTAACGAATTCTTAGTCTTCAAAACGTCGCCCCTCATGACATGTTGGGCAATTTCTACGACTGACCCCTCCCCAGTTCGAGCTCTCTCGTTCCTCTATCCAACCCCCCAAAAGAAGATTTCAAGGGGGACCCCCCTCCGATAGGCGACATTTCAAAATCTCTTCGAATTTCCACTTTTGACCTCGGAGGAACCGCCAGTTGGTGCTTTATCAGCGTGCTCCGTGCCTCCTCCTGGAGCGCGCCCCAGCCTCGATCTCCCCAGCGTTCATCCTGGTGGGTGTTTCGCAAATAGTTGCTCTACTCTTCTGAACTCACTGGACTTTGCGATCCGGATGTACGAACTTCCTCCAGCGTATGTTAGTTTCTTTCCCCACGAATGAAGGCAGCTGTCAGAAGGGTAGTTTCTTCCCTGCCGTTCTCCTCCCTCCTGGGTTTGTTGCGCGCTATATTTTTAACTTCCCCTGGTCCCAATACACTTGTGACTTGCTTTCCAGCTTGCGCATTCCCTCCATGTAGATTAACCTCCTTTGCTTCCATTTCCTTGCTCTTCGGCGCTCTGGAGATTACCATTTCAGGCACGTGTTTAATCGATATTCCCCCCCCAGCCGAAGATAGGTTGAGTCTCGACTGGTGGGCGCGCTCTGAACCGTGTCGGCTCACGCGTTAAATCCAAAACTTCGACAGATGTCTTGTAGAATTCTACAGAAGGATTCCCGTTTTGTCATCAAGTTAACTTTCCCCGAGCAGCGTCGGTCGTTTTGACGTCCGACCGTCCTAGGCGATGTCGGAACCGGTTTTTCTTCCTTACACCGTCGCAAACAAATGCCCTAGTATTTCACTTTCTGTTTGGAACGAAGACCCCTTTCTTTGTATAGGTGAGTGTTACCCGTGCAAACCGCGAGCTTCCTCTCTTTTCTCTCACAGACCCACTCGTCCGACAGTCTCTATAAAGCTCCCCTGTGATTGCCTTTTTCAATATTTTCCGTACCAGGAGACATCGCTTGTCCCTGTTGATTTTGCCCATCCCCAGAATCGATCCCCCCCCTCCCGTGGGAATGGACCTTCTTTTTTCCCTCTCCCCCAACTCCCTTTCGGAATGTAGACACTCCTCCCGAGTTCAATAAGCATCAATTCTTCTTTCAATACGGACCTCGGAAGCGTTAAACGGCTTCCCATGGATAGGTTTTGAAGACCTGATAGTTCAGACATTGTTCTACCTTCGGTCCATATCCTTTTCTCTGGTGCAAGAGTGTGTGAAGGCGGCTGATCGTTTAATTCCAACTGTTAATGAGGCGTCCATTAGCATGTTCGCGAGAAAAGCCTGGACATTCGGAGATTAGTGAATCTCTCTAGCTCGCATCAATTGTTCCAAGACCTTCTCCCGATGAAAAACCAATGTTGCATGACATGTCCCCTTTTCCTTTTTCGCATTCTTAAGGATCGATAATAACCCTTCCCCCCTCCGTTTCTCTCTTTGCCTGACTCCCTATCTCCTATTTGAACGCCACTAAATAAAGGTTGAAATGTATTTCTCTCGGGCGAGTTGCTCTCTCTGCCCCCGGCGCCGGGAAGGTGCCCTACCAGACCTCCTGCCCCTCTATCACTCCTTCTACAAATTACCTCCCTTCCTTCTTCGCGAAAATGACTTCCCCCACTCATTTCCCTTCTGTGCAGTTGATTCCACCGCCTGTAGTCCAGATTTTCGACCGTTTGCCTCTTCCTCTAGGACCAAAAAGGAATTTGTCTCTTCTCTCAGTAACACGCGCGTTCTTTTTCCATCTGCTGACCTTTTATTACTATCCTTCCCCCTTCGGGGGGTGGGGTAGCGGTAACGTCAACTCGTTGTAGTTCTTTAGAATCCAATGAGGTGAAGGGACTTAACACAAGATCCTTAAGCGATTTCCAGTTTCGATAAGTCAAGCAAGCTGACACTTTTGTGCGCTTCATAACTTTTTCCGAGGATCCCCCGTGGCCCATTTTCACTTTGCTTTCGCGTCCGAGATAAGTACCCTCCTCTTTTTTTTTGCCTATCGAGCGATCCGGAGATGTAAGGGAATTCTGGTGTTCGTGCCTCTTTTCCCTCCCCATTTACCCCAGCCCCCCCCTGGAGCGTCGTCCCCGAGACGTGATCTGCTTTCTTCTCTTGGTCCCATCTCCTCTCCCCCGTAGTACCCCAAGGAGAAGGTTCCTCTTAAGAATTTCTCCTTCCCCTTCCCTTTTTTGTTCAATGTCACCAGGGATTCTGCAATTGGTAGAAAATTTACACTTTTTATTTCCATAAATAAGTCCAGCTCTCCCCTCCGGATAGTCAGAGAGTACCCAAGAGGTCGCCCCTTGAAGTTAATCCCTCCCCCACCGCGCTCACAAAGAGACGTACCTTTTTGTGGTTCAACGTTACTGGACTGTGCGCGCCACCCGGCGCTTCAGGCTGTACCGTTTGACTTCCATCCAGAGACCACCGAACTCTTCATCGAAATATTGATTTCGAGCGTCTGATACGATAAGCCTTTTTTTTTCTACTCAGGAGTGACTTCTCCTTACCCCCCCGACTTTTTCCCGACTACGATCTTTCCGAGTCAAGTCTAGATGATATTTTAATAATCCTCCTTTTTGTTTTTTGAGAGAGATTACTTCCTTCCTCTTCTCATCCCGGTCGGCTTTTTTTTAGATTTTCCCTCTCTCTAAAAGAACCTCCTGGACTACTTTGGACATCTACTTCCCCTACCTCTCTCCATCCCCCTCGCCTCTTCCGAGTTAGGTCTGGCGTCTCCCCACGCCTCCCCCCCTCTGGAGGAGCTTACTCTTCTTTTTCCGAGTCGACGAAGTTTCCCAAACAAAAATTCCCCCTTCCCCTTTTTGCTGGCTGTTCGCCGTTCACTCTGGGCGATGTGCATGCGTGACGCAGCTGAGAGGCCTTTCCTATTTCTCTCCTGTTCATAAAATGAGTTTCACCGACTTTTCCATTCGTGGACAAACATCCCCTTCCCCCTTTTTCCCGCACTGGAAGAACTTCTTTTACGGGAAGGCTAAACCCTAATTGACCACCACCTCCTCCTCTCCATTTCCCAGTAGTGGCGACGTTCGAGAGGAACATTCCCTGAACCCCCCCCTTCACTTTGTCGCAGACATCCCCCTCCTCCTCTCCCTTGATTATACTACCTCCCCTCAACAAATCCTTCCTATCAGTTGAGGGAAGGAGTTTCAGAACCTTCTCCTCAAGGTGAGCGGACGTTTCCGATGCGAACAATTGTTCATCGTCTCTTTCGCTTTCTCATTCCCGTCAGATGGAAAACTCTTCCTTTGGTGGCGAGCGCTCCCCCCCCCCCACACCGCCAATATGTCATCCTCCAATACGAACCACAACGATCCGTCCTTACCCCCCCCTCCTCTTTTGCCCTTTTTGGTCGACTGTAGAACCGACGTGCCCCAATTATCCCCTCCGGTGCGACTGTTCATCGAATCCGAAGGAATTTGGTAAGCTGTAAAAAGTCCTGAGCTTTCTTTGCAGCAGACTTGCCCCCAATGATCGTGGGCAACCGTTTTCTCTCAAGGACAATCCCGACTCTAATTTGTATACGTTCGTTGCTCCTTCTGAGGGAACTTTATCGTCGATTGTTCACCGTCCTTCTTGTCGACCCCTTATTCCAGTCCAACCGCACGAAAAACCCGCGACTGCTTTAGTGGCGTTAGAATCTAATCTTTCCCCCTTCCTTCTTTTTTGTGATACTTCCTTCCCGCGGTCTGGAAGCGTACAGTCACAGACTTCCTTCTTCCAAAGCCCTTCTCCAACTTTGGGGGGTGAAGCCCTTCCGTAACGGGATCTTTTCTGCCGCGAGGATTACCTTTTCCCTTCCGCCGACTGTCTATATAGTTAGCCCCAGGATCCTGTCCCTCATCTCCCTCTTTGCATTACCCCTCCTTCCTTCCCAACGATGACCACCCTCTCCCAGCACTCCTTTCCCCCGCCTGGACAGACGGTTACACTTGAGTACTCTTCCTCCGCATATTTCACATATCAAATGTTAGACCCGTAACTTCTTCGTAGCCTTCCGATGATAAGGACTCGTTCACTTGTATTTAAATAGTTGATCATGTCTCCCCCTCTTGTTAAGGGCATGTCCGTAAGAAAAAGTAGTTATACTCTTTTTTATGGAGAATTTCCCCTTTTTGCATAGATGTTTTTTTTTTTTTCTCTCGTTTGCTCTGATAGTCGGTGTTCATCTATACCTCCTCAAATTAGGTGGGCTGATCTGTTAACTTCTTCTCCCCTTTCGACGTAGTATCCTCCAGATCCGCGGGTGAAGGGGAGAAATCTAACCCATAAGTCTAGAAATATGGAGTTCCCAAAAGACCATTGACAGCAAATGCCTCTCCTTTTTCCGAAAACTTTTCCCCTATAAAAGTCTCTTCGATTGCATCCCCGCCGACGCGACTCGTTCCTTGTCTACAAGAGATGAGCGCTAAGTCCCATCCTTCTATTCTCCCGGCAGATACCAGTCCTAGGAGTCCGTCTGCAGTTTGTGGCCTACCGGTGATACGCAAGGACCTTTCTTTCCGATCGACACCCCAGATAATCCGATTTAGGATTTTGGGATCCATCCCGCTTTTGGACTATCCCTCGACTCGAACCTTTCTGATGTAATCATTTCCTTCTGTGCCAGAGCCCATTACCACGAATGAATCCCCCGGAGTGTCTCCCGAAGTCTTTATAATTTTTTCCTCTTCGTCAAATTTTTACTTCCTCCTACGTTGTTGAGTCTCTTTTTGCCCGAAAATGGTCCCCTCTTGTTCCTCTGCCGCACATTCGTGTTTCTTTTACGTTGTCACCATCCTCTTGATGTTTGAACTATCCTCTTGGTCGTCTGTTTTTTCTCTTCCAGTGAGCAGCACCTGAGATATGTGTAAAAAATTGCCCCCTCCTCTGTTCTCTTCGTTTCTCTTTTGGAGAATTTCCCCCAAGTGAGTCTCCCCTCTTTACTCTCAACAAACAACGGTTACTCCTTTAATTTGATTATGTTCTCTCATTTCCTATGTGGGGTAGTGTCTTGACCTCATAGAGCCCCCCCTAACGAGACGAGTTCCTTCGGTTTTTCCAGAGTTGACTCGGAGAGCGCGAACTTTGTAGAGAGAAATTTTTCGTTTCTCCCCCCTTTAGTCTCACTCTTGCCATTCGGTTGGGAACGACTCCCTTTCGTCGTAGTTGGTGATTTCGCCCCGTCTTTTCCTCGCTGGAAACGATTCTCTTCTTCCAGATCCATGTTTCAGTTTTTTACCGCGTCCATTTCTTCCGGCTAGTCACATCCTCCACAGTCATCCCCCTTCTAATGACAACCCGACTCAAAAAGATGGTCTAATGGACCCTTTTCACTGATCCAACCCCACCGCCGGTTTCTCTCAAATGCAAGTTCAATTCTTCCCCGATCCCTGACATCTCACCTTAGAGAGGCTCCGTATGTACCCCTCGCAGAATTGACCCGTGCTTTGAACAGTGTTCTCTTTCTTGCCCTTAGGAGGTAATTCCGTGTACCGGCTTCCCTCTTTCCATGCCATGTGCCTTTTTTCGAGTGCCGCGGTTTGAAGGAGGCATGCTTTTTCCCAAGGTTGTTGCTTCCCTTAACTCTCCCTCCCTTTACAGGTATATAACCCCGCTTTTCGACTCGAGTCGTTCCTTTCCGTCAGGATTGTCAGCTCTTGCGAAAACTTTTGTGCCCATGCCTTGGAGCTTCCTCGTTTCAGCTCCTTAGACCCGCGTCCCCTTGGACAGTCGTCCTTTTCTCTCCCTCCCGCCCCTCTGATCCTTCCCTCCCGCGCTCCTCCCATCCACGGTGATGCTAGCTCTTATTCCGGGAGTTATTTGAGAGATTAGCACCCCGGCTCTAAGGTTAGACCTCGCCCAAACAGTGCCCCCTTTTTTGCCCGCTCCCCTTGAGCGGACCCTGCCGTTTTCCTTCAGAGAACGATGCTGCCCCCCCTGATCCGTTCTTTTTCAGGTTTCCTTGAAAGAGCCCCTTTCGAGAGAAATGGTTGTTAGAATTGTTAAGATGCGCGCTTCTTTTCCACCTTCATTTTATGTTTGCTGGCCTTCTTTTTCCTCAACCCTATTTTTTGTTTTATCGTTCGTCATCCTCGACCCCCAAATCCTTGGTTGTAACGCCCTTTTTGTGGTATTGTCGTGCCCCATATTGATCCTCTTGAAGTTGCCTGAATTTGACAAACAACTGGATGTTTCATCGCTTCATTTTAGAATCACTAGCCCCCCCCCCTAGCATGCCCTCCTTCCCTTGAATTGACGCTCCTTGATAGACTCCCCGTCGCATAGATCCACTTCAGCTCTTAGTTCTGTTGGTCGGTTAGAGATTACAGCTAGGTAGGCGGGCTGTCCGCTCCCAGGTTTGTCTGGTTGCCTCTCTTGTGAATTTGCCCGTAAGGAGACTCACTTTTGCGCGTGAATCGATGCTTCCCGCTTTTGTTGTCCTTATCGGTTTGAACGTAGACAAAGGTCCTTCCCGTTTTTGCCTCCCCTATCTTCTCTCTGTTATCAATCAGTGGAGTATTTTTTTTTTTTTCGGAGGGCACCCTTGACGTATTTTTTTTCATAAATAAGTAAATTTTGCGCAGCCTTTGCTAGAGCACTCCTTCCATCCTGCCCTTCCTCCAGGCGCCCACCACGCAAAGCAGGAATTGGGTTTGAAATTTCCGTTTCATGAGATCCATTCATTGAGCCCCCTAGGGTCGGCGGTTTCGACCCTCCCCCCGACCCCATTCCCCCTCTTTCTTTTCGAATAATATATAGGTCGGTCCATTTTGAGCGTAGGAGAGACGACATCATGATTTTTTTTGCAGGATTTTGATTTGTATATGATCTTTCCTGCTTAGACGTCTCTTGCCTCGACGTTCCCCTTCTTTTCATCTCTTTGTTGTGTTGATGATTCTCGAATTCCGGCTGAACGATCTTCGCCGCGTTCGCTGGACATACAAGAACATCCTTAACATTTCCTTCCTTCCTAAGTCGCTCGACCCTTCCCTCCCTATTCTCTGCGTTCAGGACTGTTTCACCTTCTGGTTTTCCCCCCCGCGCCTGTTTTGATGGCGCGCACCTTCTCCCCCCTGAATCCCCCCCCCAAAAAGTTTCCTTTCATCTGCTTTGTGATGTCCTCTTAAATCCTGTTTTTGAGCGTCGATCTCCCTTTCGGTGCTGATTTCTTATTCCCCTGTACATCACCCTGAGTCCCCCTTTTACCCCCTTGACACATTGAACACAGCCCCACTTTTTTCCAGACGGCGATCACGCCTTTTTCTTCGGTTGGCAGAAAAAACTCCAGGTCCCCCCCCCCCCCCCCGTAAGACCTTTCCTGCATTTCATTTGAGCTTCAAGGCAAAGGTTTCAATCAAACCCCTTTCGGCATCCTCCTCTCCTTTCTTACGAAGCGCCCAAATTCTAAGGCTTTACCTATTTTATCTTACGGCTTCGAAGCACATCCGTCCCCGGCAGAAGGACGGTCTCTCTCCCCTTTGTCTCGATGGCGCGTTTTGAGACTTTTTACTGCGCCTTTTTTTTAAACCTCTCTGGTGGTCGATGCACCGTACCCCCCTTCCACCCCGTATAGTCTTCCCTTTTCCTAACAAAAGATTTGACCTGCACCAGCCGATGGTTACTGAGGTTTATGGTCTCACTGCAAATTCCCGACGCCGTGTATCCTCCTACCCCTGGAAGGGTTTCCCTCTCCGATCACACGTTTCTCTTTCACATTGCTTCAAGAAGTTCATACACTCTAAGTTGGTCCGTTGTTTATACGTGACAGACGATCCTCATTGGCTCTGCTTTTTTATTGGCACCTGCAAAATTTCGGGGCATGCTGTATAAACCGGTCACGGCTCACTTTGTATGTCAACCCTACCCTCCCTTCCCAACACAGCGTCACCTTTCTTTTTTCTTGCCCGTCGCATGGCCATCTTTTAAGGAGGCCAGTCAGATAGATGAGTTTTAGCGGGACTGGACCCCCCCCCATTATTCCGGCCCTTCGAACAGAGTCTTTCTCAAGTTGCCTTTCTCGTATTTTGGTCCCTTTCGAAGATAGCCCTGTCCCCGGTCCATTTGTTGCCCTACGCTCTAGCCCCGAACGCCCTAATGTCTCGCCTGGCACAGGCGAATGCCCGCATTTCTCTACCTGGCGATTTCTCCCAGCTGCGTCGATGACCCGAAATGGCAGGGACCAAGCGCCGGTTCCACGGTATAGCTAATCCTAATTATGTCCGGCCCCACTCTCCCAAAGTTGAACAGGGATTTTTGTTGACACTTGACGATCTACTTTTGAGCTCCTTTTTTTACTGAACTCGGTGCATTGATCCTACCTCGTGAATTTGGGTTGGAATGCGTTCCCCAGCCCTTATTTATATCCTGCTTGATTGTCTCAACCCGGTCCTCCCCCTCTAGCTGGTCGCGGATTTCTTACAGATCCCATGGCGGTGGGCTTCTGCCTCCACTCTGATACTGACCTGTAGGGAAGATTCCCGTCCGATGCGCGGTAGAGGTGGTGGTTTTGGGCTGTTGTTGCCACCCATCAACACCCCCTGTCGACACTATGGTCATTACCACGCGCGCAGACGACTTTCGTCTATCTAAACTCATGCCCTAACCGACCCCCCCAACCCTCCCTGAGCAGGATGCACAGGCCCACCATCACTCGTACCCAAACAGATAGATGGCCTTTACCAAAGGGGTAAAGCCGATTATAGGGCCAGTCCTCCAACGCGGCTAGATCCCAACGCCTCAGCTGTCGGGACGTACCGGAGATTTGGTGCTTGCCCCCGTTGATTTGAAGTATTTCAAGTATCCGCCCACAAGAGACTCTCCCGTAGTTCGTCGGTTCTCGCATATTCTCCGCATTCACCCTCTTCCTGCTCAATTCCCAGCCCTCACTAGAACCAGGAGGATTCAATTTCACTTTCCGACTTAGTATGTGTTTATGCAAATGTGCATCTGCCGCCATGGGTCTGT
>Ga0179591_1344710_pt1 | contig 12569 bp, 17 predicted proteins | sample CZOMad2_1_08_16f_FD_182891 | JGI IMG/M metagenome (GOLD analysis project Ga0179591, IMG submission 182891) | Vadose zone soil fungal communities from Angelo Coast Range Reserve, California, USA - CZOMad2_1_08_16fungal (PacBio error correction) | ecosystem: Environmental > Terrestrial > Soil >... | reverse complement strand
CGTGAATGAGAGGGCGGAAAGAATGTAGGTTCGTAGTAGGGCTTGGCCCCCCCCCTCCTTCCACTTTCTTTAAGGTTATTTCCTCCCCTTCCCCTCATCGCGTTGGTATAGAAATAGGCTTAGCAAAGCAACCCCCCTACTTTCTTCTTTTTTTTTCTTCTGGCAGTCCCAACCTTCCTTCCCCCCTCCTTTTTTTCGGCTCCCAATGCGTAGGTAGGCGGTAAGGCTTCGGCTTCCCCCCCCCTCTCCCCTTCGTTCTTCCCCCCCCTTTCCCTCCTGTCAGAGTTGCAAGGCAGACCGGCCTTTTGCACCTGCCCTTTCCGCCCGGTCAACGGAGAGGCTTCCTTCCGGCCCTCTCCTCCTTGTTAACGAAAAAGGCCCGCGAAAAAGCGGGCCCCTCCTTTTTTTCTTCTCCTTGGTTGCTGCTTTTTTCCCCCCTTCCTCACACAGCCACCACGAGATAATGTCATGAAACGCTTCTCCCCTCTCCTCTCCACAACTTTGCTTTTTCTTTCTCTTCACGAAGAAGCAAAGCCTTTTTTCCCTCTTTTTTTTTCTGGACCCGTCTTTTTTTCTTTCCTTATCGGTGACCAATCTAGGATGACGTGCTTCGCCTCCTTTTCCTTTTCCCCATCCCTATGTTTCTCCCCATTTTCTCCCTTAGAAAAAAGGAGACCTTTACTTTCCTTCCTTTTTTTGAGCCTTTCTCCTTAACGATGAAGGAGAGAAGGGAAGTGCCTCTGTTCCTTCCTTCTTGGGCCTCCAATTTTCCCTTTTTCTCTTTCAGCCCAAAGCATTAGGGATCGACAGGCATGACTGTTCTCCTTCTTTTTTGTCTGGAAGTCTTTTCCTTCTCCCCTTCCCCATCCGGAATGTTTTGAATAAGGCTTCCGCGTAGCGGTCTCCCTAATTTCTTTTCCCGTTGCCTCCTTTTCCCTCTTGACAAATAGGAAAAGAAGGGGGGGGGACCACTCTCTTTTTTCTCCCCCCCCCCTTTCCTCAGCTGGTTCTTTCCTTTTCCACTGTGCATTGAAATGGGTGGGGAAATTTAAAGGAGAGTAAAAACCCCACTTTTCTCTTTTTTCGAAAGCCATTCCCTCGCCCTCTTTTCCGCGCCGAGGCAAGAAGACAACAAGATGGGGTGTAGGCCTCCCTTTTCCCCCCTCCTCTCTTTTTCGAAATCCCCTTTCTGTCTTTCCCTTTTTTCGTCTCTTCCAGCGGGAGATGACGCAGTGGTATAGATCTCTTTTCTACTCCTCCGTTGTTTTTTTTCCCGAGAACGGCGGCTCTACTCGCTTTTCTTTTTCCCCCCCTCTCTCACTTGTAGCTGTAGACCATGAAGGTCGTCGTCGCGGCAGTGATGCCGAAACCCCTTTTTTTTTTCTTCTCTTTTTCCCCCTGTCCCCGGCCTTTTTCCTCCCTTCCCGCCGGTTCGTGAAAGAATAGAATAGAGAAGTGTGGTTTTAACGCTCGGTCCCTGTCCCCCCCCTTTCCCCCTTACCAGGGCCTTTTCTTCCTTTCCCTTTTTCCTCCTCTGGAGCTCGGAATTGATGGGGTAGGAGAAGAGATGGTAAAACCGGCTTTTTCCCCCCCCCCTACTTTTTTCTTTTTCCAAAATTCCCCCCGCTGTCTCCTTCCCCTACCAATCCGGCGCCGCGAAGCGGAAGGCCGGATTCAAACAGGCTCTTTCTTTTCCCCCTCCTTTTTCTGGGAGCTTTCCCTTTCCTCCTTCGGTCGAGACAGGAAGTCTTTTCTTTTTTTCCCCTGTCCCCCCCTTCCCTTTTTCCCCGTTACCATTGGAGCCCCACGCCACGCCGACCGGATTCCCCTCCCCTGGCGCCCTCTTCTTTCCGGTTAGAAGGGAAAAAGAGGGTATCTACCCTTCCCTCCACACCCCCATTCCAGTTCCTTTTCCTCCCTTCTAATGGTAGAAAAAATAGGGCTGTAGGGGAGGTCCATTTTCCTCCCCTTTTTTCCCTCAGCTATCCTTCTTTCCCAGGGAAGATTTGCACCCCCGCCTTCCCTTTTCCCCCTCCCTTCTTTCTAAACCTTTTCTTTTTTTGCGAAAGAACTTGAAGAGACCAGCGAACAGTGTGGCTCTTCCCTCTCTTTCCTACTCTTTTCTTCCGTACGCTGCTATGGGCTGGTAAGACGTTAGGCATTACCCCCCCTCCCCCTTCCCTTCCTTCCACACCCCTTTCTCCTTTAAAGGAGGTTATAGATTAGAGATGTCTTTTCCGGTGTCTTCACTTCCTTTCTTTCCCGGCTGCAGCTAGATGTCGGCGTTCCCCTTCACGTTATAGTCTCTTTCCTCGACCGGTCCTTTTCTTTTTCCTTCCCCCGAACGAACAGGAATTCTTCAGGAAGACGCGTGCATTCTTTGGAGAAGAAGAAGCCCTTCCCTCTGGAGGTCCTGCTTTTGGTCGGAAAAAAGAAGAAGAAAAGGAGAATATGTTTGGCGAGGGAATTTTGTCATGAATTTTTTCTTCGAGATAGGGATTAGGGAAGGAGCGGAAAGACCTAAACTTCCTTTACCGACCAGAATTAAGAAGAGAAAGGAGGCGAATTCCCCATACATTGCTCTTCTTTTCGTGATGAGGAAGGGTGAGGTTCGCCCTTTAGCTACCCACGGAGGGTGGATGAGGGCAATTTCCCCTCCCCCTTTAAACCCTTTCCTTTTTGAACTGAGGGAGGGGGTTAGGCAGGAACTTCCCCCCCCACGGAGAGAAGACGGAAAACCGTCGAGTGTCTCCCCCGGGACAACTTCTCCTTTCCTGGGTAAAAGAGAAGTGTTGCTCCCCCCCACCTTACTTTTTTTCCCCCTTGAAGTCAACCCCCGGACTCTTTTCTTTCCCCCTGCCATTCCCTCTTTCATAAACAGATGGATGGAGATTGAAGGACGTCTTCTATTTCCTTTTTTTCGAGTTCGTAAATCCTTCCTCTCTAATGAAACAATTCTACTTTTCTAAAAACCTTCTTCATTGGAGATGGTTATTGAAAGAAGGATGGGTCTTTTCCTCTTTTTTCCCCGAGACGACTTTCCTCTCGGGCTTCGAGGAACGGGGAATGGTTGTCTCCCCTCGAAAACTGGGTTCGCTTCTTCCTTTTCCTCCTTATGAAATAATGAGGACCGTTCGAGCTTTTACAGTTTTTCTCTACGAAGGGGGAGGGAAGTCGTGTATTTTCCTTTCCTTCGAAATCGTCCTTCTCTTCTAACCGAAAGAAGAAGGTAATGCAATTCGGCCTTGGTCTCTTGCGGTCATTTTCTTTTTCCTGGGCGTAGGGAACAAACGACTTTTTCTCCTCTCCAATGGCTCTTCTCCTCTTCCCCAGATGGGATGCCTGACCCCTCCTTTCTCGCGGCTTCCTTTTTTTTCTACGGGAGCACAGGATTTTCTCTTTTCTCCGGCTCCCCTTGATTTCCCCTTCTTCTCGCATAGACAAGGAGGCAGCTTTCCCGAAGGCGCCGTTGCCCTTACCTAAGAGAAGCAAAGAGAGCTCCCCCCGCTTGCCCCCCCCTCGGGCGAGGGAATGATGCCCCTTCCCGGATTGATTTTTCCGCAACGGATTGAAGACGGTGGGGCCCTCCTCTTTCTCTCTCTCTTCTTTTTTTTTTTCTTGAGAGAGAGAGATCCCATTCAAGGGGAACCTTCTTCCTTTTTTTTCTTACAACCTCTTTTTTCCTCCCCTTCCTCCCAACGCAATAGTGGGTGAGCTATTCACATATATGCTCCTCTCTCCCTTTTTTCCCTTTTTCTTCCTCGCCTTTTTCCAGCTGGAAGGAACCGCTTCCTCGTTGAGCTTTCCGTAGGGCCCCCCTTTTTTCATCCTGTGCCTTCCCATTTCCCCCCCCTCCCGGCGACGCCTATTCGCGCGCCTCCCGAGTCGGGATGGTCATGTCCATCCCCCCCCTTTCTTTGGTCCGACCCCTTCCTTGTTCTGCCTCACTTCGGTGCAAGACGCCGGCCCAGGCTCTCTAAAGAACCTGTCCTCCCCCGTGGAAACGGAGCGTCTCCAAGTCCCCTTTATTTCTGGGCCTCTTTTGTTGCGGCCGCGAACTGATAAGGAGATTTTTCCTCCCCCCCATTCCCTCCCCCCCTTCTCTCGCGAAGTGAGTGGGAGGATTTCCTCTCTCTAAAACTTTGGCCGAAGGATTCTCCCTTCCCTTTTTTCAATTAACAGAAGAGAAATAGTGGTCTCTATCTCCCCCTTTTTTCAAGGGCATTTTCCTGAATCCTCCCCCTTCCCCCCCAAAAAAGAGTTATATGGGTTATAAGTAATGCTCTCCAATCAAGAACCCCTCCCTCCTCTCTTTTTTTTTTTCTTTCCCGAGTTGCTGGAGAACGACATTTTCTTCGTTCTCCCGTTTGTTTCCCCTTTTTGTCCCTTTCGTTACGGATTTTAACTACGAGAACACCCCCTCAGAAATAGAAGAAGAATGAAAGAGAATCCCCTTCTCCCCTGATTTCCTCTTTCCTGGAAGGTGCCACCGGGACCCCCCTTTTTGGAGTCTTTTGCTCCCCATTCCCCCCCCTCGCCTTGAAAACCAGCATTCATCGCATTTGACGATCAGGTTCCATCCTTTTTTTTCCTTCTCCCTTCCTGTTTTCCCTTTTCTCTTCCTTCTTCCCCCCGCAATAAGCAAAAAGCACTTTCTCCAGGATGCTAATCCTTTTCGGTATGGAAAATAAAAAACATCTTCTTTTTTTTCCTTTTCCCCTCTTCACGAACCATCCTCTCCCCCTTTCTTGCGGACAGAATGTAGGACTTCTTCTTCTTTCCCCTTCCCCTCTCAATCGTCTTTCAGGGTTTTTCTCTCCCTTCTAGAGAAAATCCCTTCCTTTTTCTCCCTACGTTCACGCAATCACCCCCCCCCACCTGATCGGGCCGCGGCGGGATAGCAGGCACGAATAATGCAGGTCTCTCCTCCCTTCGGGCAGGGAGGCGGCTTTCTTCCGGCAAAGGAAGGTAGGCCTCCCTACGGAAAGGAAGAAAAAAGGAAGAAGGGGCCAGGAAGCGGGCCCAGACCGGGATGACTGCAGCGTCCTCTCTGCGAGAGTAAAAATGATCTTCCGCCTTCTCTCTCGATAACGACGTTAAAGAAAAAGGCCCCTCCCTCCCTCTTTTTTTGATTGGACTGCTTTTCCTTTCCCCCTCTCATTTCTTCCTGAATTAACAAACACCCCCTTCTTCTTAACCGTTTCTTTTTCCCCTTCCTTTCCTTTTCTTTTTCGCTTCAAGTGATGTCGCTAAGAGCAGCAAAGCCGGTTCCTCCTTCTTTCTTTTCCGATTTTTTTTTTTGCAAGAGTAGGATGAATAGCGGATCCTTTTTTCCACTCGGCTTTTTCTTCCCTCACTATGTGGAGAAAAGTAGAAAAAAAAACTTTTTTTTATATTGGAATCAACCCATGCTTTCCCCTTTTCCGGGTTTGCGAAGGTAGACAGGATTGGGGACGGCGACCTCGCCCTTCACCTATTCCTTTTCTCCTGAATGTGCCCTTTCTTCCTTTCTCAATGTCCTGGGAGGAGGGTAGAGAGAATTAATGTTTTTTTCAGCAATTATTTTCGACCGGCCTCCTTTTTTTTTCTCTTTCCTGTATTAGAGCCATTCGACAAAGACGAGACGTTTTTTACCTTCTTTCAGCCTTCGGGCTTCATTCCCTTCTTGCTCTTCTCGTGCGTGAAATGTTGAGCAGCGTAAATTTTTCAAAGCTTGCAAAACTCTTCCCTCCTTTTTCCTCTCCGAAAACTCACTTTCCCTCTCTTCAATGGGACAGGACGTCAGAAGTCCCGAGGTCCACGGCTTTTTTTGCATTTTTGCCCTTTCCCCTCCCCCCCACACTTCTCGAGGCTATTCTGCACAAACCGGCCGCCATTTCCCCCTCCTCCCTTCCTCTTTTTTTCTTAACTTCCCCCTCTGGGGGGACTTCCCCCCCCATTTTCTTCCTTTTTTTCCCCTTCCTCGCGACGAACGTCATGGGCGGACAGCTAAAACTTATCGCTTCCCTTTTTTTCCCTTTGAATTAGTGAATGACATGGGGGGAGCGACGCGACCCCCCCCCCTCTGCCGCTCCGTTCTTTTCGAGTCTCTCCCCCCTTTCTGCATCGACAGATGGAATCGAGGCGCGCATGCATGCACCGGGAAATCCCTTCCCCTTTTTTTCCTTTGTAGCTTCCATGCATGTTTTTTTTTCGTCTTTTTCGCCTTCCCCTCGGGAAGTTCAGGAATACAAGCGCACGGAGCGGGGCATGGCTCCTTTCTTTTTCCCCTTCTTACCTAGCTTAAGTGTGGTTTCCCTTTCCTCTTTTTCCCTTTTTTTCCTTCTTACGTCTGTCCCATTGACGAATCCTCATATGGAGCTAGGAACTTGATGGGGTCGTCTTCCCTCTTTTTCTTCGTTTCTGATTTGGCAAGCTTTCCCCTTCTTCTCCTCAATGAGGCCGGCAGAGTCAAAATAAAATCCTGCTCCCGCGCCTCTTCCTTTTCCCTTTCCCACCGTGCTTTTTCTTTTCTCTTCCAATGGCACTTACAGACCGAAGGAGAAATTAAGGACTGGTCTATCCCTCCTTTCTTTTCCCCGAGACCGGGAATTCTCCTCCCCTTCCCTCCTCCGTACGAGGAAATGAAATGACGAGAAGGAATAGTTTAACGAGAGGTCGCTTTCCCCCACTCCGGTCTCCACCGGCTCCCCCCCCCATTTCCCCTCTCCCGCCCGGAAATTGCGAATGGTAGACAAATTAGGGATGGTCTTTCTTCCATTCCTTCTTTTCCCTCTCAGAAGAGCTTTTTCCCCCCCCTCTTTCTTTTTTTCCCCCTCCCTCCGGGATATGAACCGGCATTTGATGCGCGTGGACGGGAAAAGCACTTGAAGCGAACAGCTACCATTTTTTTCCATCTCCTTTATCAATCTGAGCCGCTTTTTCCCTTTTTCCTTTTTTCTGCAGGAAGATGCGATGGCTGGTAAGACGGTTTCTTTTCCCCCCTCCCCCCCCCCGCCCTCCTTCCCAACCCTTCCCTCCCCCTCTTATCTCTCGGCGACGGTGATAATGCGGCAGGACCGCCGCTCCTTTTCCCCTTCTTTTTCCCTCTGTATCGCTTCCTGCTTTTCCTTTTTCCCTTTTTTCCCCTTTTCTTAAATTGGCCGGACCGCCGGGGACCAGGAAGTTGGCCGTCCTCATCCTCTCCCCTACCGACTCCTTTTTTTTTTCCTCTTTCCCTGGAAAGAAGAGGCAGATACTTGTTTTCGTGCCCCTTACGAAGCCAGGCTCCCCTTTTTGTCCCCCCGCTATGATGGTCGAGAGATAGGAGGAGGAAGGAGGAAATCACACGACAAAGACGCCCTTTCCTCTCCTTCCTCCTTTTTTTTCTTTTTTTTTTTTTTTCTCCTCTCCTTCGAGTAAGACGATCGCCGATGATGCTGCGGGTTTTTTTTCCTCCGTCGCTCCCTCTCCTCCTCCCCTTGTGAACCGAAGAAGGGATGTTCTCGCCTGTTATTCGTGAGGGGGGACCGGTCCTTCCTTTTTCCCTTCTATCCTCCGTGTTTAAAACGTCAGAAGCGTCGACTTGCCCCTTATTTTCCCCCCCTCTTCCCCCCTGCGCCTCTTTCCCCCTTTCCTTTTTTTTAAGAAAAAGAGTAAAACCGGATCTGGTAAGGGGGCCCCCTCATTTTTCCCCTCTGTATTACTTTATTGCCGTCATCCTTCTCTTTTTTCCTTTTTTTTTTTTTCTCTTAGGCATAGGACAAGAAGGAAAAAATACGAAGGCCATCCCTTCCCCCCAATGAGATTCGGTCTCCCTCCCCCTTTTCTCTTTCTTTCTTGACAGAAGGGAGGGGTCTTGACGTTTTTCTCTCTTACGGATAGACAGAAAGCTCCTTCCTTCCTTTCTTTCCCCCCTCTTTCTCGTGTTAATGAAAAACTGTTGGTTCTCCTTGATTACCTTCGGACTTTGAGCGCCTCTTTTTTTTTTTTCCCTCCTTCCTCTTTCGATGGATCGTCGCCATCGCCGTGATCGTCGGCCGGCCCCCGTGCCTTCCCCCCCTCTTCTTCAATAGGCTTGGATCCTCCTCCTCTTTCCCTTTTTTTCTTTTACACGAAGTAGTAAAATAGAAAAGATGCTAGACCTCTCGCTTTCATTTCCCCCCTCCTTCTTCCTGGCCCATCCTTTCTTCTCTCTAATAGGAGGCGCCGGTCGGTTAGAAGGGCGAGAACCATTCTTTCTTCCCTTCCTTTCGGGTGATGGGCTCCTTTTTTTTTTTCCGTTGAAAAAGAATTAAGAAGTGAAAAAGGCCCGGCCCCTAACTTCTTTCTCCCCCATCTTTGGATAGAGAACACAAATCTTTTTCTTGATGTTGCCCCTCCCCTCTCTTTTTTAAAGACAAACTGCTTGCAGCCGGTGCCGCCTCTTATTTTTCTTTTCCCCCCCCTTTTCATTTTTTTTTTTTCGAGAGATAAAAAGATAATAGTCGGCACCCTTTGTAAGCATCTCCTTTTGGGCGAACGAAAAGCCTTCCTTCTTTCCCTTGGGTCTTCCAGCGATGGGGGGAGAGAGAGGGAGGAGAGTCCCTTGAATGTTGTGCACCCCCCTTTCCCTCCCTCTTTCTCTGGAGGCGCGCACTCCCTCTCCTTACCCCGTTTCTTCCCTCCCCCCCCTCCTCCTATTCGCGCGCCGAAACTCCAAGGCTCTCCCTACGTGCTTTTCAGGCATTTTTTTTCCTCTCTTTTTTCCTGTCATTGGTTTGAACGGACTCGTGTTAACTGCCGTCCTTCCCTCCCTCACCGAAATGTTACGACCTCCCCCCTCTCTTCCTTCTGGGCGAGGTTAGGCAGGGGGGCAGGAAGGACTCAAGGCTCTTTTTTCTCTCCTTTTTTCTCTCAGTGGGCGGAAGGTAGAGGCGATAAACTTGCTCCATTCTTTCATGGAGACCACCCTTTTCTTTTTTTCTCCGTGTTCAACCAGGCCAAGGGAATAGAATTGCCCGCTGTCCCTTCAATTCTTTTTCTGTATCCGTTACTTCCCTTTTCTTTTCTTTCCCCTCCTCGCCAATGAAGAAGGATGTCGTCACACGAGGTTGCTGGCGACCTCCTTCGTCGCCGTGCATTTCTTTTTCTCCCCTCTCCCCCACAAAAACAGCGAAGACCTCAAGACGCCTTCCCCCTCTCTCCCAGCGGTTTCGCAATCTGCGGTACCCCCCCTTCCCCAGCTCGGGGTTGTGACGTAGTTCTTCAAACTTTTCTCCTTCCCCCGCTTCCTCGCATTTGGCCCGCAGATAAGGTTCCATCATTTTGCGTTCGAATCTTTTACCCCTGTTTAACGGTCTCGGCCTTTTTTTCCTCCCTTCCTTTCCCCCCGAAACCTAAGTTCACAGGGCTGATCTCCCCTCTTCCTCCTTTTCGGTATGGAAAGAAGAACCCACCTTTTTCGTCGTTTGGAGACGGCTTCCTTTCCTCCCTCTTCCTTCTCAGGAATAGGAAGGACTTTCTTTTTTCCTTTCACTACGATAAAATGAGTATTAAGGGTGAGGGCCGCTTTTCCCTAGGCATCTCGCTCCCCCCCCCCCCCCCTCCTCTCTTCACGAAGCAAACAAGATTGATAATGGGGCGGCGTTCTTTTCTGGGCGACAAACCGGATCTTTTTATTCTGCGTCGCGCCCCTTTTCTTCTTTCGGCTCAGGAGGCAAATTACTGGTCGGCGGTAAGGCCCCTTCCTACACCCTTTTCCTTTTTTCCCTTTCCTCCCTCATCGACGACAATCGAGATGAAGAGGGAAAAAATGAGCGGGGTTCTTCTCCTTCATTATAACTGTAGCCATCACTCTCTCCCCCCCCTTTTTTCTTTTTTTCCCTCTTTCCCTTTTTTTTATGAAGGATGGTTTTGATGAGGTGGGAGCGAACTTCGGGACCAATCCCCTCCTATTAATGTCATCACACCGCCCCCCCCCTTTCTCCCCTCTTGATCGGTATCGCAAAAAAATGTAGCTGGTCGCTCAAGGGCTGTCCCCCCTTTTTCACGTTCAGCAAAGACGGGTTCCTCTTTCTTTTCTTTTCCCCTTTTTTTCCCTCTGCCGTCTCATCGTCGGATAGGTGAACAATCTCGTCCTGCTTTTCCTTTCCCCTTCCCCTCCTTGTGGCGACAATTCGCAAGGGTCGGGCTTCTTTGAACCCCCCAGGAGACAAGGAATGGAATGGCGGTTTTTTTCTCCGTCTACCGCTTTTCCCTTTTTCCCCCCCCCCCACCCGGAAACTATGCAGGCGCGCGGGCCTTCCCCCTTCGGAGTCTGGGTGGTCTCCCTCTTCTTTTCTTTTCCTGATGCAGCCCCTCAGCCTGAAGGGTGCCGACCCCTTCCTGAAGTCTTCTTTTTCCTTTTCCCTTCGCGCCCCGGCCGTGTTTAGAGACATTCGCCATCAGCGCGCTGTTTTTGCATACTTCCGCGTTGCCGTCTCCCTTCTCTTCCTTTTCCCCCTTTTCAATTTTTCCCGCGTGCCAAATCGGAAAAGCCGGGGGACATCGCTCTGCAGTGACCCAATAAAGTTTTTCCGAGCTCCAGCTTCTGCTCTTCCCTTTCTTTTCCTTTCTCCACTGGTGGGCCCTTTCCAGAGCGGTAAAAAAAAACTCTCGAGGCTATTCTTTCCCCGAACCGGGCAATTCCCGCGCCTTCCTCTTTTCCTTTTTCTCTTCCTTTCCCTCCCCCCCCCCCAGATGGGGTCGGAAATAAATGCAGAGACGACGAACTTCATGGGGCCTCCCCTCCTCCCCCACCTTTATAGATTCAGGGTTCCGATGGATTTCCTTTTCCTTCTCCCCCTTTTTCCCTCTTCCGCCGTGGTATATCTCTTTTTCAGAATAATACAGGTGGTTGTTGTCAGAGAGATACAAGCGGCATCTACCTCTTCATAGCCTTCAGAGAATGTCGTGCACGCATCCCCTTCTTTCCTCTCCCCCTTTTTCTTTCCGTGGATTGCCGGACACCCATAGGGGTGGCGGAGGGCCCTCGGCGCTGAATCCCCGACGTGCCGTTCCAGGCCCCACGCTGCCGGGCGCTTTTCCTTTTTCCTCCCTCCTGTCACAGAAGTGTGGTTCCCCCCTTTTTCCTTCTTTTCCCCCTTTCCTTTTCCCGCGGGGACTCTGACGTCCGGTAATTGAAGAATTTATCATCTGGAGCGCGGCCCTTTATTGGGTCGGCGTCCCCGAGATTGGTCCCACCGGACGTTCCTCTTTTTCCCCCCTCTCCCTTTCCTTTCCCCTTTCGCCGGCGCGTCAAAATAAAAAAAATCCGGATCGCGGACTCTGAAATGCCGGATTTCAAACCTTCCCTCCCTTTCTCTTCTTCCCGTTTCCAGCTTCCAGCCAGAAGGAGGAAAGTCAGGCCGGGAGCTTTTTTCACGTATGAGGGGGTTGCAGCAGCAACTTCCTTCTCCCCCCCTCCCCCCTTTCCCGCCGACGCCGACCGAGGCACTGCCCTGCGCGCAGGCCTCTTTTACGGCTGGTCGCCGGGCCCAGGCCCCCTTTCCTCCCTTTCTTGCCAGTCCGGTCTAATGGGTGATTCCAAGATACCTCACACGACCTTGCGCATTTTTCCCTTTCCTCCGGCTCGCGCACGAAGCAAAGGAGATTGGTACGATCACGATGAAGCCGCTCTTTCTTCCTCTGAAAAAGGCGTTGCTGAGGATGAGCTCACAGCACTTTGCCTTTTTTTTCCTCTCCCTCGTGAGAAGCGGGGCAGGACAGGATCGCGGGGGGGGCGGTTTTCTGCCTTCCTTTTTTTTATGTTCGCTCCCCGCAGCAAAACCAGCGGCATCAAAAAGGACACGCTTTTCTTTTATCTCTCTGGCGACGGTGATAATGACGGCGCGGACCGAAGCAGTTGACCGGCCTTCCTTCCTTTCGGACAAAGTTTCAAAGAAAGGTCTGGCATTGAAGATGAACGGCTTCCTTTCCTTTTAACTCAGAAAAGGGATTGAAGAAGAAGCACGGAAGCCCCTTTTTTCTTTCGTAGCGGCTGAGGAGAAAGAAGAGGAAGAGAAGGTTGGTCGGAAATCGCAGCAAAGGAGACCTCCCCTCGGTCGAGGACACAAAAGCGATGGCCCCCCGGTCGCGAGATAGGCTTCGTTACCCCCTTTTTTCCCCTCGCATTGGAGAGTAGTGACCCGAAAAGAATACGAAGCCTACACCTTTTTCCTTTTCTCCTCAGATATGAAGATGATGATGATGTGCGTTACGCGTAGCGAACGTCCCTCTTTCTTTCCCCCCTCCCCGAAAAGTGTCGAAAGAAGAATGTTTATCCGCCTGTGAACTGAGGCTTTTTTTTCCTTTCCCCCAAGGCGAGACGAGGCAAAAAGTCGAAGATTCTTCTGGAAAATGATGGGAAAAACATGATTCGGCCACCTCTCTTCCCCCCCTTCTCAAGTGTGAAAGATTTGTTAAAACTAAAGGTTTGAAGAAACGACTCCCCCCCTTCCTCTCCAGGCAAAGAATGTATTACTAAGATTGAAGAAGAAACAGAGGGATGCTCCTTGCATCTTCGGTAGGACGGCGGGGGGGTCGGAGAGGAGGGACATAAGAAGCGAAAC
>Ga0179591_1520090_pt1 | contig 12570 bp, 12 predicted proteins | sample CZOMad2_1_08_16f_FD_182891 | JGI IMG/M metagenome (GOLD analysis project Ga0179591, IMG submission 182891) | Vadose zone soil fungal communities from Angelo Coast Range Reserve, California, USA - CZOMad2_1_08_16fungal (PacBio error correction) | ecosystem: Environmental > Terrestrial > Soil >... | reverse complement strand
GCGGTGTCGACGGACAATTGAGGTTCGGCTTAGTGCGGATGTTCTCGGAGCGGATTTTTGTCGAGAAAGAGAAAGGAGAATCCACTGTCATCCACCCTAATCCGACTTATCTAAATGATATCCCCACTGCACTTGGCCTGTTTGATTTCTCCAGCGTGCCGGTCCTTGGCATGAAGGGAACTTTTTCCCCCCCGCGCCGCTCTGTGTGCCGGCGACCAGGCACCTGCTCGGGGGGTCAAGCCAGCGTCGACCATAGTCGGAGTTCCCACTGTCAAAGAATACGGGGAAGCGCCCGGGGGGGCCGGCGTCGGTGCACGCCGTTTACTGATGCCGGCGTCGGCTAGGGGTCTTCAGATTCTTTTTCGCCATGGCCAGGAAGCCCTCGTAGTTATCGAAGTGCGGATCGACGTGGATTGTTTCTGTATTCCGGACTCTTGAGGGTTCGCATCGTGGCGTGTGAAACGCTTCGGGTAAAAACCGATAGTCCAGGAATGCCGGATTGTTTGCGTAGATGAACACAGAGGCTTCGCGGCTAGCGTGCCAGCAATCTGCCCAGGTGCCGTGCTCTTATCAATGGCGATGCAGTCCTGATCCACCGGCTGTCGCGAACCATGGGGGCCGAAACCAGTGATTGCGTCGTTTGCGAGTCCTTTTGAGTAGGACAGATAAATTTACGTGGGCGGCGACCGGCAATTAATCCTTGTGCGCCTCGTCGATGATGGCTTTTTTGGCTTACGGGTACGGATCTTCGGAAAAACGTCAGAGATGGTCGTCATCCAGATCTTGATGATGTCGATTTCTTTTCGCTTGTGCGTCGACGTTCGGCTGTACTTCGGGGGACTCCGGAATACAACAGCGTCGTTTCAAAGCCCGGAATTCCGCCGTAGCCCATTTCCCGGAGAAGCCATGGGCCGGCTGTTTTTGGAGATGCGGGGTTTCGCGTGGGCCGGCCGGCGCGGTCTGCGCATCGCGGAATCGGAAAGGAGATCCGCTCGGGGGCCCATGCTGAGCATCGTGGTTACGCCGTAGGAACGCGTATGTGTGGAGGTCTTTTCGACATTCTCTTTCGTGAAGTTTTTGGGGGGCATGCTTCAGCCCGATGACGTTGCCGACGTGCACGTGGAGATTGATGATTCAGGGATGACGACTGGCGGGGCCATCGACCCGACTGCATCTACATTCGTGCTCGCCGGCCAATCCTAGTGCGCCGCGACGGCGCGACACGTCGCGCAGCGCGGTCCGGGCGACCTCAGCGGCGAGACAGCGCGCTGCTCTCCGCGGCGACTTTCCAAGAGCGAGTCCGTCGCACGCGGGAAGAGCATCGCGTTATGCCTCCCGCGGCGACGTGTCCGCGAGGTGATCATGACGCACCGCACGTGTGGAAGTACATCGGCGAGCCAGGCAGAGCAAAGCAGGCGTGCAGATCCTCTGAGGTCGGAGTCGAGAGTGAATGGTGGATGGTGGGCGATAGGTCTCAGAGGTCCGAGATTAGGACAGTCAGTAAGAGGGAAGAGGGAAGGGCCAATGATGGCTGAGGTTGCTGTGACGGAAGGGCGCGAACGGAACCACGAGGGGTCGTGGAGAAACGATCGCGGGGGAAGGTGGTGAGTAGGGCTCGCTCGACGGTCGATCGATGTGGTCGCGGAAACGAAACGCCGTCACGGAATGCGTCGTATAGCCGAGGCGAAACAACGCGCGGTTCCCGTGCGTTTGCGCGCGTGGCAGGCCGGCGCTGGCGACTTCTTCCGTTTCGTCCGGCCTGGCGTGCGGATCCTGTGTGAGGATCTTTTCGATCCCGAAAAGTTGGTCGAGCAGCTTGCTAGGCTCTTCGACGACGAGCCCTCGCGCTTGACGGCGCGAGCTCGTCGATGTGAGATGCGACATTCTGGAAATCGCTTCGAGATGAATGATTGGATGTTGAGGGGCTCATACATGTGCCGGCTCGAGAGTCGTGCCACCCGGATCGGTCGCGCCGCCGTCGATCGCGTTCGACCAAGCGCGTTGGGATGGCCATGTCCACCGGAGGCAACGACATGCGTTTCGTCGTCGCGGAAGGCCAGGTCGATGGGCGAGTGTGACGAGGCCCGCTTGACGAGTTCTTCAACAGAATAGAGCGTCGCCGACGAAGCGCACCGCGCAGACCGGAACACCGACGTCGCCGCGCCAGAACGGCCCGCGCCAGCCGTGGAGTTGCACCGAGGCCGCCGGGGCAATGTTGGTGCCGTTGCTGTAAGCGAGGAAACTGCGACGACTCGTGCCCTCGGCGCAATGTTGCGACGCAGATGATAGTGGTTCGACAGGAAGACGAATTTGCGGCAGTCGAAAACGCGCGGACGCCGATGCCGGGAGCGCGCGGGCAAACGGATACGGAGAGGAATCCTCGTCGGCGCGGCGAACGCAGCGGGGCCCCCGCAAGCAAGAAACCGCTCTTGAATCGTGAGTGTCGCACTTCATACGTGACGCCGGCAGGTAGCACCGAACGACGCGGATAGCCCGGATGCGGCGACGCCAAGCATTCGCTCGTGCCGCAGTCGAGGGGGGGATTCTTTTTGTGTGTGCTGTGCAGTCGAGCACTTGGCGTGAGAGAGCCGGTCGGACGTCGGTCAGGGAAACCGGACAGCGCGTGCCAACTCGGACCCCTGCACCTGCGGGGGCGTGCCAACGCGGCCGCCGGCTTCATTCGGCCGCGCCTGTCTCCGTCGTCTCAGGCCCAAAAAGAAGTTCCCGAACGGGTTCCAGCCGAACGACCGTCGCGACCAGCGCGCCGCCCAGCCAGCAGAAGCTCACCCCGATCAGGAAGGGCGTCCGCCGCGCCATCGGTACAGGACCTTCTTCGCCCGCGCGCGGGAGTCCTCCATCGTCGCTGCGGAAGGGCGAGGCGGATTCGAGCGAGCCGAACACGATCACCAGGCGCCGCGACGGCGAGGGTCGGCCACGAGGGAGGACTCGCCCTTGACAATGCCTACCTTGACAGGGGCTTCGTGCCTGCCGCCAGAGTGCGCCACCACTCCAGGGATGCATCCTCAGGCCGGAAAGTATAAGAATTACCGCGCGTTTTACGACCGTAGACGGAACGCCATCAAGAGCAAACACGTGCACCTAGTTCGAGTACTAAGCGTCTCGGCCACGCGTCGCTCGGCGCGCGCGCCGCGAACACCGTCCGCACGGCGGCGTCGCTGCCCTCTTCTGGGCCGCCGACAAGCTCTCGCGGAAGTGGTTCAACGAGATCTTTCCCGCCAGCGCTGGGAAACGAATTGCTGCATGGCTCTCTCCAAGTTCGAATCAAGATGAAGGGTGGAAAAATTTCCCCTTGAAGCCCGCCAATGAGGCATTAGCGAAGAGTGCGGCAAGGCAAAATCCAAGGGGCCGCAGTGCTGGTTGTCAAGAAAATGCGGAAGCGAATCAATTACGCTCCTGGGTTGTGAATTTATGAAACCAAACGCCAAGCAAAATGCGTTCGCGACTTTGTTTTTTGGTTGATGACAAATTTTTCGATACTCTTTATTAGGCCATGGTCCTCAATTTTTAATAGGCGCGAGCAGCCGAAGGTTCGTCCAGTTTGACATCGACAGACTCCTGCCCGCCGCTGGCAGGATGCAGACTGCGACGAAATTTCGAGGCGAGAAACCCAGCGCAGCATTGGACAACGCGCCGTGGTTTTTGATCACGCCAAGCGCGCAAGTAAATTGCCGGAACAACGCAGGCAGCTCATGGAAAAATTCCACACCGCGCGCTACGTTTGTGCGCATTAACAGGAGTTCGCCAGCACGCTCATTTCGCCCGTGGAATCACTTTCGATGCGGAAAGAGTTGTTTTCAAGGCGTTTTGCGTTTTTAAAAAAAAAAGCCGATTTAACTGCCGCCAATTTCATCGGATGATCAACTTTGCAAGTAACAAGTGTTTTACCCAAACAACACGAATGTATTCGCAAATTTACCGGCCATGGCACGACGACGATGCAAATTGCACTTCCCCTCAACCGATTTACACCAAATTATGCAAACAGAAAGCGGGGCGGCGGATCTTAAAATTCTGGTGGTAAAAATGCAACAAAAAAAGTGCGCATGGCACAATCCAAGCTAAAAGACTTCAGGAAGGTGAGATGGTGATGCGAAAAAGCTTTGGCTTACGGACGGGGAAACCTAGAAACGAAGCAAGCCGGATCCCAATCAAAACTCTTGCCTTCGTTTTGATCTTTAATAGCCCGCATATTAGGATAGGGACAAAAAGGTATTAATAAAAAAAAAAACGCGGGGGGCATTGTGGCGGAGATAGTTTTGAAAAAAAACTACGCCGGACGAAAGGGCGTAAGGAAGGTAATTGTATGCCAGCGCAAGCAACCATCGAGGGGCAAGAGAGGAACGCGCGCGAAGGAAAGTCGCCACGACCCGGATGGAGAGTTTGTGCGGGAAGTATTCCATCATATTCGTGAAGCAAAACACGGGCGCGGTCGGGCCACAACAAGCCATCGCCATTGGTGTCAAAGGGAACGGCGCGCAGGAGGTAAAAACACCGCCGCCAAGGGGCCGGAAAAGTTTCGGATAAGTGCGCCGCAAGATGCGCGTGTGATTATCAAAAAAGACAAAACTCTGGCACAAAAGGGCCGTCTCGTCAGGCGTTCGCGCGACCGTATTACGAGCGGCTTCGGACCATGAAGGACTAGTGGACGCTTCTCATCTCGCCATTGCCAGGCACAAATCATCGCATGCGTTGAATCCGCAAGGCCTCCCGACGTTCTGCTGCTGCACGCAAAGCTGCGCGGACAGATGGCGGGCCAGGCAGATGAGTGGCAAAACTTTAATCAGGAAATTTCGGATATGTATTCGCTGGCAAATGCATCCGGCCCGGTCAAAACGCGGTGAACTTGGGAACATTACGAGAGGAGTTACAAGCAATGATATTCAGCAGCCTGAAGACTGGCTCCCGGTCACGGGTTGAAATAAATCGCTGGAACCGAAAGCGGCCTATGAAGTCAAGCGCAGTTTGGAGCCGGACATAATGAAAATGGTCTGGATGATATGCGTTATAGCAAACCGCAATTCATTGCCATTAACACAAATCCAATCGCGCTGTTGTGTGGTTGGCTGGCGCGCGCGGTGGAATGATGCTGGACCTTTTTGATGGCGCGCGCAGGGGCTCGAAGTTTGGTTTTGCGAAAAGCACCGCTGATTGCTTTCGGAGACTTTTCCGCGGGCGACACGAGTCATACGGTACTAAGCATGAGGACTTTGCCAGCGCAGACTCGACGTCAACGTGAGCATCGAGAATTATCTGGACTCTTCTGCGCCCAATCAAGATTCTCGCGGTGAACATATTACCAGTCGAGACGCCGAGCGAGATTAGGACGCCGAGGTGCCAAGATACGACAGTCTGCCCAGGTAGCGCTGCAAATTGTCGTCCGCACATCAGCCGACAAATGAGATTTCACTGATTCTGTATACGCTTCATATGCAGAGGAATTTCCGTCATTCCAACTGAAAATGAATACGATGTGAGTGGGCTGATTTTAATATTGACAATTAGAAAAGTGGTACGCAAGTAGAGCGTGCGGGACTGAAAAGCGACGAAGAGCGCAATTAGAAGTGCTAAGCTGGACTGGCCCAGAAGGCGGTGGACGGCGAAAGTCTCTGGGGGCAAAGGGAAGTGCGGATTTTGATTGTGGACGACGACGCCATTCCCACGTGCAAAACTGTGGTTGAGGGATCAAGCCGCCAAGCGGGGCTTAGGAATGCACTAAGACGTTGGGCAGGTGCGATGACGACGTGCATGGTCTCCGGCTGCCCAAGCGAATCCGACTCGCCGAGACTTTTTTTGCCGAATTCGACGCAACGGGCCAGACTCGATGAGTTGGGGTAACCGATAGATCCGCAAGGCGATTCATTTCAGTCGCCCGTCGTAATCCGCAAGAGGCGCTGTTATGAAAAATCAGCGGCGACGGATAGAACATTTCGCAAAATATCGCCCGCCATTCAAGACCGAAAGATTAGCAGACGTGGGTAGAATGATACGAGGATAACGGCGCTGACGAATTTGGGGACCAGTGCGGTGACATTCGGGACGGGTGCGACCAACTCAAACTACGGTCAGTCACTCTCGTAATATATTTCCCTCCTCGGTTGTTATGGCAACGGATTGTTGTTGAGGAGAGATTCAGGAGTTGGATTTGAGTTACATCGTCCAAATCTGTAGATCACCACGTGTGCGCTGTATTAATACTGATTGTTCGTGTAGGTCTGCACCGCTAGATATGTGTGACGGAAATGTTCGAGTCATTCGCACAGCTGATGCATTTTTCTCAAGCGCCTGTTTCGGGATGAGGCGACGGCGACTTACAAAATGTGTTTAGTTTTTATTTGGTTTTTTTTGTTTTTATTTTTTTCCCGCGATCTATCGTTACATGAGCTAGGACCGTTGCGAGATTCGGCCCAAAGGTCAAGAGTCCGGCGAGCGGATCGGCACTCCCGCCCGGCACTGGACAAGCCGAAACCACAGCACGTCAATCGGCACCCAAAGTCTTGCAATTCCAGCGCCAGGCTTGTGCGGACGGTGAATGGCGTCCGTCCGTTCAAAAACAAAATCCGCACGCAAATTGCCTAGCTCGCACGTCGTCCGTTTCGCGCGAAGCGACCACTTTTTCATTGTCACCAATGAGCCCACTAATCAGGATTTCATTTCAGGTTGAATGACGAATTGTCCTTTAGGCATATGAAGCGCGAGAAAATCAGAAATCCCATTGCGGCATGAGCGCGACGCAATTGCAGCGCAGGGAAGATGCGAGCAATCCGGGCGTCCATAATGCCGCCTTCGAGCGGAAGTTCAGGCGAGGAGCTTTTGATGAGGAAGAGGAGAAATTCTTCGAGCAAGTCCGAGATCGTGCCACCAAAGTTCCCCTTGCTAGACGGATGATCGTGTCGCCGCGAAATCTCGAAGAAAATCAGCGTGCGTTTTCCAAAACAGAACTTTCGATCTGCGCGCGCAGCAAAAGCTCAAAAAGCATCATTCCAGCCGGGCGCACCAACCACAACAACAGCGCGATGGGATTTTAGGTTCATGGCAAATGAAATTCGGTGTCTTATGAAGCATATCCAGGACTATTTTATTATGCCGGCTCCTCAACTGCGCTTGACTCATAGCCGCTTCGTTCCAGCGATTTATTCAATCGGAACGGGGGCCAGTCTTCAGGCTGGGGAATCTGTTCTTGTAAAAATCTGGCTCGTAAAATGTTCCTCAAGTTCCACGTTTGACGTGCCGGATGCATTTGAGCGATATAAGCCAGAGAAATTTCCGGATTAAGTGTTTCATCATAATTCAATGGGCCGAAATTCTGTCCGCGCAGCTTGCGTGCAGCAGCAGAACGTTCGGTAGCCGTGCGATAAAAGCCACTGCGATGAGTTGCCTGGCACTGCGGAGATGAGAAGCGGAACTCCTGCCTCATGTCGAAGCGCTCGTAAGACGGCGCGCGAAACGCCTGACGGACGGCATTTTTGTGCCAGAGTTTGGTCCTTTTTTGTAATCACGCGCAGCCTTGACGCGCACTTTACAGAAACTTTTCGTCCCTTGGCGGCCGGTAGTTTAACCCCGGCGGCGCCGTGCCTTTGACAAACCATGGGAGGGCTTGTTTTATAGCACGACGCGCGCCCCGTGCGTTTGCTTGACACGTCATATATTGAATACTTCCAGCACCTAACTTCGCAGCCTGGGTCGATGGCGACTTTCCTTCGCCGGGCCGCGTCCTCCTCTGCCCCGCTCGATGGTTGCTTGCTCTGGCATAAAGGACATTCCTTACGACCTTTCGGTCGGCGTAGTTATTTTACAAAATATAATACCGAGACAGAAACGATGCCCGCGTTTTTTTTATTAAGTTGTCCTTCTAATTGCGGGCTATAAAGATCAAAAAACGGAAGGCAAAGAGGTTTTGATTTGATCCGGCCTATGCCTTCGGTTCTAGGTTTCCCCGCCGAGTAAGCCACAAGCTTTTCGCATCACCATATCACTTCCTGGAAAGTCTTTAGGAGCGAAGTTAGATTGTTATGCGCAATTGCGTTATTGTGACAGTTTTACCAACGATCTTCCAGATCCGCCCCGCTTTCTAGTTTCGCAATTTGCGTAAACGTGAAGGGAAGTGCAATTGCATGCGATCGACTACAGATGCCCAGCGAGTGAATTGCGAAGATGACGTGTTGTTGGGTAACACTTTTACTTAAGCCAAAGTTAAACATCCGATGAATTGCGGCAGTTGAACTCGGCTTAAACTGCAAACGAGCTTGAAAAACGCTTTCCCCATCGACAATGTGATTCCAGGGCGAATTGAGCGTGTAGTGGCGATACTCGCTGTTAAGGCGCACGATCTGTGAGCGCGCGGTGGTAAATTTTTCCATGAGCGGCCTGCGTTTTTCCGGCATTACTGTGCGCGCTTGGCTGATTCAAAAAAATCACGCGGCAGGTTGGCAATGCTGCCTGGGTTTCTTGCTGACAATTTCGCAGATGCAATCAGGCAGGCGGGGCCCCAGGGGGGAAGTCGTCGAGGAAAACTGGACGAAACATTTCGCGTCGCGCCTATTAAAAAAGTATGGAACATTGGCATAATAAAGACGTATCTAAAAATTTGTCATCAACCAGAACAAACAAAGGCGCGAACCTTCTGAGGGGGTTGGTTTCTAAATTAACCATGGAGGAATTGATTCGTTCGACAGGTTCTTTGACAACCGAGTCACTGCGGCACCTTGGATTTATTTGCCTTGCCGCAACTTCGCTAAGACCCTGCATTGTGCGGTACCTTCAAGAGGGAAATTTTTCCACACTCATCTGATTCGGAATTGAGAAGCAAGAGCCAGAAATTCAAGTAACATGTTCCATCACGCCCCTGCATACGCGGAAATATTCTCGTTGAACCACGTCAGCGAGAGCTTCGTTCGGCGGCCCAGAAGCAGGGGCAGCGACGCCGCCGTGCGGACGTGTCGCGCGACACCTGACCCAGATGCGGCGAGCGACGCGTGCCGCGAGTCGCGAGTGACGCGAAGCGCGCACTTGCACGCCATGTATGATTGCTGAGATAGAACCCAGAGCGTTACCGTGGACGCATCTGTTGAAACCTCGCGGACGACTGACGCAGTCATCTTTATCTGTTCGTGTTCGCTCTATCGAGTGTTGCTGTGTCGCCGCGAGATTTTTTTTTTCGTTTCTTCTTTTTCTCTCCTTCCTCTCCTCCGTTGGCGCACTCGGTGCAGGCACGATAGTTACTTACTTCTCTTTGTCAATGTATTCCGGCATTGCCGTGTTAGTAACTGCGAAGTCCCCGTCTGGCCCTGTATAGTACCTCATGTCCCGCGTCCCGCTACGTGTCCTAGTCTTTGTCCCCTCCCCTGTGTGCACTCTCTTCCCCCTTTTTTTTCTCTTCTTTTTCTTCCGCTTGTTTTCCTAAGGCGCTACGAATCAGACACTACGTTAATTCAGCCAGCGTTATTCCCGAGGCCTTTTAGGAATTCCATGTCGCGCGGGCGACGCCCACAGGGCCTGTTTTTACCCGTTATCCCCTCCGCCCGCCCGCATCTTGTGCTAGGGACGTATTTACTTCCCAGACTTCTTCGGGTGTATCTATCTGATGACTGTTGGCGGCGCGCTGCGCTCGCGACGTCGTTCGGTGGAACCGTTGCGAAATCTTTCGTGGCCGGCGACGAACGGAGCAGGCCGAGAGAAGAACCGGCCGCGGCCGGAGGCAAGCGTCCCCGAGGGTAAGGGTCCGAGATCGGACGCGCGTCCGCGTTCACGGACGCGACGTCGACGCAGTTATCGCACAAGTGCTCGATGCACGAGCTTCGAGCGTGCGGCACGAGCGATGCTTGGCGTCGCGCCTGGGCTATCGCTTCGGTGCTACCTGCCCGTCGTCACGTATGAAGTCACGACACGCAACGATTCAAGAGCGGTTTCGTGCTGCGGCCGCTGCGGTTTCGCGCGCGACGAGATACCTCTCGATAGTTTGCCCGCGCCTCGCGCATCGTCCGCGCGTTCGATTGCAGCATTCGCTTCCTGTCGAACCACTATCATCTGTACGCAACATGCGACGAGGCGAACGAGTTAGCGGCAAGTTTCCTCCGCTTAATCAACGGAACATTGCCCGGCGGTCGGTGCACTCACGGCTGGCGAGGGACGTTCTGGGCGCGCGAGCTTAGGTGATTACGGTCTGCGCGGGGCGCTCGTCGGGCGACTGTTATCTGTTGAAGAAACAGCGTCAAGGGGGCCTCAGTCACCTCGCCCAGCGACTGGCCTGGCGCGACGACGACGCAATGGTTGCTCGGTGCACATGGCCATACCAAAGCGCTGGGCGAACGCGAGCGACTGCGGCGCAGACCGACATTACGGGGTGGCACGACTCGGTAGCCGCACATGTATGAGAACCCTCACACCAGTCATCTCGAAGCGATTCCAGAATGGGTCGCCTCTCAGAAGCGACGGCTCCGCGGCGCATCAGCGAGACACTCGTCGTCCGAAGCCGAGCAAAGCTGCCGACGAAGAGGTTGTCGGATCGAAAAGATCCTCACACATATCCGCACGCCAGGCCGGACGAACCGGAAGAGTCGCCAGGCCGGCCTGCCACCCGCAAAACGCACGGGGACCGCGCGTGTTTCGCCGCTCTACGACGCATTCGTGAGCGGGCGTTCGTCCGCGACACCATCGATCGACGTCGAGCGAGCCTACTCAACAAGCCGTTCACCCCTCGGAGGTCGTTTCCCGACCATCTGGTTCCGTCGCGCCCTTCACGTCGAAAAGCACCTCAGATCAGTGCCCTTAAGCATTCCGCTTATCTGACTGTGCCGAACTCTCGACACTCTGAGAAACCTATGCCCAAGCCACCACATTACTCTGACTACCAAGTACCGACAAAGAGAGGTCTATAGCAGCCGCCTGGTGGACCACAGAAAAAGTGTGTACTGCCTGGAACCCCCCCCGCCGACTCCCTCTGAGAATCCACAAGAGCAGAAGCACCCGGCGACCAGACAGAGGAGACGGGAAGAAAGAAGCGCAGTCCCACTGGGACAGGTCCAATGTATCAAGACAGCCTAAGACTGGAAAGCACGTAACTGACACGACCGAGGACGGCCAAAATACACAGCGGAGGGAAATAGAAAGCATATCTTCCATGCAGGAAAGAGGAGGAGCAGTAGCCGACGAAGATCGACTCTGACGCGCGCCGAGAACCCCGAGAGGAGAGGACAGGGCACGGACGGAGCACAGGAAGAGCAGGCGCTACTGCACGATGGAAGGGAGGTCGCCAAGCACGAGGGACCAGAGACCTTGCGCGCCACGGATCACGCGGAAGACCGAATAAAGCACGACGGCGCACGAGAGGAATGAAGAGACCCAGGCGAAAAGAAGGCACACGAAGGAAAAGGAAATGAGAACACGGCGCCAGTAACCGAGGGCGGATAGGGCAACACGCGCCAGTCGTCATGCCCGGAATAATCAATCTCCACGGGCAGTCGGCAACGTCATCCGGGGCTGAAGCAGGACCCCAAAAACTTCACGAAGGAAGAATGTCGAAACAAAAAACACAAAAAACAAGACCTCACACTACGCGTCCTACGGGTCACCACGATCTGTCAGCATGGCACCGAGCAGATTTCATCTTTACGATCGCGATGCGCAGCGCGCCGTGCGGCCACCGAAAACCGCGCATCTACACCGCCGGGCCAGGGTTATCTGGCAAGAGGCTACCGGCGGAATTCCGGGCTTGAACGACAGCGTTGATTCCGGAGTCCCCGAAGTAGCCGAAAGTCGAAGCACAAGACGAAAAACGAAAAGTCGACATCAAATAAAGATCTGATGGACGACCATTCGGACAGTTTCCGAAGTTGCAAGGTACCACAAGAGGTACGCCCGCAAGCCATCATGCGACGAGGCGCACAAGGACCTAAATTGCCTTCGCCGCCACAGTAGTTTATCTGGCCGACGAAAAGGAACTCGCAAGAACGGGGAAAACGGCACCCTGGTTATCCCCACAGGGTTCGCGCCAAGCGGTGGATCCGGAAGATGATCGGCCATGAGAAGAGCCACGGCACCTGGCAGAAGTTAGACTGAACGCTAGGCCCGGCGGAAGACTTTGTTCATCTAAGCAAAAAAAAGTCGGCATTCCTGGGACGAGATCCGTTTTTTTACACCACCCGCCAAGCGTTTCAACGGCCACGATTGCGAACTCAAGAGTCCGCGGGAATACAAGAAAAACAATCACGTCCGATCCGAGCACTCATAAATACGAGGGCTTCCTGGCCAGGCCGAAAAAGAATTGAAGACCCTAGCCGACGCGGCATCAAGTACGGCTGGGCACCGACGCCGGCCCCCCCGGGGACTTCCCGGATTCTTGAACAGATGGGAACTCGAACTTAATGGTCGACGCTGGCTTCGACCCGATTTGCAGGAGGGTTCTGGTCGCGGCAACAAAGAGCGGGCGGAGTTCCTTTCAGCCAAGGACCCGGACAGCTGAGAAATCCCAAGTGGGGCCGGACTTGATCGTCTCGACAAAAATCGCTCGAGAACATTCCGCAATAGGAACCATCACATGCCGTCTAAATTCGC
>Ga0179591_1314949_pt1 | contig 12570 bp, 15 predicted proteins | sample CZOMad2_1_08_16f_FD_182891 | JGI IMG/M metagenome (GOLD analysis project Ga0179591, IMG submission 182891) | Vadose zone soil fungal communities from Angelo Coast Range Reserve, California, USA - CZOMad2_1_08_16fungal (PacBio error correction) | ecosystem: Environmental > Terrestrial > Soil >... | reverse complement strand
ACTAGTTCCTCTCGGTGGTCCTCGACTTTCTCGAGGCTGAAGAAGTCTCCTCTTGTCCCTCCCTCTCAGTCGGACCCCTCAAGTCGCCCCCCGCTCTCCCCTTTGGGCATTTTTTCACCAGTTTTTTCGATTCACAAAGTTTTCCCCTGTCGCCTTTGGCTAACTTGCCCGGTAAATCCTTTTTATCCTCCTCTGCCTGGTTCAATTACGTGAAATGAGGGTTCCGAGTTCCTCCATTTACACACCGGCTCTTATTTTCTCTTCTCGATTTCTAGATAAAGTTGTCCCCACGTCTAAAGAGGTCCTGTTCAATATTATTCCCCTGAAAGGATGAGTTCAATATTGTGTTCTTTCTTTCTCCACCTCTCTCGGCCCTCTTGAAAAAAAATCACTCGACCCAAGTTTCTCGTTTTCCCTCTTCTTCCAAAGAACGATGAACTTGCCGTCTCTTTTCTCTACCGGTCTCCCCCTTCCCCTTTCTACCCCTTTCCCCATGTCAGGCCTAACCCAACTTGAGTTTTACCCCGCTTTCCCCCATAGGTCGGCCAAGTCTGATCTGCGGCAAACCCCGGTCTTCGGTGAGGCCTTTTTTTTCCCCTCCCTCTTGCCCCTGCTTCTCTGTCCTTTTTTTGAAGCGCTCAGTCGAGACGCTTAGTCTGTTCGAGAGCCTTTTTTCTCACCAGACTCTCAATCCCTTCTTTCCCCGCTTCCTTGGACTTCCTTTGTTCGGCTTCCCCCTTGCCCTCTCTGAAATGATTTTTTGAGAGGCTGATGATCCGATCTATCTTCCCCCTTTTTAGGGACTCTTTTTCTTTTTTCCCCCTCCCCCGCCTTTCCTCCTGGTTTTAAGAACCCCCGTGCCGGGTCCTTTACTTCCCCCTTTCCTTTTGGACTTTTTTGTCTCACCTCTTCTCCCGGTCCATCCTGTCTTTTGGTTCTCACATGGAGGACTCCCGACGTCTGAAGACTAGGAGTCTCGATCCTCTTCGTGGACCCCTTCTTAATTGACAGACTAGTCAGTCCGCCCTGCCCCCTCCCCCCTTCCTGCGGGCCCCCTCCCTTACCGTAGTTTCTCACATATCCCCTTTCCCCACCGGCACACTGGAGTTTTTTCTAACTCCTGGCAATTCGCGATTTCTTTTGTGTTTTTTACGTACGTCCATCTCTCTCTTTTTTCCTCTTAGATAGATGGATGTTCCTTCGTCGCCCAGTCCCTTGCTACTATTCCTATCCCAGGAGTTTTGCGCACTTTGATTGGCCTTTTTTTTTTCTTCAGTCTGTAGTTTGAGTGGCCCCTGCGGCGTGTCGTCGTCTTCCCCGTTTTCTTATTTTGATGAGGTTTTTCGGTCTTTAGGAACTTTTTCAGAGCGAGCTACGACCGTTTCATTTTTTATACAGGTCTCCCAAGGCCCTCCCGACCCGGTCTGTTTTCACGCAGACCTGGGGTACTCTGCTGCTTGTGTCCCACCCTTTTTTTTCCTCTCCCTTCCTACGTCTTTTTTTGGTGCAAACGATACCAGCCACCGTGCCTCCATTATTCTTCCTGAGAACGCTCCCCGCTCTTTTTTCCGTTTTTGGACCCCAGCTTGCCGACCCCCCCTTTTTCCTTTCTCGGGATTCAACCTCCCTCTCTTTCCCTTATGTCGTTCTTTATTGTCTTTGATTGGTCACTCTTTCGTAAACCGGATCTTTAGCAGCTAGCCGTTCTCCTCTTTCCCACTTCGCGATAGATCCTTTATATCGCTTTGACGACGGACCGACGCCCTTCCTCCCCCCCCGTCCCTTTACGACTTATCATAGAATTTGCCTCCCTTGCAAGTTATTTCTCTTACTCTGCGGTCCTTACCCTTTTCCGCTTCCCGCCATTTTTCTTCTCCGGGTCTTCCCGACCTTTCTCTCCCGGCCGCTTTTGTCTCTTTCCTACCCCCCCTTTTCTATTTCTGTTTGATTTCCCCCCTCGTCCCCTATCGATGTCCCCCCCACAATCGGTTTTCTCCCCCCCCCTTTTCCCGTGTTCCTTCCGGATGCCTGAGTCTGAACTTTCTTTTTCCCTCTGAGGACCTGAATATCTGCCCCCTTTTTAATTACGTTGAGCAATCCAAGTTTCACTTTCCCTTGGTCCCCCCACCCCCCCTGAGTCTTTTTTAGTGATTACTTTATGGATTTTTCTTTTCTTCCGCCCTTTTGACCCCCCCATTCCACCGCGCCGCTTTCCCTCCAATGAGTAGTTTGATAGGCTGTTAGTCTTAATTGCGCTTTCCTTTATTTATTCCTCCCCCGAGATTTTTATCCTTTCCTCCCCAAAAGGAGCTTTCAGACGTGTTCCCGTCTGAACTTCCTTCGCCTCTTAGGCCCTTCCCTCTCCTTAGCTCTCTTCTTCCTCCCCCTTTCCATAAAGTGGAAATGTTACTAGGTCACGCCTCTCGAAGTCTTCCCCTGGTCTGGCGCCGAGTCCCTCTCGCTCGGCTGAGTCTTTCCTTGACCTTTTGTTACCTCGGTTTTTTTGCTCTTCGTTCTCTCCTTCCTTAAGATCCTTGATTAGTAACCGTTGTTCAGAGTTTCGGAACGATTGCTCCCTGAAAATAGCTCCTTAATCTTCTTCCTGATCCTGTTCGCTCGTGCACTTATCCCCCTATCCCTTTTTCTTTGGCCTATTCGTTGATTTTTTTTTTCAGGCTTTCTGCGCCCCTTATATTGAATCAGATCCCCCTTCTATTTCTGTCGAGCCGGTCACCCCTCCGTTTCAACCTCTACTTCTCTCGTTGATTAGTCTCGGATGATATCTTCTCTGGCCCGTGCGTTTCCGATCCCTTTTTAGCGTCCTCAGACGATGCACGGCCTTTTTGCATCCCCTTTAATATTGAATTGACGACTTAAGTTTGTTCTTCTCAGGAGTTTTCCCTTCCCGTAGATATCTCCCCTTGATCAGATAGAAGAGTTCCCGTTCCACTTTTCCTTCTCAGATCCTGATCTTGGCTCTTCTCTTCTTTCTCTCCCCTGATCATTTCGCGGATGATGTCTCTAGTTTCGAGAGCCTCTACCCGCTGAGATCCGATGGCTTTCTCGTACTGGTTGTAGTAGAGCTTGCCTCTTCTTCATTGCCCCGGCTTCTTTCTTCCCTTGCCTTCTCTCGCCCGTTTATTTGTTCCCATAGTCAGTCTCCTCTTCTCCGATCGTCGATCTGTCACCCGAGGATGGACAATCGACTCTTCTCCCTTTGTTCTGGTGAACCCTGCCTTTGATATTTTAGTTCAGGAAGTAGTTGATTCCCTCTCTACTATACTTTCTCCATCCCTCTTCTTCTAACCCCCTCCCCTCCCCCCCCATCTCTTTTCTTGCACTCTTTTTTCACGTATGTTAGTGAGTCTCAGTGTTTTTTGATTCTCCTTCCATAATAGTTGTTGTTGTGTCCTTCTATCATATAAACCTTTCAACCCCGCCGGCTTCGTTCCCTAGGCCCCTTTTCCCTCCCCGAGATATGGGGATTTCCCCCTCTACGGGGGCGCGACAACTCAGTGGCTTCAATAAAGGAGAGTGCTCTTTCCTTACCTAGAATTCCCCGTTGCTAATCTCGCGGCTTTGAACCCTGCTTTCGCAGATCTCTTCCCGCGGATCCAACATAATAGAGTTCCCCGTGATTATTCCTTTATAGGCAGAGTTTGGGGCGGTGGGTTTTTTTGGGGTGTTGTGGGGGGGGGGGGGGTTGTATAACGTTTTAATACTTGCTAGCTCCAGGTCAAAGAAGTTCAATAGACACAATGCGTAAAATCTGTCTCCCCTCCTCTGATTCTCCCCATATCTCATTGAGACTTTTTTCCGCTATTGGTCCCCCCCAATCCCCCCCTTGAGGAGCTCTTAGTCCGGATGAGCTTTGGCAAGCGGATCATCCTAGAGCCCTACTGTTTCTCTCCTTTTTTTCCTCCTTCCTCTCTTCCTGAGAGATTATACTACATGTCAGGCAAGCCGCGCCAGCCCAAGGGTCTAGTGTAAGTCTTTTCCGATGTCTTCCCGTCGACCGTCCTCCTCTAACCTTTTATCCTTTTCCACGCGGTATGGCGTTTTTGACCCTTTCTTCGACCTTCCAGGACCTCCAGTTTCTTTCACCTTCTCGGCGTCCTCGGTTCCAACTTTAGTTTTGCCTTGCTCGACTACTTTTCCCGGTTTTGCTTTCACGACGCCTTCCACGTCCCGTACTCACGACACCTTTATGAATTTTGAACTTATAGGTCCCTTCGCAGTAAGTAAATTTACCCTTCCTTTCCTCCGAAATCCATTTAGTCAGAGAGACTTTGCCTACTCGTTCTCACCGTCCTTGTGACGAAGCCTGAAGTGATGATCTGCGAACCGCCGTCCCCCCCTCTCTTTCCCTCCGTCCCCCCCCGACTTGGATGGCTCTGTTGAGTAGGGACCGGAGACGTCCTGGCTGCCCCCTATCAAGATCTCTGTACGTTCTGGTCCCAAGGACTCTCATCCCCCCTCCTCCTCCCCTCCCCGTTCCGTCCTCCCCCCCTGTTATTAAAAGTGATAATTCGGCCTGATTCCCTCCAACTCTTTCTTTAATTTTCTTTTCCGGTGGAACTTTCCTCCCTTATCCAGAGCTGCAACCTCGCAGTATACTCTTAATGCAGTCTACGCTCTCTTTCGAAAGTGTACAGGTCGTTCCTTTTTTCAAGATTGTTAAGAGGTTTTAAGCTTAAGCCTACCCTCCCAAGACTCTTGTGGGACCCCTTCTTTTCCTTTTTTGATGACGACCCTCCCTGTTCCCCCAAATTCAGAACTATCCTTTCCCTCCCTCTTTCCCACTCTCTTTCCCCTTTTCCTCCCCTGCGCACGGGTCCTGTTCCTCTTCCTCCCCCTTTGAAAGGAGTTCCAACCATCTTTGTTTCTTTCGGACTCACATTAGATTTTGGGTCACTTCCCCCAGCCCTGCGTTTCCCTCTTTTCCCCCCCCCAAGTCCCGTGCAAGCCCTCCTGCGTCTAGGAACCTTCGTTTTTCACCCCGTCTCCCATAATGGTCAGCAGAATACTCCCGCCAGATCGTGGTCTCTATTTGCCCTTCCGGTCCGCAAGCTCTGGGCCCTCTTCCTCCTTTCGTGGCGTTTAGCGCTTCTTTCTTCAGTCGTCAACGCGCTTTTCTCCCGAGCTCATCTCTTTGAATTTGTTTTGCGCGCTTCCCTCTTCCCCGTTTTCCTCTTCCTCGGTTGTCACCACTCTTCCAGCTCAAGTTTTTCCTGCTCTGGCAACGTTCTCCAAGTTTCCCTTTCTCCCGACGAGGTTTTTCCCCTTCCCCTCAAGCTTTCCCCACCAGACCTTCGAGGCGCTCGAGGCGGCTTTCCCCTTTGGCTGGAGACGTTCCCCAACGAAACAGACCCCTCCCTTTCTCCCCTGTCCCGAACTTTGACCCCCCCTTCCCGCAGGTATCGCCGCTCTGTCTTTTTTCGCCAAATCTGCCGGTCCATCAGTTTTTTGCGGCTTTGCAGTGTCTACATTGGTTGATCTTCAAGACCAGGAAATGAAAGATCCGGCTTCTCTTTCTGCGCTCCCTTTGCCGAGTAGCTCCTCCCACAGACTCTCCGGTGCCCCTGACGCCTACTCTGCCCTTACCTCACACCGCGCTCCCCTAAGGCGATCCGCCTCGCGACACAACTCCGAGCAACACCCGGGAGATGTCAGATCCCCCCCCTCTTCTTTTCCCTCAGACTGCTTGTTTCGCTACCCAAGATCCATATCCCCTCGGTGTTTTTTTTCTTCTTGATGGTTCTTAGAAGTAGAAGCATTTGAGTGACTTAGAGAATATCTCTTGGTTCTTTCAAAGTCCCCTTTTTCCTCTTTTGTTAGTTTCCGTCATTGTTTTGCTCCTGACGTTTCCCTCTGGTGTTGCTCCCTCTTTCCGCCCCGTTGCCCCCGAGTTGGGCCGACTCCGTCTAGATGAGGTTGGAAGAACCCCCGTAAAATGAGTTCCTCTCTTAGCCGAGATTCCTCCCTCCGTCTCTCTCTCCCTGTAGTCAACCCCCCCCCCCTTTAAGAAGGTCTTGGACAGTTCCAGTGGCTCCTTCGGAGGTCCCCTCCCCTTCCCTTGGTTTCCCTCCTTTTTTTTTTTTCGCCTTCTACTTGAGGGAGCGTGGCGATATAAGACAAACTTTATATATGATATTTTGAGAAAGATACCCACCCCTCTCCCTGTCAGGATCTCGTGCCCCTTTGCCTTCCGTTTGAACAAATATCTCCCTGGAGGTCCAAGTCAGCTCTTTCCTTCGAGTTCCACCCGATCTTTCTTTTCTCCCTTCTGCTTGCTCACCGCGTCTCTCTTTTATCTTCCAGTAGCGCATAACCTCGATATGAGATAGAGAGACCTCAGATGAAGACGGACTCCAATGAAGCAGCCCGACATCAGTCCCTCTCTCCCCCTTTCCCTCCTTTGTTGCACCCTTCTGACCTCTTTCATCCCGATGGAGGGATATTATTCTACGCTGTCGAAGGGGTCTCCTCGACATGTTTTTCCTACCTTTTCTTCCTTTCTTTTTTTTTTCTAGTGACATAGTCGCTTTCTGTTGATTTTCACTTTCTATTTGATTGGCTCCTCACTGAGTGGGGTCTACCCTTTATTTGTGAAGCGCGGTATTTTCTCTATCAACCTTTGATAGATTCCCCTCTCATTGAATATAGTCTCGCCAGTTGTATGAGACATCGTTACCCCCCTTCCCCCTCGCTCGTCTTGGGTTTCCCTTTTTTCCCCTTCTTGTTGCCCGCGTGGCGGCTTCTTTTATTTATGGAAGACTTTTTGAAACCCCTTCTAGGCGATTTGTCTTTAGTCTCGGCCTTCTGCGAGTAGTACTTCTCCTTTCCCCCCCCCCCCCGTTTCTCTCCTCTTTAGAACTAACCAGATGAAGGTTGTCTCCTCATTTTCCCCCCCCCGTGACTTCCCCCGCTCTGGGACCTTCGTCTTAGGATGAAGTGAAGAACTTGGCCCCATAATAGTCCTGTAGAGGGTTCATCCTGACGTCGCCTCCTGGAGGGATTGACTCCTCGAAATCCTCCCCTACCTTTTTCGCTCTCTTAGCGTCTGACCCTTGGTAGATGAACCTTTGCTAGGCGGTCGCGACCTTCATGGACTCGCACTTGATTTTTAGTTTTCCAACCCCTCGACCCTTCTTTCATTTTCCCCTTCCTTCCTTCGAGCAATCGCTGCTACTATTCTTTCTCTCGTCCTTTTGAACTTGAAATGATTTGATTGTCTTGTGCGGCCCCTCTTTTTTCCCCCCCCCTGTTACTCCTTTGGATGAATAAGCAAGCTCCTCATTTCCTTTTCCTCCTATCCCCCCTTTCTCCCATCACCCCCTCCTTTTTCCCCGCTTTTTCTTCTCGCTTTTTTTGGTGATGTATTTCCTCTTTACGCTAAAAGACCCCTTTGCGTTTTTGGAATATCCACGTTAGAGTATTCTTCTCCGAGAAATCCTCGTTTTCCCCTTCTGAAGCGTCCGAAGCCTTTTTCTTCTTTGCCCGTTCCCTCTTCTCGATTAATAAGAGATTTGATAACATTCGAGAACCTTGTCTCCCCGTCTTCCCGATCTTCTGGATACTTTTCCCGCTTCAATCGCGCCCGCGGTTTCTTTTTCTTCGAGCTCCCGTCGATCCCTCACATTTGAGATAGAGTATTTCTTAGGTCTGGACTATCGTAGAGCTTTAAACTCATCTCCTCCCCGGCTTTTCCCCCCCCCCCACTTCTTCTCTTTCATAAATTATCTTTCCTCTCCCTACCGTAGCGGTCCCAGATCTTGCTTTTTTGGTTTTTCCCCCCCCCTCTCCCTATATCTGCTGATTTTAACCCCCCTGTGCTCTTCCTCTATGACCCCTAGGAAGCTCATTTGCTCACTTCTTGGTTAGGCGGAGTCCCCTCTTGAGGTCTTTCCCAGATGCGGTCCAGACCATAATTTCCTTGGTAATCCTAGATTTGCCCTTGAGTTTTGAGGTTATCTTTTCCTCCTCCCCCTCCGTTGTTTGTTGTGATTTTTCTTTCCCATCCAAGCCCAGACAGCCTAGTTATCTCCCCGTCAACCTCAGTTGTTGATGACCCTCGTTTAGGAGGATTTCCTTAACACTTAGAGCGCCCCGCCTCCTCCCCAGCCTTTTGCTCATCAAGATATCTCCCTTAGTTAATTCCCAGACCTTCCCGGTCTTTTTCATCTTCCCGAGACGGCCCCGACAACATTGTGCTCCGACCCCCCCTCTTATACCACATAATATCTTAATAGAGACTTACGTTTGATCGAGATGGTCCCCCGAGCGAGCCCTCCGCCGCCTTCCAAGATCTCAAGAGGTTTTCCAGTCCTCTCTTCCCTCCCCCTCCGCGAACAGAATGTACGTCTCCTAGAGTCAACCTTTCCTCCGCTATTATTGAAGAATAGATACTAGTCACCCCCCTCGTGATAAATCCCGGACGACGCCCCGGTTTAATCGGAGATCCTTTTTTCGGCTTTCCAACCCAGAACTTCCCCCCCCTTTCATCAGAGGTCCTCCACAGGTAGTAAGGCGTCGTTCGAAGCAGACTAGTTCGCTCCTGATGTTTCCCTACCGTCGAAGCAGACTCTCCTTTATCGTCTGAGATGCTGGTTGAAGCCGCGTTCCCCCTTTAGTCTTCCCTTCCCCCATACCCTCCCCCTCCTCGGCACGCGCGTCCGTTAACTTTCTTTGTTTTCGTGGGCTCGACTTCAGTAAGAGGTTGATTCACGCTTTTTTTTCTTTACAGTCTCAAAGATACACTCCCCTACCGAGAAAAAGGGATTCCTTCCTCCCCCCTTCCTCATCTCGCGCTCGGCGCCCTCCTTTCTTAGACTTCCCTCGATTTTTTCTGCTTCGCTCGTTTCTACTTTGTTATCGCGGTGACTTTTGAAATTTAGGGACTGATCCATCTAGACATACTCCCTCCACACTCGGTCCCCAAAGTTAATTCCTCCTCCTCTCCCTGTCAGTTCTGTGCCTTTACTAGTCGTCAGTGCACCGGCGCAAGTAGTTTGACCGCGGCCAGACGTCTATGCCCCTTTTGTCTTCACCCTTTCGACCTTCGCTCGCAATTCCCTTCCGCTGGCGTCACTTCTAACTGTTTAGATTTCCTTTCATACCATTTCCTCCCTGGTTTGGAAAGGTAGCCTCCTCTCGCTGCTCCATGCGGATTTTTTAGCGCCTACTCGCTGCTCCCTCCTTTCACTCCTCCAGCGGCTCTTTTTTTGAAAGGGTAACCTGTCTCAGCCCCCTTTCTTGTGAACCCTCCCCCCCCCTTTTCCCCCTGATTCATCCCCCCTCTAGAACGAATGTGGTGGCCAGGGATCTGGACCTCTGCCATGGCGAAGATTTTTAATTCTCTCTGGTCCTCTCTCAAGTGGCAAGCGGCAAAGTTTTCCCGGCTTCCCAGGAAAGTTATGGTTCTAACCTTTTTTTTTTCTGTTCGTTTCCTCGCTCGTACCTTCCTTCCCTCCCCTCCCCCGTCTCGGTTCCTTAAAAACCGCTTTTTGAATTTTTTCTTTAAGGTCTCTTCCCAAGGTCGCGGCATCCCCCCCCACCCTCTCCCTTCCATTCCCTTGCCTTTGTTTACTCAGACTCCCCATTTTTTCCTTCTATTCCCGGACTTTTTTCCACTCGGGCTAAGTTGAGTTTTGTCTTCGTATGCGGTTTCTCGGGTTCTGTCTTAACCCCCAGGAGTATTGTCGGCCGTTGACCTCGAGCCCCGAGCTCAGCGCACGTTCTGCGCTACTCTATCCGTTCCCCATTTTCGGTTTTGCCCCCAGAGCCCTCTCAATCATTCTCGGTACCGCCTCTCCTTTTCCCCCCCCTTCACTCCTTTCGTGACTTTTCAAATGACCTCAGGGTGTGGTCGTGTTTTCACTTCGATTCACCTGATTCTCTTGAGCTGATCGAGGCGACCTCTTATCCACTGTGCGTTTCCACGACACTCACGGTTCCCGCCTCCTCTCCCCACTTCTTTTCCACCTTTTTCATGTGCATCGCCGAAGCAGCTGGGATTTTTTTTTAGCCCCTCGTACTAGTTTTTTGCCTTCCCCCCCTTTTATAACTCTGAGCTCCCCTCCAATTAAAGTCCTCTTTTTTTTCGACTCCCCCCTCTTCCTCCAAGGGTTCCAGAGTCTTTGACCATCCCCCAGACTCCGGTCGGATCCTTCTTCCTTCAACGCCCCCTTCAACTTTGCACCTCTGTAGTAAAGGCGTCTCAGACCAATTAGCGACTAATTCGACCTATTCTCGCCTTCCCCTTCTGATCGTTCTTCTACTTCGTCTTCCCCATTATATTCTAATATCTTTTGTGGTGAGAGAGATGTCTTGTCTCTTTCTCCTGAACCCCTGAGAAGAGGAATCCCCCCTTTTCCCCCTCCCTCCTAATCCAGCTTGGGCGTACCGTCTCGCTGGCGTCGCGTTCTTTCCTGACCCTCGGTGACGCCTTTCCCTTTTGTCGTTCTTTACACGGAGGGCTCCCCCCTAACAGAGTGAGTAAGCTATAGTCTTTGTAGACTCGGCCACTGGCTTAGAGAGCCCCGCACTCTCTGATTATGTAATTTTAGTTTTCTAAATGTTCTCCAAAATTCTAGAACGTTCTGAACGCCACGGCTTCCTTTCCCAGAGCCCTTGTTTTGGACCTATGTGTTTTATTCCCCCGTCACGAGTGTTTGTCGGTGAAAAGATCTACAACCTTGTCCTCTCCTTTTCCATTTCCCTCCCTCTGAGTCCTCTTCCCCCCCCTCTTTTTCCTTGGAAACACACCCCCAACCCACCCCCACCATTTGAATCTTTCCGCCGACCCCTTGTTCTTCTCAAAAGTAAAGCTAGTGTCCCCTTTCCCTAGAGAGGAGCAAAGAGATTTATTCTTTTTTCTGATTCTCCATGGTTTATCGCTCTCCTCGCGCTTCACCTGCGCGATGCAGCAGATAGCAGAGTTTTTTTTAGAAGGCACCCCTCTTCCGTGAAGTCAGAAATGATCCCTCCTACTCTTTCCTAGCCCCTCAGCCTCCTGATGCCAGCTTCTTTCATTTTTCTCCATTTTTTTTTCTCCTTTTGATGCCTACCGAAAGTTGTTTCCATTAGAGGTATTTATTTGTCTATTGCCCTCAGTACCTTTTTCTCTGATTTTTTTTTTCACCCTCTTAATTTGTTGGTAGACCCTCCCCTTTTTTTCTACCCTCCCTTGCCTTTTGCCCCCATGCCCTTTTGATGATACTGAGCGAGCCTTTAGGACTTGAATATAGTAGCGGTGTCCCTTTAACGTCTTAGAAATAGTTACCTCCCCTTTGTTTGGGACCCAACCAACGCTCCTGCATAGTTGACCGAACTCTCCTTCTTGTCTTCTTTACTACCTTTTCCCCTTGCCACCCTTTCGCGCGCCCTTGGTTTTTCCTTCCCCTTTGGCGTGTTATTCTGCCCCTAGATCTTCGCGGTATTAAGACTTCCTCTCTCCTCTAAGCCCTGTGTCGTCCGTCGCCTCCCTTTTCCCTCGGTGATTGCTTTACGTTGGTTTTCACCTTCTAGCTCCCTAATATAGCCTTTCTTGCCCGAATTTCAATTGCTCGAGTAAACCACAGGTCCTGGCACGGGTATTGACCCCTCGTCTCACCTCTTTCGCCATCCTTCCCTGAGTGGAGTAGAGGCGGTCCAGAATTTTTAGTGTCCGAGGTGTGAGATTCCCTTTTGCGCGCTAGTCGCTAGTCTTTTTTAGGCCCCTCAGGCTCCTCCCCCTCCTTTGAGCTTCCCTATCGCTTGAAGGCGAAATGAAGTACTGCTTTTTTGAGCGTAGACCCGTTTTTTCCTTCAGATTCTGTGATATTTATGACTTTCTCTAGCCAGAGATTTTTCACAATATTTTTCCGATCGGCACACTCCTTTTCCCTCTTTCCCTTTCTCCTCGTGCCCCGATTCTCCTTTGTATGACATATTTAGTTTTTTTTTATTCCCCACCCAGCAGTCTTGTCTTTGTTCTCCCCCCCCTTTCTTTTCTCTGTATTATTTCTGATGTCCCGCCCCCCCGGCCCAGTGCAGACCCCTTCACGGCCTCCGCTTTGTGTTTCCGCGCGGCCGTTCAACGCACTCGAGACCTCGAGATCGCAGCTCATCCACCGTAGGCCCCTAACCCCCCTTGTCGTCAGACTGCACCCTTTCCCCCCCCAACCCCCCCCTCCTGTCCTTTTTCTCAGTCTCTCCCCTCTGCAGAGCATTTTGCATCTCTCGCCCAGGCTTCCCAGCGTGAGCTCGAGTACCCCCCCTCTCTCTAGGTCTGTCTAAGGATTGACAACTCTTCTTTGCCTTGAAGGAGCGTCTCCTTTACTTTCTTCCTCGCCCTCTAGGAGATGATAACTTCTTCAGATCCTGTCTAATCTTTTTCGTAGATCCATACCCGCTGTTTATCCGCGCCTCGATCTCATTTTTTTTGACAGTTCAGGTGCAGCTAAGTTCCGTTCAGCACGGTACTCCCCTCTCCTGATGGCTCTTCTTCTCCCCCCCACGGATGAGTTCAATAAGCTCTTGTTACCTCTGCCCTGTCCTGTTGAATTGGAAGATCGATTTCGCGTTTGA
>Ga0179591_1303510_pt1 | contig 12570 bp, 29 predicted proteins | sample CZOMad2_1_08_16f_FD_182891 | JGI IMG/M metagenome (GOLD analysis project Ga0179591, IMG submission 182891) | Vadose zone soil fungal communities from Angelo Coast Range Reserve, California, USA - CZOMad2_1_08_16fungal (PacBio error correction) | ecosystem: Environmental > Terrestrial > Soil >... | reverse complement strand
TTTTTTTTTTTTTTCCGCCTTTACTGGACTTTGTTCGGATTACCCCATATTCTCTAAGTCTTTCCTTGATTTTAACCACATATCTTCTTCCACGGCACACCTGAAAACGCTTGATTCCACACACTGGTCCCCTTCACTTTTTGATCTATACACTTTTCTTTTCCCCCCCTGTGGACCTCTCCCTCCTTGATCATGAGGCCCCATAAAAATTGAGACCCCTTCCCCTTAAATTCCGTGAGTTTAATGTTTCTGGTCTCCCCTCCCCCCCCAATGATTGCTTTTTGTTTCCCCCTCCCTCCCCCCCACCGGGGTAATTTATTTGACCTCCCCTTATTAACCGCGTTGTTCTTCTCCACATGATTTGCGTCTGAAGAAGTTCCTTTTTCCTCTTTCGGGCAACTTTTTTAGGGATTGCCTCCCAGCCACAGTTTTCCCCCCCCCTCAGTATCACCCCTTTTGTCCTTTTACACTACCCATCTTTTCCTTTCCAAATGGTTTTGAACATCCCTTCGTTGCTTGTGGCAAGATTCTTTGGCCCCTCTTTGCACCCCGGTCTGTCCCTTGATTTCTGACGGCAGCGTACATCCTCTTTTTCCATCGGTTCCCTTCTTTGCGGCACCCATCTCTTACCGCAAACATGAATGGGTTCTCTTTTTTTTCTCTTGAACCTTCCCCAAAGACCCCTGACCCATCCCCACTTTTTTTTTTTTGTCACCCAACCTACAAAAACCACCCACCAGGTCCTTCCGCCCCCACCGATATGAGGTGATCTTTTTCTCCAAGAACTTCCCATAATGGTGTTCCCATTTATCTACTGACTTTTTACAAGAGGCGACTTGGAAGAGGGATACATTTTAGCCCCTCAACATTAGCAGACAAAAAAGTAGTTCCATTTTTTCCCCCCAAAGTTTTTCCCCCTTCATTTCTCCTTACCCCCCTCTGTCATCTTTTCATCAGGACCCTCCATTTACCCCAAAAAGTTGATCTCCCCACAAATTTCCCCCCCGACAATCTCAACCCTCTTGTGCTTGGATTTCACTTTTTCTGTTTGCTGATGTCAGTAAATGGATCTCTCTCTTCTTCCTTTTTTTTCTAGACCCATTTACTGTCATCCCGCCTTTGGCGGTCCCCTGTTTGGACCCCTCCCTGTTCCCCTCTGTGTCCGAGTCCTGACAAATGTCCCTGCTTTTTCCAAAAACGAATCTACTTGGGATCGCCCCCTTTTTTTTTGTTGAACAATTGTCTGAGGCCAGTCTGACCCACTACTTTGCTGCTCTGTTCTTTGACTCTCCCCTTGCCCAATGCTTTTTTGCCTTTTCTTGTCCGCTTCAAATCAAACCTCAATCGGTTTTTTTTTTGTCTTCTTTTTTTTTTTTTTTGTGTCTTTTTTGGCCCCCCCCACACTCCTGAAATGCTTTGTCTTTTCCTTTCGCTTGGTTAAGGTGCTTTCAAAAAACATCTTTTGCCCCCCCTTCCGTATTGATTGCGCAGATCCTTTTTGATGTCCCCCCTTTTCGTATTTTCCCCCCATTTCATGGCCCTTTCCAGCCCGCTGTTATCCAGTTTTTAACAAAAATTTATTTTATGCCTCCCCCCCAGGTGCTAAGGAGTGTATTTTTTTTTTTCCCCCCTTTGGTGAGCTCCTGCACAATTCTTTTCTGTTATAACTCCCCTCCACACTTCTGTCCTCCCCCCTCTTGCCGGCATCCTTTTATTTTTGGTTTAATGAAGGTGATTGCAAGGGTCCTTTTTTGACGACAAACTTCTTATGTCGTTTTTTCCCTCTTTTTTCCACTACCTCATTTCCCTTCACGACTTTTTCCCAGGTCCTCCATTGGGACTGGGGGCTGTTCTATCTCTTTTCCTTCCGTCTCGTCCACTTTGCCGTCCCCTTCCCAAACCCAATTGCCCCCCTCTTTTACTTGTTTTTCCTTCTACGTGCCTTTTCCTCCCCCCTTCAGATAATCTTTGGTAAAATGGTTGGTTTTTCCCTTTCCCCCCCAGAGGATTAGCTTTGTGTAATTCCCCCTTTTTCCCTTAATGCTTCCCCCCCCCAGCTCCTCTTTCCCATTTCATCATCCCCCTTTTTTTTTGTGTTTCTGTCTCTACTTTTTTTGACTTTGTCTGAAAAAAAAGACCCCCTCATACCAAGCTGGCCTGATTCCCATATCCTCTCCTTCCAACGTCTTCTGACTTTGTCCAAAATTTCCCCCTTAGAACTTCCACACAACCCTTTCTCGCCTTCCCTCATTTTTTAGAAAGGACCTTCCAATTTTTTTTCCGCTTTCCCTTTCCTTGCGAAGATGTCCCGCACCTGGCCACCCCCCCCTTTTTTTTCCCCCGAACTGTTTTTTTCCCATTATCCGTAACTTCTGCGTAAATCCAAAAACCCCCCCAGTTCCCTACCACTCAAACGGAATGCGGCCCTTCAACCCGCGTTTTAAGGATAATTGGTCAATGATTCCCTCGTCACAGCAGGGATTTCCCAGGAATTGTTTTGCCTTGTATAAACCAATTGCCTTTAGAGTTTTTCCACCCCCCCCACTGACGTTTTCCCTTTTTCACCCCTCCCTAGTCTTCGGACGCTTTGCTTTGTTGACATTTAGGCTTCCTTTTTGGATGGCTTTTTTTAGTCCTCCCCAGTTTGTCCCCCCCCTTGCTCATACTTTTCTTTCTTTGTTAACTTACTGTTCATTCGGATACCTTTTTCCCTGCAATCTCTGAAAAACTGTTCACTTTTTTGATCCCCTTTTTTGGCCCTTTCCCTTCTCCCATACACAACCTTTTTTATTAGGGTTTCAACCAACCCCCCCCCCCCCCCGAACCCCCGGCAGTTTTCCATCCAACAGACTGGGAGGTTGATATCGGTGGCTTGCCTCCATTTTCCTTGGTGCAACGTCTGATCTACCCCCCCTTTGAAGAAGGGAGGCGCATGTATTCTTCCCCTCTTTGACCTTCCCCCTTAGACAGACCCAACTTTCTTTGTTAATTCTGGGCCTCTTCACCCATTTTGGGGCCTCTTTTCCCAAGGAGATAGTTTCCGGCCCCTTTTTTTACCCTCCCAATTAACAAAACCCCTTTTCCTTTTTTCTTCATACCCCCCCCTTCCTCTATCCCCAATCTTTTTTTTTTTGTGATGTTCCCCCTGGTCCTGATCCCCGTAAAGTGGCTTTTACCTTTGTTGTTGTTGACTTTTCATCTCAGAATTTTTTTTGTTTCATGGGTGCCCTTTTTTTCCCCCCCTCCCCTCCTTGGTTGTCTATTGATCTTTGTCGAGTCCATGGTTAACGAGGGCTGATGAACCTTAATTTTTCTTTTCATCAGTTCCATTGAACAACTTTAGATTGCTCGTACCTTCCCCCTCCTTTCAATGTTCCCTTTCTCCCCCTTTCATTCATTCCCCCCCCACCGTCATCATCCTTCTTATTCCGTCCCACATCATTTTTTTCCCTCCCCCTCTTTTGGTTTGTGAGTGGGTGAACCCCCCAGACCCTGAGCCGTTTTTTTTTCCTTTTCCCTCTTTTCCTTTTCACTGTTCCCCTTCTTTGCAAAAACAGTTTCCCGTTCTTTCTTTCGGAGTATCCGATGAACAAGTTTTTTTTTCGTAAGGTAACTGCCTGTATAGACCCCCCCCCCTTCCCCCCTTCACTTGTTCACTCTTTCGCCCCTGAATAAGGCAATGCCTAACCCTGAGCTCGGAGTGTCGAAGAACACGTCTTTTTTTTTGAGACCTACGACACCCTCTTATAACCCCCCCCCCCCCACCTTAGTAATATCGTCCCTTTCTTATCCTTTTCATATCTGTCCACGCGGGTTAATATTTTTGATTTTCCTTTGCTTTTGTCCTTTTTCCTCCCTTCTTTGGTTTTTTCCTATTCCCCAACTCCTTCCCACTTCCTTCATTTTTCCCAAGGGGGGTTCCTTTATTTTTCCCTTCGGCATGCGGTTTCCCCCCCTTTTTTCTTGCAAATCCCCCCTGCGACCCCTTTTTGTTGCACGGTGTCCATTCCCTTGTCGGTGTTTTTCATAAGAGATTTTCATCTTTGGTGTAATCAAGAGGGATTTTCTTTCCCCCAACCTTTCCCCTGTGGCCACCCTTCTTTCGACCTTATTTCCTCTCACCTTTTTTTTTTGGACTTTTCATCCAAGTGGCGCATCTTTTTGACCAAATCCTTTTTCTCCATGTGACCCCCCCCCCCCCATCTGCCCCCTTTTCTTTTAACATATATTTCTTCACCTCTTGATTCCACCAAAAGGCCCCCCCGTTTTTTATTCCCCCCCTGTTCCCTCAAGCTTTCCAGTCTCCCCCCCAGTGGACCTTTTCCGGGACCCACGGCTCTTTTCACTCCCCCCCCTCTTGCGCATGACTTCCATTATCTTTCATGAGTCTTCCCTTTTTTCGTACCCCCACCATCCCCCCCCCCCCTCCTCTTCTTCCCCACAACACGCCCGGTAAATGGCCTTTTTTTTTTTTTTTTTCAATCCTTAACGCGTGTTGATCCTTTTCCCTGTTTCTCTTCCATTAAACTTTCCCAGATTTTTGCCTCGCCTTTTTTTTTTCGTTCTGTTCCCCCCCTCCCCTCCTTGTTTTTCCTTCTTCCCCCCCTGTCCATAAATTTATTGTTCAGGGGTTTTTTCCCTTGACAGCATATTGCGGATGTCTTTTTACTCAGACATAGTGCCCCTTTCTTGCCCCGGAGCTCTGCATGCCTTACCTTACTGGATACTCTCGGGATGTCGTTTTTTTTTTTCAATTCCCCCAACTGTTGACAAGATGTTTTCCTTGACCCGCTACCACCGCCTCCGACCCTCAGCACTTTTGTTTCACTCCCCAACCCCCCACAAAAAAAAACCCAGGTTTTTTTTTGTTTTTTTTTTTTTTTTGATATAGTTTCAGTTTTCCCCCCTTTTATGAGGTTTCTAGACTTGGGGAACACTCCCCGACGCTGTCTTCCTGTGTAAGACTTTACACTTTGTGAATTTCATTTTTTTTTTTTCTTGATGTGAAGTTTCAAGAAACATAGCCAACCTTCTTTCCTCGTACCAAAGTTCTTTTACTGTGCTTCGCCTCCTCGATCGTTCCCTTCCGTCTTTTACCCCCCATTGTATTGCTTTTCTCGGACCCCCTTATCCATCGCCCCTTCTTTGCTGTCCCCCTTTTTTTTTTTTTTGATTAATGGATCTTAGTCTTTCCCCCTCACCCCTCCCCTTTTTTTTGGTTTTGACCTGTCTGAGATCCATTACTAAAAGTTCTTTGCCCTTCAAAGCAAGAAGTTTGGCCTCTTTTTCTTTCCGAGTACCTTGGAATTAAATTTTTTAATTTGCTTTTTTTTTAACAAACGATTCTCTCTTGATTCTCAGTCCCGAACTTGTATCGGAGATGTTCCCCCAATATCGTCTTGAATCTTCATACCGTCCCTCGATCCCTTCCCCTCTTTTCCCCCTATTCCCTTATTTTCCTCTTTTTTTTCCCCCCGCACCCATTCCAACCTTCCCTTTTTTTTGTTTTTTTGTGTTGTGAAGTTGGTGTTGCCCCGGGGCTTCTTTTGTTGGTGTTTTTCTTCGAGTTCGGCTTTTGCACCCCTTTTTTTCCTTCAACATTTGTGAAAACTTTCTTTTTTCTCCCTCCCCTGCACCGTCCGCGCCGGATGTAACCATCGTAATGTATGCAAGATCCTCTTCTTTACTTAGTTGTCTTCGAAGTCCCCCCCTGCATTTTTTTGATCCCACCTTCACTTTCCCACTCCTTAAGTTGTAGAGCCCTTTGTTTCTTCGACAAGGAGTTGTCCCCAGGCCCTGAACACTTTGTCCCCCCTTGTAACTATTGGGAATCTGTTCATTTCCCCCTTCTTTTTCCCCTTGACACCCTTTTAATAACGGAGGTTTTTCCGGTTTTTTGGTTTCGTTGACGAAACTTCTGTCCCTTTTTTCTCCCCATACCTTCATTAACTTCACGGGTTTTTTCCCCTCCAGGGTTTTGGGGGGGACGTTGGTATTTTGTGGCCTTTTTTTTCTTTTTCCTCCCCAGTTGTTTATCGTCCCCTTTTTACAATGCAACCCCTTTGAGGAACCCTTTGTCCTTTCTCCTTCCACTTTCCAGGGGCTGGCCCCTAAGATATATGGTAAAATTCCAACTCTTCAGGATTCTTTCTTTTTTTTTTGTGTATCGCAAAAGTCTTTCTCCGTACTTCTATCTTTCCCTCCCTCCCTTTGATCGTATATTGCGCGGCACCCTGGGACTTTTGGGATACACCAAAAGATAACTGCTTCTTTCCCAATTAAAGAGGACTGCTTTATTTTCCCCTCCTTCCTTTCTGACCACCCCCGGCCAAGCGGGGGCGGAATTTATTCCCAAAAAGGAGGACCGAAATTTTTTTTACTCTTAAGCCCCCCCACATTACCCCGCTTCTCTCTGACTTTTCACCCATCCCCTTCCCCCCCCTTTCGACCTGACTTCCCCTTATCCCTAAAGTATTTGTACCCCTTTTTTTACATACAGAACTTCACTCCCCCTCACGATTGGAAATGCCTGCCCCCCCACCGCCGTTTCAAGGATTTTCTGGTTATTCCGTGAGTGCCCCTATGGACGATTTTGTTTCCGAAGTTTTTTATATAAACAATTGTTCCCTTTTTTTAGTAGTACCAACCATTGTCTATATTTACCTTTTTAAAGGTGTTGAAGAATCCCTTTTTTTTGATTTTTTTCAGGGCCTTCTCCTCCCTAGTTGTCAACCTTTGTTTCAGAGGTATAGCACTTCAGTCTTACACTTATCTGGTTCCTCTTCTTACTCTTTTCTTTTTTTCTTCCTTTTTTTTTTTTTTTTCCCCCATCTTCCCTGTTGCAACCCTCTTGTTTCACTTGTGAAAGGGCTACCCTTCCGAGTCCCTCCCTTTCCCTCCAATTTTTTTTCAAAAAAAAATTCAAACCCCACCTCCCCGGTTTATAGTTCAGCCCACGATTGTTTCCCCCCCTGCTCCTTCAATCCCCTGTTTCAATGATCTTCCTCCTTTGAATGCCGCTGCGAGGAACTTTTTCTTTTCTGTTTTTTCAAGGGAAAACATAGCAGACCCCCTTAACTTTTTGGAATACAGTTCATTTTCCTTTGATAGCTCCCCTAGGATCAGTTTTCCTTCAGCCCCAATAAAAAAACATTTGATTTTTTTAATTTCCTTTTCTCCCCCCCATATCCCCAAATCTCACCCCTATTCTTTTCCCCCCCCCTACTTGCATTATGAAGTCATGGTTTCTTTTCCCCCTCCCGTTTTGTTTCTTGTTTTTTGTTCCCTTCTTCCCCCTTAATAACTTTTTGCCCCTGATGTTTTCCTTTCCCCCCCTCACCATCCCATCTTTTACTATTCTTCTGGAGTCTTCTAACTTTTGTTTTGTGGAGGCTGACCTGACCTCCTCGACTTCTTCCTCCCCCCCCCGTCCCAAGGAACAAAATTGATTTTTGACCCTTTTCACCCTATTATATGTTCTTGGAACTATTAATTGACTTTTTCCTTTTCTCCCCCCATTTATACTCCCCACATTACGTCTCACTCCTGCTTCGTTCACGAAAAACTCCTCCCCTCTTTTTTTTTTGTGCAAAACTATACCCATTCTTTAAATTGGTGACCCCCGACTTCCCTTTTTTTTTTCCAGTTCTTTCTTTCGCGCGGGTGACCTGGAATTTGAACCCTGTGTCCCCTTTACGATTGCTGCGCTGCATAACCCTCCTCTTTTTATGTCGACCCCAGATTTAAATTTTACGTTCCATTGTTCATCCGGCACCTGGTGAAACTTGTTCTTCCCAGTTATTGCCAACAAAGCATCAGCATTTCCCCCGACGTCCCCTTCAAGGAGTTTTTTAGCCTCCCCCGTATTGTGTTAAATCTCCCCCCCCTTTGATTACCCAAAGTTGACGACCCGTCCTTTTTCCCCTTCGTTCCGTCCTTCTGCCCCTTTTTCATTTTTTTCCCCAGATACTACCCCCCACTCTTTTCCCCCCCTGATGTTCTGTCCCCAGGTTTTACTTGGTTTGTGAAGCATGTATCCGACATACTCATAAATCCTTCAACTTTGAATTCTCCCACTTTTTGGTGACTTTTTTCTGGGCCTCAATTCCCTCCTACCCTTGCTTTCATTTTTTTTCCGGTATTAATACCCCCTTTTTTGGCCCCAAGGTTTGGTTGAATCGACGGCATTCATACCGTTTTTTCTTTCGGTCCCTTTTTCCTTTTTTTTTGGCAGCTTGGTCTCTTCCCCCCTATTTCTGTTAACCCCCCTCGGTAATTGAGACACCCCCTCATATTCTTCCCCTCCGTGTTGTTGTTTGAGTTCATTGGCTCCTTTTTTTACCCCCATGTACTTTTTTTTTCTGATCACCACCAAAGCTCCCCTGTTCTGACTTCAAAAGTTTTGCTTTCTGACCCCCTTCCCACCCCCCTATACACGCAAGATTTTTTTTCTGGGAAAACTGATGCTAACTTCCCCCCACCCCTTTTTTTCCCTCTTGTCCGTTTTCCTAGCCCATGGAAGATTTTTTCTTTTTCCTTTTTTCCGATTGGCTGTATTCACGTTTTACCCTTTTTTCGTTCCTCTTGCCTTCCCTTCCTTTATGAGTATTGCTTTGCCCCCCCCCCCCAAACCCTTTACCCCTCGCGTCACGACCCGGGTTCCCTTTTGACTTTGCCCCCCCCCCCCCTTCCCTTTCTTAACCGTGTTTCAGTTCCTAGGAAATTTTCTGTTTTTCTTCCCCCAGAAGGGACGTTCCCTAGTTTTTTTTTTCCTCCGTGTGTCCTTTTATACTAACCAAGACTGTTCCGTTTAATCTTGTATTACCCTACTTTTCTTCCTTTTTCTGGTAAGGTGGCTTGAGTCACCCTTGTGGGACCATTTTCTCTCTTGCCAGGTTTAATCTTCTTCATGACACTTCCACATTTTTTGGCTTTCAACCTAGCGTATGCATCTCAATCCCTTCTGCAAACTTGTTGTGAAAAGCCCCTTTTGCTCCCCCCCAACTTGCCCTGCCTTCCTTACCGCCCCCCCTTCAGCTTCTTCGGTTTTTTTCCCCAACCAAACCCAAAAAACCTGGTTACCCCCCCACTATGAGGTTGATCCTCTTCTTGACACCCCCTCAAGAAACCCCTTTGTGTCAGATGGGATCTCACTTTTAAGGGATCCCTTCGGGATTATTTCGTTTCCTACCAGTGTGTCTGTCCTTTTTTAGGTTTCCCCCTCCCACCCCCCTTTCTTTTCTCCTGTTTGTTCCCAGCCCGACAGCACATCTTACTAAAAAAATTATTTTTTTTTTTTAATCCCCCCCCCCCCCCCCCCCCTATCACATCTCACCCCTTCTTTTTGTTCCCTTTTTTCCTCTAACAACCTTCCTGATGATCCCCCTTTTCATTTGCTTATCTCTCCTTTCCTCCTCCCTTTTTTTTTGCCATCCCATTACTATCAGGCAGGGCTGGTCTTACCTCCCACCTCCCCCAGAGTTTCTCTTTGGATATGGACTCCCCCCCCCCATGTTTTTTCCTTTTGCGTTCTGGCTTTTTTGACCCCCCCCGCTATACCCTTTCCCTGGCAGAAATCCAGTAACCCCCCTCCCAGGCCATCTTTCACTAATTTGTTGACTCCCAATGTTCCTCGCCTTTTCATTCCCCCACAGTCGTCCCTCCCACCCCCTGATTGTCCGCCCCCCTTCCTCACCCCCCTTCCCCCTTTTTTTTTTTTTCCCTTTGAACTTTCCAAGTTTTTGTTAAGGTGTTTGGCCGAAGACTTTGAGGTTTTCTGCGGGTGGGAGGCACCCATTCTTTTTTCCCCTTTATGATTGTTTTCTTGTCCCCTTTCCGCTCTCCGATGAACCAGATTTATGCTAGACTTTTGAAGCACGGGTCCTATTTCCTTCGTCAAAGGCTTGCCACAAGCAATTTCATCCCTCCCCACCTTTTCCCCCTCCTCCTTCCCTTTTGCTTTTCTCTACCACCTTTCTTGTGTTGACAAAAAAGTAGGTTATACCTGACACTTCGTCCTCATCGTTTCCCTTTCTTTTTTTTTCCATTTACCCTCACCTGACCCCTCCGGTTTACTCCCGTCGGCCTGCATTCCAGTTGCTTTGCCCCCCTTTTCTGTAAATTTCTGTATTTCGCCTTTTTCCCTAAACTTACCCCCCTTCCCTTCTTACCTTCTCTCCAATTTTTTTTTTCGCCTTGGACGTTTGTTCGCCCCCCCCAAAGGATTTCTTTTTCCGGTAGTAAAATGAAACCTTGCCCTTCCCCTTTTTCTTTTCTAACGTGTTTTTTTCCCCCCTCCCCCCCCGATGTTCCTAAGATATCTTGGTTACCTCATTTGGTTCGGTAATAACCGTCCTATTGTAATTCCTACCAAAGTCCATGTACTTTTCGCCGCTTCATCTTCTTGTAATACTCCTTGTCCTTTTTTTTTTTTGAGAGATCGTTGGGAGCCACCCCTGGTGACTTTGTTAGGGGATACACAAAAATCATCCTTCTTATTCACTCACAAGGTCTTTCTTCTTTCCCTATCTATTCCGAATGTATGATGACCATTTCCCACAGTAGGATTCCACCCCCTTTTACCAGGTTTATTTCCCCCCCCATTATCCACATGTCGTCACCCTCATCTGACGAGATTCTTCCCCCCTCCCCCCACGTCCCCTTTTGACCAGTTAACATTATAATTGACTTTTCCTTTTTTCTTCTTCATCGTTTTCCCCAAACGCACATAATTCGTCGGAACCCCCAAAGCAAGGGCCCTGTTTTTCCACCCTCGGTGCTTAACCGCGTGTCAGTATCTCTTCCCCTTCACTAAGTCCCTTTTCCGATTGATCCGTTCTTTTTGGAGTTCTGTATACCTCCATAATTTTTGTCGAGTCTCCCCCAACCAAACCCTTTCAACCCCTAAGGTATTTTGCTGGGTGCGTCCTTTTCTTGCTTTGGAAGCATCTTCTTTTTCCTTTGGAATTTCTTCCCTCCCCGTCCCCTTTTTAGTTTGCCCATTTTTGTCCTTTCTGCCTACTTACTTTTATTAAACTCGTGGATGCTTGCTTTTTCCAACCCTTTCCCCCCAAATTTCCACCAAGTTTGAAGGTTGTCTCCCCCCACTTGCCCTCCTCCCTTCGCTGACACACCTCAGGCAATTTTTTTCGGTCCCCCCCCCCCTTTCCAACAAAAAAACACCTTACCCCCCCCCCCCTTTTCTCTTCAGCACCCCGATGAGTTTTCTGTGTTCGAATCGTGGCAATGGTGTTCCTGGAACCCTTTCTTGAGCGACCTTTTGGGACTACTTTCTCGAGGTCCCCTCTTATGACGCGTCCCTTCACCCTTCTCAAGTACATCTGGTATTAGTACTTCATTTTTCGAGTTCGACTTTCAAGTAAGAACTTTGTTTTCCCCCGCCAAAATTAACAACATTATTCCCCGGCATCGGCCCTCCCCCCCCCCCCCCTCAATATTGCTTTTTTTTTTCCCCATGCCCCCTTTCTGTACCTTTTTTCCCTTTTCCTCCTTCCCTTCCGTTGTTTTTTCTCTCCCCAATTCCTCCCCTTTCCTAAGGCTTGGGATGGGGGGCTCACAGCCAGACTGTGGATATGGGGAGTCGTAGCATGTAATCCCTTAATTTTTTCCTTGCCTGCACGATCTAACTTGTTCAGGCGAACTGTCCCCCTTTTTTTTTTTCCCCCCCCCTTTTAGGTCTGGCCAGATTTTACACTACTTCCTTTCCTCTGTTCCTTGAACTCTTCCTTCCTCCTTCCTACTCCCCCCCTCCCCACAGTTTTCCATAACATATTCCCCCCTTTTATTCCCCCTCCCTTCATCAACCTTTTCATTCGGTTGGTCCCCCCCCCCCTGGTCCTTTTTTTTTGTGACCAGTTGGTGAACCCCCCTCCGGGGACTTTGTCTGAGTCTTGTTCAGTTTTAGAGGGTTTTTTGGCTTGATTCTTTTTTTGCAACAGTTTCAAGATGAAATTTTCAGTTTTTTAAGTACGATGAACCCCCTTTTTTGCTTCCGGTACTTCCCTTGAATGGTTCTTCTTGCCTCGTAGGCATCCTTTCCTCCCCCGACATTATGCTTCAAGCATCCCCTAGTTTTTTTTTTGCTGACCATTTCCTTGTGTTTTTGCTCCTCTCAGCACCTTTGTTATACATGACCCCCTCGGTTTCCCCGTCCCCCTTCTTGACGGCATTCATTTTCTACTTCCCAATCGGTTTTTACTACCCTCCTTTTATTTCCCGGTTTTGACTTTAACTGGGTCTTCAATCTGTATGTCGTTTTTCCATACTCCCCCCTGTTTCCCCCCTTCTACCTTGGTTCCTTTTCTCCCCCCCAGGGGGTACGTGGCTTGGTTTCGCACTTCCAAGGCCCTGTTTATCGTAAACTTTTATAATCTTCCCCTCAACCTGTGGGACCCCAGTGGTTGCTTTTTTCCTCCCCCAAAGGTGGGGGGTTTTTTCCTTCCTTCTACTATGTTACCCAAATCAGTGCCCCTGCTTTTTTTTTGTTAGTTCATACCATTTTTTTTTCCCCCTTTTTTTTTCTTTCAACAAAAGTCCATGTAACCTGCGCCT
>Ga0179591_1199941_pt1 | contig 12570 bp, 23 predicted proteins | sample CZOMad2_1_08_16f_FD_182891 | JGI IMG/M metagenome (GOLD analysis project Ga0179591, IMG submission 182891) | Vadose zone soil fungal communities from Angelo Coast Range Reserve, California, USA - CZOMad2_1_08_16fungal (PacBio error correction) | ecosystem: Environmental > Terrestrial > Soil >... | reverse complement strand
CCCTACACCCCCGGGACGCTTCCAGTATGGTTTGAGTTTTTTTTTTTTTCCGGAGTTCATGATTTGAGAAAACGGACCTTTTCACCGGTTTTTGCTTTGTTTTTTTTTTTTTGCCCCTGGCCCACTTTTCGCCCCAGCTCTGCTTTTTCTTATTCTTCCTGCCAGTGAGGGATGGTCTGCCCCCGACCTTCTGTTTTTCCTTTTTCCCCCCATCCACCCCCTGTCTTTTCCTCACCCTTTGTTATGCTTATCGTCCCTTTTTCAACCGGGCGTCACAAAACCCCCCTCGGTGCTCGGGTGGGGCCGTCGGGCCCTTCGGTTCACCGTCCAAGTGACCTTAGGGGGGCCTTTCCGCTCCTTATTATGCGGTTATTCATGTTTTTTCTCATTGCACCACTCTTTTTATCTTGTTGAGCCAGTTCAGTCTTCTTTCCCTTTTCGTTCGCGGGTCACTCTCTCAATTTCTCCCTGACCTCGCCCAATCTCTTTTTTCTAAGATACAATGAGGGTTTTTCGGTCACCTCCTTCCTTCTTTTTCCCTCTTTCCCCCCTCTGTTTCTTTAAGGTCTTGGAACGAGCCAAATCTTCGACACCTTTTTCTTTCTCCTCCCACTTTTCATTTTTTATTTTTTACTTTTTTCAACAAGGGCATTTGCCGCTCATTTTTTCTTGTACCTTCCCCACTGGCGTCTGTGGGGGTGGTCCCCCCCCCTTGTGTGCCCGAACCCTGACTTTTTTTTCTGCTTTAATTTTTGGGTTGCCCCCTCTTTCGCCCCCCTCTCAGCGCCGACCTCCTTTTTCCGTGGGATGTCGCGGGAATCCCCCTTGTCCCCGGCCGACTTGACCCCTTCTTCTGTTTGTTTTCTTTTTCCCAGGCGTGAACCTTTGCAGCGTTTTCCTGTTTCCTGCACGTCTCCTCAACACACATCCTCCTTATGTTTTTTTTTTGACAATTTTCCTTCCCAAATTTTTTTTTTTATATTCACGTTCCCCTTTTCGTTGTTGGTCTATCCTTTTCCCTTTTTTGGGTTAGGCCTTCTGCCTCCTCAACGTTGCTGGGGGTCCCCGGCCATTTCTTTTTTTTCTCTGAGTCCTCGTTTTTATTTTCTCTCCACCCTTTTCCTTCTTTTTCCGAGTGGATCCTTTGCCAGTAATGAACCAAGAAAACACATTAGTTTTGACCGTGCACCTTGACAACTTTTGTTCCCCAACCCCAGCGGCCCTTGACTTGCCGTTTCAACGGTTTTTTCCCTTGTCCCCGTCTTTGCGGGAGATTGTGAAGCCTTTTCCCCTTGGCCCCTGTGGCAGATTGTGGAGTTCAGTCTCTTGTTGGTTCGGAGGTTTCCCCTTTTGGGATCTTTCCAGGAACTCTTTTGATTGTTTTTCTTTCTCCCGGCTTCACAACGGTCCTCGCTTTTCGATTCCCCTTGCCTTTCTGTTTTTTTTCCCCTGACCCCATACTTTTTTCCAAGGTTGTCAGGAAGGAACTTTTTTCTTTTCGCCCCCTTTGGTCAATTACTTTGTGCCCTTTTACCTTTTTCTTACCGAAACCCGGCTTCCCTCTTTCACCCTGTTCTCTTCCGGGCCACCTTCGTCAAAAAGGCGAGACGTTTTGGTTCTCCTCGTTCCAGTATCCCCCAACGCATCCTACCCCCTTTTCCTGTCGGTTTTTATTTCCAGTCGATTACACTCCCCGCTATGGCCTTTTTTTTTTCTTTGTTCCTCCCCTTTCTCCTCCCTTGTGCCAGCCTTTATTTTCCCATTTCCTCCTGTTTGTTTGTGTGAGAGTTTTTTTTTTTCAGATTCTTCCTTTTTCCTCCGACCCCCTCCCCCTTGAGTAGTCCACCTTTTTTCTTCATTCCGCGTTTCCCTTCACAACTAATGTTGGCCCCCCCCAGTGGTTTTTGATTTGTTGGTGGATCCCTTTTTTTTTCGATGGTCCTGGTGCCACCAGTATAGCTTTTCTTTTTTTCCTCTCCTCACTTTTCTGAAGGTCAGGATTTCTTGACCCTAACTTGGGTGGTTTTACCCGCCCCCCTTTATTTTTTTCACCAAGTTTTGCAATGCGTTCAGTCTGTCCTTTGCAATATACCAACTTTTTTCATTTTGGACTCCTGAACGCCGGATGTGTACCCTTTTGTATTTAAGAATGTGATTCCGCTGTTTGTCCCTTTTTCGTTTCGTCCTTAAGGACTCCCCTTTTCCGCCTCCCGCACGCCCACCACTTTTCTTTTTTGCTGGTCAGTCTTCAATCCCCCCCCAGCCCATCGACAGGGGCCTCCCTTTTCGTTTCACCAAGTTGCTTCGGTCCCAAATCTTTTCATTCTGGTCCATGTTTTTTGGTCATTCTTCCAATTTTGGACACTTCATCCCTCCCCGTGTCTATTGAAATTGTAATACCACCTCTTTTTGCTGCCCTGTCCTGTTATGGACCCCTCCCCTTATTCAGGGAAATTCTGCCCACCCTCTCAGATCGTTCCGTCAGAGCGGTACCCCCACTTCCCCGTCTTGTTCGTCTCTTTTTTCCAAAGGCTCGTGCCATCCCTCTTGCTTTTCTTTTTGTTAGTGGACGTCCCCCCCTTTTAATATGCGTTCTCGACTGGGACGATTCACCCCCCCTCGCCACGTGTTTTTTTTCCCTTCTTTGCTTATCTTTTTTTTTTTTCGTCTTCCCCCATCCCGTTTCACGAGTTCTTTGCCTTTTTGCTTTGGAGCGTTGAGATGTTTTTTCTTCCTTCTCGTTTCCTTCCAAGGTCGCTTTCCCTCTCTTTTGTGCCCCCCCACTTTTTTTTGCGCCCACATTCCTCCTTTGATGATTACCGCATCCTTTTGGTTGTTGGCAAGGCTTTTTGAATTACGTTGTTTTTTCCTCACCCTCCCCTTTTGCACATGTAAGCTCTTTCCCTTGTCGTCCTTCTTTTGTTTCTTTCTTTTCACCCCCCCCCCCCCTTCCCGAACAAACGGACCTCGCGCTTCTTTCACGGAAAAGATGCCCTTCCATTTTCCCCCCCCCCCTCCCGCCGCTGATCGTGGTTTCCCAAATTTTTTTTCCCCGAGGTTTCTTGTCTCGTCTTTGACCGTCCGTCTCTTTCCTTTTGATCCCCTTCCCCGGCTCCAAAGGACGCTTACCTTTTTTTCGCTTGGCAACTCATTCAAAGTCCCCCTCCCGCCTCTCTGACCTTGCCGGCCCTCTATTTCTTTTTTTTCTTTTTTTTTTTTCTCGCCGCCGGGCCAGTCCAGTTTCCCTCTTTTGATTACAGTTGCTCTTCTTGTTTCCGTGCCCTCCCATTTCTGTTCCCTCTTTTCCTTATTACAAAAATATTCTTTTTTTCCCCCTTCTTTTGCAGGCCGGATCATAACAGTCCTCTGTTCTTTCTTTCTGCCACTTAAGCCAGGGTTTTCCAAGTCCCCCCAACCCACTCGCACGTTTTGTCAGTTTCCCGTTCTCCATTCAGGCCCCCCTGCCCGGGATTCCCCCCCCTCCCCCGCGCAATCGTCGAATACTGGTTCCCATTTTGCCGGTGTCGACCCCCCTGACCCGTAAATCCCTTCTTTTTGTTTGCCCTTTTTGAAATCTTTTTTTTCTCTTCCCCCGAGTTTAGCGTCCCCTTCCCTATTTGTGTCATTTTTCCCTGGTGGTTTTTTTCTTTTTTGGTGCATTTGTTTAATCCTTCACCGTTAACGTCCTTTGCTCGATGAAACCATTTCCTTTTTTTCTTCCCTTGTTGAACAAATATTTTCTTCCGGTTGCATCTTCTTTCGTTAGGTGTGTCGTGTTGCGTTTTTTTCATTCCCAGAGTTTACTGTCCCTCTTTTCTGCTCTAATAAAGGCCAGTGTTCTTTTCCACCCGATTCCGTATCGCCCACCAAAGCCAGAACATTCTTGGCGTCGTTGTTTTTTCCATTTCTTTCTCTTCCCCTTACATAATAAGTTTTGTTTGGTTTCTACTTCGTTTTATGCCATTTTTCACTGACCCATTTTTTTATGGTGCTGTTTTTTTTTGTCGAGACCTCTCCTTCTTTTTCTTGCCAATACCTGGGCTTGTGGCCTTCTCTTGGCTCGGGCTTTTTCCTCGTCTTCACCAGTTTTTCCCTCCCCCAACCTAACCGTCCATTGTACCCAATACGGGGCGTTGCTTTCTTTTTTCCTGACCCTCGGGTGCCCATCCGATTACCCCCTCCTCTTTCTTTACTTTCCGGTTTGGTAGACTTCCTTTTTCCCCCTCCCGTTCTGCCCCCCTCGCTTTATTTCTCTAACATTTTTTTTGCTATTTCCTCACAGGAACCGACATTTCTTTTCCTTTTTTTTTCCGGTTTTTCTCCGTTTTTCTCCCCATGCCCTCCGTTATTACGACGCTTTTTTGCGGCGTGAGTTTTCCTTTTTATGTCTTCCCGGCGATTTTTCCCCTTCTTTTAGCCCCAGTCAAATTCTCCCCCCCTTTTTTTGCTCTGTTTTTTTGTTTTCAGTGCCGGGCCCCCCCCCCCCCGTTTTCTTTTCCTTCCCTGGAGCCCAGTTCCCGTTCTTCTCTCCCGGGCTGCACTTTCTTTGTGGCTGACCCGACACCCCCCCTTCTTATGTTACTCCAAAACTCCAACTTAAAAGTGAACGACACTTTTCCGCTTTTCTGTTAGAGTGGACACCTCCCCTTTCCCTCCCCCCTGCTTGCCCCAGGCAGCTGTTGATTTCGTTGGATGGGTTTTTTCCCCTCCGACTATTCGTGCACTGCAGAATTTGTCCCCCCCCTTTCGGATGTTGCTGGCGTGCTTTTCTCCTCTCTCTGATTGTTTAGGGGATGTATTTTTTTTAATAAGTTCTTTCCTTTTTCTCACGGGAAGTTCTTCGCTTTTCGGCATTTTTTACCTTCCTCCTATAAAACGGCCCCTTTTGCCAACTCTTGGTCTTCCTCCCCGTGATCCATCTTTGGTTGTTCAATTTTCCCCCTTGAAGTATTCTCTTCCCACTTCCCCGGTTCCCTCTGTCACTTCCTTTGTGGTTCCCTAATGGTTGTTACCCAGTAGCACCACAAAGCTTCGTTCCTTGTGTCCTCTGTCACCTTCCCCCATGGCTTTCCTTCCTCCCCAACTTCCTTGCCGAGACTAAGGCAATTTCTTTTCCCTCCTCAATGCGTCTTTGTTTTTCGGCTGCCTTCTGGGCCGCCCCACATCCTTCCTTTCTCTCCTGTAAGGATCTGGTTTCCCCCATTTTTTCTTCTTCTGTCAATTCTCCACGCGTCCAACCTCTTTTGGGCCGTTTTCTTTCCTTTTGCGTGAATACCCTTACCGCCCTTTTCCTTTCCACGGACCCCGGCTGATTGTTTTCTTTTCCTCGTCCCATGTCGACGAGCAGTTTTTTTTTTACCCCAATTCCTTCCTTCTAACAAAACCCTTTCCCCCCACTCTTTCTGGACTATTCAAGTTGTTTCCCACCATCGCGAAATTCATTGCCGTTGACACCCTCGACGTCATTTTTTCCCCTCTTTTTTTCTTTTGGTCTGGCCATCCCTGATCGACTTCTTTTGTGTGGTTTGCGTTTGCGTGTGTTTCTCCTCTTCCCTTGTAACCCCATTTGTCACTCCTTGACATTTTTTTTCACTCGGTTTTTGTCCTTGTTTCCCTCTTCCCAACCATTTTTCTGACGTCCTTTTCTCTGTTTTTCAACCCCGGTTTTTCCCACGGTTGGCCTGTTTTTCCTGGTTTGTAGAGTGCAAGCTTTTTTTCCCGTTTCCGGGTTCCATCATTTGCCCGTGTTGCTTGCTTGTTGTCTTTTCTTTTCTCGGAAAAGGCCTCTTTTTTTTGTTTACACTTCGTCTCCGGGCTACTTTTGCTTCTGTTCCTTATTTTTACCGTCGTTCCTTTTCGTTTCCTGTTTCCCCCGATAAAATTTGTATTCTCCCCTTTTCTTCGCTACCCTCCCCCCCTGTTTCATCTTGTCCTTGTTTAACCCTTTTCCTCTTGTTCTTATGGGTTGCCACCTTTACGTTTTGGCAGCTACGTTTTTTGGTCCTCCTCCCTTCCTCCCAAGTTATTCCCCAAGCTTCCCTGCCCCACTTTTTCCCCAGTCGCGTGGTTTTGTTCTACCAAACCTCTAAGGATTACTCACTTGTGTTACCCGGGGATTCTTTGTGTCTGCGTTTGTTCTCTTCTCCGCATTTTTCCTCCCCCGTTGGTGTTGTTTTCATAGTTTGCTCCGGCGAGCATGTCGCCGACCACCCACTTTTCTTTTTCCCCTACCTCTTTCTGTAATCCTTGCCGCGTTGACTCCCCCTTTGCCCTGCCGGCCTGGGTCGGGATTTTTTTTGATCTTGACGCGAGGTGGTGCTGGTGCCCTGTTGTCCTTTGCCGATCGCATTGTCTCGCTTTTGTTTTCCCACCCCCCTTAAACGGTATGGTTTTTTCACCTTGTCGTTTCACCTGCTGAGTTCCCGTTTAGCTTTTCCCCCTTCCACTTATCCCTGGTGTTTGCACTTTTTCTGAACGGCGTGATCGTGACCAATTTTTTCTCTGTTGCTAAGCATTGCTCTTTTTTTTTTTTTCTCTTCTTCCGTTGTAGGCCCCTTTTTTGCCCGCCTCGCGTCCAATGGTCCCCACCTTTTGCCTTGTCACAGGCTTTCCAATCCTTTTTCCCGTTTTCGACCCCGTCCCGGTGACGTTTTTTTTTTTCCCTGAGCTGGCCCACCACTTCATGGCTCCCGTTTTCATGTTTTTTCTTGTCATTCTTCCAAATGTCTTTCCCCTCCCCCCCCATGCATATGCCTGTATACACACGCTCCTTTTCCCCCCTCTCCCCCTTTGCATTGTGTGTTTTCCCCCGCATCGATCCCTCTATTTTTTCCTTGCCCCGAAAACTTTCCTCCAGACTAGTCCGAAGCGCAGTTCCACTTTCCCAGCTTTTTTTTGATTTTCCCCACTTGTTCCGCTATGCTTGGGGATTTTTGATGGGTTGCAGTTTTTTCATCTACCCCCTTTTTTCACTTCTTCTTCCTGTGTACTCTGACTCCTGTTTGGTCTTTCTCTTTATGGCTTAGGTTTCTCCTTCGGACCAAGGGCGTTTTTCTTTCTTCCCCTTGAGTCTATGATGGACGCTTCTTCGTTCTTGTCTGTTCCCGGTTTTTTCGATTTCCCCGCCTCCAAACCAGACGCTTCCTTTAGTTTTACTTACCCGACGAGGGCCTTTTTGCCCTTTTTTCCCCTTTCTTTTTTCCATATTTGAAAAGTAAGCCCTTTTCCCCTTTAACTGTGCCTTATTACCTTGTCCTTTATTGCTTTTTTTTTTTTTCCTTCTCGTCCCCCCGAAATTCCTTGGCTGTAACTCGCCATATTGGGCCGTACAGGTGTTTGCCCCCCGACCTTTTCCCCCCTGATCGCTGTGTCCCCTTTCCTTCCTGTTGTCGGTGTTCTTTCTTGGACGGGTTTAATGACGTAAACTTTTCTAAGTTTCCCTTCCCTCCAAGCGTTCCTTAGGCTTTTTTTGCTCATCCCCTTCCCCCCTCCTCCAGTTTCTTTTCTCCACGGCTGGCGCAGCCTTTCCTTTTTGACTCCTGCCGTTTTCCGCGTTCCAATCCCCCCGATTCCAGCTTTTGTCATACAATTGATATTTCTGGTCCGCCGCCACCTTTCCCCATTTTTTTTTCTTCACCTTTTTTTTCTTTCATTCCCTTGTTTCCCCTTCTTGCACCTTTCAACCCCCTTGCAGGGCCGGATCCCTTGGTTTTTTTGTTTTTTCCCGATGATGAAAGAAGCAAGTTGTGTTCCGTTTCCCCCCCCCTTCCCCCCCCCACACCCCTCGTAAACGGTGTGGGCGAGTTTTTCCCCCTTTCATTCCTTCGTCTTTGATTACCCCTCCCCCCTTTCACCTCTCCCCCCATAGTTTAGGCGGGTTTTTACTGTGTTGCTGTTTTCTGTGATCTCACTACCCCCTTTGCCCTTTCGTTTTGGGTCTGTGTGTCCTGCGTTCCACCGAGTTCGTTCGCCATCTTTTTTTCGGGAGTGGGGTGCTGGGGCATTTCCTTCCTTCCAAACGCGTCCTTTTGACTTCATTTTTTTTTGGGTTTCCCCTTCGGCGGTTAAAACCTAGGTCCCTCCCGCCGGATTGTCCCCGCTTTTGGGTTTGTGGGGTTGGGGGGTGGTGGGTTCTTTTATGTTGAGGGAGGCAATTCGCCTAGGTCCGTGTTCTAGGCCCCAGTTTATTCTCCCCACTCTAATTTTCTAGTCTAGCACCCCACCCCCTCCAGTTCTTTTTTGCGTAGTGGTTTTCCTTTTCTTTTTTTTTTCATCCTCCGTTTTTCTTTTTTGTTGTCCGGACTCTTTCCTTTTTCCCAGTGGTATGGATGTTTTGTGCTTCTTTCTCTTTGCCCATTGATGGTATGCTTTCTTCTTTTTTTTGGATTAGTGATCTCCTTCCTTTTTTTTGTCCTTTCCTGTTGCCTCCACCCTTCCCGAAAACGCTTTGTTGTTTACCCTTCACCGGCGGATCAATTTTTCCTTCTTTTAGGTTTGGCGCCTCCTCTTTCTCATTTCCCCCCTCGGGCCCGTCTTCTTGTACTCCATTTGCACCAGAACCCCCCCCCTTTTCTGTTCACCTCGAGGTCTTTGTTCCCCTGGTTCTCTCGAGAGGGTTTTCGTTTTCTAACTTGCCCCTTCTTCCCACAGTTTCCCCTAACACGACGGACGGGTCTCCTTCAACCCTTTTCCCTTTCCCCTTTCCTGACCCTTTTGGCGGGCTGTTAGTGTGGTCGCTGTCATCTGCTTTCCGGCATTCGATTCCTCTTTCCCCCCAGTTGGACTGACGTTGTTTTTTTTACTCCGTTTTACCCTGGCTTCTCTTTTCCTTTTTAGCCCCATCTCTTTCCTCTGTTTGGCACGTTGAATGTGCTTCTTTCTCCCTTCCCACGGTCATATGTTTATTCAATTCCCCCCCTTTTTCCGTCTGTTCCCCTTGGGTAGGCTTTAGCGACAACCCTATATACTTCGGCAACAAGTTGCCCCGCTTTTTCCGCTTCTCCCCCTTGACTCACCCCCGCTGTCTGGAGGTGCGGTGTCCTGCTCGCAGGTCTCCAATTCTTTCCTTCTGGAATGAGGTTTTGTTTTGGTTTCCCTCTTTCTTAGTTTTTCTTTTTCAGGTGTCTCTGGCTTGGACTGCCGGAACCTTTTTGTCCGTTTCGGGGATCGGTCTTACTTCCTCCCTCTAACACGAACTCGACACCCGATGTTTCTCCCCCAGATCCCCGCGGGGTCTTCTTTTTTTGTAACGGTCCCGTGCCTCGTACAATAATCCTGTTCCTTCTTACGGTTTTCTCGCCTCGGTTTCCCGGCTTTGCACCCCCAGCTTCCCCCCTACCTCTCTTTTATAGTGCCGTCAATTTTCAAAATGGGCTTCCGATCACTCATTGACGATTACTACGGTCCCCCCAATTTTTTTTTTTTTACATCCCTGGCAATTCGTTTCTTTTTGGTGTCGGGCTCACGGGTTTATCTTTTTGTGACCTTCATTTCGGTCTCGTGCCCTATTACAGGACTCGGTCTTTCTTCCTCTTCTACTACATCATGGCGGAACCTCCTTTTTCCTTTTTTACCTTTTTTATTTAGCTCTTCCATCCACAATAAGCCCCCAGGCCCGTCCTTTCGGCTTTTGTTTTTGTTTTTTTCCTTTTTCCTTTCCTGATTGTTCCCTTTCGTGGACGGTTAAGGAATTCCTCCGAACACCCAACCCCCTTCACTCCCCCCTTCTGCTGTGTGGCCGACCGCTTGTTTACATTCGCGTGGACTTGTGTAATGTTCCCTTTTCCCAGTTTTTTACCTCGTTTTTCTTGGTACCGTTGTTTTCGTTTCCTTGCCCCTCCTGATAGCCGGTTTTTTTTGGGGGTGTTTGCACGGCCCCACTTTCGTTGTTGGTGCGCTTCTCGTTGTATATCCAGGCATTCCCTTTTTTTTCCTTCCCCCCCAGGTTTCCTGTTCCTTGTTTCAGATTCCCAACACATTAGGATACCCATTGACCAATGATTTGGTTAAAGTCTGAAATTGGTCACCCCTTCGTCCCTTGCTTTTGCTTGTCGCTTCTCCTTTGAGATTGAAAGCCTTTCCCTTTCCCCTTTGTGTTCCATTGTGTTTGTTGCGGGTTGTTTGCTTTTTCCAATTTGGCCTTTAAGAAACGGGCACTTGTCCGACCGTGTGGACAATGCGCTCCCCCAGTTTTTGTGTGTCATTCTTTGTCAATTTCCTCTTTTTTTTTCCCCCGGCATTTCTTTTTTTTCTTCCCCCCCCTTGTTTTGACCCTTCCTGGTACTCAATGGGCAGGAACTCTAATTTTTCTACGTCCCTGTTGGAATAACTGTTCTGCCTCCTTTTTTTTTTTCCCCTCCCCCCGGTCTTTTTTTTTCGTCTTCTTCCGTTCCCCCCCAACGATGTCGTAACAAACGGCGGGACGTTGTTTGTCCCCCCTCTTTCATTTCCACCCCCAAGCATCCCTGTTCTTTCCCCTGTCGAGGAAGGTTGTATTCCACGTTAACGGAACTGCTGATTTTCCTCCCTCTTATTTAATACTCCTTTTTCTTTTTTTTTCTGGACAGGTGCCTCGCCCCCCGGTCTTTCTTTTTTCTTCCTCTTCACTCAGTGGTTTTTGTTTTCTCCTAGACTTGCCTTCGCGCAGTCCCGCCCTTCCCCCACTGTGCGTAGTCCATTCCTCTGGTCTCCCAAGGACCTGCTCGCACCCCCAGTGTTTTTTTTTTCTTTTTCTTTTTTTATTGTTACGTGCGGAGGACTGGTGTCCCCCTTCCCCTTTTTTCCTTCCCTCTCACGTTTTCTCCCTCCTTTGCTTTTCACCACTCCCTCGTATTTAGTTTCACAGTGCTCAGTTGGCTTTTTTTCTTTTTCTCTTCCTGCAATTATATCCCAGTTTTCTTTTTTTTTTTTTTTCCCTGTTACTTGCCCTCACGGCTTTTTATTTCCCCCATCGTCGGGTGATCTGTGTACGGCCAGTGTTTGGTACCCTTTTTTCTCTCCGGAAGCTGGTCTTCCCCCTGCCCTACTCCCAACTTGGTACCCTTTTAGTTCCGGTTCCACCTTTCTACCGCCCTTCCGTCGCCCAGTCCGACCGTGGCGTCTTCAAGTTTTTTGGTTTTCTGGGTTAACAACTCCCTTTTTTTCCCCCTTGTTTTTTTCCTGTATTCCAAGCAGTCACACTTTCCCCCGTAAAAACCTTATATTGCCTGTATATACACCCCTTGTCTTTCATTCCCCCTCCCGACTTACCTTTTTTTTCCCGCCGTCGATTCAGGTCAGCTCCCCAACTCCCGGCACTACTCTTCCCTCCTGAGATTTGTAAAACTGCCCTCTTTTTCCCTCCCTCGATTTCCCCCTTTTCTCTGCACATTCTGCTTTTGTGGCTTGGTCCTTTTTGTTTTGAAGGACTTCCTCCCCCCTTCGCCTCTCTTTTGCTGGACGCGACCTCCCCCGCGTTTGTCGTCGTTCCTTTCTTTTTTTTTTTTTTTCCCGCAATCCCTCTGCCCAAACGATTTTTTTTTTTTCTGGAGGATTCGAGTTCGACGCTTTCCCCTCTGCCTACATGTCGAGACGATGCTTTCTTCCTGGCCCCCCACTTTTTTTTTTCCCCCACCCCTTTCTTTTTTCTTTTCCCCAGACTTTCCTTTCTGAAGTCTTTGCACTTGCTTTCTCCAATTCGTATAAAGGTAGCCCTTTTCATTTTTTCACCCTTCTGAAGCTTTTTGCTCTTTAACCTCTTTCCCCACCTGCCATCCCGCTGACGCCTCCGATGTCCGTACAAGGTGTTTTTACTCCGCTTTTTACTCGTGGGCGACATAGTGCCAGCAGGTTTTCTCTTGATTGCTGGCGTTTTCCTGGAGAAACTTTCTCCTCCTTTTTTTCAAGTTCTTAGTCCCTTCCCCCTCCTCCCCTTATTCAATCCGCAGTCTGGCCACCCCCCTCGGCGCTGGATACTCTCTTTTTTTTACTTTTGCGCCGCTGGCCCATGGCCCTTTGCCGTCTTGTTGCCTTCTTTCCGTCTTTTTTTAGCCTACCCTTTTTCGTCACTCCTTCTTTTTTTTTTAACTACTTGTCGGTCCTCCCCGCCTTACGTTGCCAGCCCTTTTGCTGGTGGTCCCCTGTCTGATGAATAAGCCCTTTTTTCTGCACCCTACCTCTGCCCCCCTTTTCCTTTCGTCTCACCCCTTCCCCACGCAGGTTTTACAGTTACCTCGCCCGGCCATCGTTGAGGTTTGTTCCCCCCCCCTGTTTCCGGGATCGCAAACGATGAACTTCTTTTGCGTTCCTTTCCAGATGGCCTTTCTTCCCCACGAGTTCCGTTCGCCACTCCTCGATGTTTGGAGCGTTTTTTGGTGCAATTTGGACGCTTCCCTTGTGTGCTTGCTTGTCGCGGATTTTTTTTCAATCTTCGGTTCATTCAGGTGCGTTTGCGTCCTTTTTTCTCGGGTATTTTTTCGGCCTCATTTTTCCTTGAGAAGTTCGAGCTATTCCTTAGGTCCACTTGGATCCATTCCTTTTTCTTCCGTCTCGCCAAACAAAACCAAGCATGTCCTGTGTTTGTTTCGTGGCCCC
>Ga0179591_1353518_pt1 | contig 12572 bp, 17 predicted proteins | sample CZOMad2_1_08_16f_FD_182891 | JGI IMG/M metagenome (GOLD analysis project Ga0179591, IMG submission 182891) | Vadose zone soil fungal communities from Angelo Coast Range Reserve, California, USA - CZOMad2_1_08_16fungal (PacBio error correction) | ecosystem: Environmental > Terrestrial > Soil >... | reverse complement strand
GACCCGAAGGCATCCCTTCCCAGCTTTAGTTCCCTCCCTGGTGCAATTGCAGTTTTCCCAAGTTTTCCTGTTTTCATTTTCCGTTGTGTTTTTTTCGAACGTGAGCATTACCTTCTGCGTCTGCTATTTTTCCGTCACTTTTTTTTTCTTTGTTTCCATTTTTTCTTTTTTTCCTTCCTTGTTTTGTCAGGAACAGCATAGTGTTGCCGTTTGAAATGGGGACTCTTTATTCTTTCCGGGTTCGATTTTTTATTAATAGGACTCATGACGTTTCTTCTAACTGCACCTTTTTCTTGGCCCTCGTTAGAGCATTCTCACTTTCCCCCGATCGATTCTCAGATCAGTCCCAAATGCTCTTCGCGCGATTTCCCTCGCAATACCCCACACCCCCCCCCCCCCCCATTCCCCTCCGAGATGAAAATGCAGACTTTTCGTTTTCCAAGCCCCGAAGGAAGATGCTTTTCGAGAAGCTAATCCTTTTTCTGACGTCATATATTCCCCCCTTTGCAGAGGTTGCGCTCCCCCCTTTCCCCTGACTTTCGCTTGTGTTTGACGACAATTTTCAAGACCCTTTGCTGGCGTCTTCTTCCGACATGGGACGGCTCCTCACCTTTGCTTGACCCGTGGAAGTCAAGGACTTTGGACAAAGCAACCCGCGGGTGGTCTTCGTTCGTCCCCCCAATAAATTTCCCCCCCCCCCGTTTCGCCAAATCCTCCTGCTTCTCTCTGTTAGAGACGCTTTTCCCCCTGTTTAGCTTAGTCCCCCAGTAGACGGAGTACCACATCGTCCGTTCTTCGCTCCTTCCTCGCCTGCTGGAATCTCCCCGATCAAGCTGCCATTCCCTTTTTTGCCGTGTGGCTGCGAGGATCGTCCCATTCTTCCGTCCTTCCCAGCGCCCTTTTTGTTCTTTTCTTGCTTTTCCGTTCGTTCAGGCGCCTCTCGACTTCCTGAAGGATGTCCTACTCTTCCCTTCTCACATTAGTTTTTGCACTCTTTTTGTTCCGGCGATCCCCCCCAAATTGAAATTTTTAAGCTTTCACTTCCCCCCGCATGTCCGCTTTTTTTTTTTCGCCCCTTTCTCTTCTGACTTATGAAATTCAGCCCCCAAGTACCTTCCCGCTTTATTTTAAAATTCGGGTGCAACCATTTCTCGGCGCTCGTGCCTGCTTCCGCCCAGGCTTTTTTTCACCTCCTCACTTCCCTCTCTTTAAAGGGTCCGCCCCCCAAATATCAAATCGAGGTTCAATGTCCGATGCCTTCCCTGCGATATGCGTCTCTTATCTCTGTGCCCTCTGTACCTCGATAGCCCTTGGACCTCCTCTTTTTTACTTCGAGTGACCCGAAAAGCCCCGAACTCCTACCTCTCGCAGTTTTTTCCTCTTTGCCCTTATCCTACTCAGCGTTGGCCCCCCCCCCCCCCCCGTCCAGTGTTCCATCCCACGCTTGGACCCCCATCTGAATCTCCCTACATAAGTGAATTTTCCCATATTTCTGAAATTTTGTGTCGTCTTTCTTCCAATGTTCTCATTGCTGTTTCGCCCTTTGGGGTTTATTGGTCCCTGCCCTCTCCCCCCCCCCCCCGCGCGTAACTCCCTCTGACATCTTGAATTGCTTATGATTTGGTAGAGTCGCCAGTAACCAAAGACTACCCCCCCCACGTATATTTGCGTTCTATCCATCACCCCAGTCACTTCTGTATAATCCCCAGCTCCAACGCTTTTGAGACTATATCTTGCGCCTTCGTTCGCACTTGCCCCCTGCATGATCTTTCTTATATGGACCCATCATACCTGGTCCTAACGGCGGCTCGAGCGTTCCTCTCTGTGCCTATCCCTTGAAGAAGGGAACTTTTGCCGTCCGTAGGTCAATTATCTATTTTTATTCACAATGTTCCTTTTCCTCTCTTTTCTCGCAGACCAGGAAACTTGCCGCTTCGGCGTGGCTGGGTCTCTGGATCCCTCTGACTTCCCCTTTCCCTTTTCTGCTTCTCTTTGTTTCCCCCAGTGTTCCTTCCCTTGTCCCCCTTACAAAACCCCACGCTCCAATATCCCCACCTTTAAATGGAGTTTGCAGTTATCCCGTCCCTTTCCGCCCATGTCCGTCGCCTCCCTCATATGACGGCACCCAACCGCCAACGTCCCTGTCTCTGGCCTTTAACCCACTTCTTCGTTCTTTCCATTAACCCAAACCTTTTTTAATGGGGGTTCCGCACCGCTTTTGGATTTCGGTGGACTGGCAAGGCTCTGGCGATCGCTTCGGCGCCAGGCTGGTTAAATCATTTTCTAGAGTGCCTTTTTTTAACCCCTACCCCTATATCTTTTCTCCTTTCGTTTGGTTTGAGAGATGTTAATGTGTTCCCAACATGCCCCATCGTTTTTTCCCCTTTTTTTCTTTAAATCCAGTTCCGGGCCCTCCCCCGCAAGCTGAGACTCAAGTCTTTTATGAATGTACCTAGCTTCTTTCTGCACATTCTCTTTTTAGGCGACCTTCCCTGCCCCATTTGCCCCCTCTTTTGTTTTTTCCCCCCTCTCTTAATTTGAGGGCTGGGCGGTTTTCTGCAGTCTTCTCCTATGCTTTAATCTGGTTTCCCCCGTCCCATGGCCATGGTGACATTGGTCGGGACCCATGACCCCCCCAGATCCATTTTTCGCTTTAGATATGTCTCTTGTCGGTTGGCCCTTGCCAGTATTCTACCCCCTGCCCCGTCCAGACTTCGTGCTCATTGGAACTTGCATTATAGATGACCTAACCATAGAACTCACTCCACCTCTGAATACTATCGGGAAACTTTTTACTGAAGATTTTTTCGCACAATGATAGTGTAATTCCACCCAATGGAGAGCCCCCTTCTCTTCAGGTAGGACTTCCTTAGTACCATTCCTTTTTGGCACGGAGCCATAGTCGTTTCTATACTTTTTATTCAAATTCTGGATTTCCTTTTTTTTACTAGTCCTCCTCTTTCGTTCAATTGCTTTTTCCTTGCGCATTTTCGCCTTGCAGTCCCCCCCCCGGTATCGGTTAGCTGAATTTTTTTTTTTTCTCCCCCTCAGTTCGCCCGTTTAGCTACCTGTGCTTTCGCCGTGACCCATAGTTCCCCCTCTTCGGCTGTTTTGCTTTCCGGGCCTATAGCGCCCCGACTTATAAACCCACCATGTCGGCATTCTCCGTGTTTTACTTCCTGAACCAGGTCCCTAACTTGTCAGTACTTTTTATGGTCTCCGGGCGTTATTGTCATTGTTTTTTAGATTTTGAGTTTCCACTTGGCTTAGGCTTCTCCTCTGGAACCTTTCTCCCTTTTGTAGTTCCTTCTCACTTTTTTCTCTTTCTCACGCCGAAGAAACTCTTCTCATTTTTTTTTTTCTCGTCTTTTACAGGCCCATTTGCGACCGCCTTCTCCGTCGACGCCTTGCTGCCTTCATCCGATTGGGCTCTTTCCCTAGATTTGATTCTTTCTTCCCTCTTGGAAGAGTTCGAGTTTTGAACCCCCCGGCGGTTTTTCCGCCTGAGTCCGAGCAACCTTTCCGACCATTTTACCTCCCCTCCTGCCGGCACACCCCCGTTACCGCAGCTGCCGCGTCTTCCCCCAATGCGCATCGCCCAGGGACCGGATCATTGCAATTTGCAATTTGCCCGGTTCTTTTTTTAGCTTTTACCTCTATGGTTTTCTCTGGAAATTCCCTTTCCGGCTTTCTGTCGCCGTGACAGTCCGTCTTTCGAGCCTTACTTTTTTTTTCTTTGGGATGACCGGTTGCTATATCGCGGGGCTCCTCCTCTCCCCGACCGTCCTTCATTTCCGCCATCACTTTTTCTTCCCCACCCAAACGCATAATTCCATGGTTTTGCGGCGCCGAACTGTCGATTTTGTAATACATCTTTTCGCCATTCTTTTTCCCCTTTCGAGTTAACGAACGCGTTCTCCGCGCGTTTTTCTTTTTGTTATTGAGCAATCCCTTTTTTGGTTGCCGAACGGATCGTGCCTCTCGGGTTTTTGCCGAGATTTTGTTCCAGCCGTCTGTTCGCATTTTGGCACTCGATTTTCCGGTCGTCTGCTCCAGCAGTTTTTTTTTTTTTCTTTGTCTTCGAGCCGCGAAAGTTTTGGCGCACCTGGTGGGTTTTTTTTCGCACTCGCTTCCGGTGACCTCCTTTGTTCTTTCGATTTTGGCGTTAGTTCCTTTCGAACATACTCTTTCTCTTTTTCATCGCGTTTAAAGTTTGCATGCTCGACCCCTCGGCCTTTTCTTGACGGCTGGCGCGCGAAGACCCTTGTTTCTTTTCCGGCCTTGCTTCGTGGACCTTTACTTGCTTCTCCGGGGCCTTTGCCAACTGTCTTTTTTTCAATTCCCTCATTCCTTGGGGCATGTCCAGCTTTCACCGTATCCGAGATTTATGAACTGCACACTGAGGTCTGGTCCTTGCCATCCCGGGTCCTTGACTTACCGCTGTCCCCCCCCAAAACCTTCTACTGACTTTCCCCTGTGCCCCCTTACAACTCTGGTTTTTTTTCTCCCAAGCCTTTTTCTTTTCAAACGTGGATTCCGAGGTCATTGCCCCTGCTCCCTCGATTCCTTTACCCTGCGGCTCACCCCCTTCCCTCCTGTTACGGCGCAACATTTTGCCGTTGACTTTTTACATTGATCCATGAATCAATTCGAGCTTTCTCTCGCAAATGTTTGCCCCCACTCGCCGCCGCCCCCGGGTTGTGTTGTCCAACAACGTAGTAGATTTTTCTCGCCCCTTTCGAACCCCATAGCCCCGCATTTGCCCCCCTCATCTTGTCCAAGTGTTTTGCCACTCTTTGCCACACCATCTTTCACCTTTCTCTCCACTTGTTATTTTCCTCCGATTTCTACACTCTGAAATTAGCACCCCCCCTTTACTTGTTCTCATATCCTCTCCGTTGTTATGGCTGGTGCTTGGACCCCCAAAGTAGGTCTTCTCCTTTTCCATCTTCCCGAATTATTCATTTTTCCCAGTTGTTTTTATACTCCTTATAGCCTCCCCCAATGTAAGGGCCCTCCCAAGTTCCCTCCTCCTACTGCATGGGATGCGAGCCCGTGACCCCCCTCCACCTGCCCAAGTTCCCCCCTTCTAGGTCCTTCTTCTCATTTTCTCCCACAAGCCTAATGTCACCCCCTGGGTGCTTTCATGACACTTCGCTCCCCGTTGTTTCCAGTGGCTGCTTGCAATTTGTCCAACTTCCACCTCTCCTAATTGGCTTATTTGGCCTCTTCCCCCCACCGCTAGGAATGTTTTCCACCTGGATGCCCTGATCATTTGCTGCACCCCCCTGCAGCTCTTTCATATCCGCTGGATTCCCAAATCCGGTATTCCTTAATTTTTACGCCGCTTTTTTCTCACTCTGTCTTTCCCGACTATTCGGTTTTACAACTCGTGAGCCAATTCATACCCCTTTAATCCCATCAGGTTATTTTTGTACCCTCTTTTTTCTGTTTTAGGATTGTATTTTCCCTTTTTTGTCAGCTTTCTTCAGTGTCTGACCCCCACAGGGAAAAGGACTTCTTTGATGTCCCTGTCCTCCATGCCCTATTTCACCTTTTTTCTCCTCACAGAATTTTGCCCCTTTGATTATGGAGATGCTCTCGTTTCATCATACCCCCAGTGCCACTTCCCCAGACCCCCCCCCTGTAAGCTGGTCTTTTGATGTCTGCTCTTTGATGTCCAACTATTCATTCAATTTCCTTCTGTTTTTGAGTGAATCTGTTTTGTTATTTCACTCCCCCTATGGACATGGGTTTGCCATTTACTTTGCACCACAGTATCCTACTTTCCTAGGATTTTTCGACTTTTCCTTAATGTTTGCAGTTGTTCCAATTGGACACTCACATGCTCTCCGGCGCTTTTGATTAGCGTCTCCTAACTTTCTCGTCTTTTCCCTCCGATTTCCCCTTTCACCAGTCTTTGTTTCCCTTCTTTTTCATTTGATTGCAACAAAAGCAACACTCCCCCCCCGCCCCGAGGACGATGTATTTCCATTGCCTCCCCAGGTTTTCATGTCTTATTTTGCTCCCCCTGCCCTACGTATCTTGCGTGCACTCTATCAGTCGTTTATTAGTTTTTTTTGCGATTTCTGTTTTCACTGGTTTCAGCAATCCACCGTAGCTCCACGCGTCGTACCCCCCCCAAAAACTCCTCTCAAATCATAATTTTAGTTAGTGGGGTTTTTGTCCTCAAGTGGTCACCTAATGTGCTTCTAAATTTTCCCACATTTCCTTCGCTTTGCCCAACGGGTGCATCCTAAGCGTGAATTTTTTTTCACCCCCTCTCAACTGATGCAGTTTCCCCTCTTTTGTTACCCACTAGGTGCTTGTAAGACTTTCTTTATGATCCCCCTGATTAGCAGGCGCGAAGGATGTCTCTTCACCCTACGATGTCCTTCACTTCCCTGTACCACCAGCTGAGAGATTCTCTGCCGTTAATAGTCCTTCCCGTCCACGCTAACCCCATTTTTTTTTTCCCTTTTCCCGTTCCCCCCCTCTGCTCCACTCCGCAATACCGTTTCTTTTTGTCTGTTTACCCCCCCCAAGTTTCAGGAATGCAAACCCGATTTTTTTTTTTAGTCTTTGGAAGACCCCTTCTAGTAGCTGAATTGACACTATTAAAACCCATCCCTTATTTCCAATTTCTTTTTCCCAGTACCTCCCTCTCGCTTTTTTTTTTTCGAGTTTTACCGGACATCGTGCTCCATCCATTCTTCTATCACCTGTTTTCCCTTCATGCACCGCTTCTCAACCGCAGATGAATTTTTTTGCCTCCTACTCTTGTTGCCTTTTCGCGCTTCTTTTTTTCTTTAAAGTTGTAACACATTCTGATAACCCCTTTTCCTGTTCCCCCCTTGCATCCCCCTTGCCTATGCTCTACCCCTTATTAATCTCCCCCCCATTCAATCTGTGGATTTTATCCTCCTCGCGCCCTCATACTTGTCCCCCAACGTTTCTTTTGACCCACCTATTGGCGGTCCCCTCAATTTTCGCCGTTGACAAGCTCTGGGGACGCACTTAGCAAGATTAGATCCTTCCTCGCCTCCCTTGGCATGTCTCAGTCCATCTTACACTGATTCCCCCCCCCCCCCACCCATTTTTTCCTTTTTTTGAGGTTTTTGCCCCCGTGTTTGAGTTTCAGGTGTCTCTGCATTTATGAAAACCCCTATAAGCCGAATGCGCATAGACTCCCCTTTTTATCATCAGTTTGACCCACAGGACCGACCCTTATACTGCGTTTCCCCCAAAATATCCACCGTCCATTGCCCGCGATTCTCTCGTTGATTTTTTGGACCAACACTGCCAATCCGTTCCTTTACAATTTTGCATTGGTCCCCAAGTAGATCAGGGTAGGTGATCTAATCTTTTGCTCCAAGTTATACGACCTCACTGCGTGCTCACCCCCATCATTTTTCCAAGTTGAAGCACTCTTTTTCCCTGAAGGGCACCTATCAAAGTTTTTTTCCACTTAGTTTTCCTTCCTGTTTGATTGCATGTTCTTGCCTGCATCTTTGTTGAGTGGCCAAAATTTACCCACAATTATCATCCCCCACAGTCCTGGACTCTCTAATTTTTGTGTATAAATCCTGCCATCCCAATGTATCCAATGCTTCCAGGTGTATGTTGTTGGAACTGGTTTTTCTTCTTTGAAGATCCTCTCATAATCTATTTTGTCTTGTAGATAACGCGTGCCCCTTTACAAAATTGAGGACCCAAGGTACCACATCTTTCTTCCTTCACTTTCATTGTTTCCCCCCTCTCTTGCGTTTCCCATTTCCAAAGCTGATTGGTCCATACTCAGCACCCCCCACCCCCTACCCCACAAATGGATCTCTGACTTCTCCACGTGTTACGCACAGGTAGTTTCGTCCCCCCTTCATGCCTCTCTTTGTTTGTTCCCAGACATGCGCAGAAAAATTGAGTGATACTTCCCATATGGGTGCCCACTAAATATTTCGATCGCCATGGATCTTTCTTATTGGTCTGTTCCAGTTTTTCTTGTTACACTCCGATTTTTCCAACTTTCCTTCTTTTAGTTTTGCCGCCTCAGAGCCACCTATCACGGGACCTGTCATGTTCTTTTTTACAATTTGCCCTTTCAGCTTTCCAATATCTCGAATTTGATCTCAGCCCCCTAGTGGAATTTTCGTATTGTGGTCCTCTATTACTCCATATTGCATTTCTGTTTTTTTTTCTTTCTTTCTCGCCCGCTAGTTTTGATGTTTTCTCATGGTCCTTACATTTCCGGCCTTCCTTTTGGGTAGCAGTTCCCCAGGCGACACGTTTTTGACCTCTCCCCACGGTTGGGTATTCCTTCCGTCCCCTCCTTTTTTCCCTACCACCCAGCGAGGGGAGAGGGAGTGTTTTTTCCCTAGCCATGTTTTGTAATTGCAGAGTCCTACCGGCGTGTTTACACCCGAGAGAAGTTCACAGGGATTTCTCTTTTTGTTTTATTTTTTGTGGTTTTTGCCCCTCGTGTGTTACAGGCAAGTTGGCCAGCGAGGAGATTTTCTTTTTTTGACGTTGCTCTTTTGTTGAACTTTTATGGCCCTCTTTTTGCCCACACCACCTTTCTTTTTTTTTTTTCGATTTGTTTTCATTTTCTTTGATCTCGCTTGTTCTGGATCCGGTTTTTTTTTGGCGAATGTTGCTTTCAGTTCGGGCCTTTTTTGGAGCTTCCTTTTTTCGAATATCCCGGCATCGCCTTTTTGCTGAAATTGACCGCCCATCTGTGGAAACTGGGCGATGTTCCGGGTTTTTCCTCCTTGCCGACACCCCGAATCTGTTTTCGCTTTTCCTTCTCTTTTTGTTTCCGACTTGTATTCTTTTTTTCCAAAGGACCAGCTTTTTTTTTTCTCCCATCTTTGGTGAAACTCTCTTTCGTTGTTCATGCCTTCCCGTAATGACGGTATTGCTTTATTTCTGGTTTTGCTTCTTAAATGCCGATTGGCCTCAGTCCAAATGATCTGCGCGGCTCTATATCAATGCCTTGGGGTCATTTCACCCTCATATTTTGCGCGGTGTACCCAATTTCCGAAGTGCTTCTTGCGTGGAGCACCGCCGGCCCCTCTTTACAGCCTGCTCGGCATCCGCCGAGACCCGTTTTTTGCGCGCCCCACGCTGCCACCCCGCAAGTGCCGCACAACCTGCCCTCCCCCCCAGACACGCACACTCCGCTTTCCCAGACAGAGACCCGGCTCCGGAAGGTTGGCGCCCCGCCCACACCCGAGACACCACCCGTGACCTTTCTTTTTTCACATCCCCCCACAGTCCTAACATCTCTGCCCCCTTTGTCCAAGGACTTCCCTCCCGGCACCCCGAAAGTAGGTTGAGCCCTCAATTCCTTTTCTCTTGCGCGTGGTTCCTCCCCCTCTTCGGGTTCGACGAATGACCCGAGGTCCCCCCCTTCGTCCCTGCGGACCGCGGATCGTACAAGTTTTGATGAGACATTTTCCCTTCTTTGTTTGTAGCGTCGTTTCTCGCTTTCCTCCCGATGCTGTCCTTTTTTTTTACTGCCTACGCGACCATTCTTTGCTTCCTACGATGATAAAGAGACAAGGAGAATCCTTCTCTGCGTCGGCCATTTGCAACTTGCAAGTTCACGAATGGGATGCGCTGTTTTTCTTCTTCGACTCGTAACTTTCCCTTCTAACTTCTTTCCGCTCTCAAAACTGTCTGGCAAAAATTTGCTCCCCGTTCCTCTTTTCTTCCCTATTTAGCCGGCGGGTGTTCTCTCTTGCTCCTCCACACTAAAATCTCCAAACTCCTCTGTGACACGGGCTCTATAATTGCCCCTATTGCTTCGAAGGAATCGCTCATTTCGTACCCTCTCTCCGAGTCGGTTTTTGACTCTTTGTAAGACGTGCTCCCGTCCCACTTTTCTGATACCTCCCCCCTCCCTTGGTTTTCCGAGGTGCGGATCCATCATTTGGGCCAAAAGGTATGCTCCCCGTCTCCCCTTTCCCCCCCTCAGTAGCCTAATTCCCTTCCTTAAAGATATTGCTTACCTTTTTTTTTCTTCGTATAATAGGAGCCCCCCTCCCCTTGTTTGTTTTTTTCTATTTCCAGGCGTCCACTTTGGCCCCCAGACCCTAATTTCACTCTAGGCGATTGTGCGCTCCCCCCTCCATCACGCGACTTTCTTGGAGATGACCACATTCCCCAGCTTCCTCTTACAGAAAGGGTGGCGCTTGTCTCTGCCTCTTCGCTGTCTCCCCCAATTGGTTGAGTCTCTTTATAGTTCTATCCACAAAGTGGAGTCAGAGATCGGGGTTTAGTTCGTGTCCCTCCCCCCCTCTCCCTTGAAAGGGCAAGGACGGTCCGTGGGTCGTGCGTATGCGTTCATTCCGTGGCTCCCTGGCCCCCTCACGCTTGTCGGATCGTTTCGGTATAGGCTCTAGAAGGTGTACCCCCCTTGACTTGTCCTCCCCCCTCTTGGTCGGTACGGGCGCACCTATAACTTCAACATGGAGATTGCGGACCGAGCAATCCTCCCATTTGCCGTTCCAGATTACCCCGCCCTATACTAGACCCTCCCCGTCGCGGCAGACAACACTGTTCGTGGTTTTCGCCGAAAACGATGTGGATTTCCAGCGCCGCTGCATGGCCGAGCGGGTCGATTCCCCCCTTCTCGTTGCCACCGGCTCCCCTTCTTGATGCCCTTTTCACCCCCCTCACCTCTCTCTCTTTTCCTCTTTGTCTATCGATAGGGGATTTTACCTTTTTCCCCTCGCTGAAAAATATTGCCATCCCCCGCGTGGCGAGATAACGCCTCCGCCTAGGACGCTTTCCCCCATAAAATAGCGGTTAGACCCTTACCCCTATGGAAATTGTCGCCTTCGCGGAGGATTTTCGGTTTAGAGTCTCCATAGCGTACCCTTTCCTAAACCGCATTTCCGAGGGGCCCCCTGAAATCTCTCTTCGACTCGTCTTTTCCGATGAGTGTGGAAATGTCCCGATATAAGAATTCCCTCTGCTCCGTCGCTATTTGTCAAGGAATCTCTATTTTTATCCCTCCCAAGAAGATACGGGATCTCTTTACCTTCCTCTCCGCCAACTTATAGGTGTTGAACCCAAGGTCCGCTCCCCCGGCCCTCCCTGTCCTTCCACTGCCTCGAGGAACGATGGTCCCTCTTTTTTCGTCAAACTCTGGCGGTTCCCCTCGGAGAAGACTCCCGAGGACTGCAATCTCCTCCCCTCATGAAGCCGAACCCGGTAGTCGGAGAGGACTTCCTTTCGGAACAATTCTCGGGGTTGGTAAGTTTGATTGCCGACATCCCGTCCTTCCCTCTTGGATTATCTCTTAGTCGTGATCTCGGTTCGATGAGAGAAACCAGAAAAACCCCCCGGTCTGCGCATTATTCTCCTCAAAAATCCAATAGCTGGAACACTAAGTCGCCTTACTGCCTGAAAAAGTGCTTGGCAATGGATGCGGATCCTTCCTCGTAAACCTTAGAGGTTCTACGTGGCATTTCACCCCTTCGTCCTAGCAATGAACCCTCTGAAGATTTCCGGCTCGCATAGCGACCTTTTCCATTCTCCCCGTTGCCTCTGATTTATATGCTTTCACCGGAGCTTAATTTTGAAAAATGGCTCCTCTCCTCCTCCTCATCCCAATTTTGAGAAAAGTTTCGACTTCTCTTCCCTTGACTCCATTCATTCGGACGATAGCTACCATTCAGAACAGATGACCCAATTCAATGAAACCCACTTTTTTCCCTTCCTCGTGGATCTTTCTCTTTTTCTCGGTCCTGTAGGTTCCTTCCTTTCCTCCCATTACCTTGCCCTTCCCTCACTGAGCCCGTAATTCGTTATTTACCCGTCTAATAGCCTCCGCTCCCTCTCCGACCGTCCTCCTTCTTCTCCCCCCTAATTTCTCTCCGTCAAGCTGAGAAGAAGCTACTTTTTTTGTATGTTTTAACTTTTTCCAGCCCTGATGCCCTCTTCGCATGATAAAATCATTTCACCGTAGGCCCATGAGTCCCTACCAGCATATCCTGCGTTCTACCCAATTCGTTTGCCCATCTTCTCTAATGAGAAAGTAGCCGCAAAGCCCTGCTCCGATTCTTGTCCTCAATCCGCCAGGTCTTTTGTGTTGTTTACCATACCAGTCGATTACCACTATGTCCATCACGTTGTTTTCCCTTCTATTTTTTTTTTCGAAAGAAGTTCCTTTTTCATTCACTTTCCTTCACCTTTCGAGTCCCATTTTTCTTCTCAAATCCCGCGCAGGTCATTTTTTTTTTTTTTTTTGTTTTTATTCGCCTGTTCAGTGCTGACCAAGGCGTTCTGTGCAACATGGTTGTGTGCCACCGGCCCCTTTCTGCTCCTTTGGCCTTCTTGCACGCCAGGGGTTACAGATGGCAGTTTCCGAGTTTCCTCTACCCAGCAACCTAAGGGCCAGTCATCGCTTCCTGTCTTCACGTGCGAATTGTGACGCGAAACTCTTTTCCCACTGCTCACTAAAGTGTAAAACACCCGATTTTCTCGGTTTTATACTTCGGCCACGTCAGCGCGCCAGACCTTTTTGAATGACACGTCCTCTCCTGATCTCTCATCTTATACTTTTCTCT